>Ga0222715_10002132_pt1 | contig 18298 bp, 24 predicted proteins | sample C33_9DmetaG_FD_165056 | JGI IMG/M metagenome (GOLD analysis project Ga0222715, IMG submission 165056) | Estuarine water microbial communities from San Francisco Bay, California, United States - C33_9D | ecosystem: Environmental > Aquatic > Marine > Unclassified | place: USA: California... | reverse complement strand
TCTACAGTAAGCGGCTCGATGTCGAAATACGTCGATGCACTCGCTCGCTGGTCCAAATAATTGTAAACCCTATCTACTTACTTTCGGAGAAACAAATGTCTTTACAACACCTCCAGGAGAAGTGGGCACCCGTTCTGAATCACGATGCTCTCCCCGAGATCAAAGATTCCCATAAGCGTGGTGTCGTTGCACAACTCCTCGAAAACCAAGAGAGAGCACTGACTGAAGAGTCACGTATGCTTTCGGAAACACTCGCAACTGCTGGTACAGGCGGTTTCGGTGCAGACGCTACACCAACTGGTCCTAACGCAGGTTTCGACCCCGTACTCATCAGCCTGATTCGTCGTTCGATGCCTCAGCTGATTGCATACGACGTTGCAGGCGTTCAGCCCATGACTGGTCCTACTGGACTGATCTTCGCAATGCGTACTCAGTACGGTTCTGAGCGTAGCCCCGCTTCTGGCGATTACAGAGAAGCAATGTTCAACGAGCCTAACGCTGGTTTCTCTGGCGGTCCTGGCACTGGTCTTGCTAACTACGATCCTACCGCTTCTGGTAGCGCAGTCAACGATGCTGAAGGCACCAACCCTGGTCTCCTCAACGATAGCCCCCAAGGCACCTATGAGCTGACTGGCGATGCACAAGGCATGGAGACAACAACTGCTGAAGCACTTTCGGACGCTGCTGCTAATACAGCATTCCGTGAGATGGGATTCAGCATCGAGAAAGTTAGCGTTACTGCTAAGTCTCGTGCCCTGAAGGCAGAGTACAGCCTTGAGCTTGCTCAAGACCTGAAGGCGATTCATGGTTTGGATGCTGAGCAAGAGCTCGCTAACATCCTCAGCACCGAAATCCTTGCTGAAATCAACCGTGAAGTTGTTCGTACCATCTATGTAAACGCTGTTGCTGGTGCTCAGAACAACACTGCTACCCCTGGTATCTTCGACCTCGACGTTGACTCCAACGGTCGTTGGTCTGTTGAGAAGTTCAAGGGTCTGCTGTTCCAAATCGAGCGCGATGCAAACGCAATCGGTCATGAGACTCGTCGCGGGAAGGGCAACATCCTCATCTGTTCTGCTGACGTTGCTTCGGCACTCGGCATGGCAGGCGTTCTGGATTACACCCCTGCTCTCAACGGCAATAACGCTCTGACTGGTGTTGACGATACCTCCAGCACTCTGGTTGGTACTCTCAACGGCAAGATCAAGGTCTATGTTGACCCTTATTCTGCAAACGTAAGCGATAAGCACTTCTACGTTTCTGGTTACAAGGGCACCAGTGCATATGACGCAGGTCTGTTCTACTGCCCCTACGTTCCTCTCCAGCAGGTTCGTGCTATCAACCCTGATACCTTCACTCCAAAGATTGGCTTCAAGACCCGCTACGGCATGGTTGCGAACCCCTTCGCTAGAGGTCTGGCTCAAGGTTCTGGCGTTCTCGCTGCTAACACCAACCGCTACTATCGTCGTGTACAGGTTGCTAACCTGATGTGATATAAATACCTTTACCGTGTGAAGGAAGTGAGGGGGGTCGTTAAGACCCCTCTTTTTTTGTCCTAAATACTAGGGGTGTGAATCTGACAACGTATGCTTTCTACACAATACAGGCTGCGACTAGAGTTTATTTGTAAATGTATTGCTAATGGCGAAGAGGTAAAATTGGAAGATATGATTTGGGCAGAAAAACTTGCCAAGTCATATACAACTGCAAGAGACTGGTTAAACAAAGCACGACGCCAGGCAGCAGGTGATATTGAAGAAGGTAGTATGGACGATTTTATGAATAGGATGGGACTAGGAGACCCCGACCCATCCAATCATAGTACGGGGTTTAAATCTGCAGATGAAATTGTAGATTGGTTCAAACAAGACAAACCTGATGATTGGAGACAACGCGACTAATGGCAAACTGGTATCAAGACCAACTTACGAACAAGAATTTTTTATCTCCCATAGGATTTTTATTCATATTGGATAAAGCACCTAAGGTTTCATTCTTGTGCCAGAGAGCAGAAATTCCAACACTATCTCTCGGAGAAGTTAATATTCCTACCCGTGGAATGGTTTCAATTCCAGTAGAAGGTAATATTCGGTATGGTGATTTTTCTGTAGAATTCATTGTTGATGAAGACTTGAAAAATTACATGGAATTGCACAACTGGATGCGTGCATTAGGTACTCCACAATACTACGATGAACGGAGAGATTGGAGAAACAAATATGCAGAGTCCCCTTCAGAGGACCCAAGATTCTCCGATGCCACATTACAAGTATTAAACAACAATAATAATGTAAATTTTGATGTTGTATTTAAGGGGTTATTCCCTGTAGATTTATCTACACTTGCATTTGATGTAACTAGAAGTGATAATGATTACTTTACTGCTACAGCGACATTCAAGTATACACTTTACGAAATCAGAAATGTAAACTCGCAAACAAGAAGATGATTGAATTTGAGCACCAATGGGGTGGTCAAGATACTTGGTATACAAAATCAAAACGATGGGCAAACAAACAAAAGTTTCCCATCAGTCACCTTGCACTGGGATTTATTGAATGGTTGTATAAACATTGGGTGGATGGTAAAGTAGAGATGGAGATGGCATCCATCGACAAACAAGTTAAATACATTGGAGAAATTTGGGACAAAGAAGATGAGCTCAACCGACAACCAACAGTGGAAGAGGGACCTTCTAGCGTGCCCGACCTTCCCACTCTCAGAATTAGAAATCCAGTTGTTGAGAGAGGGACCGAAGAGTCTGGCACAAGCGTGGCACCTCCAAGCAATACGATACAGATACCTGACCCATGGGATTACTCAGGAGACTGGAACGACGCACAAATAGGATTTTATAATGAATTTAGAAACACTTCAAGAAATGTGGAAGACTGATTCCGTATTGGATGATGACCTCCATGACAATGACTCTTTGAAAATTCCCCAACTTCATATGAAGTATATGGAATATCATAATACTTTTTCTCTCATGAAACGAGAAAGAGATATTGAAATGAAACGCCTCATCAAAGACAAATGGTTGTATTACAAAGGTAAAGCACCAGCGGCAGTATATAAAGAGATGCCGTTTGACTTGAAACTTACAACCAAAGAAGAAATTTCCATGTTCATCGAAGCAGATGAAGAGATTGGAAAATTACAATTTAAGATTGACTACATAGAACAAGTTCTCTTCTTTCTTGATGGTATTTTGCGACAAATTAATAATCGCAATTTTCAAATCAAGAATGCAATTGAGTGGAAACGTTTTCAATCTGGAATGTAATGAGATACGGCTGCCCTTATAAGGTCATCCATCTGGATGACCAGTCTATGAATTTGGTAAAAAGAGCAATAAATTCAACAGAACTTGTATGGGAAGAAGGTATTGTACATGATGGAGTATCAAGTAGAAAACCCAGACAATCGGAAGTTGCTTGGATAAACGACCCATATTTGGATAATTTACTTTTAAAATATGTTCAATATGTAAATTCTGGTTGTGATTGGAATTTAAAAATAACTGGCGTAGAACCTATACAGTTTGGTTCTTATCCTGTAGGAGGATTTTATGATTGGCATGTAGATCAACACTCTGCACCAGAAAAGGTGGTGAGGAAACTAAGTATGTCACTTTTCCTCAATGAGGACTACGAAGGAGGCGAGTTTGATATCGAGATATATAAACCAGGGGCAGAACAAAGATTTGATACAATCAAATCAAAAACAGGTTCTGCAGTATTTTTTCAAAGTGACCAGTGGCATAGGGTTAGACCCGTTACTTCTGGACTGAGAAAATCCCTTGTAGCATGGTTCTATGGTCCCCCATATGTCTGATTTGATTATCCGCAAAAAGAATGAAGTTTATCTAAAGGTTGAGGCAGAACCTCACATTAACTACGAACTCGCAGACTTCTTTTGTTTTGAAGTTGAGTCTGCGAAGTATATGCAGAAGCAACGTCGTTGGAAAGGTTGGGATGGAAAAATCCGCCTTTATTCCCCAGCGACGGGAGAGATTTATTGCGGTCTCTTAGACTATCTCTTGGACTGGGCGGATGAAAAAGGTTACAAGTATAAGATGCAAGACTGTAAATTCTTTGGTCATCCTCTAGACCAGAATGATTTTATTACTCCTCAGGGTGTTGCATCTTTCGTAAAATCTCTTCATCTACCTTATCCCGTTCGGGATTATCAGTATAAAGCAATATACGAGGCACTAAAATATAATAGACGACTTTTATTGTCACCAACAGCTTCTGGAAAGAGTCTGATGATTTATGCATTAGTCCGCTTCCATGTAAACGCTGACAGGAATGTCCTCATAGTAGTCCCTACCACCAGTTTGGTGGAGCAGATGTACAAGGACTTTGAGGAATATGGATGGATGTGTTCCGAAAACTGCCACAAAATATATGCGGGGCAAGAAAAATACACGAATCATCAGGTGGTAATTACCACTTGGCAGTCTATCTACAAGGAACCGCGTAAGTGGTTTGACAGGTTTGATGTCGTGATTGGTGACGAGGCACACCTTTTCAAAGCTAAATCTCTGACTTCGCTGATGGGTAAGTTGCATGAGTGTAAGTACAGGATTGGATTTACGGGTACGCTTGATGGTGCAAATGTTAATCAGTTAGTTCTTGAAGGTGTCTTTGGTAGATGCTCACAGGTTACCAAAACTGCTGTATTAATGCAAGCAGGTCATGTTGCCAAACTCAAAGTGAAGATTGTTCTTGTCAAGCATGAGGAAAAACTTTTTGAGGGGTATCAAGATGAAATCGGATACCTTGTAGAACATGAAGGTAGAAATAAATTTATCCGCAATCTCGCATGTGATTTGAAGGGAAACACCCTGGTACTATTTAACTACGTAGAGCGTCACGGAGTCCCTCTTTATGAGATGATAAATAGTTATACCGACCGACCAGTACATTTTGTACACGGTGGAGTGGATGTTGATGACCGTGAAGACATCAGATTGTTAACCGAACAGTCTGACAATGCAATCATTGTTGCTTCTTATGGCACTTTCTCTACAGGCATTAACATTAAAAATTTACACAACGTTATTTTTGCTTCTCCTTCTAAGTCCAGAGTGAGGAACCTTCAATCAATAGGTCGTGTTCTAAGGAAAGGTCAAAATAAATCACAAGCAACATTATATGATATTGCAGACGATATCTCCACTGATATGGGTAATAACTATACCCTCAATCATTTAATGGAAAGAGTCAAGGTATATAACGAAGAAAAATTTAATTATGAAATCATAGATGTCAAAGTAAAAGCTTATGATTAATTACGCAAAACATGATGAAGACTTTTATGGGGTCATCAAACTCACTAATGGTGAGGAGATACTTGCTAAAACAGTTTTAACAGAAGATGAAGGTGAAACTCTTGTTTTCATTTCTTCTCCTGTATTGATTCAACACGTCATGAAAGATCTTCCTGATGGAAAGACCATAAAGGCAATGGGATTTGCAACTTGGATGCAGATGTCTGACGAAGAGTTTTTTATCCTTCGTGAAAAAGATATTATTACAATCGCATCGATGAGCAAAGAAGTTATCTTTATGTACGAAACGTTTATAAACAACGGAGAAGAATTTGACCCCGATAAATTTGAATCACAAGAACTAAAGGATTCTAATCTTCATATTGAACCAGATTCAAAGATGGGATACTTAGGTAAGGTTGAAGAAGCTAGAAAGTTATTTGAAGAAATCTATAAAAGCTCTAATAACTCTTGAACCCTGACATGGTTATTCTACTCAGAATTCAGATATCTGTCAATAGTTTGTTGTCTTGTCAGATTAATAATTTTATGTTACAATAAAAACAATAAAAGGATATCTTATATGAAAGCAGTTAAAAAGCAAAAACAACATTACGTTGATAACCAAGAGTTCTTGGCAGAAATTACCAAGTACCAAAGAAAGGTTAGAAATGCTGCTGTCAAAGAACATCCAGAAGTTCAAGACTTCAATGAGCAGCAATATAGAGAATTTTTAAAAAAATGGAAAAGTTCAAATAGACCTAGGGTAGGAAATTATCTAGGAAGTTGCTTCTTGAAAATTGCAACCCACCTTTCATACCGTCCTAACTTTATTAATTACATGTATAAAGATGACATGGTTTGTGACGGTATTGAAAATTGTATTCAGTACATTGATAATTTCAATCCAGAAAAGTCAAACAATCCTTTTGCTTATTTTACCCAGATTGTTTACTATGCATTCTTAAGAAGAATTGCAAAAGAAAAAAAGCAATTGGAAATCAAAGATAAAATTCTTGAGAAGTCTGGATATGACCATGTGTTCTCTATTGATGGAGACAGTCATGCAGATTACAATCAAATCAAATCTCGCATTGAGTTGAATACAAAACGATGAAAGAAGAAGAAAAGAAAATCTTGGCTCAAATGCAACTTACCAATGTCACCAAACTTCTTGACGGCAAGTTGCAGCACTTGACATGCAGTGACTATAGTGGTAAAGTGAAACGCAAATATGTGATTGAGTATGAAGATCCTTCTGATAACTGACCAGCACTTCGGTGTTCGGAATGACAATCAGCATTTTATCAATCACTATAAGAAGTTTTACAACGAGATAGTTGTACCTTTCATCAAGGCATCTAACATTAAGCATGTGATTGCTCTTGGTGATACCTTTGACAAACGAAGGTCTGTCAACTTCATGTCTCTAAATGAGGCAAAAGAAATGTGGTTTAATCCTCTTGAGGAAATGGGTGTGCGTATGCACATGTTGACGGGTAATCATGACATCTATTACAAGAATACCCTGAGAATCAATGCTCCCCGAGAACTACTTGGAGAATACGGTAACATCGTCATCCATGACAGTCCAACTACTGTTATGTTTGACGGTCTTTATATACTGCTTCTTCCTTGGATTTGTGATGGAAACCGAGATGAGTCATTACGAGAAATCCAGACTAGTCCTGCACGGGTCTGCATGGGTCATCTTGAGCTTAATGGTTTTGAGGCTCACCCTGGGCATGTGATGGAAAACGGAATGGATAAGAATATCTTTTCTAATTTTGATAGAGTCTTTAGTGGACATTATCATATGAAGTCTAAGAAGGATAACATCACCTATCTTGGCAACCCGTATCAGTTATATTGGAATGATTATGGATGCAAGAGAGGATTCCATGTATTTGATACTGAAACTCTCAAGACAACTTTCTACCGAAATCCCTTTGATACTTTTCATAAGTTGTATTATAATGGTGGAGTTACTTTACCAGATGAGAATGAACTCAAGGGAACATTCGTCAAACTGATTGTAGAGGACAAGGGAGACTATGCAAAGTTTGATTATACCGTCAAACAGTTGCAAGACATGTCTCTTGGTGACCTCAAGATTATTGAAGACCTTAGTGTAGAACTGGAAAATTCTGATTCTGTACTGGAAACCGAAGATACGATGACCCTCTTGGACAACTACATAGATGAAATAGACCTCAAAGTAAATAAGTCTAATATCAAAAATGTAATGAGGTCGTTGTATATGGAGGCATCGGAACTCTAATGTATGTTTTAACAGAAGTTGGGTCTGGTGGAGTTTATGCCACTAAAAATCAAAATGGTATTAAATCTGTGCATGTTTTTGAGAATGAAGATGATGCCATCAGATACCATGAACTTCTAAAAGCAAATGGATACAAGAGAGAGCTTGAAATATTTGAAGTTGATGCTAAACTGGTTGCTATAAATTGCCAGACGCATGGATACGCATTTTCCATTATTTCATCTGACGAACTGATTATTCCCCCATCTGATATATGATTACTTTTGAAACTATTCGTTGGAAGAATTTTCTTTCGACAGGTGACCAGTGGACTGAGATTGATTTTTGTGAGTCTCCATCAACACTTATTGTAGGTTCTAACGGCGCAGGAAAGTCCACTATGTTGGACGCCCTGTGTTTTGGTTTGTTTGGCAAAGCATTCCGTAAGATTAACAAACCGCAATTGATAAATAGTATTAACGAGAAAGGTCTGAAAGTAGAGGTGACCTTCTCTATTGGTAAGGACGAATACCGTGTGTTTAGAGGCATTAAACCTAACGTATTTGAACTTTACAAAAACAACAAATTAATAGACCAGGATGCAGCAACCAAAGACACTCAAAAGTATCTTGAACAGTCAGTCCTCAAGCTCAACTTTAAATCTTTTACACAAGTTGTCATCTTGGGAAGTTCAACATTTGTACCGTTCATGCAACTCCCAGCGGCTCATCGACGGGAAGTAATTGAAGACCTGCTTGACATTAACATCTTCTCTAACATGAATGGACTGCTGAAGGATAGAATCCGTGCAGCACAAGGTCAGAGTAAAGATTGTCAGCATATGTTGCAACTCTCTGAGGAGAAAGTATCGTCTCAGGTAAAACTGATTGAGTCTCTTCAGGAAGTTAATGACTCTCGCCAAGAAGAAAAGCGAAAGCGTCATGCAGAAAACTGTGAAAAGATGACTGGTCTTGTTGCTCAAAGACTTGAGAAGAATGCAGAACTAGAAAAACTTGAAGCGACTGTTGTTAAACCTGAAGAGCAACGTAAGTTTGTTCAGAAAATGCGACAGGAACAGGCAGACAAAAAGTCTGAACTGAAGATTATCACAAAGGACTTGCAGTTCTTCAAAGAGCATAATGTATGTCCTACTTGTGAACAGGACATTGATGCCGACTTCAAGAAGGACAAGGTTGGCACCATGACCAAAGTAGGCAAGGTTCTTACTAAAGAAATCTCCCAGTTTGCCGATGACATTGAAGAGGCAATGAAAGTCATTACAAAGATGGATGACAACTGTGCAAAACTATACGAACTTCGTAGCGATTACAATACTCTTGACCGAGAGATTGTTCGTATTGAGTTTGAGAATCTTCAAATCTTAGATGAGATTAGTACACTCAATGCCCGTCCTAATATTCAGGACCAAGAAAAAGAATTAAACGTATTACAAGAACAGCATAAACAAACGCAATCCGATTGTGCATCTGTAAGTCAGAGACTAGATGAGTTCCAAGTTGTTAATTCCCTCCTCAAAGATTCTGGAATCAAGAGTCAGATTATTAAGAAGTACATTCCCATCTTCAATAAACTGATTAATAAATATCTTCAGTCCATGGACTTTTTTGTTAATTTTACATTAGATGAAGAGTTTAACGAGGTTATTAAAAGTCGCTTCAGGGATGAATTTAGTTATTCGTCATTTTCTGAAGGAGAAAAACAAAAAATCGACCTAGCACTTTTGTTTACATGGCGTGAAGTTGCCAGAATGAAGAACAGTGTTTCTACTAATCTTCTGATTCTGGATGAAGTATTTGATTCTTCTCTTGATGCTTCTGCTACTGGTGAACTACTTTCTATTCTTAGGGGATTGGGTAAAGAAACGAATCTTTTTGTAATTTCCCATAAAGGAGACATACTTGTAGATAAGTTTCTTAGGACTTTGAAATTTGAAAAGGTAAACGATTTTTCGAGAATGTGCGATGAATCATAGATATGAAGTTCAAACTTGGGATGAACAGCACAAGTGTGTTAGGTTTCATTCTGTAGTAGATGCTATTGACTATGAAGATGCTGCCCAAGTAATACGAGGGTTGCACCCAGAACAAAACGTTATTTCAGTTATTAGAAAAGCCAATGATTGACAACACTTGCGTAATCTATACCAACGGTAGCCAAGAGTGTGAGAGAGTTTCTTCTCTCTTAAAATATCTTGGCGGCGAATGTCATGAGTACAAACTTGACTGCCATTTTTCCCAGAGAGCATTTGAGGCAGAGTTTGGTAAAGGTGCTGAGTATCCTCAAGTTGCCATCGGGTCAAAGCATATTGGTAGTCTGAAAGAAGCACTTCAATACTTGAACGACAATGGTGTATTGAATGGGAAAGCGTAAGTCTGCATGGAGAATCTGGGCAAAGGCATTAGGGGCAAAGGAAGGAAAGAATGACAGAGAGGCAGATTACATTGCTGGTCTACGGACTTTTATATTTTGTACTTACCTTGTCACTAATATTGCCATTGTTGCAAACGCAGTGAGGCATTGGGACGATGCGAAAACTGTCCCACCTGTTGCCTCCTGCCCATATGAGGTGCTATAATACACAGGTAAACGACGGAAGCGGATGAACACTCAAGAAGTCAAAGGCACTCTCGCCAAACTACTGGCAACCGAGAACCTGACCGTAGAGCATCGTAAGGTCTCTACTGCCTGTTTTGATGTTGATAAACGTCTCCTTATCCTTCCTATCTGGAAGACCGCTTCTAACACCGTTTACGACCTGCTGGTAGGGCATGAGGTCGGTCATGCCCTATACACCCCCAACGAAGACATTAGGGGCGTCTCCAAGGCGTTTGTGAATGTCCTAGAGGATGCTCGCATTGAACGCATGATGAAGGTGACCTACCCTGGTCTTCGTAAGTCCTTCTTTGAAGGATACCGCGAACTATGGGAGCAAGATTTCTTTGGAGTAAAGAACGATGATATTTCTACCCTGTCTTTGATTGACCGCATCAACCTGTACTTCAAAGGAAATCCTGAAGTTCCCTTTGCCGACGAAGAAATGATTTGGGTGCAACGAGCATCCAAGACTAAAACCTTTGCTGAGGTTATTGCACTTGCAAAAGAACTCTGGGAGTATGCAAACCAAAAGCAAGAAGAAAAAGAGGCAATGGCAATGCCTCAATCTGAAGACGGTCCTCCTGCTGACCGTGAAGAGGAAGTGAATCCTACCTCTCAAGATGGAGAGAGTATGACTCATGAAGAAATGCTTGAAGAAGCAGAAAAGCGCGAGTCCGAAAATGAAAATAGAGACCCTGCTCAACTCGATGTTCCTTCCTATCAAGGTGGAGGAGAAGTTGATGAGACTGAATCTGTCACTGAGGATGCACTTTCTCAGGCACTAGAGACTCTGATTGATGACAATGCTAAGGAATGGGTGTATCTGACCACGCCTAATATTGATGTCAATGACTACATCGTTCCTTTCAACACCATTCAAGAAACTCTGCGCTTCCATTTCTATGGTCGGGCATTTGATTCTAAAGATAGTCAGGACTATTACTTTGGCAATCTTGAGTATGCACTAAATCACTATGAAACTTTCAAGAAAGATACTCAAAAGACTGTCAACTATCTGTGCAAGCAGTTTGAAATGAGAAAGTCTGCTGACGAATACAAACGTGCAGCAACTTCCAAGACGGGTGTTCTTGACACCAACAAACTGTTCAAGTACAAACTCACCGAAGACATCTTTAAGAAAGTCACTACCATTCCCGAAGGTAAGAATCACGGTCTAGTGATGCACCTTGACTGGTCTGGTTCTATGCAAAATCAGATGCTTGATACTCTCAAGCAAGTTTATAACCTGGTTTGGTTTTGTAAGAAAGCAGGTATTCCTTTCCGAGTGTATGCTTTCCAATCTGGATACGGTTTTGAAGACCGTTACAAAGAAGAGATTACTCAGAAAGAAAACGAACTTGCCCTTTCTCCTGACTTTCGTTTACTAGAGTTGTTCTCTTCTCGCCAGAACAAACAGTCTCTGGAGAAATCCATGCAACTGGTTTACACTCAGGTGTTTGCCATGAATGGTCATCGCATCAGTTGCTGTCAGGAATACAATCTTGGTGGCACTCCTCTTGCTGAGGCAGTGTATTGCACTCGCCAGATTGTTGCTCAGATGAAGAAGGTTGAGCGTGTCAGTAAGGTTAATGTCATCTGTCTCACTGACGGTGAAGCAAACCCGATGAGTTACATTCAAAGCATTCCTGAAGAACATCGCTATCATGACCGAGAGTTTAAGTACTCTTATCTGTGCCACCAACGGCATAAAGTATTCTTCCTCCGTGATAGTTTGACGGGGTATACTCGGAAAATTTCCGCTCAACCCTATGAAACTACGAAAGAAATTGTTTCTTTCTATCGTGAGATTACTGATTACAACTGGGTTGGCATTCGCATTTGTACCAAGAATGACCTAACTCGTCTGGTCCGTGAGTTTGCAAATGACGAATTTGATGCCATTGACAAGCAGTGGAAGAAAGAACGATTTGCTTCGATTAAAAAAAGAGCAGGATTCAGCGAATCTTTCTATATGCCTACTACTGGAATTGGAGAGTCTTCTCAGGATATTGAAGTGAAGCAAAAGAAAGAAGTTGCCACTAAAGCAGAATTGACTCGTGCTTTCAAGAAGCACATGGGTTCTAAGATGGCAAACAAAACTATTCTTAATGCCTTTATTGAGCAGATTGCTTGACAGAGGCATCTTTTTAATATATAATCAAAACACATCTCATCCGAGTTCAAAAACATTAAAAATCTAGAGACATGAAAGAAACCAGCAGACTTGTTAAAGGAAACGCTCACTGGTCGGTTATCAAAACTGACAACGAAAGATGTTACCAACTCACTCTTGCTCTAGCAGAGTTGAATGGTGGCATGGAGGCTCTTAATGATTTTATTCATGATAGTTCTAGGGTGCAAAAGTTTTGCGGAGTAAGGCAAGTATTTGATGCTCATTGTATGGAACGAAGTGACACCGAAGAATATCTTGCTACTTCGGATGCCTTTGACAAAGGGTTCAGTCGTCATCTTCAGACTACTAAAAAAATTCGTGGTAAAAGAGTTCATACCTTTGAACGATTTAAAAAGTATTATGCAAGATGGAAAAAAGAAAATAAGAACACCCCTGTGGAAGACACTGAACCCACTCCAGTTCCTGTAATTAATACTGATTTTTCTGGATTAAATTTTAAATTCACTGAAGCAGAAGAAACTCCTTCTACCAATGTCTCGGATGAAATTGCAGATATCATTAAACTTTCTGAAAAGTTTACTACTATTGAAAGTCCTAGTGGTTGGAAAGTATCCCGATGAAATGTAAAGTTCAACTCTATAAAGCAGGCACCGTCTTTGATGAGATTGTGATTGCTCGGGACTACGATGATGCCCGAAAAGTAGCACTAGCAAGAAACCCTGGTGCTCAAGTCATGGGTGTGACAGCGGTGTTCGATTGAACAACTGTCCACTAGACCCTCCCGCAAGGGGGGGTTTTCTGCTATAATTACAAGGTAATCGAGAGGAGAGCAATGCCCCGCAAGTCTGAAGTCACTACTGCCAATCTGGTTGACACTCTGACGCAGATGTTTGGTTCTGAAGTTGACGCTGACCATGTTCGCGCTGCTGCTTCTGAACTGGGTGTATCCTATGTTACTGCCTGCAAGCGCCTTAACTCTTATAAATCTGGTAGGGGTAAGTGGAATCTTACTGCTCAAGAAATTGAGCGTGCTTATGAAGCACCTTCTGCTCAACCTGCTGTTGAAGTAAATTACATTCCCGAAAAAGATGATTCCTACGTCCAGTTTGGTAACTTTCAGTCTATTAAAAAGGTTATTCAGTCCCGTCAGTTTTATCCTATCTTTGTTACGGGTCTGTCTGGAAATGGTAAAACCTTTTCCGTTGAGCAGGCTTGTGCTGCAGCGAAGCGGGAGTTGATTCGTGTCAACATCACCATCGAAACAGATGAAGATGACCTTATTGGTGGTTTCCGTCTCGTTGATGGTGATACTGTTTGGCACAACGGTCCTGTTATCGAAGCTCTGGAAAGGGGAGCTGTGTTGCTTCTAGATGAAATTGACCTTGCCTCTAACAAGATTCTTTGTTTGCAATCTGTTTTGGAAGGCAAAGGTGTTTTCCTGAAGAAGATTGGGCGCTATGTTCGCCCCACTGAGGGATTTACTGTGATTGCTACTGCCAACACCAAGGGCAAAGGTTCTGATGATGGTCGCTTTGTCGGCACCAACATCTTGAACGAAGCATTCCTTGAGCGTTTCCCTGTGACTTTTGAGCAAGAGTATCCTACTGCAACTGTAGAAACTAAGATTCTGCAGAATGTTGGTGCTGATGACCAGTTTGCTGAGAACCTTGTCAAGTGGGCAGGTGTTATCCGCAAGACCTTCTTTGATGGTGGTGTTGATGAGGTCATCACCACTCGTCGCCTGGTGCATATTGTTCAGGCATACCAAATCTTTGGTGACCGCCTTGACGCGATTACCAAGTGTGTCAATCGCTTTGATGATGACACCAAACAATCTTTCCTTGACCTGTATACAAAGGTTGACGCAGGCGAGGATTCCGAGTACAATGAGAACGAAGACTCTATCTGATTATGAACAAGTACAATGAAAATGCAATTCTAGATGAGTTGCGTACTTACATCACCGATACCTATCGTCAACACTATTCTACTGGTGATGATGGCATCCAAACCCTTGATTTGATTGAAGCATGTGGTGATGGTGAAGCATTCTGTCGGAGCAACATTCTGAAGTATGCTTCCCGATACGATAAGAAGGGCACTGCCCGTCGTGACATTATCAAGGTGTTGCACTATGCAGTTCTTCTACTGCACTTCAATGATAAAAATGCCAACCGTGAGGAGTATCCTAATCGATGACTGTTATTTCCCGTCCTACTATTGATGTACTGAAGAACTTTTGTTCTATTAACAAGTCCATTGTTATCAAACCTGGTAACAAGATTTCTACTCTTAGCATCAACAAGAACATTCTTGCTATCGCTGATGTCGAAGAACAGTTTGACACGCAGATTTCGATTTACGACCTGGGTGTATTTCTTGGTGGTCTATCTCTGTTTGATGCTCCTAAGATTGATACTAGCAATACTAACTTCGTAACTGTTAGTGATGTTACTGGTCGCTCTAAGACTCGATTCTTCTATGCTGACCCCGATGTTATCACCCAACCTCCCGAGAAGGAAATTCAGATTCCCTCTTCAGATGTAAAGTTTCGTCTGGATGCTGCTGTTTTGAAACAACTTGGACAAGCTGCTAGCATCTATCAACTGCCTGACCTGTGCCTCTATGGTCACGATGGTTCTATGCAACTTTGTGTAACTGATAAGAAGAATGATACTTCTAACAGTTATTCGGTTGAAGTTGGTGAAACTGAGGATGAGTTCTGCTTCTGTTTTAAGGTTGAGAACTTGAAACTTCTTGCTGGTGACTACAACGTTACTGTCAGCAAGCACAACGTTGCTTTGTTCCAAGGTGACGGTATCAAATACTTCATTGCGTTGGAGCCTAACAACTGATGAGACACGTCCTGTTCACCCTTAAGGGGTGTAGTATGGTTCTTCTTGACGATGAGCAATACATTAGGGATGTAATCTATCATGCCAGTTTGAAGTGTCAGTCTAGTTTGCTGGCACTTAACTCGCATAAGTTTCACCCTCAAGGTGTAACTTGTGTGGCAATGCTTGCTGAAAGTCACATTAGCATTCACACTTGGCCAGAGTTGGGAATGGCAGTTTGTGATGTCTTCACTTGTGGAGACCACACTACACCTAATGATGGTGTAGAATACATGAGGCAGATGCTTCATGCATCTAATATTATTAGTCGTGAATTTGTACGTCCTTTAGAATGAATGATTTTTTGTGGGTGGAGAAGTATCGTCCTCAGACTGTGGACGAATGCATTCTTCCTGATGCCGTAAAAGACACCTTTAAGAGTTTCATTGAGCAGGGTGAAATCCCCAATCTGCTGCTCTCTGGAACTGCTGGTGTCGGCAAGACTACTATTGCCAAGGCACTTTGTAATGAACTTGGAGCCGATTACTATGTTATCAATGGGTCCGATGAAGGTCGATTCTTGGACACTGTACGCAATCAGGCAAAGAACTTTGCTAGTACTGTGTCTCTCACTGCTTCTGCTCGTCACAAGGTTCTTATCATTGATGAGGCAGATAACACAACAGCGGATGTACAACTACTCCTTCGTGCAAGTATCGAAGAGTTCCAGAAAAACTGTCGGTTCATATTCACTTGTAACTTCAAGAATAAGATTATCGAACCCCTACATAGTAGGACGACGGTCGTAGAGTTTAATGTTCGTGGACAAACTAAGCAGGAGTTGGCAGGTGCTTTCTTCAATCGTTGCCGAGATATCCTCCAACGCGAGGAGGTCACCTTCGCTCCTAGAGTTGTGGCAGAAGTCGTACAAAAATACTTCCCCGACTTCCGACGCACCCTCAACGAACTCCAACGATATGCGAGCACAGGGTCTATCGACACTGGCATTCTGGCGACGCTAGGTGATGCTAACGTAGACTCTCTTGTAGAGGCACTGAAGAACAAGAAGTTTAACGATGTCAAGAAGTGGGTGACTCAGAATCTTGATGCTGACCCGACTTCTATTATGCGTAAACTTTATGATAATCTGTCTGGTGTGATGGATGGTCCTAGTATTGCTGCAGCGGTTTTAATTATTGCCGAGTATCAATACAAGTCTGCTTTCGCTGTAGACCAGGAGATTAATCTTCTTGCTTGTCTGACTCAACTAATGCTGGAGTGCAACTTCAAATGACTTCTTTGAAAACCCCCCTTCGTTATCCTGGTGGAAAGTCTCGTGCTATTAAGAAGATGGCAGAGTTCTTTCCCCTGTTTCAAGACTATAAAGAGTTTCGTGAACCTTTCCTTGGTGGCGGTTCTGTGGCACTCTACATTACTCAGATGTATCCTCATCTAGATATCTGGGTGAATGACTTGTACGAACCTCTTTATAACTTCTGGCGTGAACTTCAGCACAACGGCAATGAAATTAAAAACATCCTTATCCAACTTAAACAAAGGCACATTGACCCCAGTTCGGCAAAGTCTCTTTTCCTGGATGCTAAAGAGTATCTCTCTAAACCAATCGGAGAGACTACTGCTAAGGACCGTGCTGTTAGTTTCTACATTATTAACAAGTGCTCTTTTTCTGGTCTCACTGAGTCCTCATCCTTTAGCGCCCAGGCGTCCGACAACAACTTTTCGATGCGAGGAATCGACAAACTCCCTTACTACAGCAACCTCATCAGAAACTGGAAAATTACTAACTTGTCATACAATGAATTGATGACAGACGATAAGAGTGTCTTTATGTACCTAGACCCTCCGTATGAAATCAAGTCAAATCTTTATGGAAAGCGTGGCAACATGCATAAAGGATTTGACCATGATGAATTCTTCTATACCTGCGACAGGTATGTTTGTGACCAGATGGTTTCCTATAACTCCTCCAATCTAATCAAGTCACGCTTCATTGATTGGAAACCTTATGAGTATGACCATACTTACACCATGCGTTCTGTAGGGGATTACATGAAGGAACAGCAACAACGTAAAGAACTCTTGCTTCTAAATTATGTCATTTGATGAGAGTTATCCCCTAAAGGATTATCTGAACTCTATCAATCTTTCTAAAAAGAATTTGATGGAGGATGAAGACCCCCTTTGGGAAAAGAATTATCCTCCTTATATTATCAACAAGTGTATGTCACATCACATGGATACAGTGATGTTTGCAAACGAGATGAATCAGTATCCTGGACTAGATAAGAAACTACAGTATGATTTCTTTATAAATACGGTGAGACCTCGCAAGAGATTTTCTCCTTGGGGTAAAAAAGAAAAGGTGAAGGATATTGAACTTGTCAAAGAGTTCTATGGTTATTCAACCGAGAAAGCAATGCAAGCACTCAGGATTCTTACCGACAACCAACTTGAAATTATTAAAGATAAACTGAATAAAGGGGGTAAGAAAAGATGAGTGAACTTAAAGAAGTTCAATGGACAAAAGAAGATATGGTAGAAGTGAACTTAAAGGAACCTGATGATTTCCTGAAAGTTCGTGAGACTCTTACTCGTATTGGAGTTGCTTCTCGTAAAGAAAAGAAACTGTATCAGTCTTGTCACATTCTTCACAAGAAAGGTCAATACTACATTGTTCACTTTAAAGAACTGTTTGCGCTTGATGGTAAGCGTGCAAATCTTTCTGAGAACGATGTTCAAAGACGTAACCGTATCATTAAGTTATTGTCGGACTGGGGACTTGTAGAGATTGTTAAAGATGATATGGTAAAAGATGCTGCACCTCTGAGTCAAATTAAAGTCATTGCTTATAAAGAAAAGCATGAATGGACTCTTGAGTCTAAGTATAATATTGGTAAGAAACGTCAACCTACCGAAGCCTAAATAGATGAGCCTAACTGTGGCTCATCATGGCAGAAGAAATTAAAGAATCTCCTAAAGAGGAGGTTAAAGAGGTAGAAAAGAAGAAGGGACCATTTGCTAAACTCAAGGAAGCTGCTGGTGATAGCGAGGAACACCTTGCCATCATTAGCACTTTCGTGCGTCTTGGCATCCTCGTTTGGTCTGGTGGCATTCTTACCCTTGCTTACATTAAGTTGCCGCCCGCACTTGGCATC
>Ga0222715_10002131_pt1 | contig 18299 bp, 18 predicted proteins | sample C33_9DmetaG_FD_165056 | JGI IMG/M metagenome (GOLD analysis project Ga0222715, IMG submission 165056) | Estuarine water microbial communities from San Francisco Bay, California, United States - C33_9D | ecosystem: Environmental > Aquatic > Marine > Unclassified | place: USA: California... | reverse complement strand
AAAGAACATGAAGCTTGCCCGCTTCATAAGATGGGTTATTCCCACCTATAAATACATACTATCACAGGTATGCGATAATGTCAATAGTTAATTTTTTAAAAAGTTAAGTTATGTGAGAATTTGGGAACGTACTTTAGGTTTAATCACTAACTGACATGGCCTTGCGGTATGTCGGACAGTCCTTAACGAGTTCGGTTCTCAAATCCTCAAAACCAGGATTAAACAGTTAATTAACGATAGTCAAGATTTATTTTAATCCGGCTTCACAAATCTAGAAGGGCGGTTCTTCACCGTCATATTTTGGCTTCCACGGTTCGTGTGCCGTGGGCTGTGGCTTACGGATAATTTTTTCTGGCCCGAACATTTGAGCCAGAAAAGTTTTTATATCAGGTGACCAGTCGTTCACCAGTTGGGCCCGAAGACCTTGGCGAAAACTTCATTGAGCATGATTTCGATTTCGAGGTCGGTCATTTTTTATTTCCTTTACGTTTTTTAAATGTAGTGGGGTTTGCAAAATCACATGTAATTGTCATTTCCAAACCCCAATTATCAGAATGCGACAAATTCAACGCCATCTCATCTGCCATTTCCCAACACCGTTTAACAAAATAATTAGTGCATAATGAAGGTGAATTGTCTTGCGGTACAATTAATTCAGCCAAGGGTTCGCGGTTCTCGTCCCACAATTTAATAACTGCTCTCATCCTACAATACTCGATACGATTGCGGCGGCGGTACCTGCAACAATGGCTGTTAAGACGGCTTTAACCAAAAGTTTATGTCGGATGTACCATGGTTTTGGGGGCGTGCTTAACCAAAAGTCACCCCTAAAACCTTGGTTAAGCATGTTTTCAGGTTGGATTGTAGTGTTATTGTAATCTTCAGCTTCCGCTTTGCCTATTTCTATGGCGGACGGTTTTCTGAACGCTTTGTTGTCTTTAGCATACTGTTTAAGTTCAGTTTCGCTAAAATGGCGCAAACCATTAATTATCTCTCCTTTGGGGAAAGAGTCTTTTTTGATGTGGTATTCCAATTTTGAGGCCTTAATTTCATATTTTTCACAAATTTCGACTTTTGTGAGCATTTTTTTCTTAGACATAATAATCTCCATAGTTATGTGTTCTTACTATATGGGATTTTATGCGTTCCTGTCAAGCCTCAGTGTATTTTGTCCGAAGTGTCATGTGTTTGGTTGTTTGTTTCTACCGTTGTGCTTGCATTATGAATACAAGACGATAGGACTTGCATCGCCGTTTCATTATCAGGAGAAATAGCCATGAGCGCCGTAATGGTTTGCGTGAGCATTCCCCCAAGCGCGGCACCCATATTCATATCACTTAACGTCATTTCTTTAATTAATTCGTGGGCACATTCCATAGACCACAAGAAATCTTCTTTAATCTCTTCTTCGACTTCTTGTAAAAGAACCCGCTTCATTCACCCCTCCTTGGGCTTCCAGTTATCAATTTCCGCGTACCAATTACCCGTGCGCCCACTTTCTTTTATCTGTACGTTAATCCAATCATCACTTTTTTCGGACAACCATGATATTAACTCTACACGCTTTATGCTAAGATTACACTTAACAAAATCAGGTGCTTTTTCATTGGGTTTTTTAGCCATGAGGCCGTTAACAAAATCTGCCATGTTAGTTCTCCAAAAAAGTTGTCCCCAGTCGCGGGCAAGCAACTGGGGACTTTTTACTACGGAGTGCAGGTATAAACTGCACGGTTAATATGCCACGTTCGTATGGGATAAGCAATACTAAATCGCATACTTAGCGCGGGTATTCGGCGGTTTTTGGGTCGTCTTCTATTGTTAGACGACATATATCGCATCTTCTCACAAGTTTTTCTTTTGTTTTTTCAATTACTTGCAAGATTTGTTCACACTTCGGGCATCTGTTTTCAATGAGCCGTTTATGGAATGGATTTTTAACGTTACTCGGCATTATCTTTGATAATAGCCTCGTGATCCGCGGTTTGTGCGTCTTTGTACCAGTCAAAGACCAATCGGAGTTGCCCACCGATTGTTCTGCCCTCTGATTTAGACAGTTTTTTTATTTCTTCATAGACCTCGCGTGGTACGAGGACACTTTTCCAACGTGTGGTATCCATTTTTTTTCTCCATGCCTCGTTTTGTCTAGGATATTATAGGAGAATATGCAAGAATGCAAGAAAAAGAGGATAAGTTTATGAGTTTTGTTCTTTTCGGTCAAATGCAAGACCCTAATATTGAAGCATTGCGCCCACATTTTGATTTGTTTCTGGATCAGGCGGCTGATTACACATGGGATTTAAATACAAACACCCTTGTGCATGGAGGTAAACCTGTTACCATGCGCGGGTTTTTTGGCAGAGCTAACGTTTTTAGTGAAAACACGCACCAGCGGTACAATAATTGGTACCTTATGGCTAATTATCTTAAATCTAATCCAGAAATAGCTTGTTATAATCGTAAGTATGACCACGTAACACCTATTAAGGCGGCCAATCTTCGTCGAGCCCTAGATGCGGGGCTTAAAATACCTCGCACGATTATTGGTAAAGGGCCTTTAGAAGGCGATTGCATTGTTAAACCGCTTACGGGTGGTCTACATTGTCAGGCCGGCAACGAATCTTTTTACACAGGTATCATTCAACACCGCATGACGGGGACAAACAGGCGCTTGTTTTTGGTAGGAGATCAGCACTTTGGTTTTAAACTAGAGACTACGAAGTTAGATTACCGTGATGATCCTCATGCTAAAGTATTAGTGAACCATTTTTCTCCAGAACTTGTAAGTAAAGTAAGAACCGTGGCGCGTGGTTTAGGGTTAACTTTTTGCGCGGCGGATTTTATGGACGATGTGTTTTTAGAAGTAAACAGCGGGCCCATGTTCGCGGCTTTTAATACTGTTGTAGATGGCGCTTTAGCAAAGGCTATTCGTTCAGAGTTAAAGTAAAAAAAACCCCCAACTTTTTAATAAAGTTGGGGGAAAGGAAGGACGGTCTATATAAAGGGTAGTTTTACTGAGCAGAAAAAAACTACATAGACTCGCCCCAAGATGGTCCCATTTCAATGTCACATTTACTTGGAACCTCTAAAGGAAGAACAGTCTCCATTATCTTAGCAATTTCAGTAGCCTCGTCAAGATTTTTTACTGACATGGCAATTTCGTCGTGAATTTGTACCAACGGAAGGCGTCCTTCTTTATAAAGTGCCACCATTGCTTTCTTAGTCATGTCCGCGGCCGACGCTTGGATCAGCCTGTTCAAAGCTTTGTAGGTGTATGCCCTCTTTAGCCTCGTAGTAGGCCCGTAGGTGTCCACAGCTTCCCTGTAAGGCAGGGCTTTGTTCATTGCGAACGTATCTGGTTCCCACATATCAAAGCGGCACTTACGCCCTCCTAATGAGCGTAGAGCCCCTAACGAGGATTTCTCGTTCAACCTGTTCATGACGCCTGTCATCAACCCTTTAACAAATGGTACGCGAGCATGGTATTGTTTGACGAGTTTTTTGGCTTCTTCAACCGGAATGTCTAAACTCTCAGCCATTTTGTTTACACCCATGCCATACATGAGCCCCAAATTAATTGTCTTAGCTTGCTTTCGAGGGATGTTTGTCATCTCTGCAACCATCGTATGGAAGTCTGTCTCGGGGTCCGTGTTGTATGCTTCGACAAACTCGGCCGCACCTTCGAGAGGAATACCGCGTGTTTTGCCATAGACATGTGCATAGTGAACCAAGATGCGTGGTTCTTGTTGCGAGTAATCGATGGCCGCCCACTGGTCGCCTTCTTCTGGTAGGAATAAACTGCGGATCATGGGCCCTAGCTCTGGATCGCGAGCCGGAATTTGTTGCAGGTTAGGGTTAGACATTGAAATTCTACCGCTGACTGTCCCCCCATCGTCCGATCTGATCTGATTTATGTGCGAATGTATGCGTCCATCAGCACGACAATGCTTCATAATAGTATTAATAAACGTACCAGACGTTTTGTTCAGGTTGCGCGCTTCAACAATGAGTTTAGAAACAGGGTGTGCGTGTTCTTTTAGAAACAGTTTTGTAAACGATGGCGCACCTTTTTCTGTTTTTGGATAAGTTATATCTAACTTATCGAACGCTTTGGAAAGAGATTGTGCCGCCCAGATTTCAACATTGGAGCCCGTGATGCGTTTTATTTCTTTCATCACTTCTTTTTCGCGCTTGAGTAACATGTCTCTGGTCCGTTCGACGCGGTTTACATCTATTCTAACGCCACGCATTGTCATATCAACAAGGCACGGCAGGAGATCGAGTTCTGTGTTAGCTATGCTCCAAAGGTCTTCTTTACCTAACATTGTGGAAAAGTAATTCCATAATTCTAAAGTCAGTACGGCATCGACTTCCGCGTAAGGCCCAACATACATAGCGGGCATCTTCCACATCTCAGCTTTTGGATCGACACCAAACTCTCGGGCAGCTTCAACCAATGCTTTCTCTGATTTGGTTTTACCTAAGTGTTCATAAGCCAACGCATTTAGACTGTAACTAAATCTGTTTTCATCAAGCAGGGAGGCTACGAGCATTGTATCAATGATCCGCCCGTTGACCGTGAACCCCATTTGTTTAATCCAACCCAGATCATATTGTGCGTTGTGCATGATCTTATCAGCAGGACACTCGAACACTTTCTTGAGCCAACGGTTTACAATCTTCTCATCTAAATTACCCCCACCAAAGTGACGGATGGGGATATAACCAGACCAACCGTCTGTGGCTACTGCATAACCTACAACTTCCCCATCTCCTGTTGGCCATCCCGGACCATTCTTTTTTAAGTTCGGGTCGCGTGTTTCGACATCAATAGCGATTTTAGATGCGCTTGTAATGTCGGGTAACTCGAGGGGAGGCACCCATTCACTTTTTGGAGCGAACATTGCCATTTGTAGGTTTGCCATTATTTATTTCCTCAATAATTTTATTTACAGGTCGAGCGTCTCTTTCGATAAACTCTGCACCCAGAGCGGTGTATCCCGCCTTATCTATCCATGAATCCTCATGGTCTATTGTTTCGATCAGCCGACTGGTCTTAACCCAATCCATCATTAACGTAACATGTGACGGAGTTAAAAACCCGTGACTAATCATTGCACCATTCAGGATTATATTCCAACCATCTGCAATGCGAGCGTGGTTGTCGTAGGCATCCCCATAATCTTTGGCCCTGTCGCCATTAATTAAACCTTCAGCTTTTTGTAATAATTCAGAACGCTTCATTAATGTTCCACCTGATCAACGTTACCACAGTGGATCATTTCACCAGACTGCTCTTCATATTCAAACTTAATAGTTGGCTTTTTACCAACAGGCACGTGTTTATTGTCTTCACGTTTGGCCTGTTCATATGCTTTCCAATCATCCCACGTCATCTTCATCTTTTTTCTCCTTTGAGTGATAAACTAATACAAAGCTTTCGCATTTAGGGCACGACAGGTTAGTAACGATTGTATGACCGTCACCCGTTGTGTCATCTAACGTTTCACAATCTTCGTCGCCGCCCCAAATTAATTCATTATTACATTGCCAACAATTCATAGATCGTAGCTCCTAGTCGCGTCTTCAGGTTCAACAATATACAAGTTCTGTCGGGTACGCGTTACCCCCACATAAAAAACTCTGTGCATATCATCAGGATTAATTCTCATATCGTTATCTGCCGCGGCACTCAGGTCTGTGAACAGTACGACGTTATCCGCCTCTCCACCTTTTGACCCGTGGATCGTGGACGCTGTAATGCGAGGAATGCCATTAAACTTTTCGCCACGACGCAACAAAGCTGTGACATACGCTCTATCTATCTCAGGCATTTTATTCATCGCCTCTGACCATATCATGTCAGCGTTTGCAAGGAGACCGTGCCTACTAATCAAGACGTCCATAGTTACCATCTCTTGGTCATCTAAATCCCGAAGTTTTTTATAACCTCGTGTTATGCGATCTCCCGTAGACATGTAGCTATAAATCTTACGCGCCACCTCTCCAGAGATTTCTTTACCCTTGCGCATCTGTTCCCAACCATTAACCGCATCAGATATTTTTTCGCTGATTGACCGGTGGCCGCGGTACATAAACAAATAACCGTTTGATTTCAAGTCGTTAGCGACTGGTTGGAGTTGATAGCCCGCTTGCGATAAAATTAGCCAAGAGCCTTGCGCCATGTCCAGAGAACTTATATGACTGATCCGCGCCACATTGCCTCGGTTGTTTTTTGGTTCATACTTTTTGGGAAACCTTCGGGTGATGCGGCGCACGACATTCTCAGCAAGAGAATGCACAGTTTGCGGGACACGGTATGATTGAGACAACGTCTCTGAACCTCCCGGCAAGTTTATGAAGTGATCAACGTCTGCACCTGCCCACCGGTATATAGCTTGATCGTCGTCTCCTGCACAGTACATGCGCTTAGAGTTTTCATCTAGTATGTGAGCTATGTCCCATTGTAGTGGACTTAAATCTTGAGCTTCATCTAAGAAGCACAGATCAAACTCGGGACAGTATGTGTTCTTGCCAGATACAAACTGGTCTAGCATGTCAGTAAAGTCGTAGAGACCCAACTTTTCTTTGTATTCTCGTAAGCATTTCTCGACATAATTTACTGTATTCCAATCATCTTCAATGTTGCTACAGTTGTACTGGTCTCTCAAGTTAACTTTTCTCAACCGAGCTAAGTTAATTAATCCTAAAATAGGATCGTTACTAGAAACCATAGATGGCACGTCATCATCAAAGTTGGTGTTCTTTGAGCCACCAAGAGAGATGCCGATCTTTTTACTTAATTCTCTGTAGTTGGCTTCTTGCATTACTTGCTCGGGACGAATGTCTGTCATTGTAAGTGCAAGAGAGTGCAATGTACGAAAGTGTACTAGGTCTTTTTTAGCGTCCAACCCGAAGCGCGAAGCGGCACGTTCCTTGGCCTCGTTTGCGGCTTTACGTGTAAACGCTAGAAACGAAATACGATGCGGGTGTATGCCGGACGCTAACGCTTCGTCTACCATATTTAACAAGGTAGTCGTTTTTCCTGTTCCCGGAGGCCCAAAAATTCTAAACATTTCTAGTCTTTTCGCGCTTATATATCTGTTGAACCCTTTGTTTTGATATTCCAAACCATTTGGCTACGGCTGTCATAGTAACCCGTTGTTCATCTATGAGACGTACAATCTCGGCATTACGGTCTGATTTAGTTATGTTCGGCATTAGAATGGGGCCTCTTGTTGTGATCCAAACTCAGGAGGATCAATGTCGATGTCCATGTTATCAAACGACGGTATCTGCCAGACGCGCACAGCACGTCCTTTAATTTTCATAACAAGGCTACTTCCGTTGATGTCTCGCAAGCGTTGAGCAATGCGGTGCGATTTATATTCAAAGAACTTGTTCTTCTTTAAAAAGTTTTCAAAGTCTTTTAAGCGGAAATATGTAATGTTAACCTCTTCATCAGTCCAAGGTTTACGAAGTAAGATTTCTTCTTTATCTTGCGCAACCTGTAAATGGCGGCAGAACTCTTCTAAGTAATCGTAGAACTGACCACTTATACTGGCGTCTTGTGCTACTTCAATGATTGCGCTTTCGTTATCTTTCATCTCATTAAGCAGTGTGCTTATCCGAGCTTCCCATTGTTGCTTGGCAACAGAGCGTGGCATAAAGTTAAGTTGCTCCATGCAAGCTTTTTGAAATGTCATCTGGTTCATTAGTGCGTCCGTGTCCATTTCTAAGGGTTCACCGTTTACATCCATAAACCAAACGGGTGGGGTAGAGTTATATTTTCGGAGATTTGCGATGGTAGCACCGGCTACCGCGGCACCTATGCCGAACTTACGTGTCCGACATAGGTCTTTATTACAGTGCGAATTGATTGGGGCGTCTGAACATTTGTACGCGTAATCTTTCCGCTCAACTTGTTTGGCAACAACATTTACCTCCGAGAGTGGCAATGGCGGAGATATGTACTCCATGTTGAAGCGTAGTATCTCTGATTCCCAACTGTCTGGGTACGCCTTTCGTAAGTAAACGCCGATGTTGAATAGACCATTGTTTCGTCCTCCTTCACTAATACGAGCTTTACACAGTATCTGTAGGCAGGGCGGACCATCCTTGAGTAGGTCGGTTTCTCCGCCACCTACTACTTGAAGCTTAACAATTTGTTCAGGAGTTTGTACATGCTTTTCGTACAGTTCAATAAATTCTTCCAGAGTTGCGGACGTGCCGTCATCTAAAAATGCGTAACGTAAACCGTTCTCGTGGTCATAATAAGGTAGGTTTAAAAAGTTACCTACATCCCCGCGGTCGAGGTGTAACCTAATCTGTTTTGGAAATATTTCGCTTTCGCCATACCCGAGAGCCGCGGCTATTGATTGCAGAGCCTTCTGCATATCCTTGGCTTCTGTCCACTCACTTGCAAACAAGAAGCAGTGCGCTCCACCGGATTTAGACCGGCAAACTACCATAGGTATATTTAACCTGCGTATCTTATCTACCAGTAATTTGTGATCTAACGGGTACTGATCAATATCGATACAGCCCCATTTACAACAATTATCTTCATTAATAGGGATGATGCCTAAACCTGCACCGGCCCCAGATAGATGGTTACTCCAAAGTTTTTCATTGCGCGGTTCTCTTAATATGCCCGCTTTGCCTTTGGCTTTACCATTTGCCCCTGTATTTTCAATTCTAAAGTAGCCGTAGGCTTCTTTTAAACCATCGAAGATGGCCATAAACTTTTCTGCTGACATTATTTACCCCACTCGAAAGAAAGCGGCGGGACATTATTACCCCGCCGCATACATTAATTAAAACGGTATGTCGTTATCGTTTTTAGTTGATGCTTCTTCGTCTGAGTGTTTTACAACAACATCCCCTGCGGTAATGCTTGATGCAAATTCTTTTGCCCGTGTATACATGTGAGCGTCGGACACTGGACCCTCTACTGACATTTCCCATCCATGCCATGAGCCTTTGGAGTTTTCTTCCCCAATAGTCTTCAAGTCATAGATGTAAGCAAAACGTGGTGGTGTGAAAGGCCCGTTTGCACCCATCATAGAACGTGATGCCATAATGCTATTCCATTTACGTGACTTTTTAAGTTGCGTAGATTTCATTGCAATCAAAGCGGTTTCCATTGAACCGTCTTCTGCAAGCAGAACAACAAAGTGCTGATGCGTTTCTTCGATGTATTCACCAGAACCGTCAGCCACGTAATCTTTGTTGTCGTCCTTAGAACGTTCAACTTTTGGACGAGCGTCGTTTGGCTCGTAGATCGCGGTAGGCGCACCGCTTCCAACGCCCCGTGGAGCCCATTGGATGAACCTACGTTGATATGCGCATGGAATGACACGAATGCCCGTCTTGCCCTTGTATAAAGCGCCTGTGACGGTATTATAGATGTCACCTTTACGAGCGTCATCGTTAACGTCCAATACAGGGTCATTACCTGATAGAACTTTAAGAAACGGCAGGGCTAAATCTTCTTGCCCCAAATCCTGTAGACCACCACCGGCGTCCGCTTCAAACATTGCAGGGTTGAACTCAGCAACTCCTGTTTCTTCTTTTTTAGCAACTTCTTTTGACTGTGCCATATTATTTACCTTTTTTAATTACTGCGCGTTGACCGACATAAGCTCCGAATAATTCCATCGGAAACTCTTCTCCTGCCTCGCATCTCTCTTTCACAAACGCACGTAGTGTCTGTGGGTGAATTTCGGTTTTTTGCGTTGGCACAAAACCTTCTTTTTCCGCAAATGCAGAAAAAGCATGTGCTTGATCGTCCTCGCCACGGCCAAACTGGCATAAGACAGTATTCTTAATAATGTCATCATACCCGTTATCACGTAACCAGTCATAAGCTTGTGGACGATTGTTTACCAGTATGGAAGCTCCATACGTTTGTTTCACTTGTACGGTAGAACCGTCATCCAAAGCAAAAGAAGAAATGCCAATCTCTGCAAGCATCGCGGGCATCTCTTCATCCGTCAATTTAAGGAGCCTTTTCTTGGCGGCCTTGAGGTCTGTTTCAAGGTCATCAATGTAAAGCTCTTCATCGCGGATTTGTCGGGCTAACTCTGCAACTGTAGTTAATCCTTTTTGATCTATCTTTTCGACAGAAGAGGCGATAGTATCCTCAAAATCTTGTTCCATCATTTTTAGTACATCGTTACTCATTCCGAGTCTCCTTCGTGTTTAAAGGCACCGTTCGGGCCTTGACAAATACAGATAATATCTTATACTCCACACTTGTCAAGCAGTTTTTTACAGGGGAAACCGATGCGCGGATTTGAATATAAAACCAACCCATATGACCACCAACGTACAGCCTTAGAAGCTTCGTGGGCCGAGGAATATTATGCTTTGTTTATGGAGATGGGTACAGGTAAAACCAAGGTGGCTATTGATACGATGGCTGTACTTTTTGAGGCGGGTAAAATTAACGCCGCACTGGTTGTCGCCCCCAAGGGTGTTTATGATAACTGGGTAAAGAATGAGATACCCGCACATCTACCCGATAGAATACAACGTCAGATATTACGTTGGACCCCTGCTAAGACAAAGCGCATGGAGACCAACCTCAAAGACTTTATTGTAGATAAAATCAACGGTATTAAAATTTTTGTAATTAACATTGAAGCGTTTTCCACGAGCCGTGGTACGGAAGCCGCTTTAGCGTTCCTGTATCAAAACCCTGACAACATGGTAATAGTAGACGAAAGCACTACTATAAAGAACCGCAAAGCCGCTCGAACAAAAAACATCGTTAAGTTACAAGAATACTCTAAGTATCGGCGCATCTTGACGGGCTCACCTATAACGAAAAGCCCAATGGATTTGTTTAGTCAGTGTGACTTCTTGAAGAACAAGGCCTTGGGTTTTAACAGTTACTTTGCCTTTCAGGCGCGGTACGCAAATATACAACAGCGTACAATGGGGCACCGTAGCTTCCAACAGATTGTAGGCTATAGGCGGTTAGACGAACTTTCTGAAAAGTTAGATTTGTTTAGTAACCGTGTGTTAAAAGAAGACTGCTTAGATTTGCCCGAGAAAGTTTATGTACGCCGTGAGATAGAGTTTACGCCAGAGCAGAAGAAACTGTACACACAAATGAAAAAGTTAGCTTTGGCTAAGTTAGAGAGTGGCGAGCTTGCAACAACGGCCAGTGTGCTTACGCAGATCATGCGTTTACAACAAATATGTTGTGGGTTCTTACAACCTGATGAGGGTGAAATACAAACTATTGCAAGTAACAGGTTAAAGGAATTACTGGAGCTTACGGATGAGGTGCAAGGTAAAGCTATCATTTGGGCTACTTACACGCATGACATCTTACGCATAGAAGGTGCGTTACAAGAAAGGTTTGGCCCCGACTCGGTAGCGACATACTTTGGCGGTACTCCACAAGATGAGCGTCAGGCTATTGTTACGCGCTTTCAAGATAAAAACGATCCACTTAGGTTTTTTGTGGGGCAACCCCGTACAGGCGGGTATGGCATTACACTTACGGGTGCCAACACAGTAATTTACTTTTCAAATAGTTATGACTTGGAGATTAGGTTGCAGTCCGAGGATCGCGCCCACCGCATTGGACAGACAAATAAAGTCACCTATATTGACATGGTTTCGCCTGATACAATTGACGAGAAGATACTAAAAGCGTTGCGCAGTAAGATTGACATTGCGGGTCAGGTGTTGGGAGAGGACGCTAAAGACTGGTTAACGTGAAGGTTTCACTTCTCCACCACCGCTAAAAAGTTGTGCAAACATTGGTTCGATGCCGCCTTGAATAAGGTTTCCACCACCACCGTCTTCCCCCATAGCTTGGGTCATAGCCATTCCGCCGCTAAGAAGTGGGTTTGGTCCAACACCGTCTTCGCCTATAGCTCGTGTCATCCCTTTGGGCCGATCTGCTGTTGGCATTGCAAGAGGAATGCCCCCGCCACCACCGTCTTCAAAGGAGGCTTGAGTTATCATTGCTGAAGACAGGTCGGCAGAAATGCCACTGCCGCCGCCACCACCGTCTTCGCCTATAGCTCGGGTCATAGCATTGCCCATACTAAGACTTTCGGGCCCCTTATCAAATGCAGAAAGGCTATCAAGGTGCATTTGTCCACCGCCAAAGCCAAAGCTTTCTTCTGCTCCAAAATGAGCCCGCTCTGCCTCGTCAACTAATTTTACAAAATGTTCTACATCTTGTTGAGCAGCTTGTTGAACAGTATCTGCCGCCATTTTACCGTAAGTTCCCATCAAATACTCTTGATAATTTTGTAAGGGAGAACCTCGTAAATCGGCGAGGTCTCGGCCAAACTGGTTTTGATCCTGAAATAATCCGCCAACGCCTTGCATAGGTGTTAAGGAACTTGCATAAGGGGAAGCTATGGGTCCGCCTCTGGCATAAGTTTGAACGATTTCACCATTTTCGTATCGTATATCTGCCATGTTTTATGCTCCTAAACTACCAATGCCGCTTTTAATTAATTGTGTTGCTGAATCGTTTGGAAACAGTGCGGCGTACCTAGTTCTATCCACTGGGCCAGAAGGTTGTACGGGTGCCTGTTTAACAGGCGAAACGTTCTGTGGGACAAAACTAGGTGCCGTAACCGTAGCAGTACGGGTGGGAGTTTCCTCTACTACAGTATTCAAAGACCCTTGTTGGTTTGAGGGTGGTACAACTATTGTTTCTTTTTCTATCTCGTCGTCAATCTCACGAGGAACGGCAGGTAGTTCTCTTCTCAATGGAGAGAAGCCAAGGTTTTTCAACATATCTCCTACGCGAGAAGCCAGCCTGATCCGTTCTTTGTCATTACGGGGTTTGCGCATCATGGCCGCCAACAGTTTTGGATTGGACATAAGTTCTGACATAACGTCTGTTTGTAGCGCCGCAGGAATGTCATTGAATATGCGTCGCATAGTTTCCGCACCTTGGCCTGCCGCAATAAGAGCGCCGGGTCCACTTTGACCTCCAGTAATAATTTTTTGAGCGCGAGTACCGAGCGCAGAACCTGTAATTCCTAAGTAGAAATCTAATATCGGTCCCGCACGATCTACTAGCTCTCCTATATTTCCTGCTTTTTCAGAAGCTTCAAACCGTACCATTTCAGATAAATAAATTTTGAGGTTAGCAAGTTCGGCCTCGTTCATGACCTTATTTTTTTGCATCCAATCTACTAAAGATACACGGCCTTTCGATCCTTTCATAGGACGAAACATATCATCATATAAAGAACTAGGGCTAAATGTTCCAGAGTGGCTACCGCCTGCTTTTGTTGAAGCCCATTCTAAAATAGAAGATTTTAAACCTGTCATAGCTTGCTCTTGCATATCTTCGGGAGCGCCTTTGACTACATCTAAAAGTCTATCTAGCCCTTTAACCGGAGCCTTTGTATTTATAGCTCGTGCGATAGCGGTGGTTGGGCTTTCTGTGCCATAAATTCTTCTACCCGTATCACTAGATACAGGGTTCATAAGATCATAGAAGCTTATTTGAGCTAACTCTTCAGCTTGGTTCTTCTTGTTTATAACAGAAGTTTCTTTTAAAAGTACGTTTGCAGTTGCCGCATCTTGAAGATCATACTTTAAGGAGGGGAACTGGCTTAATACGTCTTCATTTTTTGAAACCCATTTAGCTAAAGCGTCTGGATTGACCGTGCCAGTGTTTGGGTCAAAGGCCTCGGATCGTGCATTACGAAGAATTTGCTCAGTAACGCCGCGCAAGGTTCCGATAGTTGTCTCAGCGTCTGCCAATCCTTCTTCTACTGCAAACATGCCAATGTCATTTATTTGCTCTAAACGTAGGTATGTTGGATCGTTACCGCCTTGCAATATGCGACGAGCCAATAGCTCTGGTCCCATGCTCGCGGCTCCCGAGCCTTTTGTCTTTGTAGCTTCGCCTGCAAAAGCACGGGTAAACGTGTTATTTAAAGAACGAGAATATGCTCTAGCCGTGTCATACTGGAACCGGTAGTTCTCTGCGGCTGATGATCCTAACGAAGCACCGCCAAGGTCGTCGAGCATAGCACTTGCCATTTCATTGGCAATGCGGGCTGAATTGTAGTCAGGGTTTTCTCCGGAAGCAAACTGACGTGCATAATTTAAAGCAATCCCGCGTAATTCAGTAAGTTCTTTTGTAGTTAAAGGTTCTGTTACTGCGCCTGCTCCGTCGTCCGTGGATTGTTTGCCTTGTAAAACCATCAAGTCCGCAGTTTGATCTAAAGCGTTTGCTAACTGACGTGTTCTAGGAGTAGACATACGACCTCGTGCGGAACTGGCTTCTTGTCTTAACCTTGCTAGTATATCAGCTTGAGATGCACCTTCCGAGGTCATTGTGTCAATAATACTACTTACACGATTTTCATAAGACGTGCCTGCAAGTTTGTTTACTGCATCTGAAGCTCGGCGTTGCGCAGTGCGTAGTTCGCCAGACACGGGAGCCGCTCCACCTAAACCTAATTCATCTGTCTTTCTTGTGACGAAAGCCTCAAGTAAAGGCATGTCTTTAGCCAGTTTTGTTTGAAGTTCTGGAGATACCCCGCGTAATCTTTTCCAAGCCGTAATGAAACTAGGTGTGTTGGTAGCTTCTCCGGCGGCATCAGTAAAAGAAGTGAGATCGATGTCAGGTACGGCTGACCACAAAGCTTTTTCTTTTCCACGCGCTTGACCCAATTGATTTGTAATCACGTCAAATAACTTTTCAGAAAGTTGTATGTTACTACTGCCGTCCCCTGAAACTGTATCAAAAGCTTTGAGTACGTTATCCGTTGCAAATGCCATGCGTTGGTTTAATTGCGCACTAAACACGCCTTCAGCTAGATCAGCGGCGCTTTGTAAAGCGTCTTGGTCTCCAGTTTGAGCCATTGCTAAGATTACGTTTCTAAGTGCTTTAATAGAAGCCTTTGATCCGGCTGTTCGTTCAGCGGATAACCCGCTACCCAGTTGTTCTAACGAAGCTTCAATAGCCAAAAGGGCGGCCGACCCACCTTTATTTCCGGCAGTTAATGCGATAGGCTTTCCATCTTCTCCAACGAGAAGTTCCCCTAAATCATCTCCGGCCAAACGTGCAATAACTTCTTCTACGTTTTCGCCTTCTTTTTCTATAATATCAATAATAGTCTCAACGGCTTTTCTCTGTCGTGCATTCTTCAGTGGTGACAAAACAGCATTGGCACCACCTTGTTTATATGTGGTCTTAACTTTTTTAAAAACTGGAAGCATTTTTTTAAAATTTGTTACAAGAGGTATAAAGGGGCTACCTGCAAGGGTTGCACCTACGCCCCCCGAGGTTTCAAAGAAAATACGAGCCAAAGGGTCGCCTTGAAAGTATTCTTCAGAAAAACCTGCACCTAATGTTTGACCGGTTGCGGCAATTGCTTCTCCCACAAGAAAAGGAGTAGGAGCCCCGCGAGCCGCGGTTCCTGTTTTACTTAACAGATTTTGTGCGCCTTGTAGCAAACGTGTGCTTCTACTAGGACTAAGGCCTCTGTCGGCTAAGTTTTTTATAAATTCAGCAGTGCCAACGCCTACATTTTTAGAGATCATAAATGGAAAAGGTAACCAAGCTAATGCGCCAGCCGCAGTTTTACCAGATTCGTAAGCAGAAGTTTGTCCGGGAAGCATAGGGCTTTCTTCTCCTATAAGCTCATCCGTTAACAACTCGCCACCTTTATAACCGGCTAAAGAGCCCACAATACCCGAGCCTAAGACAAAAGCGCCTTTCGCTATAGGATGAACAATAGGAACTTTAGAACCAGCTTTTACTCCTGTCATAAAACCACCTAAAGCGGTGGCTGACGGTGCAACCTCTCTTTTAAAACCTTCTAGGAAAGTACCTGCCTCGATAGGATTACCCTCTGTGTCAACTGCAAGTAAGCTTATAATTTGATTGTTTGTTAAAGCTCTTTGCGCACTTGGCTTGCCTCTTAAAGGTTCAAAAGTGTCAAACAATGTTGATTGTCCACTTACTAGCCCGTCGTAAGAGCCTGTACCTAAAACTTCTTCAGCAAGCATTTCGGCTATTATTTTTGAAGAGTCTTGCCCCTCCGCAGAAAAACCTTGCACGTAAGCATCAAACTGAGGTTTGTCAAAAACTACAGGAGTATAATTTGGGCCACTACTATCAGCAGTTACAATTTCTGGTTCCATTGATTTAGCCTCCTATTTGTTGGCCGGAGTTCTGTTGATTTTGAATAAAGTTTCTAAAACCTTCTAAGGTATCTTTGTCTACATTTCCTCCAACACTACTTGGGACGGTAGCTAACATACCTAACAAACGATTGATTTCAAAGTTGTTTGCTTGAACTGCCTGCCGAGTTTTATCATCTTGAATGCCGCCGTTTAATGCTTGTAAGTTAGCACGTTTTTGTTGAAGAGCTAAAGCTTTCATTTCTACAAGTTTGTTAGCTTCTGTTTCAGGGTTGCCAAAGAAAGTATCTGGATTAGGGAACAATGCCCCCACTTTTTCCATCTCAGCTACTGGGAACCTTGGGTTAACCACTAACGCAGACCGCCCCAAGATGGTTAAACCGCGCAAGAACTGTCTATTTGCTTGAGTGTCTTGGTATCTTTGTCGAGCCGCAGGGACGAAACCACCAAACATGTTATCTAAGAATACTGCAAATCCAGCATATGGACCTGTACCACCACGAGCCGAGGCCATTGCATCGCGCATTAATCCGGCTTCTTCCGATGAAAGAGACGTAGGATTTTCGCGGGTTCCACCTTTGGAAACGATGCCTAACTGCTCGTCCATTAGGTCTAGGTCTTTACCCGCCGTTAGAGCTATTCGTTGTTTAGCCGCAATGTCGTAAGCGATAGTATCACTTAGTGGGTTAACACCAGTGGTAGGCATACTTACAGATTGACCCGAAGCATCTAAGTATGTTCTTCCGCCATCGTAACTTAGTACGTTTCCTAAACCTTGGATTGCAAAAGCTTTGGCCGTAGGCGCAGCATCCGAAGCCAAGTTGCCAATGGTAAACATCTGTGTACCGCCTTCGTTTGCTTGATTAGCCGCTTCCATTGCCGCACGGCCTCGATCCGTTGTGCTGTCTACTACGCGAGTAGTTTGGTTGCTCATGTTGCGTATAACCTTAAATACAGGCTTAGTAGGCGCACCCTCTGCTTGGAACACAGAAGTTGCTGAGTTATCCGCAGGATTAAATAGAACTAAATCGTCATTGATTACTTTCAACGATGGCGCAAGTCTATCTGCTTTAGCTTCAGCCTCTTCAAACGCTTGTTTACGCAGAGCTAAACTTTCACTAGCGGCTTGTGTAAGCGTTGCTAGATCAAGGTTGCCTTGTGATATATCAAGGCCGCGTTCTTTAAGAGCGTTCATTACTTCGTTTTGTAATGTTGTAAGTAAACGATCTTTTTCTGCTTCACTACCAGTAAAGTCTTGCATATCGTCTTGTAACAATTGTTTAAAGTTTTGCGCATTAATTTGAAGACCTTCGCGAGCCGCTCTATCAAGGGCATTTTCCGCCGCTGTTGCAAGTTGTTGATTTTGTGCTGCCGCCGAGGCAATTGTGCCTTTATGGTCAGCCAAGGCAATATTAAATCCGTGACCTTTGTCCATTTGAGCCAGCTCAAAGCCGTTTTTGACGCCTGCTATTTTTAATGTATTATCTAAATCAACTGCTTTTTCTGTAATACGAAGTTCACTTCTCAACGCGGCTAACTCTTTATCCAATTCACCACGTTGCGCAATAGTTTTTGCATCGTTAGCAAAGCCAAGCGCCTGACGAGAAGCTGTTGCAGCGTCAATTGCATTTTGCAATTCAGATTTAAAGACTTGTGAGGACAAGCGTTCCTTCGTTGTAAAGTCAAATTTCTTACCTTGAAGAACTAAGTCATGCGCTTCAGACAGTCTTGCCGCTTTTTCTTCTAATTTATTACGAAGTTCTATCTGATCTGTAGTAAGTTCGCCTTTTAGGTTCTCAAGAACAAGTTTGCTCTCCGCCAAGTCGTTAGCTAAACGTAAAGCATAAACTTGCTCGGTTTCATTTTGTTTCTTTTCGAAAGAAAATTTGTTGCCTTGAAGTAGTAACTCTTGTGCGCGTTTTGCGTTTTGCTCTACCAACTTAGATTCTGCCAGAGCGGATGCCGCCTCGGCATCAATTGCCGCTTGTTTTTCAACGCCAAGTTTAGTTTGAGATGATTGCAACGCCGCTAGATCAAGCGCTCGTTTTTCAGAAGCCTGCCCTTGTTTAAATTTCAATAATTCGCCCGACCGTGCGCCGATGTTACCTAACACAGGTTGAGCTACTTCTGCCAAACGTTCAGCAGGGCTCATT
>Ga0222715_10002130_pt1 | contig 18302 bp, 17 predicted proteins | sample C33_9DmetaG_FD_165056 | JGI IMG/M metagenome (GOLD analysis project Ga0222715, IMG submission 165056) | Estuarine water microbial communities from San Francisco Bay, California, United States - C33_9D | ecosystem: Environmental > Aquatic > Marine > Unclassified | place: USA: California... | reverse complement strand
ATGCGGCAAAGGCAGCGTTCGATACCGCTGACGCGGATGCGTCGCGACGTGCGCACGAGAACGGAGCGCAAGGCGAGGCTGAGGCGCACGCGGGCGAAGCGAGCAAGTACGTAAAGTCGCTCGTGTTCGGCGGGTTAGATGGCACAATTACCACGTTCGCCGTCGTCGCGGCGTCCAAAGGTGGTGGGTTAGATTCCAACGTCGTTCTTTTGATGGGATTTGCCAACCTCGTCGCGGATGGCCTATCGATGGGGTTCGGCGATTACTTGTCCTCCAAGGCGGAGTTAGAATACGTAAAGACTGAAAAGAAGCGCGAAAAGTGGGAGTTGGACAACTACCCCGAGGGTGAGAAGCGAGAGATGATCGAACTCTACATGGCGCGAGGGATGACGGAAGAAGACGCGACGCAGGTTATCGGGACGTTGGCAAAGTATAAGAATCTCTTTTTGGACTTGATGCTCGTGGAGGAGCTCGGGTTGATGCCCCCTGATGAGAATGACAATCCGGCGAAAAATGGTTTGGTGACGTTTTGTGCGTTTGGGGTGTTTGGTTTTGTGCCACTCATTCCGTACGTATTCGGTCGCGCCATCGGAGGCGCGGACAACAACGCGATGTTTGGGTCAGCCGTGGGTTTGACGGCGCTGTCCTTGGCGACGCTGGGCGCGGCGAAAGCGAAATTTACCAACCAAAACATGGCGAATAGCGCGGCAATGATGCTTGTCAATGGTTGCTTGGCCGCCGCGAGCGCGTATTTGGTTTCATGGGGCATCAGCGTCGCCCTCGGGGTGTAAAAGAGCCGCTCAAAAAAACGCTTGATTGATTCTACTATTGCTTATAATGTACATACCACATCATTCTTCTTTCTTACTTTCTACTACTACGACTAATGGCTAGTGCGCCAGGCACGACGCGTCGAAATCACTCGTCGCCAGCCATTTTACCCAAATACCCATTGCGTGCTTGGCCTCGGATGGCACGCGCGCGGTGAGTTCATATATGGAGTTTAAGTTTTTCACCGCGCTTGGCGTCACGTCGCCTGGCTTGGCCTCGAGTAAGCTCTTCTCCAACAACGCGCGCGATGTGTCTAAATCACCGTTGTATACCGCCGCCACTGCCGCGTTCACCATCGTCGTCGCATCTTGTGACTTGGCGAGCAACGCATCGAACGTGTCCTTGGCTTCGCGAAACCGCGCCCCCGCGAGCAAGTACTCGCCTCGGTCGCGCGACACCTCCAACTTTTGCGCCTCACTCGCCGCCGACCCGAGCGCCAACGTCAACGCCTCGGCCGATTCGAAACACAATCGCGCACCTTCTAAATCACCCATCATCAAATGCGCGCGCCCGGCGGCAGAGCGATACGACGGCTCGCTCGGCGCGCTTCGCGCGAGCGCGTCCAACCACGCCAACGCCGCGCGCGCGTCCCCCTTGCGCATCATTCGACTCGCCATCGCCAACGCCACCGCGCGCGAACGACGCCGCCATTCCTTTACAACAACTTCATCATTCGCCCGCTCGCGTACCATATCGATACACATCGCGTACAACGCGCCGAGCGCGTCCTCGCCCGCGGCGCCTCGCTCCGCCTCGCACTCCGCGCGCAGCGCCAGCGCCGCAAACGGCAGCGCCTCGCGCCCACGCGCATCCTCAAACGCGCTCGAAAACAATATCTCCCGCGCATCGCTCGCCCGTCCGCTCGCCAGCATCGCCCCAGCGCGTCGCGTCTCGCGACCAATCTTCGCGTCAGAGGAGGAATCATCATCATCACCATCGTCATCGTCATCGCCACCCGACGAATCCATCACCCACGCCCGTCGCACCGCCACCTGCGCGCCCCCACCACCACGCCCACCGCGCCGCGCCGCGGCGTCGCGAAACCCCTCCCCGGGCGCAGCGCCGTTCGCATCCATCGTCACCCACGCGCGCGCGTCGCGCACTGGCGCCAGGCCCCGAACCACGCCGTACTCGAGCACGTCAACCGCCCATGTACGACGCACGCGAAAATCACCCTTCGTGATAAACACATGGTTCACACATTCAAACACGGACCACCGTACACGATTACCCTACGATCGTATGCGCACACAGTATGATCTCGAGGGTCACTTTTCATCAATCGCGCGGATCGCCCCAGAGGAGGACGACGACGACGCGCGCGCGGTCGTCATTCCTCGGAACGTTACGATGCTCGCCACGACCACTCGCGTGACCATCTCCGCGCGCGCGGCGACGCCTCGCGCGCAGCGCCGCAGCGCCGCGCGCCCGACGCAGTTCGGTGCGGTCAAGGGCTTCGACCCGTTACGGTGCGTGCGATGATGCGATGACGATTTCGATGCGAACGTTCGCGGACGCGGATGGGATCTCTGGGGTGCGAATTTGTTCGCGGTGCGCGTCGTGCGGTGGTGAATGGCGGGATGACGCGCGTGGGGTGGTGGTGGGATTTATGGTGCATACGTGCGCGGCGCGTGATGCGGCGTACGGCGCGCGGCGTGCGCGTGGGCGCGGTGGAGATGTCCACGGCGCGTCCACGCGGGACCCTGGTGATCGGGCGATCGCGCGCGCGCGCGGGCGGGCGGTGTCGCGGGTGACGACGCGCGCGTGGTGGGGTGGGGCGGTGCGCAGAGGGGTGGCGTGGCGCGCGGGCGGTGCGCGGGCGCGGGCGCGCGGCGCGGCGCGGCGTCGGTCGCGCGCAGCGCGCGCACCGTGGGGCGGTCGTCGTGGGAGATAAGATGATAGGGTTTGGGCAAAGGCGTCGAGACGTCGAGGCGCGGCGCGCGACAGATGGCTCGTCGCGCGTTGACGTGGAGAAGCGCACGCGTGGGAGGGGATGTCGATTATGAGTGCGCGCGTGGCGCGCCGGAAATTCGAGTGAGACTGACGTGTTTGTTTGTTTGTTTTTTCGTCGTCGATAGCGTCGCGCCCAAGGCGCGCGGTAACGCGCAAATCGTCGCCTCTGTGACGAAGAAGCCGGATTTGTCCGACCCGGTGCTCCGTGCCAAGCTCGCCAAGGGTATGGGCCACAACTACTACGGTGAACCCGCGTGGCCGAATGATTTGCTCTACATTTTCCCGGTTGTCATTCTCGGTACCATCGCCTTGTGCGTCGGTTTGGCCGTGATGGAGCCGACGCAACTCGGTGAGCCGGCGGATCCGTTTGCCACCCCGCTTGAAATTTTGCCGGAATGGTATTTCTTCCCGACGTTCAACGCGTTGCGTGTGATCCCGAACAAGCTCCTCGGTGTTTTGTCCATGGCTGCCGTCCCGGTTGGCTTGATCACCGTGCCGTTCCTCGAATCGATCAACAAGTTCCAAAACCCGTTCCGCCGCCCGGTGGCGACGTCCGTGTTCCTTCTCGGTACGTTCTACGCTATTTGGATGGGTATCGGTGCTTGCCTTCCCATTGACAAGGCGATCACCTTGGGTGTCTTCTAAGTCGCTCGCTCAAAACTACGTTTGACGTACTGTTGGGCGACGTCCATCGCGCGCGCGAGTTAACGCGACGGCGGCATTTACTATCGTCATTTATTCGACGAAAACGTCGTTGTCATCGCGCGTGCGAACCCAAATTTAGAATTGGCGGGGAGCGCGCGACGCTATTTGAAGCGTCGGTTAGCTTGTAAAGACATGATTTATGATTTACTTTAAACAATGCACGCGGCGCGTCTCGACTCGAGACGCGACGTCACATCGCGCCTCTGCGTGCTCGTCCATGACCCGCACAGCTCCATGACCGCCGCCGACGACGATGATGACGACACCGTGTACGAGGGCGGTCACTTTGCCCATCTCGCCAAACGTACCGCAGACTACACCGCAACCTTACTCAACAGTCAGCCATCGTCGGCGGAGCGACGCGGATGCCTTCGAGTGCTGTCATGGAATGTCCAAATGTTACGCGGCATTTTCGCCGGGCAGGGTGGACGACCGCGAGATTTAGTCACACGTGCGCGCAAGATTGCGGCGAATATATGCGCCATTGCTTCGACGATAGACGTGGTTGTGTTACAAGAGGTTTGGTACGAACCGGCGAGGCGCGTGCTGAGCACGGCGTTGAGCGACGATGCCGGATTTGTGGTATTTGCGCCCACGAAAAAATGCGGATTACTGGTTGCCTCGCGGCAAAGCCAAGTTTGTAACATGTTTAATCAGTTTCCGGCGCGTGGAATCGAGGCGATGGCGTTCTCCAAAGGTGTGACGACGACTTTCTTAAGATTGAATGACGCGCTCGAGACGCCGACGCGCGTCGCAATCGTACTCAACGCGCACACGCAATCAGATTATTGGTCCTGCGGTGAGAGCGCGCGAGTGGATCAAATACGTCGCATACGAGCGGTGATGGAGCGCGCTGTGCACGAATGTCAAGGAAATGGGTACATTTTGGACCGAATCCTGTTATGCGGCGACTTGAACGTCGAACACGGTTCGCATGAATACCGACGCATGATGTCGCCATCCGGTCCATTTGGCGGCGCAATAGATTTGATGCAGCCGCCGCAGCTGCCGATTTCGCGTCCGCCCGTATCACCGAGCGAGAGCGATCGACGATTCACGTATCCAACTGGACGCTGGCGGCATAATTTCTTTGCGTGTTGCGGCGAGCCGTCGCGCTACGAAGAATCCATACCCACGAAACGTCTCGACTACGTCATCGATTTGACGCCGTTGATTCGACACGGCGTGCCTCCAGCGTACGCACACGTCGACGTCGATGAAGGGTTCGTGCATCAGCAACTTTTACGAGGCATCGATGGCGGCGTGTTGAGCGACCACGCGCCCATCGTCGCGCTTGCATCCATCCATCGTTCGTGACGTCTTTGGAAGAAGATTGGACAACCTTTCTGTTTCGACTACATGTACGTATTACACAAATTTGCGACTATACACTTAAGCTACGCTGTTGCTCGCTATGCACCACCGTGCACGCTCTCGCTTTCGCCCGCACCGGCGCCGCCGCCATCCTCCCCCGTGTTTGACGTCGAGCTCACGAAATCGCCGACGGTGTCCGCGCCGCTCGCCCGAGACGCCACCGCATCCGACGCCGTCGTCGTCGTCGACACCCCACTCTTCTGCCGCGTCAAACTTCGACCTTCTAACGCCCCACGTCGTCTATCATCTATCGCATTCGGCGTCGTATCTCTCAACCCGAGCACGTATCGTCGGTCGAGCACCGCGCCTCGCGTGGTGTGCGTCGCCCCTCTCCGGCTCGCCCCCATACAATCTCCCCCACGCTCGCCCAACGTCTCCCCACCCGCGCGTGCGCGTTCATCCATCAACGCTCTACGTAATTTCTCAACCACCGCGCGCTCGTCGGCGAGGAGACGCGCGTGCGCGGCGCGTTCCGCGACGGAGCGCTCGACCGCTCGCGTCGCCTCGACGCGCACATCTTCAACTCGACGCGCCAACGCCTCGTCGCGCGATGCGTCGCGCGATGACGACGACGCGACGTCACCGCGCTGGTGCCGAGGCACCGGCACGCCCGAGATCACGAGCGCGGGCGCCGCGGAGGCGTCCGAGCGCACGCTCGCGGATGCCGCGCCGCGAACGCTGCTGTCGTCCGCTCTGCCAATCTCGCGTCGGCGCGCGCGCGCGTCGCCGTCGCCGTCGGCGTCGTCGGTGGCGTGAGATGCATCATCGCGACGCGCGCTCGCGGCGCATCCCATGACGCGCGACGACGACGACGTGCGGCGCGGTGTGCGGCGGCGTCACACTTGAGCGCGCGCCAATCAATCGTTGATTAATCATGCGGTGCTGCGCGCGCGCGCCGCGCGTGGACGATGCAGGCGTCGCGCCGCACGCATCGACGTCGTCTGTATCGACGTCGTCGCACGCCCATCGCGAGCGGGCGTTGCGCGAGACGTTGGATGCGGTGGAGGATGTGATGCGGGAAAAGTTGAGCGTCGAGCACGCGATGCGGCGTGGATTTTTATCCATGGCGCGCGCTCGGGTGGGCGACCGCGCCGCTGGGCGCGCGAGTGGGCTCGATAATGGTGTTCCTGCGACGCTCACGGCGTCGGTGCGCGTGCGTGTGCGCGGTGCGGGGGATGGTGGGATGGAATTGATGACGCGAGAGGATGACGCCGCGGGGCGCGCGAGAGCCATCCCGTGGGGCGGCGGTATGCCATCGCCAGCGATGCGAGACGCGCACGATGCGTTCGTGGATGCGTTGCGTGGTGTCATGGATGTCGTTCAGGCGCAGCGTCGTCTGGCGAGCGCGGCGAGCGCGGGGTTTTAGGTGTTTAGTTTGAGGTTGTAAATTCGTATTGTACATTTCTTGTCGTCGTCGTCGCGCCTCTCTTCGTCGTCGCGCGCGCTCTGGCTATAGACGTGACGTGTCAACATATTATAGGTTGTAGTCGTGTTCTTCGTGTGGGCCCGTACGGGCTATCGGTCAGACGTTGTTATCGTCGACATCGTTCGGCTTGGGGTCGTCCCGTCGAACGCATATCCCGCGCGTCAACGAAGAGACGATGCCCAACGTAAACGCCCCCACCATGAACGTCACTAGCGTATACACCGGAAACTCCTTGCCAAACGCGCTGGCAATCATATCTACCCCTACCGCCGCCAACGTCGCCGCCACGGAATAGTTCAAATCCGGAAATAAATCCACCGTGCCTTGCAACATCGGGTACAACGCGCGCACCAAAAACGCCGCGCAGTGGTCGCCTAAAATAACCGCGTGCAAATTGTCGTGCCCGACGACGTAAATCGTCGACACGCCGTCGATACAAAACATCACATCCGCGACTTCAATCGCCATCATCACGAGCAGCATGGGCGTAAAATACACCGCAGACGTCATCGCATCCTTGCCCCAAAACGCGCTTCCTTCGTACCGCGTGCTCAACCGCTTCCCGAGGCACGCCTTGAAGCCTTGAATGAACCAATGCGATGCTAAATCAGGGTCATCGTCGCCATCGTCACCAAAATACAACACACACACCGCCTGATACATGATAAATAACCCAATCGCACCGAATACGATCCGCATGTACGTGTAAATGCCGTGAAAGCTCATAAACAACGTCACCCGCACCGCGATCATCACCGGTATCCCCGCCAACAAAATCCCCGGCCGTCGACTCGCCGGCACCTTGAACGATATAAATATCTGATGGAAAACCACCAAATTATCCAACGACAGCATCGTCTCCACCGCGGCGCTGCCAAGAAACGACGTAAGCACGGCTTCCTTCTTCGACTCACCATCCGCCAAGTCCCACAGCACGGCGAGAATCGCCACGGAGACGAGCGTGCAGAGCAAGATTTGAAACGACGGAAACCGGCTGACGACGTCGTTATACGATCCTAAGCATCCGCGATCGCGCGCGCCCCACACCCCGGTCTTATGCTTGGACGCCGTCGCGTGATCGTCCGCCGCGGATGACCCATGGTGTTGCGCACCCGCGCCGTCGCCCGAACGCGCGCCGCCGCTGCCGCCGAGCAAGGGCGCGCTATCGCGCATCGCCGGTCTCGCCGGCGACGTCGGCGGCGTGCGCTCGCCCATGCGCGGTGCACACGACGTCGATTCGGCGCACAGTGACGGCGCGAATGAGTGGATCGATCGGCATCATTTAGTGTTACAGCGATGCGCGATGGGCGATGCGATTCACCCATGAATCGCGCGATTCGCGACGCGCGACGCCGTTCGCGACGCCACCGAACGCGCCGAACGCGTGCGCGAAAATTCCATCCACCATTCCGTCGCATTCGCGCGGCGCGATCGACGTCGCGCGGCGAAAGATCGACGAATGATGCGACGAATGATGCGCACTCGCGACTGTTCGCGTCGCGTCACAATGCCACGCACCACGCTGCTCCCTCGCGCGTTGATCGCCATCGTCGGTGCGCGCGAACTCATGCGCGCGTTCGTGCGATTGTACTATTTCTTTTTCGCGCGCCGCGCGCGCGAGAGCGACGGCGCGCGCGCGCGCGCGCGGTGGCGACGACGGCGCGGCGGGTGTTTCGCCGTCTCGGATGTGGAGACGACGTCGCGACGGATGGCGACGTGGGACGACGACGACGACGACGACGGCGGCGGCGGCGGCGGCGCGATCGCGGACCCGCTCGCGAACGGTGCGCCGCGCGGCGTGGCGTCGAGAGATTCTCGCGTGCCCGTGCGCGTGACGTTTAAGAATTGGTACGCGGACGACGACGACGACGCGCGCGCGTCTCGAATCGACGACGACGCGACGGGACTCGCGTAGATTATATGACTGACGACGATTCGTGCGTGCGCGTGTGCGCGCGCGACATGCGTATGCGAATGCCTAGTACGAATGAACGCGTGCAGTTGTTTTGGATCGGCTACGATGGTCGCCAGCGTCCGTATCGGGTGATTGATCCGGGGAAGACGTACGAGCAGCCGAGTTTCGCGTCGCATCCGTGGACGTTTCAAACATTCGTCGGCGCCGGCGCGGGGGCGTCGAAGACGAAACGTTCGGTGCGGTGCGTGACGTCGAGTGGTGTGCCGCTACACGTCGTGACGCGGCGAGGCGATGATGGGTATGATGATTGGAATGAAGTGTACGTCGCCAAGGAGGCGATTGAGATTTACGCGCCTCGCGTGGCGCAGTCGTGGACGATTGAGACGCACGGGGCGTTTGCGCCGGCGTTTCGCGCCGCAGCGAAAACGTTTTTACTCTCACATCATCGCCTGGCGTGTGAACGTCCAGACGTTGGATTGGGGAGCATTCCGTCGCATTTAGCGGTGGATATCATTCGACGGGCGTCGCCTCGAGTGGCGCAATACGCGGCGATTCAATACGCGGCGGGCGAAGACGCGTCGCGGGACGCGGCGTAGATCACGACCACGACGAGAACGACGACCACCCATGACGACGACGACGACGAATTGATTTGAAATAGATATCCTAATGAACATTTTTCACAACGAGACAACTAGATACGCAACAACAAGTGCAAGTACAGTAATAGAGTAGAGATCGAGCGACGCCCGCGACTTTCGTCTCGCGGTGGTGACGCTTGAGGCGGTAATCGTTACGACAATCGCCCTTCTTGACCCATCACCTCACGCTTTAGAAACGCATAGGTTGTATACGTCAACGCAACGCCTGGGATGACTTTGGCGTACTCGGTTAAGACGCCGCGGTACAACCCCGTGACGCCCTCCTTGGCTAAAACGCGTTTAAAGACGCCGACAAAGCTGTCACCCTTCACCGCGTCCCGCATTTGCATGCGTCTGCGCACGAGATCAATTGGAAAAGTCGCCGTGGCACTCACAACGGCGGCGACGCTGCCACTCGCCATATTTACCGCCATGGGATGGACGTAATCGCCACCGTTTGGCCCAGACGAGTTGAGCTCGGTGAAGTAATTTCTAAACGTCTCGTACGCCGCAAAATTGAGCGCTAAGTTTGGACCGACGCCAATCAACGTCGGGCGCAAACCTCGATATAACCCTTTTGTGCCCTCGTCACGTAATATCTTTACGAATGCGTCGGCTATACCGGTGTAGTGTCTCGTCGTCGTCTGCGCCGCCAAGCGCGTGCGAATCAAATCCAGCGGATACGTCATCGTACACGCGATGCATCCCGCCGATCCACCCGCTAAGAGCCGCTGAGCGACGCCCCAACCAAACGTCCCTGAAGAAGGGTCACCGTTTTCATCGAAATGCAGCGTCTTCATCGCGGTATCCAAACCATTCATGAGTTGTTCGTACGCGTAAAAGTTCACCGCCGAATACGGCAGTCGATGAATAATCGTCACCCCATTCCCCTTCCACAGCGCCGCCACGCCCTCCGTCTGCACGATTCTACGTAAACTATGTATGATGCCTGATCGAGCTTGCGCCTCGGCGTTCCATCCCGGCACGGCGTTCGTGCCTTGCAACTGCCTCAATATCGTCAACCGCGCCAACGGCGCCGTGCACGTCTTACTAAACGCTCCAGCGATACCACCGCACACGAGCAACTTGGTCGTGTCGTTCATCGACGACGCGAACGCACGCTCGTACCTACCCTCACTCACGTCGTCATCGTCACCATCGCCTCCGTCACCATTCGACGTCGACGCGTCCTCGCTCGTCGTCGCCTCTGTCGCTTCGCCGCCCCTCGCGCCCCAACGCCCGCGCGCGCGCGCCTTCCCTTTCCCCGTCGCCGACTCAATCAGCGGTGGAAGCGACGAGGGATCACTCGTGCTCACCCCCATACCTTGCGTCATCGCGACGACGACGACGACGACAAGAAGACGAACGACACCGAATGGGACAAAAACTTTTGAATTTAATCACACCCAGCTCACCGCGCCGCTCGCCCCGCGCACCGCGTGCACCGCCCGCCGCCGTCGCGAACGACCCCGTGCGTTTAACCGCGACTGAACGCACCGCCTCGCTCGTCGTCGAGCGGCGCGCGCGACGCTCAAACCGCGCCGAGTTGTGCCGAGTCGATCGTCACTCAGTGGCGCTCTGACATGGGTGTGATCGGCGACGTCCCGAGCTATGCGGTCGCGGATCGCGCGCCGACGCTCTCGCGCGTGGGTACGTATGCGTTGAATGCGTCGCGTCGCCCTCGGTCGTTCGCGCGTTCGTCGTCGCGATCGTCGTCGTCGGGCGAGTGACGTGATGATGCTGGTGGGGTTAGCGCCCGGCGCGCGCCGCGCTGGCGCCGACCGCGACGACGCGGCGCGCCATTGGACGCCGCGCGACATCGCGCGGTGCGCGCCGCGTGGGCCCGCGCGCACACCGCGCGTGCGTTCGCGCGCGGATCGGCGGAGGGCGAGGCGCGACGGGAACGATGACGCTCGAAACCAATCCATGGTTTGTCGTCGATGATGATACACAAACTAACCGCTGTCGTACGTATTCGTCGCCGCACGCAGTTGGAAACTTCAACACCACGGATTATAGAGACATTTTGTTATTTCCCGCCATCTCGGGTGGATTAGGATACGTCGCGGGCGGGACGTCGGGCGCGAAGGTGTGCATGCGGACGCCGACGGCTGTCTGCGCGGGCGGGCTCGGCTTGGTCGCCGGGTTGATGTTCGCGGTGCAGAGCTCGTCGGCGCGGTTGATGGGATTTAGAAATCCTGAATGAACATTGAATGTAACATAAAACACACAAACACGCAGAGAGAATGCACGCAAGCATGAGGATTGGAGAAATGATTATGATTTTACACGACGACAGACGTTTGTCGCGTACCCGTCTACTATTCTTAGACACCTAATGTACATAAAATCGACGATGCGCCCCGGTCGTCGATCGCACACACGTATGCTGGACTAATTCCATGTGTTTAAAGGTATGCCGATGAGCACGATGAGCACCAACACGACGAGCACGCCCGCCGCCGCGAGCGCGTACGACCGCATACCACCCGCGCTCCCAGCCGCGACGTACCTTCGAAACGCCGATGCCTCGCTCGAGCTCGCGCTCGCGCTAAACCCCACTTCGACGTCAAAATTTTCTCGCGACGCCGCGGCGCCGATCAACCTGCATATGTAGCGCGTCGTCAGTCGCGCGAAGACGGACGCCGCGAAACTCATCATCAATCATGAATGAAACAAACACGCAGTCGCATCACCGCGAACGGCGACCACGACGACGACGACGACGACGACGGAGATGAACGCACAGCGCCACAACGTTTCACCTACCCATCGGTCGAGCACGAACTATCCGTGCGCGCGTGCGCCTTGGCGCGCCCGAACGCGCTGGCTGGTGGCAAATCACCGACGTAATCATCGACTGAATTCGTCGGCGACGACGGACGCGATCGCGTCGTCGCGCTCGACGGCGACGCGCGCGCGCTCGATGTGCTCCCGAGTTCACCGCGCGAGGATGGCGAATCCATAGCGGCGGCGCAGGAGTCGCGAAATGGAGTCGTGGGTAAGAATGACTATTCGTATCCTTCCCCTCTGCGTTGACCGCGGGACGCGTGGTGCTTTCGTGGTGCGTAGACGCATGCTAACCATGATATGAATATTGAACCCTAAATAATACTATAGTCTATGAACAAGAGCGGTGTTTACGACGTCGGGGCGTATCTCAGCGCGCGGCGCGCCTGCGGGAGACGACGCGATACGCGAACCGCGGCGAAGAGTTGAGCGTCGTCGTCGGCGGCGGATGTGCGCTGTTTCTTTCTCGCACGCTCGTTGTCGGCGTCAGTGTTAGCGGTATTACCGGTGGTTATGGTGGCAGCATCATCCACAGTGGCGCGCTTGATGGCGCGCGCGATATTGGTGATGAAATCTTGCGCATGAGACGCGACGACGTGGAGCGTGCCTCGAGTGACAATCGCGCCCGCTTCAAACTGCGGTCGTTCGAGCCATGCGCGCGCGACCGCGCGTGTCATGGCGTCGAACGCGTCTTCATCGCGCATTACGAGCGCAGTGCCGGCGTATTGCGGCAGCGCAGGCACGGCATTTGCGATGAAGATGTCGTCTTCGGGCGCGGCGCTTCGAGCGCCCACTTCAATCGACGCCGTCGCGTCGTTCGCAAGGCTTTCGGTTTCGAAACAGTGGTCTGCACTCGCGCGCATGAAATCCAACATTCCCCTCGCGCTTCGTGGGCGCACCGCTCGTCGATCGCCGAGTGGTAACCCCGCGAGTGCCTTGGCTCGAAACACGCGCCGAACGCGCGTCCGCATTGTCGCCTCGCGCCACGCCGCGACGTTCGCGTCTACATCGTCTTCACCATACCCCGCGTCCGTAATCCCATCATCATCAAGCGAAAGAACACTATCTTTTTCGCGCGTCAAGGCGTCGGCGAACGCGGCGACGCGCGCACACGTCACGAAATCAACGCGCGGCATGTGCGAGAGCAATTCTTCGCCTCGGCTCACCACCGCTCGCGCCATATCCGCCACGACCGATTTCGACCCGTTATACTTCACCGCATTGGATTCCATCAACCGTAAATCATTCGCAAATGCGTCTTTACTTAAATATTTCCCACCGCGCGCCTTGTCACGCATGGTTGCGATATCGATGGGCGTTTCGATGACGACGTAATAGTCTGGGACGTTTCTCACGTCTACGGCGATTAAAAACGGATCCACGACGTCAAGCTTGACGAGCTCGTCAAGAATCGCCCCGAGCGCGGTATTAAATTGTTTATGCAGCGCGTTCACGGCCCAAGTTGACGACGGCGCCGTCGTCTTGGCCGCCGGCGCCGGCGCCTTGGCTCGCGCCTTGGGAAATAAATCCATGAGCTCACGACTCCCAGCGCACGCCAACGCCGGCACATTCGCCGTAGGCGCCTTTGGTGGGTCCGCCATCACGTGCGTCGTCGATGCGCTCGCGCTCGTACACGCGCGCGCGCCCGCATCGCGCCCATCGTCGTCGATGATGACGCGTTCGACCACCGCCAGCGCCACGAGCGATGCGACATCCTCGCGCGCTCGACGCTCGTACTCCTCCACGTCGGGCTCGAGCGAGCGATAGATTGCCGCATCGTCGACATCGCCATCGATGGCTGGCGCCGGTGGCGGCGCGTCGCCGCCGCCGCGGTCGCCACCGCCGCAGTTCATCCCCGCGAGCCGCCCAGTGACGCGCCTCACATCGTCGCGCGCGCGCCATGGCCACCGTGCGACGCGGCGGCGGCGCACCGCCACCGACGACGACGGCGTCAAAAAGAACATCGGCGACGTCGTCGAGCGCGCGGCGGCGACGCGCGGCGACGACGGCGACGGGGACGGCGCAGAAAGGGAATGGGTTGTTGATGCTCGTCGTCTTGGGCGCCGTGTGCGCGGCGGTCGCGAGACGGTTCCTCGGCGGCGCGTCATCCAAAAGCTCAACCGCAGGCAAAGGGAAGACGTTTTCCGCGCCTGCGTCGGCGAAGACCGCGTCGGTGTCGTCGTCGTCGTCGTTACCGAGGAATAAGCAAAGCTCGAATAAGAAGAATAAAGCGCGTCGAGCCGAGCAACGAGAAAAGCGCGAGGAAAAGCTTCGCGCCGACGCCGAGGCGGCGAAGAAGGCGGAGGAGAAGGCGAAGAAGGGTGGTAATAATGTTCCAAAGGTGCGTGTGTGCGCGCGCGCGCGCGTTGCGTATCTCGCGTGTGTGCGCGTGTTTCGCGGCTCGCAGCGTCGACGACTGACTGGACGCGTTTCGTTCGCGACCGCGCGCAGGATAAGGATATCATCGGTGGTGAAGCCGGGAAGACGTTCACCACGACGTCGCACGTGAAAGTCAGCACTTGGGCCGCCGATATCGACGCGCGCCGGGCGAATCCGCAATAGCACCACGTAGTAGTTGGGACGCGCGTCCATCTGTGCGAATACCTCAACTTTTACCCTGTACCCTCTCGCCATAGCTCGACGCCCATCGCGATGTTTGCCGCGCGCCATGCGTCGTCAATCCCGCGCACGTACGCTGGAAATAATTCGCTCGCACGCACGGCGCGCGCGCGCGGGGTCGTTCGCGCGCCTGGTGGAGGTGGTCGTCGTTTGAACCGCGCGCGCCCGCGCGCGTTCTTTGAGGACCAAGACGTGGAAGACTTATCTCCAACAACGTCGGTGACGGCGACGCCCGATGCGTGGACCGCGGGGACGTTTACCAAGCTCGATGATTCGTGCGTGATGTTCGGGGTGTCGCACTTGAGCACGGAGGGCGCGCACGATGCGGCGGAGTTTATATTGAAGACGAAGCCGTCGCTCGTCGTCGTGGAGACGGCGGTGACGAGCGAGCACGGTGATGCGACGGGGAACGTGCTACAGTACGAGCAAGGAGTTTCTGCGATGATGATGGATGCCGCGGCGGCGGATGAAGCGTTGATTTTTGTCACGCGTTTAGCGGGGATGTTGCTCGGCGAGCTCGGACCGATTGAAGAGTCGCCGCAGTGGGAAAACATGAAGGCGCAACTTCCACCCGAAGTTTTAGTGTACGCCGCGGCGTTCGCGGTACGAGCGACGATTGTGTATGGTGATCGTCCCAAGGCGGTGACGATTAAACGATTGGTGTCGACGCCGACGCTGGGAGAGTTGGATGGGGCGTTTGCGGCGCAGAGCGAACGCAACTATAGATTGTTATTGCCGGATGATCATCCTCTCGCCGCTGCCGCGAGCGAGCGCACGAATGATTATTTTGAAAAGGTTATCATCGATGAACGCGATTGTGTTTTAGCGTCGACGATTCGAGAGTGCGTGAACAAGGCGGAGAATGGCGGGAAAGTCGTCGCCGTCATGGGCGTCGACCACGTCGCCGGAGTGGCTCGGATATACGGCGACACATTTGGCGCCGCCGAGAACGATGCTAAGATTGACGAGTTGACGTCCGTGCCAACGGCGTCTTCTGAAAGCCTCGGCGCGCGCCTCGCGATGGCCCAGCGTTTGATGGGATTGCGTTGCCCGCCGGCGTTGTTGAATGACGTCGAACGCACGCTCGAAGAGGATGTCGCCAACTTGACCGACGAAGAAAAGGCAAATTTCGAGCTCGTAAGCGAAGTCTACGGTTCTACGCGCATGCTTATGGCGTGTGTCAAAGACAGGGCGGTTTTGGACACCGTCATTGGCGGATACAAGTGCGATTATTCCAAGGATGTGTTGGAGCCCGTGCGCGCGGTGCGTCCCATCAACGGAGGCAAAGGATGGAGCGACGAGATTATCAACGCACTTCGAACGAATTCCGTGGCCAATTTCCCAGCAAAAGGAGGTGCGAGTGCGGCGTAATTGATGCGATTGCCTAATACGTACACGTCTTCTATCTAAATGTACAGTAACAACACTACAAAATTATGAATGAAAATGTTTCGCATTCGCTCACGACGTCCGGCGCTCAAACACCAACTCGACGTCGAAATCCCCCGCTTTTGCATTCGACCCGATCGCTTTCATGGCTTGATCAAACGTGACATCATCCAGCTCATCCGTTCCGTACGCCACCGTGTACATCACGCGCTTCCACGTCGGCCTACCGTTGCCGCCGCCGAGTATTCCCAACTTGCCGTACGACATCTCGCGCGTCATCGCCGACGTCGCCCGAAGCACATCTCCAATCTTAATCCCCTTTGAAATCGGCCCGAGCGTGTCCGATTGATCGAAAAACTCCACAACCGTGATTTCGCCTTCGATTTCTTCGAATACTATGCCAAGCGGCGACTTCATGGTGGCTCTGACGAGTCGCGCGCTCGCGCTCGATACTTCGAGCTCCAGTCTCGCCGCGGTGTCTTCGGTGAGCTCCACCGTGCACTCGCGCACCGTGCGTCGCGCCGCCGCCGACGACGCCGACGACGCATCATCGACGCTCTCGCTGGACGGCGCCCGAGTGACGCCCATGACGGCATCGAGCGCACCGAGGCGTTCGTCATCCAACGCCCGGTTGGATAACGAGCGCCGCGTCGGCGTCGACGTTGACGCGTCTCCGAGGCGCTGCGCGACGGTGCGCGGTCGAGCGCGCGCGACGAGGCGCGGAATCACGCGCTGAGACGCCATGCTCGACGACGGCGGCGGCGGCGGCGGCGGCGGCGATGCGTCGCGTGGCGCGCGCGAGGTTGTGTGGTGTGGGCTGTGTGTGTCCCAGCCATGGTAACAACAACGAGGAGACGGAAACAAAAAAAGCGCAGAGAAACACTCTGAAGACATACACCATAGACATAGGTTATGATTATTTCATTTGTAACGTTCACTTTCCTCGTTCACTTCGCTCTGAGGGTTAGATGTGAAGAGTTATGGGTGGAATCACGCGACGGTGGACTACTATCACAAGTGCTATACAAGCCGACGCCGCGTACTCGGGGCTAATGATGAGTACTAATGCCAATGGCTGCGTGCGCGATGGGTGCGCGGGAAGACTACGCTCGGGTCACGTGGCGCGACCGCCGGCGCCTTGTTGCGCTTGAGCCTGCAACGCGAGCAAATTTTCATACGATTGAAGCGAGCGAAACGGCACAAAGCCCGTACCGCTTCCAATCGTCGGCGAGTCAACTCTTTTGGTCAGGTCGCCATTGCTGGAAATGCGCTGCAAACTAGATTTGCGCTCGATTGATGATGCCGCTTTCGGGGCGGTGACGCTCGCGCCCGGCGGCCCAGCTTGCTGCAGCAATTGCAAGTAGCGCTGGTTTTCAGCCTTGAATGTGGTGTTTTCACGCACGAGTTCGGCGGTGCGAAGCTCCATTTGCCGGCATTTCTGCATCGCCATCGCGAGCTCGGCATTGAGTTGAGCAATCTGTGCTTCGAGCGTCGCCACGTGCTCGAGCTTTCTTCTCCGGCTTCGTCTTGCGCTTTCGCGGTTGCTCAACATGCGACGCTGCCGTCGCACGTCATTCGCTATGGGGTTCCCATTTTCATCGCGCGAATCGTCAGAATACTCACCGTCTTCGGATTCCGTCGCGCTTTTTGTCGGTTTCGCCGACCCACTCGTCGCTGGCGCCGCCTTGGTCGCCGCCGCCGCCCCCGCCTTGGTCGCCGCCTTTTTCCCCTTTGCCCCAGCCGCGGGCGCCGCCTTCTTGGGCGCGGGCGCCGCTTTCGCCTTCTTCGCCGCAGGCGCCTTCTTCGCCGCAGGCGCCTTCGCCGCAGCGCGTTTCGTCCCAGACCGCCCACCCTTCGTCGCCTTACCCGCACCCGCGCCATTCGCGCCGTTCGCGTCCCCGCCGTGCGCCGCCAGCTGCCCCAACGCCGCCAAATTCGCCCCCGAACTCGCCGCCAACGACGCCAACGCCGCCGCCGTATTCGGCGTCATCGCCCCAGGACTCGTCGCACTCCCTTGTTGACCACCCGCGCCTTGCGAACCCATGAACTGCTGCTGTCCAATGATCATCTTTCGTAAAAAATCAATCGACGCCACGCGCGGGATCCCCCCGGGCGTGGGCGTGCCCTCGCGCGGCGTCATCGCCTCCAACGCGTTCACATTCTGCGGCGTCTGCCCGGCGAGCATGGCGTTAAAATATGTCTCCATTTCATTCTGGCTCGGCGTGCGCGCGACGCCGCCCGGATGCAGCGCCGCGTGCGCGTTTTGCGTGCGCCAGAGCGACGCCATGAAATCATCCGCGCTCGGAATGCGCTCCATGGCGTCGCTCTGGCGTCGTCGTCGCGCGCGCGCGGCGTCACCGAACGACGACGGGGCGAGGGCGAACGGGTGAGGTGGAAAATACGTCGAGCGCGCCGACGCTCGGTGCGTGGCGTGAGGCGTCGCGCGCGCGTGTGACGGCGTGCGCGCGCGCCGGTCGCGATCCTCGTCATCTTCGGGGGCACTTTTGGATGAGGGCATCATGGAGGGGGGTCGATCGACCGTTCGTGATTGGCGGATGGGTGTGGCATTGCAATCGAACAGGCTGACTGGGAAACTGTTTTTTTGGGGGGGACGGGACGGGCGACTCGTAGAGCGAGGCTCGGGGTGTGGGCGCGACGC
>Ga0222715_10002127_pt1 | contig 18312 bp, 20 predicted proteins | sample C33_9DmetaG_FD_165056 | JGI IMG/M metagenome (GOLD analysis project Ga0222715, IMG submission 165056) | Estuarine water microbial communities from San Francisco Bay, California, United States - C33_9D | ecosystem: Environmental > Aquatic > Marine > Unclassified | place: USA: California... | reverse complement strand
TATTCTAAATCTAATTTTTCTAAATCATCTAAGGTGCTGAAGAGTACCTCTTTATTAAAATCTGGTGGTGGGAGATTGGGTTGTACAAAATTTCCATGTGGATAAATGAGTCCTAAGGTATCACCCATAAATAATGTTTTGGAGAATTCATCGTAAAAAGTATAGTGATGCTTTGCATGACCTGGTCCGTATATTGCTTCCAGTTTTCTTCCGCTACCAAGATCAATAAGTTCTTTGTCTTGCAAAGAATGTATGTTTTTTATTGGAGTTGGTTTAATTTCACCCCAATTGGTTGATAACCATTCTTCTGTATAAACTTCAGATACTGCTTTCCATAATCTTTCCGGATTTGGTAAATGTTTTACTCCTAGTTCGTGTATATAAACAAAATGATTTTTATATTTCTCTACTAAGTGTCCTATTCCTCCAATATGATCTAGATGTAAATGAGTCATTGCAGACCTTTTTACTTCTCTTATTCCTAAGGACTCAAGGCTAGATATGAGGTAGGGGAATGAGTTAGATGGGCCAACCTCTACCAGAATCGGGTTCGATGAATCAATATAGTAACATGACATACGTCCTGGTTTATTTTCCATAAAAACATCAATTTGATATATTTCATTATCAAATTTAATTATGTCCTGTTTCATATATATATTTTTGCATATAAAAGTTATAAACTACACTATTTAAATGAAAGTTTCTTTATCAAGTACTGCAGAATATAGTTCTAAAGCTGCAGAATCAATTAGAGATTTAAAACCAAATGCTGCTGATGTATTGATAACTAGTATTGTAACTTCTATGGTTACTGATTTAGGGGTCGTTGCTCCAACATCTTCTGGTTTGTTAACTTTTTATGATGGTACATCGAACAAATCGCATACTGTCGATGGTTATTTCGTATCTCCGAAAAATTTTAAAGGTAATGATCATGATGAGCATAGGGTAGTGTTGACTTATGGAGGATATGTAGAGACCTGTAAAGGTGCTAATACGTTTGCAATACCTGGAATTTATAAAATTTTAGATTTCTTGTATAAAAATTATGCATCACTTCCTTTAACTAAGCTATTAGAATTTCCAATTAACATTGCAAAAAATGGGTTTAAATTAACTCAACCGACAAAAGATTATTTTCAGCATTCATTAAAACCAATGTTTATGTGGCATGATTATTCCAAAATGATTTTAGAAAATATATCACATGATTTAGATGATGGAATTGTAAAATTGAGTAAATTAAGTGACTCACTTAATCATTTATCTAATGAAGGTTTTAATGATTTTTATGTTGGAGATATCTCAAAATCATTACTTAAAACTATTGTAAATGAAGGTGGTCATGCAACTTCTGAAGATTTTACAAATTACAAATTAATAAAAGATAATAAATTTAATTTTAAATATAAAAATTTGATGCTCACAGGTCATTCTGGTCCTTCGATTGGGGGGTTGATGGTTTTGAAATATATTAATGAATTAAACAAGGGTAATAATATCGAAGCATTGATTAATGTTTATAAAAATAGGAAGAATAATTATGAATTTTTTGGTGATAGGCAATCTTATATAAGCCAAGAAATCTTAAAATTAACAAAATCGTCATCTACTATTCAGGTAAATAGTTCAGATGAGTTGAACAATCATTTTTCTATAACATTTTCTAGTGGATATGGGTCAGGAGTACTTTGTAAAAATACAGGAATGTATTTTAATAATTCCTTAGGTGAAATTGAACTCAATCCTCAAGGATTTTTAGGAGACACTAAAGAGGATCGGCTGATATCAAATATGAGTCCGATAATTATTCAATCTGAAAACGGTATTACAACTATTGGATCTCCAGGAGCGGATAGAATAAGTTCAGCTATTGCTCAAGTTTTATTAAATTATACTAATACCAATAATTGGCGACAAGCAATAGATGAGCCTAGATTTCATGTAAATGGTGATGGCTCAATTAGAGCAGAACCTGGTTCGTTGCAAAAGAATAAAGACACAACCATAACTGATGAATACGATATGTATTTTGGTGGAGTTTGTGTTTCAGGTTTAAATAATGGTGTTTTTTCTTATGGAGACAAAAGAAGAGGTGATACAAGTTGGGTAAGTTGAAATCATTACCTTTTAAAATACTTTTTTACTTGGGTTTTGTTGTTGTAATAGTTTTTCTTACATTGGCTTATTGGCAGTTATCAAGTCACTATGACGATACAAATAATTTAAAAAGTCTAAATGAGTATGAGAATCTGCTAAAAGTATCTATTTCAGATATTAATAATCTTTCTGAATATCAATATATTCAAATTGATGACAATATTTCTTTAATACACACATGGCTTTTAAGATCTAGGGTAAATAACGGACAAAATGGATACAACAGAATAGACCTAATCTCCGATAGTTATACAAATTATATGGTAGTTAACAGGGGATGGGTTCCATTGGATTTTGATTTGGATTCAATTAATAAATTTGAGGATTTAAAATATATTGGAAAATTAATCAACTATGACACACAGACTATAGGGCAAGATGATATCCCAAACTCGAATTATTTATTTAGAATAGATAATTTATTTATAGAAAATGAAAAGAATATAAATCTACAGAACTTTTACATAACACTGACAGAAAAGTGTGGAAAAAATATTGAGTGCATCAACCTTACAGAACCATACGATGCACCACATCTAAGTTATGCTTTTCAGTGGTTATTTTTTGCATTATGTTTAACAATTGTTATATTAAGAAAAAACAAGCTTATATGATTAATAAATTACAATTAGATGATTTCGAATTGTCTTACATAACTGAAGGAGAGGGGAGGGATGTCCTATTTCTACATGGTTTCCCCTCTAATATGTATTTCTGGAATGTTATAAAAAACGATTTAAAAGATAAATTAAGAGTTACAGTTATTGAACAGAGAGGTTATCCTCTGTCATCCATAGAAGATTCTATAATGAGTGATTTTAATATTGAAAATTTATCTTTAGATATAGAAAAGGTAATAAATAGACTAGAGCTAACTAATGATCTTATAATTGTCGGTCATGACTGGGGTTCTATTGTTGCTTGGGCTGTAGCTAGTAGGGGGAATGTGGAGATTAAAAAACTGGTCTCTATTTGCGGTGGTACTGAGTTCCCATCAACAAATGTTTATGATAAATTAGTTTTTGAGAAAGGTCAGCACTACATAAGTTCGTTTCAAAACCCTGAACAATCAAATGAATTACTATCAAAAAATTTAGATTTGTTCTTTAGATCTGCATACAGGGTTACTCCAAAAATTGATCACAATCTGTTAGATTTATCGTTAAATAGTTTATTTACAACACATAATTTAGACAACAAGGTTCACAATATCGATATAACATCATTAGTACACCATTTCCATAACGGGATAAAACAATCTATTTCGTGGTATTCGAATATAGATTTTAATATAGAACTTTCTAATCAATGGAGAAAGTCTATCGACATCGAAGTAACTTTTTTATTTGGTGAAAATGATGCTGCAGTAAAATTAAATGACAAGATGATTAATAGATTAAAATTATCAGGATCAAAAGTAGCAGTTAAAGAGATTGCAAATGCTGATCATTGGCTACCATTAACACACAAGGAGAGTGTTATTCGTGAAATTTTATAATCTTAGTATTTGTCCTATAATATATATTATGTTGCGTTATGTATAAGTCTATATTACATGATCATTTAGATGGAGGTTTAAGGCCCTCTACTGCTTTAGAATTAGCTAATGAGATAGGATACACACCAATACTTGAAACAGATAATGTATCATCATTCTTTGATAGGTCAAATTCTTCCTCACTAGACCATTATCTTGAAGCTTTTACTCATACAATTGCTTTAATGCAAACAAAAGAGAATCTTGAAAGAATTGCATACGAGGCAGCTGAAGATATGCACAATAATGGTATAGACATATATGAGTCAAGATATGCACCTTTTTACTCAGTAAATGATAATCTATCCCCTACAAGCGTGATAGATTCTATTAATTCAGGTTTTAAAAAGGCTGAAAATGATTTTGGAATCAAATCAGGATTAATTCTTTGTGGGATGCGTCATGATTTTCACAATGTGGGCCTAGTAACTGAACTAGCAATAGAAAATAAAGAAAAAATAGTAGGATTTGACATCGCAGGTCCAGAATTAAATTTTAAACCATCATTATTTAAAACTTCATTTAACAAAATTAAAGAAGCTGGTATTAATATAACTATTCATGCTGGGGAAGGTGACGGCGTTGAATCGATTAAAGATGCGCTAATTAATGGTGCACAAAGAATAGGTCACGGTGTGAGAATTATCGAAGATATCAATTTAGAATCAGGAAAGCTTGGTGATACAAGTAAAGAGATCTTAGATAAACAAATCCCCTTAGAAGTATGTATTTCATCAAATATTCATACCAATATGTATAAAAATGTTAATGATCATCCTATCAAAAATTTACTTAATTTAGGATTTAATATTTCTTTAAATACAGATAATAGGTTAATGAGTAACACAACGATAAAAAAAGAAATAAAAATTGCTGAAAGTTTAGGAATAGTAAATGTTGAACAATTGCTTATTAATTCAACTAGCTATAGCTTCCTTAACTGAGTGTTCTTTATCTTTAGTTAAAAAATTGTAAAACTCTTTTTCATTAATTAATTTAAATGACGTTTGAGGATATAATTTACGTGCTAATTTAATCTTTTTTTGTTTTTTTGTAATTAATTTTTGATCCATAGTTGTTATCTCGATATAAGTATTATATTCAGGTAAGTAAAAATCGGGTGTAAACATCATTTTTATAGCACCACTACCCCACTTCAATGGAAAACTTTTTGGTTCATATATCCAATTTATATCAAATAAGTTTAAATGTTCTGCAAATAGTTTTTCTGAATAGTGAGCAAATTTCATTTGTTTGCCAAAGAAATCTTATCTGGATAAAGAGATAAAATTTCTGCTTCAGTTTCAGTGTGAACAGGCCCTAATGAAATCCCAAATACTGCTTGCCCTTTTTTTAACAAGTCAATCATTTGTTCATTTTCTGTTAAAACATAGATTGATGCGCCGTCTGAAAAAATTGATACATCTGAAATATTTTTATTTTTTCCTAAGATTTTTGCTATATTTTTTAAAGCAATTCTAATCTTTTGTAGACTGATACCTGCTGATCTCAACTTATTTACTAATTTAACTAAAACTATATCGTTAAACGAATAAATTCTATGAAATCCTGATCCTTTAATATTTCGTATTGATGCAGAAATTAATTTTGTTGAAGTCCAATGATCTAGTTGTCTGTAAGAAATACCTGTAATCTTACATACTTCTGGTCCTGTATAACCCTGTTGCATAGTTTTAATCTACTATATATAAAAATTTTATCAAGGTTTTAAGAAAAATCCTCAGGTGAAACATCATTAATAAATTGAGAAAACTCATCAATATCCACCATATTCTCATCATAAATTTCAATAAAGTTATTATTAAATACAGAATTTTCAACAAAGATTTCAGCAGAAGATCTCAACGCTAACGCAATTGCATCACTAGGTCTTGATGATAATGTTAACTCTCCTTCATGAGTCGATAATTTAATTTCGGCAAAATAAGTTTTATCATGAATATCGGTAATTGAGACTTCTAAAATTTTAGCATTTAACGAGTCAAGTATGTTCAATAAGAGATCATGAGTTTGAGGTCTTGGATGGACAAAACCTTCCTGAGCATACGCAATAGATACGGCTTCTATTGTACCTATCCATATTGGAAGCACTTTATTTGTATTTGGTTTTTGAAGTAGCATTATAGGAGTTTCTGTTTCTTCTTCTAATCTAATAGAACTAACTTCAACAGATATTTTTTCTGACATAATAAAAATTTTACTAAATAAGTTAAAGTAGGTTAGTTATTGAATATATTATTAAGAAAACGATTTGACCAATGAAATCGATAATCTACTTTAAATTTTGAAGCGGGTATGTAAAAAGTTTCTTCTATTGGAATATTGGTATACGATATGAATAATTTATTATTTTCGATTTTTACAATTTCTTCAATCTTTATATCAGATCTTATAAAACTTTTTAATTCTCTGTTCGGATAATAATTTTTAAAAGATTCTGAGTTAAATATTTTATAAAGAACATCATCTTTATACAAAATATTTCTAACAGAATAGTCATTTATGGAATTTTCATATAAAGTTTTAGTATCAATAAAGTGGTTTATTTTATCAGCATCAACAGATGACTTGTTTACTATAGTAATAACTCTCCTGCTGTTGTTTTGATTAAAACCAATAAATGTTAAACCAGCTTCAGAAGTCCATCCGGTTTTTAAGCCATCAAATCCTTCGCTTATTAGCTCATTGGTATTATTATAAATTACTTTATCAAGTTGATTTATAATTATTTTTTTCTTACTAGTAATATCGAGAATTTTTGTATTTTCAATTATAAAAATACTGAGTTTTAATAAATCATTTAGTGTAGTTTGATGCCCTAATTCATCTAACCCATCGGGATTTTTGTATACTGTATCATTCATTCCAATTTCTTTAGCTTTTAGGTTCATTAAATTTACAAATGCATCAATATTGCCTGATATTTCCATAGCTGCCACATATGCAGCATCATTTGCAGAATAGACTAATAATAGCTCTAGAAGCTCCTCAGTAGTTAAAATAAGGCCCTCATCTAAGTATGCGACCTTTCCTACATATTCATAATCTTCAGGTAAATTTGTTTTGATCTGCTTGTTTAGTGAATTTGACTCATAAAGCAGAAGAGCTGTCATTAATTTAGTTAGAGAAGCTGGAGAAATTTTATTATTCAAATTATTTGCATACATAATTGATTTAACATCATAATCATAAGATATGTATGTATCAGTAGTTAGTAAATCTTCATCTAATTCATCAGCTAAAAGTGAATTTGTTACAAATATAAAAATTAAAAATATGATTATTGATTTTTTAATATTTGTCCTTTAAATATTTTTGATAAATTATCGACAATATCATCTTTAATAACTTTATCGTCATCATTTAAATTAGATGTAAGGTGATCAATAAATCCAACCATACGATCAGAAACTGATTTTAAAACTGTAAAATTTCGTGGATGTAATCCTATATCGAAAAAGTAGGACCACGCTTTAAGCCTTTCTAAGTCTTCAAGATAAAAAATACTTTGTTCAACTTCAAATTCATATTTAATTAATTGATCATAATCTAAAGTGTTTAAACCTGAAAGTTTCAGGATGTCGTGCTTGGTATATTCCTTAATACTAATTTTTTTAAAACTTTTATTACTAATAAGAGACAGATTATTTTTAATAGCTTTAAGGCTGTAGTACTGGTTTTCTTGTAAGTCTAAAATTTTTAAAATTCTCTCAATATCCTTTAATGTAAAAACTCGTGTTCCACCAGTAGACCTCTTTGGTTTAATTAAGCCTTCTTTTTCTAAAAAACGTATCCTTGAAATTGATATAGATGGATATTCTTTTTTTATTGACTTAGCAGCTTCACCTATATTCATAATCACACTTTAGTAAAAAGTAGTAGAAACTTTCCAATTTGAATTTTGTCACCTGAATGTAATTCGGATTTATCTTTTATTAATAAATTATTTACATAAATACCATTCGTTGAATTATTGTCAATTATTTTTGCACTATTATTATCAATAATTATATTTCCATGACTACGTGAAACAGTTACATCATCTAATATAATTTCATGTTCCTCTAATCTCCCAATTGTATAATTGCCATCATTAAACATCCACGATGACGATCTTGAATTTTGATTAAGTACATTTAATACAAACTTTATGTTGGTATTTTTACCATTTGCATTTATTGGTTTAGTATGATCATCCATGTTTATATATTAAATTGTACAAATATTCAATTGCAACATAAAAATAGAATAAAATAACGAAAATCGTAACAAAATTTAATAGAGGTACAACTATAGCTGTATTCAACACATATAAACATATTGTTATGAATACAAAAACTGTTGATGCTTTTCCTTTATTTGAAACTTTTACAGTTTTTTCAGTTATTAGTACATAAATTGAACCAATTAAAATTAATACTTCTCTAATAATTACCCCATAAAGAAAATAATTCGGAATTAAATTATTAATCCATAGAAGTAAAAGTAAGAAAACAACCCTATCTGTGAAGGGATCAAGAATAATACCTAACTTAGAAACAAGATTGTATCTTCTAGCAACTATTCCATCCAATGAATCACTTAGTCCAATTAAAGCAATAATTACTATTAAAGAAATGTAGTTAAAATCTGAAGGATTAAATGAAGTAAAAAGTAGAATGACAACGATTAGTCGTGATAAAGTAATAAGATTTGGTAAAAGAAATAAATCTTTAAATTTCAAATAAGACCTTTAACATCATGAGTAGCAACAAAATGCTTGTTGCCAACATCTACCATTGGTTCTTCTGCACCATGTTTAGCAATAATTTCATCTAGTTCATCGTAGTTTATATCATAAACTATTCTCTCATATGAAGGATCGGGTACAGGGATAGAAGAAATTAACCTTTTCGTATATGGATGAATTGGATTACTTAACAACTCTTCAGTTTCTGCAAGCTCAACAATTTTACCATTGAACATAACAGCAATTCTATTACACATATACCGAGCAACTGCAAGGTCATGTGTTATATAAAGATAGGAAACTTCTAAGTCTTCGGCTAATTTTAACATTAAATCCATAATGGAAATACGAATTGAAACATCAAGCATTGACGTAGGTTCGTCACAAACTACAAACTTAGGTTTCATTATTAATGTTCTAGCTATAGATACTCTTTGTCTTTGACCCCCAGAAAGTTCATGTGGATATCTAGGAAGATAATTTTCGGATGGAGTTAAGCCTACAGTTTTCAAAATTTCAGCAACCGCTTCTTCCCTATCATCCAAATTACCAATATTGTGAATGTTTAATGGTTCAAGAATTATATCTTTTATAGTCCACCTGGGATTTAGTGATTCATAAGGGTCTTGAAATATCATTTGAATATTTCTTCTAAATTCTTTAAGTTCATCACCTTCTAAATTGTCAATACTTTCCATTGAATCTGTTTTATTATTATAAAATTTCACTTCACCCGCTGTTTTTGGATCTAATAAACTTAAAGCACGTGCAGTAGTAGTTTTTCCACAGCCACTTTGACCAACTAATCCTAAACTTTCTCCAAGTGGAATGTTGAAAGAGATATTATCAACAGCTTTAACTATTGATTTTTTTCTAGAAAATAATCCACCAGAAACTTCAAAATATTTTTCTAAATTATTTACTTCAATTAAGTTTTTTTTCATAATTCCTACTTACAATTTACACAACAAATATCCGCAAAATGTCCATTTGAAATTTCAATTAATTTCATTTCAAGTGTTTGATTCTTACAGTCATCCGTTGGCTCTGGACATCTTGGGGAAAATGTACAACCTTTAATATCACCTATCAAACTTGGTGGTTCCCCATCAAGTGATCTTAGCTTTTTTTTATCTCCAACAACAGAAGGCGTTGATTCTAATAAAAGTCTCGTATATGCGTGTTTTGGATTCTTAAATACTTCATCAGTTGGACCCATTTCTACTATAGAACCAGCGTACATAACAGCCATAGTTGTAGTCATTTCAGCAATTACTGCTATATCATGAGAAATATAAATTAAACTTAATCCAAGTAAGTCTTGTACTTTTTTAATTTCATTTAAAATTTGATCTTGAATAACGACATCAAGTGCAGTGGTTGGTTCGTCTGCAATAACAAGCTTGGGGTCACATGATAAAGCTAATGCGATGACCGCTCTTTGTTTCATGCCACCAGATAATTCATGAGGAAACCTATCCATAATATTTTGGTCTAGTCCAACCATAGAAAAAAGTTCAGTAATTTTTTCTATATTCTGAGCTTTTGTATTTTCTGGATAATGTTCTCGTATTGCTTCTCTAATTTGCTCTCCAATTTTGATTACTGGATTCCATGCATTCATTGCTCCTTGAAATACTATGCTAATACCATCCCATCGAACAGTACGTAATTCTGATTCAGATAATCCAATCAGCTCTTTACCGTCTAACTTTATACTTCCCTCTGAAATTACTGCATTGTCTGCTTGGAGTTGAACAAGTGACATAGCTACAGAAGTTTTACCACAGCCAGACTCCCCCACTAGTCCAAATGATTCACCTTTTTTTATATCAAACGATACATTCCTCACAGCAGATACATTGCCTGAAATGGTCTCATAATGCATATTTAAGTTTTTTACTGATAATATATTTTCATTCATATTATCTTTGTCTCAATCTTGGATTAAATACTTCATCAAGCCCTCTTCCAACTAAGTAAAAACCACCAGCTAAAAATGTAACTGACAATCCAGCCGGTAATATTAACCACCAATATTTCATGCCTGAAAATATATAGCCATCGGTTTGAGATAAGTAAATCATTAAGCCCCAACTCATATCAATATTTAATAAACCTAGAAAAGACAATACAGATTCAGATGCAATTGCTCCTGTAACACTAAATACCATAAACAGTAGAGCTAGAGGTGCAACATTTGGAAGTATGTGTGAAAATAGTATTCTCATTCTACTTCCGCCTGTTATTCTTGCTGAATCAACAAAAGGTTTTACTTTAACTTGCAACGCAGCAGACTTAATTGTGATTACCGATCCTCCTAATCCTCCTAAAACTCCTAAAACAACAGCAAGATGCCAAACCTGAAGCTCTACAAAAGCTGAAATAATAAATAACAATGGAAGAAAAGGAAGCATAAGAACTAAGTCAGACTGACGCATTAAATAAGCGTCTACTCTTCCACCAAAAAAAGCTGCAATAGAACCTAGGATTGTTGATAATGCAACACCAACTGTTGCGCTTAATAATCCTAAAATAAAAGCAACTTGACTCCCTTCCATTAATTGAGAAAAAATATCTCTTCCGAGAGAATCTGTACCCAATATATGTTTAGACGAAGGTGGCGCTGGTTGTAAACTTGTTTCATAATAGTCTCCAACTTTTACAGATGGATTAAAAATTACAACTGAATTAACCTCACCTTTAGCTGGGCAATCATTTTTTGTTTCGTATTGTTCTGTGGGGTATTCTTGTGGACATTTTACTACTAAAAGAGTTACTTTTTCTGACTCATAACCAACAACAGGGTCATAAACAGATTCTTCCCAAACGCCTGTTAAGAATAGCAATGGTTGTAAAATTGCTAAAAATGCAAAAAATACTACTATTCCAAGACCTATAACTCCGAGCTTACTCTGTTTAAAAAGAGTCCAGTTTTTGTTAATAGATGCTTTACGTATTTCTTTTCTTATGTTTTTTTCGTTTTTTGTATTTTTATTATCCATAATTTTATCCTTGTGATTTAATTCTTATCCTTGGATCTAAATATGCATATGAAACATCAGCTAAAAAATGAGCAACTAGTGCAAATATTCCAAGAAATGAAAATGTTGCCATAGCAGTGGGTATGTCTTCTCTTAAAACCGCTTGAAGAATTAATTGTCCCATTCCAGGCCAAGAAAAAATTTGTTCAGTTAAAACTGAACCATCGATAATGGTAACGATAGTGAATATAAAAGAAGTTACAACGGGTAGCAAAGCAGTACGAGCAGCATGTCTATCCCTAATTCTTTTTTGACTCAATCCTTTTGCTCTAGCAGTTAAGATATAATCCTCTTTTAAAACTTCCATCATTGTAGTTCTTGTAAGTAGTGCTGTTCCAGCAAATGCTAATAATGTAACTGTGAAAACTGGTAATATCATGTGAAAAGCAATATCAGCAGCATAAGGTTTTCTAACAAGAGCTTCTCCAGTATTCCAGTAGAAATAACTAGTAATTAAAATAATCAAAAATGAAGTAAAACGTAAATTACGTCTTGAGGAAAGAGATTCAATATTTCTTGTAAAGACATAAACCAAAAATTGAACTAATGAAACTATGACAGTAAACCAAATCATGTTAACAAATACAACATCTGAATCAAAAGGTGCGTCATACCATTTTTCAGGATATAGAAATTTTCCAATTGGTAACCAACCTAACTTAAGTCCAAAAAACCAGAGCATTATTAAAGCAAACCATGGATAAAAAACTGTATATGAAAATACTGAAGTAATTGTAATCCAGGTTTCGGACTTTGAACCTCTTCTCCAAGCTAAAATTTTACCAACTAAAAATCCTGTATAAAAAGCAAATATATTTACTATCGAAAAAAGCATCAAAGTTCTAGGAAGTCTTTCGGCTATAAGCTCAACAGGGCTTTTTGGGTAATAAATATATGAATAACCAAAATCACCCTTATAAAAATTAATAATATAAAGTTTTAATCTTTCAAATAATGGTTCATTTAAACCATATAATTCAAGAGTTTTTTCATAAGCATCAGGTGGTAAAGAAGGATTTAAAAGTAAATTTTGGAAAGCATTTCCTGGCATTGCGTTAAAAAGTAAATAAGAGAATACCAAGAAAATATTAAAAACTAAAACCATTTGTAGAGCTCTATTTATTAAATAACGTGCCATAGTCTTATTATAGTTCTTCCCTCTTCAATAATTAAGAGTGGGTGCTTTGCACCCACTCTTAAATTAATTTAAATTATTACTTGTTAACTTTTACGTTACCAGGATAACCAGAACCAGTCTGAGTTAATCCATCAAGTACATCTGTAAATGGATACTCTACATCTGTTCCTCTGTATACCTCAAGGATTGGTGTTGTAACCAATACTATATAAGGCATATCATCGAATAACATAGCTTCCATTTCTTTCGAAATAGCTTGTGCTTCTGCAACAGTTTTTGCTGCTGCGAATTCATCTGCTTTTGCATCGAAAGCTGGATTGTTATAACCAGGTGTGTTAAATCCACCTTCACATACATCATTTTTAGATGCAAAGAAAGCTTCTGGGTGATCTGGGAATGAACCTAGACCCCAACCTAGCATATAGAAATACCAGTCTTTACAGTTTTCAGGTGTAAATACTTTATCAACAATAACACTAAATCCAGTTGGTCTAGCAACAACATCAAAACCAAGTTGTTGCATCCAATCTGCAATAAATAGTGAGAAAGTTGATCTAATTGGATCATATCCAGGACCTGGTGCGTATAGCAACATAGTCTCTGCAGGTAGTGCTGTTCCTCCAGGACCTTTTAATCCTGTAGGTGCAACAGCTCTATCAGCTCCACCAGGGTGACTACCCCAGTCTGAAGCTGTCCAACCGGCAGCCTGTAAAATCTCAACAGATTTGTTGAATCTTTCTTCAGCGGACAATCCATCACAATCAGCAAGTACACCAGTTACTGGTGCAACCCAAGCTGAAAGTGCTTCAGGCATTTGACCATCCATATTGATTGCAATTCCTTGAAGAACGTTATCGATAATAAATTGTTTATCAACAATACAACCAACGGCTTGTCTGAATGCTTTATCGCTACCCGGGAATACTCTCATGTTAAACGCCATATAGCGCATACCATTTGAGAAGTTAGATACTTGTGTAACTCCAGGTTCACGAGATAATTGTTCCCACTGATTTCTCTTAACACCTAATGGGTTAAGAACAAAATCAACTTCACCATTTTGGAAAGCAAGATAAGCTGCATCTTGATCTCCGTATAGTGTGAATTCTACTGTTCCTACAAACGGTCCGTTAGTATATGTGAATGATTCTCCAGATGTGTCACCGAAAGAATCGTTCACTGCAGGTGCAACTCCATTATCCCATGCGATAGTTGTACCGCCGTCATAAATAGTTGTTTCCCCACCGAACCACATTGTGTTTGGATCATAAGACCATGTATAGAAAGCTCCTTGCTCAAGTTTATCATAAGCAAAAGCTCCCGCTACAGGTGCTTGATCAGCTGGTGCTGCAAGTAATGTTTCTCTATCAGTCGCATATTGGGCCCAATAACTTTCAGGTAAAACAGGTGCTTGTGCAACAGAATATTGCCAACCTGATAATCCTGCATCATAGTTTTGGGTAATTGCGATTGTATAGTCATCAACTGCAACAACGCTTGTTACACCTTGAGTTTCATCTGATCCTAACTTCCATGTTGAAAGAAAGTTACCACCTAACCCAAGATCTTTAACAGTGTTGTATGTAAACACCCAGTCACTAGCTTTAATTGGAGTACCATCACTCCATTCGAATCCTTCTTTAATAGGAACGGTCCATGTATATGTTCCGTCTCCATTGTCTACAGAAGTTTCGACTAATTCAGCAGCAGCATTTGCAATTAACACGTAGTTAGGCATAGATACTGTGAATAAACTAGTTGTTTGGCCGGACATTACATAACCTGTCCAAACATCATTGTTTGTGTCGTAGAAATTCCAGTAATTCTGTGTTTGTGGATCAGAATAAATTGCCATCTTATAAACACCATCAGGTCCTGATGGAGCTTCTTCTTCAGCTGGTGCAGCAGTAGTTGCTGGTGCTGCTGTAGTTTCAGTTGCTTCTTCAACAACCTCTTCTTCAGCAGTATCGCCTCCACAGGCGACAACTACAAGTGCAAAAACTGAGAAAAGTAATATAAGGCGCCAACTTCTGGATCCTTTAAATTTACTCAATTTCTCTCCTTTTTGTATACAAAAAATCCACATAAATGTGGATGTATTAATAATAGGAAAAATTTCTATTTATTCAATTTATATTTGTGTTTTTTGATAAATAGATTGTATAAAGTAATTAAGTAATTAAGTAACTGAGTAATTGATAAAAACGTATGATTAAATAAAACCCTCCAAAAAATACAACTAATTTAAAACCAAAACTATGCATTTATCTTGATTCTGAATGATATTAAATTCATTTTGAAGACATCTCTTACATAATTTTCTATAAAAACTTCATAATTTTTAGGAATTCTCCCACTTAAAGTGAAAGCAAATTCTGGTGGAAAGGTTGAATACTGTGTTACATATTTTAACTTTGCTCTTTTTCCCCTAAAAGGATGCGGGGGATTTTTTGTCCATAAAGATCTAAAGTGCGTATTTAGTTCTGAAGTTGTAATTCTCTTAGAAAGTTGTTGCTCTATTAAATCTAATTGCTTAGATATTAAATTTATATTTTTCTTACTGAGAGCAGAAATGCGGATTACGCTAATCCACTTATACTGTTTTAAATCTCTTTTAACTGATTTGTTTATTTCATCTCTTTTTTGTGTGTTCAGCTTATCCCATTTGTTCAAAATTAATACTGGAGTTACATTTTCTTCTATAGCAGATTTTAAAATTCTTTTATCTTCGAATGATAAGCCCTCTGTGGAGTCAACAACAATAAGTGCAATATGGGAACTCTCAAGGGAGCTAATAGCTAATTGAGAAGAGTATCTATCAATTTGATTTTTTTGTTTTTTTCTAGGTACGCCCGCAGTATCCACAATGGAGTAGGATCTGTCATTAAGTTTTAAAGGTTCTTTAATTTTATCTCGAGTAGTTCCAGGAACATCGGAAACAGTTGACCTTTCATTATTTAACAAACTGTTAAACAATGTTGATTTACCAGCATTTGGTCTACCAAGTATTGTTAATGTAGTAGTTATTTCTTCAGTTAAAAATTCTGTAATAGATAGAGAACCCATGTACGAAAGAAGCTTTTCTAAGCCTATCTTGTGATACGCGGATACAAAATAATGTGATTCGCCAATATATTTGTAAAATCTTTTATCTAGATTATTTGAATCAAAATCTTCACATTTATTAAATATCGTAATAACATTTTTCATAGAATTTAATTTTGACAAGAGCTTAAATAGCGAATCCAAACCAGAAAAATCATTTGTTTTGATATCTATTACAAAAAAAATTTTATCAGCATCAGTCATAAATTTATTTATATTTTTTTGATAATTGATATTACTCTTTTCAGGATTTTCAAGGAATCCTGGTAAGTCAGAAATGTTAATTATTTTATTATTATCGTACTTTAGGGTTTTTGTTACCTTATCTCTCGTAGTGTTTGGTTTTGACCCAATGATTGACGTCTTGGATTTAGTTAATGCATTAATTAGTGTAGATTTACCTGAATTTGGCAATCCAACAAGCAAAATCTCTGGAATTTTATTTTTATTCATATTTTTAATATAGCTATTCTAACTATATGGTTGATAAAGTTTATTTGGTAACTCCCAGAGGGTTTTGTGCTGGTGTAGAAATGGCAATAAAAGCTCTTTTGTGGATGTTGAAGATATATGATGAAACTATTTATTGTTATCACGAAATTGTTCACAATAAGTGGATAGTTGAAAAGTTTCAAAAAAATAATGTTGTTTTTGTTGAGGATCCTGCTGAAATTCCAAATGGAGCTGTAGTAATGCTCTCAGCACATGGAACTTCCCCTTCTGTTGAAAATGCATTTAATGACAAATCATCATTGACTGTAAATTCAGTGTGCCCCCTTGTTACAAAAGTACACCATGAAGCTAAACGATATACTGATGAAGGTACTCAAGTAATATATGTTGGACACAAGGGTCACGATGAAGCTATCGGCGCTTTAGGCGTTTCACCGGAAAATATGCACCTAGTAGAAAATATTGAGGATGTAGAGAAATTAAATATAGATGACAACGCTGCGTTATTAGCACAAACAACACTTGCCGTGTCAGAGTGGGAACCAATTATGATGAGTTCCAAAAATAAATTTAAAAATTTACATATGCCTAGAAAAAGCGATTTATGTTATGCAACAACCAATAGGCAGAGTGCAATACTAGATGTATTACCAAAAGTAGATACCGTACTTGTAGTGGGATCAGAAAATTCAAGTAACACAAAAGCTTTAGTAAAAATGGTAGAAAGTAGGAATGTCCAGGCCTTTAGAATTGAAGATACCAGTGATTTAAAAAGTATAAAAATAAATGGAAATGTTGCTATAACTGCCGGAGCTTCTGCTCCAGATCATCTAGTATTCAATATTATCAATGAACTAAAACCAATTAAAATTGTTGATTTTGAGCATAAAAATGAAAGTGAATACTTTCCTCTTCCAAAAGAATTAAGAAATAATGTTAAATTAATCTCTTCATTCCTAGAAGTTTTTAATCAATCTGAGATCAATCCTAAAAAAATAAATGGTATTGCAAATGATAAAAATTGGAGTGCTACGGAAGCTCTAAGCTCTCTTTAATATTATCTAAAACTTCATCAATCGTAACATCATTATTTTCAATAATAACTGCACCATCAGGTACCACTAGTGGTGAATGTTCCCTGTTTGAATCTCGGTTATCCCTATTGGTTAGGTCCTCTTCTGTCTCAATATTATTAGATTGAGACATTCTACGTTTTGATCTCAATTTTTTAGAAGAATTTAAATATATCTTATTTTTACTCTTTGGGAATACTACGCTTCCCATATCTCTTCCTTCGATAACAAGTCCATTTTTAGAAGAATCATAAATAAACTTTAAAATATTTTCAACAATTGTTCTAACTTCTAATTGTTGTGCAAGTTCAGAACTCTTTTCATTAATTTCAAGAGTATAAAGATCTTCTTCAAAATAATGTTTTGTGTCGATTTGAATTTCTATTGGATCTGTGGATATTATTTCAAGATTTTCAAAATTTAAAGTTTTAGTTTCTAAATAATATTTAGTTATAACTCTATATACAGCACCTGAGGAAAAAAAAGTTAGATTTAAATCTTTTGCTAATAGCTTACCTATAGTCGTTTTGCCACTTCCAGAAGGGCCATCGATAGTGATTATCTGTTTATCCATTCTGTTTTATTTTAACTAAATTACCTTTTTCAATATTGTTAAGTTTATATTTACCTACTTTAACTCTCTTTAATTCAATGATATCTAAACCATTGAATCTAAATATTCTTCTTATTTCGTGGTTCTTACCTGTATTTAAAGTCACTTCAAATGTATATTTATTGATTATTTTTAAGTTCTTAATTCGTAATATGTCACCATTATGATTTATATTTCTTTTGAATTTTTTTCCCTTATTTAAAGGAGTTTTCACTTTAACTATATATTTTTTTTCAACTTTATTTCTGGAATGAAATATAGAATTTAACCAATCTCCATCCGTACTAAGTAGCATTAATCCTTCTGATTCTTTGTCTAATCGACCACCAAATTTAAGATAATCTTTACCAATTAAATTAAAAATCGTTGGGGAATTACCCTGTTTTTCATGAGAACAAATATATCCCTTCGGTTTATAAAAAATATAATATTCATG
>Ga0222715_10002125_pt1 | contig 18335 bp, 6 predicted proteins | sample C33_9DmetaG_FD_165056 | JGI IMG/M metagenome (GOLD analysis project Ga0222715, IMG submission 165056) | Estuarine water microbial communities from San Francisco Bay, California, United States - C33_9D | ecosystem: Environmental > Aquatic > Marine > Unclassified | place: USA: California... | reverse complement strand
AAGAGTACAGTTAGATACAATAAAAATGCAACACAAAAAACACCTTCGGCAATTCAATCGTTAGTTGAAAACACCGTTGTTAATTTTAACAGCACTAATTTAGATCAGTTCTTCAAAACATTCAGATTAAGTAAACTGATGAAAGATATTGATGCAACAGATCCATCAATACTTAGCAACTCAACAGCAATAAGAGTTGTAAAAGAAATATCACCAAGTATTAATAAAGCATTTACTCAAAGAATTGAATTCAATAATAAGCTAAAAAAAGACAATCCTATTGATGAATTAACTCAAGATGACTTTGTTGGGCTTTCGACGCCAGCTGTTGTATCAGGTACATTTACATTTAATGGAATTACAGGTTGTTCTTTGAGAGACAACTCGAATGGTGTACTTCAAGTAGTTACAGTTACAAATAATTCAATTAACGTGATCAATGAAAATGTAGGTACTGTTGATTATGAAAAAGGAGTTGTTAGCATTCAAGAACTAACGATTACTTCATACACGGGTGGTTTTTCATCTGGTATTATTAAATTGTATGGTAGAACAATCAGTACAGATGTATTTGGTAAGCGTGAGGATATTATTAGAATAAGACCTGATGAAACGACAATAACGGTTGAAGAGATTAGAGAATAATGCCTGAGCTCAATAATATTGAGAATTCTATTTCTATCTTTATCGAGCAGCAGTTTCCTGGTGTCTATAGAGATGATGCTCCATTATTAACATTGTTTTTAAAAGCATATTATGAACATTTAGAACAAAATAACAACACACTTCAAATATCAAGAAACATGCTTGAATATATTGATGTTGATCAAAGTGTTGGTGATTTTCTTAAACATTTTAAAGAAACTTATCTTTTCTCATTACCTGATGTGTCAAATTTAGACGTTGGTTTTGTTACAAAACACATTCTTGATCTCTATAGATCAAAAGGTAGCGAAACGTGTGTAAAATTATTATTTAAGTTAGTATATGGTAAAGATGCAGATCTTTATATACCAAACGTACATATTTTAAGACCTTCTGATGCTGAGTTTGTTAAGCCAAGATACGTTGAGTGTTATATACCAGATGAAGATGTTTTGAAAACGTTTCTCGGAAGAACGATTACTGGTGAAACCTCAAAAGCATCAGCTTATGTAACATCTATTGTAGGCACTTCTGTACAAGGAACATTATTAACAATTATGTTCTTGGATAATCTAGTAGGTGAGTTTCAAGGTAATGAACTAATTTCTAATGGACAATCAGGCTCACAAAAAATTAGACTAAATGGTTCATTAAATAATTTAACAATTGCAGCTGGTGGTAACAATTATGCTGTTGGTGATACTTTAGATGTAAAATCAACAGCTAATACTTCAACGCATGGTCATGTCAGAGTTTTATCTGTAAAAGATGGAACTGGCATACCAAATTTTATTACTACAAGTGTCGGTTCTGGTTATTCAACCAATACATCAATAAGTAATGTATTGGTTAGTACAGTTACGCTTGAAGTAAATAATGTATCTAACACATTTGTATCCGCTCAGTTTGACGATTTAGTTACAAGTCATCCACTGACTACAAGACCAGCCAATACATTTGATTTATTTGAAACAATTGAATCGCCAAGAATAACAATTGAATACACAGCTGCGTCTGATGACTTTTATAATGCGGCAAACACCAGTACTTGGGTTGTTGGTTTAAATGCGAATGGTGTTGTAGTTGCAAACGGTAATATTGGTTTAATTTCAGGGAACACATCTGAAGGGTCTTTGTTTGTTTACGAGACAACTGGTTCATTTAGCAGTAGTGTTGTAAATTTACAAATCATAGCTAATACATATGCAAATGCAACACCTGTATCTATAACAAACACATATGCATATGGAACATATATTGGCGACAATGGAAAAAATATTGGATTAGTTGCAAACAATATTGCATTTCCATTTGCTGATGCTCAAATGTATGTTAGAGGACTGACGTCAAATACATATGCAGACATTATAACAAATGTGTCTGGTACTGGTTCAAATATTGAAATTACAACTATTCTAAACGGTGTCACTGCTAATGTATATACAGATTATATAAATGCAAATAACGCCGGTAATGTTGCGTTTTTAGATATGGTTATAGATGGTAGTACAAGTAACGTATCTGATAATGGATATGGTTTTGTAAAAAACACATCAGCAAATGTTGATTCTGTGATCGAAAAGGCTCTTACTTTTCAAAATGAGCTGTTGGGAGAAATTTCAATACTCACTATTAATGACACCGGTAACACATATTCTGGCAATCCAGTTGTATTGCCTCAAAACAGATACATCGATGGTTATAATGTAAGAGATGTGGAAGTTGATTATATCAACCTAGCTGGTCCTGCACCTATTCAAGGTGATATTCTAAGACAAAGTAGATCGTCTGACGTAAAGGTTATAACATTCTCAAGTGCTGTTAATCCATTAGCTATTGGTGAAGGAATTGTACAAGAGAAAAGCTCAACAGTAAATAATTATGCTGTTGTACTTGATTCAAATACAACATATTTAAAATTAGGCAACCTTGTTGAGAAAACTGATGGTGACAACTTTTATGTTACAGGTAGCTCAGTTACATTTAGTAGCAATACAATAACAGGATTTATAAGTGGAAACACGGTTGATTGTTCATTAATAGATACTCAAACAAACAGCACACAAACACATTTGGCTGTTGGAAAAGTACTTACAATAAACACATCTTCACAATCTTTGACAGCAAGAATGCATTCTGTTGATGAATTGTTTAGAATATCTACAACCGATAGATTACAAACAAACAATAATTATAAGTCGTTAGAACCAACAAGAGTCAACTATCCAGCTAATTCTTGGAACGAAACTATAAGAACAGGTTTAAACGCAACAATAAGCTCAAATGTCACTATTGGTACTGGAATAATTGATACGATTGAAGTTGTTGATTCAGGTTATAGATTTAAAACAGGTGAGAATGTATCATTTACTGTAAATGGAATAACTCAATTAGTAACAGGTACAGCTGTTGCAAATGGAACAGGTATTAGTAGAGGTTATTGGAGAAGAAAATACGGTGCGTTAAATGAGAATTATTTTATTCATGATAATGATTTTTACCAGACATTCTCATATCAAATCCTATCTGAATTTGAGCTAAATAAGTATGAAAAAGTAGTTAAGGACGTCATCCACACTGCTGGTTATAAGTTGTTTGGCAAAGTAGTAGTTGATTCATTTGCAAATAACGAATCGTCAGCAATAGAATCTAGTGTTGTACAGGCATAGTAAATGAGTAGTAAGACTTACAAAGAATATAACGTACATGTTGCTAGTCAGTTTGTTGAGTCATTAGATGAAGCAGCAAACTCTAGATATTATGTATTTACGTCAAAGCATAGAGATTATACAGAAGTTACGACACCAGATCCTAACGCTTCTATTGCAAATTCTCTACATCAAACATATGATGAAATGATATCTGGTAAACTTGTTACAAGTTCTGACGTATCACAGGCTATTGAAAAACGTCTTTGGACAAATAATACTGTATATGCAATGTATGATCCTACATCAACTGGATTAGACTCAAATAATTATTTTGTATATACATCAGAAGGTACAGATTATCACGTATGGAAATGTATTGATAACAATGGTGGTGTTGCATCTAATTCAACTCCTTTGTTCTCTGATGTCTCTGCAGCATTAGATACACTGTACATTAAATCTGCTGCTGACGGGTACCAGTGGAGATTTATGTATACAATACCTCAGGCAACGTGGGATAAGTTTGCTTCGAATACATACATTCCGATTGTAAGTCATGCAAATGCTGTATCTAATGCAATTAACGGTTCAATTGATGCTTATGTTGTTTCAAACAGTGGAAACAATTATAATGAATACGTATCCGGATCTGTCGTATCTTCAACAAACACAACCGTGTTTAAAATTGTTAGCACAGCTTCTGGAAATAATGATTTTTATAACAATTGTATGATATATTTTACAGGCGGTGTAGGTAATGGTGAGTTTAAGCAGATTACTGATTACGATGGTTCTACTAAAACTGTTACTGTTAACAATGCATTATCTTCAGCTCCAGATGGAACATCAACATTTGAAATCACTCCTCTTGTAAGAATCAGAGGTGATGGTTCAAATGCTGAAGCTCGTGCAATAATCAACACAAGCACTAATACTATATCAAACGTAGAGATATTACAGCGAGGCTCGGGTTACACGTTTGCTGATGTTACTATTGAAGCAAATAACATGGAGTCAGCTAACCTAGCTTCTGCCCGAGCAATTATAGGTCCATATGGTGGTCATGCGTCAAATCCAAAAGAAGAATTAAATGCAAGATATATTATAATTAGTACAGACTTTGCTAATAATGAAGCTAGTCAGATTCAGACAGATAATGATTTTAGAACTGTAGGATTATTAAAAGATCCACATTATGCAAATGTAATGATCACATTTGAAAATCAAACAGCTAACTTTACAACGGGTGAAACTGTTACTTTAAATACTGCAAATGCAAAAGGTACAATATCTTTTTCAAATACTACTGTTATGAGATTAACAAATGCGTATGGTAGTTTTGCTAATTCAGGTAATGTTACTGGATCTACATCTAGTGCAACAGCAACAGTCGTTGGTGTTAGAGTTAATGCTGAAGATAGTTCTAGATCAAATACTGATTATTTTCAACAAACTGGAAAATATAGTCATAATTTATTAAGTGGTAATCCATTTAGTGAAGATGAGAAGGTAACCGACACTATAAATAATGCTAATGCATTTGTTTATGCAAGTAACAGTACTGTAACTTCTCTTACAACAATAAGAGGAGCATTTGATATAACCAATACAGATATTGTTACTGGTAGTACGTCAAATGAAACGGTTCGGTTTAAAAGTAAAATTAGTCCAGATTTGGTTAGAAACTCAGGTAGTGTTTTATTGCTTAAAAATATCGAAAGTGTGTCAAGATCAAACACAACAACAGAAACAATTAAACTGGTCTTTAAGTTTTAGAGGAAACAATGGTAGGAAATCCACTCGACACTGATTTAAATGCAAGTCCATACTTTGACGACTACGATTTCGAAAAGGGTTACAATAGAATCCTTTTCAAACCATCTGTTCCTGTACAAGCAAGAGAACTAACTCAGCTACAATCTATTTTACAAAAACAAATTGAAATTTTTGGACAAAATATTCTTAAAGACGGCACAATTATTTCTGGTGTTAACTTTACAAAGAAATTTTTTCAATATGTTAAAGTAGAAGATAGAAATCAAGCAGGTGATGTATTCTCAATTGGTGATTATGCTAATGGTTATTTGGTGTATGAAGCTACCTCTGGTAATGCTAATAATAATTTAATTATGCAGATTGAATTAACAAGATCAGGATTTCAAACTCAAAATCCAAATTTGAATACTTTTTATGGTAGATATACATCTGTTGGTAAAACAGCTGGCGGTACCGAAGTAGAAAAATTTGCTACTGGAAATGTTTTAAAGTTCTACTCGGCCAATGGTATAATTAATAGCATTTCAATCGCAAACAGTGGTACAGGTTATACCAATGGTGACACTTTAGTATTTACTTCATTAAGAGGTTCGAACGCTGCAGCAAATGTAACAACAGATGCTAGTGGTAACATCACATCTGTAACTGTTACAAACTCAGGTAAAAATTATGATCTAAGAGAAACGATTACCATTACAGTAAATACAAACACTGGATCAGGTGCAAATCTTTCCGCATTACTGTTGTCAAACACTTCGTTCGTAGCTGCAAATTCTTCACTACAAAAAGCAGATCCTGGAAAAATTAATTATCTATTAGGAACAGGACCAACAGAAGCAGCTCGAGCTGAATATTTGAGGCATAATGTAATTGGAAGCACAGTAGGGTTTGTGTGTGATGATGGTGTTATTTTTCAAAAAGGTCATTTCGTTGATGTTGATCCACAAAAGATCCTTGTTGATAGATATACAACTCTTGCAAATAATTATTATGTTGGTTTTACAACAAAAGAAGAGATTATTAGTTCAGACATCGATAGTACATTACTTGATAATGCACAAGGATTTAATAATGTAAATGCTTCTGGTGCTGATAGACTTAAATTATCAGCTGTTGCTAATTCTTTTGTATCTTCAAATGCACCAAATAATTTCCTAAGGATTGTTGAAGTAAATTCAAAAGGTGATATTAATAGAATTCAAGAAGAGACGGTTTATTCTCAACTTGGTAAGGAAATGGCAAGAAGAACACACGAAGAAAGTGGTAACTATGTTGTAAAACCTTTTACATTTTCTTCAGAAGATTTAACATCAAATGCAACACACGATACTGTTTTAGTTGGAACAGGTAAAGCGTATGTTCAAGGATTCAGAACTGAAACAGTTGGTACGTCAAGAGTAACAGTTAGAAAAGGTACTGATACTGCTAATGTAGAAAATGCTGTTGTATCACAAAATTTTGGTAACTACGTAATTGTTGATGAATATCTTGGTAACTTTGGAATTGAAACGAATTCTGAAGTTAAATTACTCGACACTGCATCAAATAGAATTTCAACTTGTCCTACAGCTAGCGATGAAACAATTCCTTCTATTTCCGGATCAAATGTATCAGGATCAGGGCCATCTTATACTGGTGTAGTTGTGGGTACTGCTAAAGTTAGGTCAATTAGATACAACAGTGGCGTACAAGGAACAAGCACGTGCCAATATAGAGTTTATTTATTTGACATTCAAATGAATGCTGGTAAAGACTTCAGAGATATTAAGTCAATTGCTGAATTTGCAGGTGGTGGTTCTGGTGAGGCAATTGCCGACACTGTATTAGTAAATGGTAATACAGTTCTTAATGAAACAGATCGTAAAGTTTTAGTACAATCTTTCTCAAACAAAGGTATTAAAACACTAAATCATAAACCAACTGACAACGCTTCGTTTATCTTCAGAACAACTACTACAAGTCAGACTGTTCAAACAAACGGTACATTAACATTTGCTTTATCAGGTGGAGACCAGTTCTTTCCTTATTCAACAAGCTCATCATTGTCTGATGATGAGGAAAATGAATTTATAATTGTCGCCGGAGGTGATACTGCTCAAACTGTTCCACTAACTGGTACAGTACAAACAAACAGCGATAACACAACAATAGTTGGAACAGGTACAGCGTTTATTGATGAATACAGAGTAGGGGACACAATTGTTGTTGATACTATATCCGGAAGCCAGGTAATTACCGGTATCACAAACAATACAGTTCTTCAAGTAAGAGCAGCACCAGTTGCAAATGGGACATCGAAGGCTCATAGAAGATTATTCACCCAAAATAAAGTTGTACCACTAGCTGATTCAACCACGAGTAATATTACAATTGGTGGCACAGGTGATAGTGCAATCATTAATTGCACAAGAGGTAAAGAATTAGAAGACACACTAACAGTCAATGTTGTCCATAATATTAGAAAAGACAATGCAGCCCAAATTGACAAAGTACTTAACGCAAACTCATATGTAAAAATTAATTGTAGTACTAACGCTGCTGGTTCGAGTGGACCATGGTCGCTTGGAATTCCAGATGTATATGATATTCAAAAAGTTTATGTTCACACTACCTTTACGGGTATTGAAAGTGCAACATACGATAAGACATCTGATTTTTATCTCGATCGTAGACAAGAAGATGGATTCTATAATTTAAGTTATCTAAGACAAACAACAAATTCAACATTGAGTCTTTCTGCAGCTAGTAGAATACTTGTTGTCTTGAGAGCATTTACAAAGTCTGGATCAAATTATGGTTATTTCTCTGTCGACAGTTATCCTGTAGACGATACGACAAATCCACTTCCTGCTGATAAGATTAGAACAGAATCAATTCCAGTATTTTCTTCACCAACAAATGGACAAGTTTTCGATCTTAGAGATGCAATTGATTTTAGACCTTATGTTGCAAATACCGCAAATGTAACAGAAGCAACAACAGCAGCTGCAGCAACAACGAACCCAGCAGCAACAAAAACGTTTGCTGGTGAACAATATAACGCTGCTGCAGGAAAAAATCTTGTCGTCGACTATCAGCATTATTTACCAAGAATAGATATGCTAACACTAAGTGACAATGGTATATTTGAAATAACAGAAGGTACGCCACAATCTAAGCCAGTACCTCCAAGACCAAAAGATAATGTAATGCCTTTATGTGGTATTGAGGTTCCAGTATTTCCTTCCCTTTCTGCTAAGCTAGCAAGGCAAGCGGGTAGAATCGACTATGGTTATACAATAGCAGATAAGCAGATCAAGCGTTCAACAATGCAGGATCTAAAACAGCTTAGACAAGATGTTACTAAACTTCAATATTATACATCATTAAATAGTCTTGAAAAAGATACACAAGCTCTCACGATTCCATCATCAGCAAATACATCATTAGACAGATTTAAAAACGGTATTTTGGTTGACAATTTTAGTTCCAAATCACCAGCTTCTGTAAATGATAGAGAATTTAAGGCTGGATACGATAGTGCAAGAAAGGTATTGACGTCAAGAATTAAACAGAATAGAATTGACATTGCACCACAGACGTTTGCTAACACTGTACAAAACAGAGATTTAATTACCCTACCCTATAATTCAACAACACTATTAGAGCAAAGATCTGCAACAAAAACAAGAAACACAGCTGAAGCATCTTGGAATTTTTTTGGTAAAGCATCTTTGTTTCCAAACTACGACAACTTCTATGATGTAAGACATGCTGCTGAAAGTGATATTAAACTTGAGCTTGATATGTCTTCAGGTGTTAAAAGTCTTGCAAATCAATTAAATCAATTAGAAGCAATTCAAGCACCATCAACAGAAGTCGTTTCATCCGAAAGTGTAACTAACTTTTTAGGAACAACAAACTCAAGTAGAGTTTCTGGTGCAACTACAAGAAGTACAGGTGGCGGCACACAAATAATTGAAATTGTTGAAAACGAGACTGTTGAACATTACGAGACTATTTTAACTGAAGAAGTTCAAGAAAAACATAATCAGTTTATTGGTACAGAAACAACAAGTGTAACAAACGTTGGAACCTTTGTAAAAGATACAAGGTTTAATCCATATATTAGAGAACAAGTTATTTTCTGCTACGCTGTTGGACTAAAACCAAATACTAGACATTATATTTATTTTGATTCAAAGGACGTTAGTGCTGTCGTAACTCCCTGTACTGTAAATTCTAGTGATGAAGTTATTCAATCAAACTTCAGAACCACAGGTGTAAGAGGAGATGCAATTAATTCAAATTCTAAAGGTGAAGTATTTTTCTCTTTATACATAGCATCTGAGACATATGCTGTCGGATCGAGAGAAGTATACATTGCTAATAAAAATACTTATCAAAATGCTGTTGACGATGCTGATTCGTTTACAACAGTAACCTTCAATGCATATAATCATTCTGTTGATCAAGGTAGTCTTGAAGTTTCAACAAAACAAGTACAGTTTCAAACACAAAGACCAGTAATCGGTTCCAAGACAATTGTAACTAATACACCATCACAAAAATCAACAGTTGTTTCCTCACAAAGTATTGTTGGGTTTATTCCAAATCCTCCAGCACCACCATCTTTCGTTCCAGATGGTGATGGTGATGGTGGTGATGGTGGTGATGATGGTGGTGATGATCCAATTGCTCAGACCTTTATCGTAAAAGACACACAAGACGCTACTGGTGTATTCATTTCAAAAATTGATCTATACTTCCAAACAAAAGATCCTAACTTGGGTGTAACAGTTGAACTGAGATCTGTACTTAATGGATATCCAACGTTGAATCAGATTCCTGGCTCTCAAGTGCACTTAAATAGTTCACAGGTCAATACTTCTAATGATGGATCTATTGCAACAACAGTCACGTTTAATGATTTGGTGTTTCTCAAGAACTTTACAGAATACTGTATTGTTGTAACACCAGATAATGCAAATCCAAACTATGAGTTGTTTGTAAGAAAAGCTGGTGAAGCTGATTTCATTACAAAAAATGTTGAGAATAAAGACTCATTTGTTGGATCATTGTTTGTTTCATCTAACAACTCCGCATGGAAAGCAACTGTTGATGAAGACTTTAAAATGACAATTTACAGAGCCAATTTTACAAAAGGTTCTGGTGAAGTACTGTATACAAACAGGGATTATGAATTTTTTGATCTTAGTAGTATACAGGGAGGGTTCGAACAAGGCGAAAGAGTATTCGAATGGGATCCGTCAGCAAATATAACTGGTACCGTGCAGTTTACAACAACATCAGAAACAGTAACTGGATCTGGTACCGCGTTTACAACCGATTTGAATGTAGGTGATTGGGTAGCATTGTCCAATGGAACGTCCCATGATGCAAAAAAGGTTACATCAATTACAAGCAATACTTCTCTTACTATTCAAGGATTTCCAACTTTTGCAGTGCAAGGTGCAAACACAGCTAACGTAATGTTATCTGCTCAAGGCACGGTTGACTTTTATGAAAACACATCAAGAAATAAAGAAATGTTCTTGATTGATTCAACAGCAAACAGCACAATGTACTTTGCCAATAGCGACATTATTATTGGAAGTCAGTCGCAAGCAAATGCAGTTGTTACAACAGTAAAGAACTTAAAAACTTCTGGATTTGAAAATTTAATTTACTATATTTCACCAGAACTTACTGAATTTACTCAATTTGCTCAAGCAAATACTGCAACCGGTTCTTCTGCAAACAACTCATATCCAGTTGACAATAGAGCAAGATTTGACGAGGAACAATACATTAAAAGTAGGTCAAATGAGATTGTTGATCAATCTGGTGCTAAGTCTTGGAAACATACTTATAAGTTTAAGACACAATTAGATCGTTTGTCACCAATCTTAGATGATAGTACAACAAGTATTGTCAGATTGGAACATGTTATTAACAACGATGCAACAAATGAATACTTACCAGGACAAGGTAATGCATTGGCAAAATATGTATCAAAGGTTGTTACTTTAGATGCTGGTTTAGATGCAGAAGATATTAAAGTATTTGTCACATCAACAAGACCACAAGGAACAGACGTACAAGTATGGGCAAGAGTGCTTAACGAGTATGATCCAGATCCTTTTGGCGATAAGCATTGGACTAAACTAGCAAGAGTTGGTGATGATTCATTCACATCTCCTACAGGTATTAATGACTTTATCGAAATGGAATTTGGTTTTCCAACATCATTAGATGTTACAAAACTAAGTGGTACTGGTCTTGCTGATTTAGCAAACACCCAAATTTCGACAAATGGTACTGATCTATCAACAGCTGTATCTACAAACGATTTACTCAAAATTGTTAATACGAGTAGAACAACCGATTATCAACTTGAATTAGTATCAGCTGCAAACTCAACTGTAATTACACTAGCTAACGCATTGACTTTTGACAACACGGAAGCTGACTTGTTCTTGGTTAATACAACAGCGAAACAACAAGCGTTCTTAGATCCAGGAAATGAAGGAATTGTAACTTACTTTAATGGTGATAATATTAGATTTAATCAATATAGATCCTTCCAAATTAAGATTGTGATGTTGTCACCTGATATTACTAGAGTTCCAAGAATTAAAAACTATCGTGCAATTGCAGTAACAATTTAGGGTTATTATGGCTGTAGGAAAATTAATTCAAACTGAAGTATCTTCTCTTGGAAGAGAGCCTAACAGCATGGCTCTTATAAATACAGATAGACGTTCGTTAGAAATATACAAGAAACAACGAGCAGAATCTAAGAATGCACAAAACCTACATGATGATGTTGAACAATTGAAAAATGATATGAAAGAAATTAAGGATCTCTTGGTCCAAATAGCAAGAGGATAAGATGGCAAAAACATCATACTTGGGTGCTAATGTATCAGTTAGTACAGATACATTTAGAGAGTGGGTTGAGAGAACAAACCAGTTGGTTTACGATGCTGGTACAATTCAAGTAACTGTTGGTGCTGTCGCATCACCAAATGGTACCAACCATACCATTACTACAGGTAATGGATTTGTAAATGGAATATTCTCGGCCAATACCTTGGTTGCTGTTGATACAATTAGAGGTGGTTCTGTTAGTACATCAGCTGCACTTAACGTGGCATCAAATGTGCACGTAACTGCAAATGTTACACACGATCTTGGTACACCAACAATGGCTTTTGGAAATGGATATTTTAATAATGTAAGAGCATTTGGTGATGTTGAAGCAAGTTACTCATCAGATATAAATTTAAAGACAGATCTCAAACAAATGAAAAATGCTTTAGAGGTCGTGCAAAATCTTAATGGATATATGTTTACATGGAAAACAGATGATCATAAAAATGGTACAACAGATCTAGGTGTTGTTGCTCAGGAAGTTGAAAAAGAACTTCCATTCCTTGTTAGTGAAAATGGAAATGGCGCATTATCAGTTAAATATCAATCCCTTATTCCACTACTTATTGAAGCTATTAAGGAATTAGGTCAAAGACTAAAAGATCTGGAGGATAGACATGCCACTTAAAGTAGCTGGTGTTGAAATTGTTAACTCAACTGCAAACTTACAAGTTTCAACGTTACCTGACACTGGAATAGTTACACAGGAATTTGGTAACACCACGTTTTCTATTACTGCTAATGTAACAAATAGAGGCATAGTCAACTCCATATCTATTGCAGAGATAAATAAGACGTCGAGGAATTTTGGAGCTGACTCAAACAATGATTCATCCTATGTTGTATACGTTAGTACAAGCTCACCTTCTGGTGGAGCTAATGGGGATATCTGGTACCAGACGTTCAACTAAAGGGTCTGGTAAATGACAACCTCATACCTCTCACGATTCTATGCAAAAGAATATGCAGGTGAACCAATCACATCTGTCGTGAGCTATACTGGTACCCGAACAGTAACACCTACTATGTTATATCAAAATGCATACGGTGGTAGTTACAGAGGGTTTGAGGGTGTATATGCTAATGTAAGAGCTTCACGCTTATCTTACCAATCTGTTGTAACGAGAAATTATGCAAAGACATACACTGATTATGTTGATTATAATTCAGTTGATCTTAGAACTTACTCTAAAGTGTACACTGGTAGTGGTGTAAGACCTAGCTCTGAATTTTGGCAGAAAGCATATTCAACACAAGATGGTAATACTTATAAAACAGGTGCATATATCGATAGTTCAATATATGCGTTAGCAAACGTATCAAAAGATTACCATGGTGATTATGCATCGGATCAAAACTACACTGCTCTACTAAGCTATACTGGTACAATTCAATATCAGGGATTACAAGTACCTCATGAATTTATTGGTCAGATTTCATATTTTAGAACTTATGGTACTAGAATTGATAGTACAAACTACACTAAAACATATGAAGGTGATATAACATATAGTACATTATGGACAAAAACTTACACATCTGAGCAGGTTTATCGATCTAGTACTCAACAGGGTTACGATAAAACATATGCTGGACTTCTTGATTACGAAGGCACATATACAAAAGAATATACAAGTTATTTGTTACTTCATTACTTAGCATATAACACTGATTATAGTAAAGATTATGTTAAAGACTATGCAAAGAATTATTCGGTCTCATATGGTGCTGGAAATTATACAATCGATTATGAAAAGATTTGGCAAAAAACATATACAAAAACATATTCAAAAGTTTGGACCGGTGATGGTGGTGTAACTGACTTTTTAAAGAATTACTCTGGTGTTAACTCATATCAAAATCAAGAAACGTTAATTTATTACACCGGTGTTAAAGATTGGGTAAAAAATTATGAGGGTAACCTCACATTCTCAACACTTGGTAATTTTACAGTTGATTATGTTGGTACATATAGAGGTCCTGCAAACTTCATTAAAACATATATTGGTGAAGCTTCATATGAATCTATAAAAAATTATACAAAAGGTTATGCAGCTGATTATGTTGCAACAGAAAACTTTGAAAAAGAATACAACAAGTTACTATCATATACCAGTTATGCATATTACGCTGGTGGTTTATATGCGAGAAGTTTTGAGTCATATACTAATTATATTAGTTTGCAAACTTACTTGGGTACAACAACATTTACAGGTACATACAGCGGTATTGCTGAAACTTCTTTTAGAGCTTCATTGTATCAAGCACTCTATACAAAAAACTGGGTTACTGATTACGTTAAGAATTACGACACGTTCTATATCAAGAATTATGTAAAGGATTACGTAACACTTTATAACACTGATTATGAAAAAAATTACGATACTATTTACACCAAGAATTGGTTGAAGAATTATGTGAAAACCTACACCAAGAATTGGTTAAAAGATTACGTAACCGACTATGATAAAACATGGGAAAAGGATTACGTAAAGACCTATACGAAGATTTGGGAAAAGAATTATGAAACAGATTATGACAAAAACTATGTAAAGACCTATACGAAGATTTGGGAAAAGAATTATGTAACAGATTATGATAAAAATTATGTTAAGAATTACGATACAATCTACACTAAAAATTGGGTAAAGAATTACGATACAATTTACACAAAGAATTGGTTAAAAGATTATGTAACTGACTATGATAAAGATTACGTAAAAACATATACAAAAGATTGGGTAACTGATTATGATAAAGATTACGTAACTGATTATGAAAAGATTTGGGTAAAGAATTATGACACAATTTATACCAAGAACTGGGTAAAGACATATGATAAAGAGTATCAACAAGAGTATGGTGGCCCTCAATACTACGGTGGTTACTCAAGACTTTGGCTAACACATTATGCTAAAACTTGGGAAAAAGATTATGTGAAAACATATGATAAGACTTGGGTCAAGGCATATGATAAAGATTGGGTAACTGATTATGACAAGAACTATGTAAAGAATTATGATACTCTTTATACCAAAAACTGGGTCAAGTCGTATGATAAAGATTACGTAGCTGATTATGATAAGATATGGACCAAGATTTGGACGAAGAATTACCTAAAAAATTACCAGGGTGTGATTTTCTTTGGTGGATTTCAAAACTTTACACAGTATACCAAAGATTGGGTAACTGATTATGATAAAAATTACGATAAAATCTATACCAAGAACTGGGTCAAGTCGTATGATAAAGATTACGTAACCGAATATGAAAAAACATGGGAGAAGGACTATGTTAAGACTTACACCAAGAATTGGGTCAAAGTATACGAAAAAGATTACGTAACTGACTATGACAAGAACTATGTAAAGAATTACGATACTCTTTACGAAAAACATTGGGAAACCAATTGGGCAAAACTATGGGTCAAGTCATATGATAAAGATTACGTAACCGACTATGACAAAACATGGGAAAAAGATTACGTTACGATTTATACAAAGAATTGGGTCAAGACGTATACCAAGAATTGGGTAACTGATTATGACAAGAATTATGTTAAGACTTACACTAAGAATTGGGTCAAAGATTATGTAACTGATTACGATAAGACTTGGGAAAAAGATTACGTAACCGACTACGACAAAACATGGGAAAAAGATTACGTTAAGACCTATACTAAAGACTATGTAAAAACGTATGAAACTGACTATAATAAAGACTATGTAAAAACGTATACAAAGATATGGGTAAAAACATATGAAACTGATTATGATAAAAATTACGTAAAGAATTACGATACCATTTACACCAAGAACTGGGTTAAAGACTACGTCACTGATTATGATAAAGATTATGTGAAGGATTATGTAACAGACTATGAAAAGACATGGGTCAAACTTTATAATAAAGATTGGGAGAAGAATTGGTTAAAGGACTATCTCAAGGCTTATGAGAAGAGATGGGAAAAAACATATACAAAGGATTGGATAACTAACTACGAAGCAATTCGTATGATTAGATTAAAAAATTACCAGCTAAGACTGACATACGAAGGCTCAAATTCTGGTGAATATATTGCAAACTGGTCTGGTACAGCACAATACGAAAGACTCTGGGGACAAACGTTTGTAGGTGAATTCACAGCAGAATATAATAAAGATTATGAAAAGGCATGGAGCAAAAACTATGTTAAGTTGTATGAAGGTGATTACGTAAAAACATATTCAAAAACATATACAAAGACATATGAAAAGACTTGGGTAAAGGATTGGGAAAAGGTATACACTAGTACGTGGGATGCTGACTACGTAAAAGATTATATTCAAACTTGGACTAAGATATACAGTAAAGATTACGTAAAAGGATATGAAGGACCAAATGTATACAATAGCATTTACGTAAGTAGTAATTTTGGTAACCAATTCTTAAAGAACTGGCAAAAGAATTATGACGCTGATTATGAAGGTAATAAGTTCCCAACATTCACTAACAGATTCTTAACTCAATATAATGAACTTTACACCAAATCATGGACTCAAGATAACAACTACCAGAACTATACGAAGAGTTGGATTAAAGACTACGAGGCATCATATGTTGGTCTATTTTATGGTGGTTATCAAGGTGACACAAATGCATATTCTGTATATAATAAAGAGTATGTAAAGGATTATTCCAAAGATTGGTTACAAATCTGGCAAAAGACATACAATAAAGTATGGGAAGGTAATTACACAAAATCATATGATGCGACATATGATAAAATTTATAATAAAGACTATATTGCTGATTACTTAAAATTATATGTTGGTAACTATAATAAAGAATATAACAAATTATGGTCTAAGGTTTACACAAAGACTTATGACAAAGTTTGGGTTGGTACATATTCACCTGCTGTAGTATACGAAGCAGCATATGAAGGTTCGACAAACTATTCAGGTGAAGTAGCATACTCAAAAACCTACTCTGGTACATTCCATGCTTCATATCAACCAAGTTATATTGGTGAGAATCAGTTCCCACAACAGTTTAGAGGTGAACTAAAATCAATTGTTCCTTATATGGGTACTACTGCATATAGTGGTCCTACAACAGGTAATATCCAGGAAGCAGCTACCGGTAACAACGCAGTACATATGCACGTTAAGTCTGATGATCAATGGAAAGAATTACAAGCGTTATTTGTAAAGAAAGATGATGAATGGAAGCGAGTTAAATATTTAAGCGTCAATCAAGATGGTAACTGGAAGACAACATTTATTGGATATGAGCCAACAGATATTGTTTTGGATAGTGGCGCTCAGCTTGTAAATGATTCTGATATTACAACAGCAAAAGGTACAACAATCACGAGTGATGGTAAAAGATCATACTTCGTTAACAACTTCAATCTTAGAAACTATTTAATTGCAAAAGGTAAAGATCCAGATAATAATCCTCAGATTGTAAATATCTACGTTGGTGAATATGCCAACACAAATAAAAACTTTATCTTTGGTTCTGCAAATACAGATTTACCATCAATTGATTTAACACTCAACAGACCGCATTTACAATTAGATGATTCAGTGAATGGAAGAAACTATGGTATTGATCATTTAGTTAGAATTGTTACTTATAACTCAGGGTTTATTGTCGGTAAGGGTGGTAAAGGCGGTGATGCACCAGTTGGCATTAAGGGTGCAGGATTGAATGGTGATAACGGATCTGATGCTATTAGAACCGGTGCTAACACTCAGCTTTGGATTGAGAATTATGGAATTATTGCAGGTGGCGGTGGCGGTGGTGGTGCAGGTGGTGTTACTGATCCTTATAGCCAAGAAGCTGGTGTTTTTTCACAAACATTTACCGGTACTGCATATCATAGTGGTAATCAATTATACACAAGAGGATTTGAGGGTAGCTTCCAAAAACAATTCCTTGCAAATCTAGAAACATGGGAAAAGAATTACGTAAAGAATTACGACACTTCATATCTGAAAGATTATGATAAAGCATATTCGGCTGATTATAATCAGACATTTGTAGGTGCATATACAAAAGCCTGGGAGGCATCTTATAACGCAGCTGATAGTGGTGCTGATTATACAAAAATTTGGGAAGGTGCTTTTGAAAAAGAATATAACACAGAGTATATTGGAAGTTATGTTGGTCCTATATTCTATGGAGGATTTAGTGGCGAAATAGCATATATTGGTAATTACAGTAAAGATTGGGTAAAAGCATTCATTGGTAACTTTACAAAAATTTATACACTTGATTACCAAAAAGAATATTTGAGAGATTGGACAACTGTTTATCAAAAAGATTGGAACCAAACATATTCAAAAGATTGGGTTAAAA
>Ga0222715_10002124_pt1 | contig 18337 bp, 14 predicted proteins | sample C33_9DmetaG_FD_165056 | JGI IMG/M metagenome (GOLD analysis project Ga0222715, IMG submission 165056) | Estuarine water microbial communities from San Francisco Bay, California, United States - C33_9D | ecosystem: Environmental > Aquatic > Marine > Unclassified | place: USA: California... | reverse complement strand
CGTCGCCGCGCGAGAGATGAACGCGCGCGCGTGCGTTCGCGCACCGCTCGCGTCCGTGCGCGCGCGAACCGCCGTCGGCGTCGACGAATGGCGACGATGGATGCGACGGCGGCGCCAGCGTCACAGAGCCCTCGTGTGATCGATATTTCGATCGATATTTTTAACGCGCTTGATCGATATTGCGTCGCTTTCGATGTGTTTTCGAAAGACTTTTAAAGGACTCGCCCACGACGCGCGAACGACGTCGACAGTGCGCGACGCGAGGCGGTCGCGCCGGGATGGGCGACGCGCGCGCGGGCGAGGCGCGCGCGTCGCGGGCGCATCCGCCGCGCGGCGTCGGCGGCGACGGCGGCGACGGCGTCGGCGACGCGCGCGAGGCGAACGATGTGTTGGTGGTGCTCTGCGGTGTTCCAGGAAGCGGGAAAACGACGCTCGCGCACGCGGTGTGCGCGATGATTGACGCCGGCGAGGCGGTGATGCCGTCGACGTCGTTTTCATCGTCGTTTGAGGCGCATCACGTGAGCGTGGATGCGCACGAGCGCGCGCTGCGTGACGCCGCGGGCGCGCGTCCCGAGGACGCGTTCGACGCCGAGGCGTGGAAGTCGGCGCGGGCGCTCGCGCGCGCGCGCGCGGCGGAGCTTCTGCGCGATGAGAATGACGACGAGGATGGTGATGATGGTGGTGGTGCAGCGTCGACGAGTCGGCGTCGGCGTCGCGTGCGCCGCGTGATGTTCGCGGACGATAACAACTATTACGCGTCGATGCGCTGGGAATGGTTTCAAATCGCGCGCGAGCGCGGCGCCGCGTGCGTGTGCGCGTACGTCGTCGCCGGGGATGACGAGGATGGTCACTTTCCTACCGGCGGTGTCGATATCGCGCGCGAGCGAAACGCGAGGCGTGCGAGCGATCGGGTTCCAGATGAAGCGTTTTCGCGCGCTAGACGGACATTTGAAGCGCCGACGACGCGTTCGCGGCTCGACGATAAATCTTCCCTGCCATCGTCGTCGTTTCCCACCGTGCGCATCGATACACACGCATGTGGTTACGACGTTGCCGTCGCGTGGGCATCCATCGTCGCCGCCTGGGGCGCGGCGCCGAAGAAATTGCGTACGGCGGAGGAATTGGAGTCGGCGCGCGAAGAGACGCGCCGAAACGCCGCGCACGCCATCGACGTGCGGTCGCGTAAAGCCGTATCGTTCGCCATCGCGCGTGCTGACGCATCATCGCGCGCACACGTGGCGGCAATCGTGAACGACGCGCGTCGTGATCTTGTAGCGCGCGTACGAAAAGCGAAAAGCGCGGATGAGCTCGAAGCGCTCGAGCGCGCGTTTTACGCCCGCGTCGACGCATAGACCTAGCAGTAGCCACCGTAGCCCCGTCGTCGCCGAGCGAGATATTTCCATATACACGTGCATCACATATATCACGTCCTTTTATGCGTCACATGCGTCGTATCATCCGGCGTTTTTAGGCTGGGCCTCAGAGCGCGACGCGCCCGTAGCCACCATGTACCTCGCCCGCGCGTGGGCGCGCGCGAGCGCCATCGGCGACGTCCGCGAGCGCGAACGCACCGACGCCTTCGCCGCACGCATCGCCGACGCTGGCGCGTCCACCACCGCGGCGTCGGCGCGCGATGACGACGACGAAAAGTCCCGACCGAATCAACAGTCATCATCGCCATCACCGTCGTCGCGTCGTCGCGACGCGCGCCACGGATGCGGCGCGCACCGCGAAGGCGCCTTCATCGCCGCCTTCTCCGGCCCCGTCATCGCATTCCGCGAGCTCGGGCCGCGTGGATGCGCCATTGGCGAGTGGCGCGCGGACGCCGACGACGCCTACGTCGCGCTCGCGTGGCAAGAAGACGCCCCCGACGACGACGTCGACGACCTCCGTCGCCTGCGCCGCGCCGCATCGGCACCGTCGCCATCGTATGCGCGCACGGCCGCGCGCGACGTCGAGGAGCGCGTGATGGCGCGCGCGTGCGCGGTGACGGAGAAGGGCGAGGCGCACGCGTTTCGAGCGACGTCGAGCCGAGCTCCGTTGAACGGCGACGTCACCGGTGACGTCGAGCTCGAGCGCGTGCTCGCGCTCGATGACGGTGAACGTGCGACGTGCGTGGCGTCGGATGAGCGCGAATTCGTGCTGGGAACCGATCGCGGGCGCGTGGTGTTTATAGACTGGAGCCGCGGGACGGAGACGCGAGCGGCGGACGTCAGACGTCGGGAATCGGATGGCGGAGCGACGAGCGTGGATTGGTGCGCGAGCACGTCGACGTGTGTAGTTCGTTTTGACTCGGGTGCGGTGTGTGCGGCGGAAATTGATGGCGACGGAGTGGTGCGCGCGATGAATTGGATTGACGCGTTTCCGTGTCCGTCGACGTGCGCGGCGTTTCATCGACGGACGCGCGCGTTGGCGCTCGGCACCGCGGATGGTGAAATACGCATGTATGACGATGCGATGACCGCTGAGGCGAGTAAACCGAAACGTGTGTTGAGCGTGCGCGCGTTTGGGTTCGGAGTGGAGGACACGGGCGCGGTGGCGCATGTGAAATGGTCCAACGACGGCGTCGCGCTCGCGGCGGGATGGCGTCGGCGAGGCGTCGGCGTGTGGAGCGATTCTGGGTGCTTGTTAATGTGTTCTCTCCATCACGGCGCAGTTGGTGGTGGTCATGAAGACACGCGACGAAGCGTGACGTTTGCGGACGACCTCAAAGGCGATGACGGCGACGACGACGAGGATGAGCCTAGCGTCGGCGCGTGTCTCGGCGTCCCGGCGTGGGGCGTCGGCGGATTGAGCCTCTTCTTCGTATGTCTCGTCGAAGACCAGCGCCACATTGGCGGCGTCGCCAAGCTTTTGGAGTACTCGCTCGCGAGGAACATTTCAGCGCCACAGATTCGCGCGCGAAGCGGCGTCGCAGACGACACGAATGCGCAGACGTCTGACGGCGAAGCGCACGTCTTGCTCGCCGACGACAGAGCGTTCGTCATTCGCGCCAACGCGAACGGTCAACTCTACACCCATCAAGCGATATGTCCAGCGGCATACGTAGACGCGCAATGGCCCATGCGTTTAGCGTGCGCCAGCACCGATGGCAGTCGCATCGCCGTCGCTGGCGCGCGCGGATGCGTCGCGTACAACGCCAGGGATGAAAAGTGGACCATGTTTGGCAGCGTCGCCGAAGAACACGAATTCGAAGCGCTCGCATTGACGTGGATCGACGTCCCGCACGGCAACGTGCATAGTCCAATTTTAGCCGTCGCCGCGAGGTTTGGTAAGCCTCGGTTGTTTAGCACATCGCTCAAGGTGTCGCACCGCGTGCAGTTTTATTCGCGGGATCGCTTGGGCGGTTCGGCGACGTTGGGGTCGCTGCCTCTTCCAGCCGAGCCCACGCACTTGAGCGCGTGTGGGTCGCATTTCGTGGTGGGGTTTGAAAGTGGCGAAATGGCGGTGTATAAGCTCGACATGCACGGAGACGAAGGCGCGGTGCATCCGGTGCGAGAGTCGTCGGGGCAGCGGCGAATGACGACGATGCGAAACTGTCGCGCGCTCTTTGCGTGCGCTCTGACGCCGGATATTGCGGGTGACGCTCCGAGCGAGGCGCTCGTGCTCACGAATACACGAGAACTGTTGCTCGTAGATTTAACGGACAATCACGAGCCAGTGACAATATTACGAGACGTGACGGACTTTTGGGTGTCGCCTCGAACGCGGGAATCGAGCACCGCAGGCCAGAATCGGGACGACAGCAACGAAAGTAGCAGTGGATTTGAGAGCGCAGAGGATCTGAGCAATGGCTCCTCGGTGTCGTTGGAAAATCCCGTCGACCGCGGGTGCGTGTTTGCGTACGGTGCCGACGGCATGCGCATTTGCTACTTTCCGCGCGACGGCGCGCGGAAAATCTTCCGCCTGGGTGCGGCGTGTGTCGACGTCGACCGTTCGACGAAGAATCCCGAACTCGAGTTCGATCGCGAGTTGTACCCGGTACATGTTAGTGTGCGTCTCAGTCGTATCGTCGGTGTCGCACAAAAGCTATCATTTTCCGATGCTCATGGAGAGTTGCCGTATTTTTCCATAGCGCCAAAGTCGCACACCATTGTCCCGTGTGTGCTGCGCAAATTATTGAGCGCTGGAAGTCACGATGCGGCGTTGCGATTCGCTCGAGCGGAGAGACGACAGACGCCACACTTCACGCACGCGCTTGAATGGTTACTGTTCACCGCACTCGAGAGCGCCAATCGTGACGCGATGACGCACGCGGCGTTGAAACAGTCGTTGGCGTTATTGCGAGAGCTTCCAAATTATCTCGAGATTGTCGTCTCTGTGGCGCGTAAAACGGACAACACGCGTTGGGAAGCGTTGTTTACCGCCGCTGGGTCACCAAGTGATTTGTGTCGCCACGCGTTGAGGGCTGATAGATTGCGAATCGCCGCGTGTTACATTCTCGTCGTTGATAAACTCGAAGGCGAAATCGCCGGCCGCGCCGTCGCGATTGAAGTCATGCGCGAGGCACTCGCGGCGCACGATTACCGCCTCGTCGAGGATGTTATTAAGTTCTTGTTGAAACCCGTGCGCGTGACAGCGAGTGGAGAAGACGTCAAGCCTGGTTTAATTGGGCGCGTATTAAATGTCATCGTGCCGCCGCCGAATAGCGTACTGGCGCTCGGCGCTCGAGCGGACCGCGAGCTCACACTTGACGTCACGGAGCAAGGGATTTTAAAGGCCCACTTGGACGCATTAGCACGAGAGAAGGACATTTTCAACATGGGGGCGTTCGTCTCCGACACCTCGTTCGATGGCATCGGGTATTTTACGCACGAAACCACTGCAGGCGGCTCGGCGTACATTGACAACTTTTCCACAGCGCTCGAAGCCGCGGCGATGTCTTTACGACGCCGCGCAACCGAGCGGCGAGAAAAAGCCACACCGAGCGCTGCGCAACGGCGGAGAAATGAAAGTCAAGAGAGCCTGCTCGCGGCAGACGCGTTCGACTTGTCGACATCGAGTACGGATACGGCGCGAGGGAACGCGTTGCTCGATGTCGTGCGAACGGCCCGGTGCACGGATTGGTCGCTCTTGATCGCCACCACGCTCGGTCGCGTCGACGTGCTCGTCGACATGTTTCGAGCCGAGCGCGTGTTAGTAAAACCATGGCGAGACGTGTGTGAGAAATGCGCCGAGCGTTCGGGTGATCAAGAGTTCAAAGAGTTTTTGAGCAAGATTGTCGACGAGGTCGACGCCGCGTGCGGACGAGGATGAACTCTCGCTCAGCATCGTAGAATTTAGTGGTCGCAAATCATGCGGTAGGTTCTTACATTTTAATTCTCCAACACGTCCGAAACGTATTGTTTGATTTCGTTCTTACGTTCGGAAAGAGAAACCGCAAACTGGGTCTCGAGAGACTGACGAATGGTTTTCATCGAGACTTCCTCCATGTTTGCGTCTTTGAGCAAGCTCTTGATGGCGTCTTTGATGGCTTCGCTCGACGGTTGCTGTGGCGCTGGCGCAGGTGCGGGCGACGCAGCCGGCGCTGGGGCTGGCGACACAGGCTTCGGCGCTGGGGCTGGCGATGCGGGCTTCGGCGCGGGTTTCGGCGTCGGCGCCGCCTTGGCCCGTGGCGCCTGTTTCGGCTTTTTCGCTGAAGCCTTAAATTCTTCATCGGAATCAGATTCGTCTTCGTCTTCGTCCTCATCCTCATCCTCATCCTCGTCTTCTTCTTCTTCTTCGTCTTCTTCTTCGTCTTCTTCCTCCTCTTCGTCGTCCTCATCGTCACCTTCGGCTTCGGGTTCCTTTTCACCCGTCAATTTGGCGATTTTCGCCTTTAACGCCGCGTTCTCCGCCTTGAGCTTCTTAATCAAAGCCGCCTGTTTATCCGATCCACCGCTCGCACGCTTCGGCGCCTTGGCTTTCTTCGCTTCAGTGCGCGCACGTTTACGATCTCTCGCCGCCTTCTTCTTCTCTTCCACCTCGGCGAGCGATTTCTTCCCGCTCGCGCTCGGCGCGTCCAAAAACGCGGCTAAACGCTCCACTTGCGCCTCCTTCTTCCCATCCGCACCCGTCCCGCGCGCAAGCTCAAACAAATCCAACAACTCGTGCAATGTATCCTTATACGCACGAGTAAGCAAATCAATCTTCATCTCGCGCTCGCCATCCGCTTCAAACACCCACCCGCTAAACTCGCCGATGCGCGCCTTCACCGTTTGCTGCTTTGGCACCCCCTTATACAAGATGCGGTACAAAAACTTCAAGATGTCCTCCTTGCGAGAAATCTTCGACAGCTTAAACGCAACGTTCGGGATGTCAGCGAGCTTCGTCCCGCGTCCGCGCTTGATGTCGAGCTCCTTCTTCTCCTCCACGACCGGAGCAAAGGCTTCTACTTTTTTGCGCTCACGCTTCGCTGGGGCGGTGCTGGTCGTCGCCGCCGGCGCCGTCGGCGGCGTCGGCTTCGCGGGCGCGGGCGCGGATTCCATCGGTGCCGCCGTGTTCGTCGTGTCCATCATCGTGTGCTCCATCGTCGTCGTCGTGCGGCGCAAGGCTGCGTCAGTCAATGCGGTCGTTGAGCGTTAATTTTTAAAATTCAAACGACAGCTCACGTCGGGACACCGCGACGCGCGCATCACCGCACGCGTGTTCGCGCACGAACGGCGCCGGGAGACGAGTGACATGGTATTTCGCGCCATCATAAACGCCATAAAGACGTACCGCGCGCAGACGCGGGCGTTGGAGCACATTCGCGCGGAGCGGGCGGCGATACAGCGCACGGCGGATGAACTCGCGGCGATGGAGCGCACGAATCGCGCCGCCGAGGCTGATCTCGCAGAGTTCCTGAAGTTTTCAAAGGAGGAGATGGAGGCGAATTCGGCCGCGTTGGAGGAGGCGGACCGGGTGTCGACGGAGTTGGCGAATCGGTTGGGCGAGCTCGGGGAGATGCAGCTTCGGGACACGTACGAGGCTGAACACGCGTTGGCGGACGCTGCGGAGGGTGCGTCGAGCGCGGCGCGCGTGAAGGAAGTTATGGATCGCATCGTGCGTGGACATGCTTCGGGTTTAGGCGGAGGTGATGGAAAGTCGTCGCCGTAGATGCCTCACGGACTCGGTCGGAGTCATTCGACTCGAGCGATATAGAATGAAATAGTTAGAAGAAGCGGCGTTTCTCATCGGCGTTGACGTGTACACATGTATTAATATGTCATAAGAATTTATTTTTATTGCAACAGTTGTCTTTTGAGACGATCATTCCGTCGCCGAAGGGGGCGGATTTTGTTGAACGCGCATCGCTGGCTTGGACAAAAGTCGGCCCGTGCCGCGTCGAATACCTTCCAATTCAGGACGGCGAGACAGTACTGGCCGGTCGCTGGCATCCGATTTCGCTGGACTTTCGAATCGCATGTGCTTTTTCAGCGGCTGTCCGGCGTCTATGGATGGGCCACCAGGCGCGGCGGCGGCGTTCACGGCGCTCAAAATGCGCCGCGCCGTGCCCATCGTGCCGGGCGTTTTTCCTGGTGTTCTGCCCGGCGCCGGGCGTTTCAACGCTGGCGTACGCGACGGCGTTCTTGATGCCATCACCGGTGGATCGATACCTTTGAGTTGAGCAATCTCCGTCTTCGCCGCGTGCAAAGCGACTTCTAGAGACTCGATGCGCGCGTGCGCCGCAGATGATTTGGTTTTGGACGCCGCGGCAGCCTTTTGAGCATCTTCAACATCACTCATGAGCGCAATCATCTTCGCCTCCATGTCTGCCGCCCGCTCTTCAGCACGCTTTCTCGCTGCCTTTGCTACTTCTAATCTTGCATCTGCTCTAGACTGCGCGTCTGCGGCCCACGAAGCATCCTCGCCGGTGGTGTCTGAATCGCTTCTCGACGCCGACGCCAACCTCCGCTCCAATTTTTTCAACTCATCATCCTTGGCTTCGAGGTCGGCTTGAAGCTGGCGAATTTGCATTTGCGCGTGGCCCGCGGCGGCGAATTCAGCCGCGGCTGCGGTTTTTGCTTTGTTCACTTCTTCTTTCGCCATGGCGAGCTTCTTCTCCGCATTGCGAATATCCGCCGCAAACGCCGCGCTGAGCGTACTCTTTTGTTCCTCGAGGGCAATCTCATGATCTGCACGAACGTCTTCGAGTGCCTTGTTCGATTCCTCCGTGATTTTCACTCGCAAAGATTGTTCGACATCAACGTGCGTCTCATCCATGGCCGTCATTTGAGAGCGGAGCTCATCAACCTCGCGCGCGTGAGTCGCCTTCATCTCCTCGACGCGCACCGTTAAGCGCATCTCTGCGTCTTGACGCTGTTCGAGAGTGTGCTCCAATGCAGCGATTTGAGCCTTGTAATCGTTTTCAAGCGTCTCAAGCGCTTCGGCGTGCTGTGTCTTCACAGCCGCGAGCTCAGCAAAATGTTCTTTGGAATTCATCGTGTCCTCGGCTACGTCGCGCGCTTCGGCCATCGCCAGTCGTTCCTCGAAAGCAGCCATTTCACCCGCATGCTTGACTTCGAGCGCTTCAATTGCCATTGCGTGCGCGGCATTGATTTTTTCGATTTGTTCCGCGAACGCTTCGGCCTGGGCCGAAAACTTTGACGCGTGCGCGTCAACCAATTCTGCCTGCGCGGCGCGCATGTCTGCGCGGATTTTGGCTTCGGCTTCGGCATGCTCGCTGTGTAGCGCCGCGAGAGAAGCTTCGTGCGCGGTTTGAACATCAGTCAACTGCTTGGCAAATTTGGCCTCGAGCTCAGCCGCTTGCGCGCTCAACGCCGCAGCGTGCGCCGCCCGCTCGGCGTCAAATGCGCTCTCAGCGTCCTCCTTGGCTTTATTCACGGCTTCGGCCTGGGCGTTAACCACGGCTGCGATCTCGGCATCGCGGGAGGACTCAAGCGCGCGTAATGCACTTTGATGCACGCTAGACATCGCCGCAAGCTTGGCTTGGTGTTCAGCCGCGTGCGCGGACAAGGCTTTTTCGTGCTCGGCGCGTTGCTCGTCGAGCGCCGCGTCGATGTCAGCCTTGGATTGTTCGAGTTGCTTGCGCGCCGCAGCGAGTGCCGCGGTGGTTTCTTCGAACGATGAGCTCGCACCCGCGGCTTTGGCCGTCGCTTCGGCGACGAGGATTTCGAGTTCAGCCTTTTCGCGATCGGCTTGCACCTTGTACGCCATCAACGTTTCCAGCTTACCAAACATTTCCTCCATGACTTCCTTATTCTCGGCAAAAGTCGCTTCGATGCGCGCGCGATCAGCCTCGGCGGCTTGTTTGTTCATCTTGTGTTCGTGCTCGAGCACTTCAGCAGCAGCTTGCGCCGTACGTGCAGACTCAGCGGCTTCCTCGCTCTCCACCGCGCGTCGTTCGGCGGCTTCGATGGCGGCTTCCAAAATTTTGTTACGCTGCTCGATTTGCGCGTGTGCCGCCAATGCCTCAGCCTTTTCGTCCAGTGCCTTGGCCGTGAGTTCGCCTTCAGCGACGACGAGCTTACGCAAGTCCTTTAATTCTGCCTCCGCAGTGGCTAATCGACCACGGTTTGCCGAACGCTCGTTCTCCGCTTGCAACGCGTCGGCGCGCTCTTGCAACGCCGCGAGCTCCATGCGCACGCGCACGACTTCGGGAGGATGCTCGACTTGCTTGCGAAGTTCAGCGTGCTCAGCATCGAGCAACTCGGGCGTGAGCGCCTTCTTCTTCAACGCTTCGTCGCGCAAACGAATCACCATCTTGGCTGACTGCAAATTTTTATCCAAGCACGTGCACAGCTCCTTGGCGTCGGCGAGCTTGGCTTTGAGCTTTTCGAGTTCGCCTTCGCTATCTTTCGCCGCCGCACTCGCCGCTCGATTGGCTTTGGCCATAATCGCCTCGAGTTCTAAGATTTTGACCTTGGTGTTCATGCCACCATCACCGCCGCCTTCGGCGAGCAACGCGCGCAGTCGACTCACCTCGGCGGCGAGCTCGCTCGAAGAACCAACGGCTTCTTCATTCGCCACGGCGCGAACCTTCACCAACTTGGCGCGCTGCGCAAACTTTAAAGTCGACATAGTTTCTTCCACGTTAACATGCGCGGGAGAAACACACGCGAGAAGCGAACATCGCGCGCGCCCGCCGAGTGCGTCTTTGAGTAAAAACGTCAGCTTGGAATCGCGATACGGCACGTGTCGCTCTTTACCGTCAGCCAAGTCCACCAACGCCTTGATCACGTTCCCCAGCGCCGAAAGCGACTTGTTGATCGCGCTCGCTTCTTTCAAACGCTCTCCCGCGGCATCGGTGCTCTTTTGTCGCTCGCTCCCGGCTAAATCCACCAAGTGCAACAACGCGCTCTTCTTCGTCACCGGCGCCGTGGGATTCGCCTTGGTGCGACTCTCCACGGAAATCGTAAACACGCTGTGCGAACGAGATGAATCAGCATTCATATTCGTCTGCCCAACCCGTCGATTCGCGGCGCCGCGTAAGAATGTCTCGTACGTTTGCTCGGCGCCCACCACGCGCTCCTCCAACAAATTCTCCACAAACGTCCCGCGCTTGTTATCCTCGCGAATATTAGGCGCCGGACCATCGTACTCGGAATTCATCAACAAATCCCTCAACGTTTCGTTATAAATCTCCAAGTACGAACACTTGACGTCAAATTCCGCGTCACCACCCGCCTCGGCGACGCGCGCGCGTTCGCTCTCCACGCGCGCGAATAACCGACGCAACACGCGCGGAATCAACCCGGCGTGCGCGGCGTTCAAATCCACCTCACCGCCGCCACCCATGGCGACATCCCCGCCATCACCGCGCCCATCACATCCATCGTCGTCATCGCATCCATCGTCGTCGTAATCCACACCTTGCATCGTGTACGTCTTCCCCGCGCCCGTTTGCCCGTACGCGAGCACGCACCCGTGAAACCCCTCCACGACGCCGTCCACGATGGGCGCCCCCACGCGCTCAAATATCGCCTCCTGACTCTGCGTCTCATCGCACACGTAATCATACGCGAACGATGACGACGTCGTCGTCCCGTGCGCCCCCGCATGCGCGGCGGTGCCGGCGCGCGTGACGCTTAATTGCGTGTCGCTGTGCGCGTGAATGGATTTCGCGTACCCGCCATCGAGCTCACGCGCGTTCGGCGGGCGCACGCGCACGAGCACGCGCACGTTCTCGCTCATTGACCGCGGATGCGTGTACTGCGTGCGCGCGTGCGATCGCGTCCGCGCTCGCGTCCGCGCCCGTCACCCGTGCGTCGTCAAGTGCCGACGCCAGCGGCGACCGATGATGCCATCGTCCACCCATCGCGCACATCGCGCCCCGGCCAAAACACCCTACACACCATCACGACGACGCATACCGTATTAAATGAAAAAAAAAGAACTACCGCACGTCGCGCGCACATCATCCACCCTTCGCACGCGCACGCCGCCCGACGACACGCGCGAACGACGACGCGTCAAACGGCACAGGGGAACGGAACGCCAACAGACGTTTTTCACACGCCGAATGTCCGACCACATACACAACCCCCCTAAACACCGATCACCATCCTCCATCGTTCCCCCTACACATACTATACACCATATTACCCCTATACACATACCCAAATGAAGTCCCCCATCCCACGCGTCGTCCCCCGTGGCAATCGTCCCCCTTTGGGGACTAAAACCTGTATGAGGCACACGTACCTGGTCACGATTGGTCAACCCACCGAGGTGTCCGTTCGGGCATTCAAATGCGCATTCGCGCCGCATTCCGCGTCGCGCGTGCTCACCCGACGCCGTTCAACCCGCCGCGCGCGCTCGTTCAAACGAAAAATATATATACATAACCATGGTGTCTGCCCGCCAAGCGTTGAAGCTCCAAGCGCTCAGCATGTGCGCGTTCGCGATCCCGCTCGTCAAGGATCCGATGCGCATTCTGAGCAAAATTACCGCCGATGTCGTCGCGCAATTCGGCGCCGCGGCTGCGGTGCACGTGCTCGCGACGGCGGATAAGAAGACGGCGAAGCGCGGAGCCAAGGTGTACTTGATTGTGAACCTCATGGCGTTGCTTGAGTTGTATGCCGAGGGTGATTTGTTCGCGCTCGATGTCGACCACGCGTTGGCGTACGCCAAGGCGGGCGCGTTGTTGGCCGCCGTGGGACTTCGCGTGCCGAAACTTCCGTTTGCGCTTCCGGCGATTGGTCGATCTTCTTCGAAGAAGGTTGTGACGCGATCGAAGGGTGTGTCCAAGCCGGTGGCGAAGAAGTCGGCGTCGCGGTCGAGCTCGAGAAAGCGATAAGCGCGACGACGACGTCGAAAGTTTTGCGCACACGTCGCGAAGGACGGCGCGCCGCGGGCGAACGAACGCCATGGGTGTTTCTTGAGAAACATGCTGGCGTTCGCGCGTGCGTTGCGGGCGGTTTTTATTTAACATACGCACCCACACACATATACACTGTAATAAGTAATGGATACCACATATTCTGCGTCGCGCGAACGACTGGGAAAAAAACAGTTGTGGCCGCTCGGTTCGTCTTCGGGACGATGTTCTGCGCGGTTTGGCACGTGGTGGTGGTGCGCGGTGAACGATCGTAAACAATACAACAGCGACGACAACGAACTATGGATGCTAATTGAATGACTAGGGCAAGAATGAAGACGCCGAAAAGGCGCGACGGATAGGCGCTTTTACGCGCGCTTTGGGACGAACGCGCGAAATGCGCTCGCGCACAACGCGAACCGACTTCCCCACCGCGCCGCCTTGGCGAGCGCGCGTAACGGCGCGTCTGGAAGTGTCTCAGTGGTGCGTTTACCGCCATCTGAAGCGACGGCGGCCAACGCCCAGGCTACGACGGCGCTGACGATCGGGTCGCCGGTGACGACGGTTACGCCAGCCCCGAGCGCGGCGCCGCCAAACGCGCTCAGAAATCCCATCGCCAGTTGCGTATCAATCGCGCACGTCTTCGCCACAAGCGAGTTCACGTTCACCAAACTCGCGCACATGATCCAACCATAATGCAACGCGAGCGGGACGAGCACGCCGCCGTACGTGAGCGCGCTCGCGCTCGCCGCGACGCGTCGCCCCTCGGCGTGCGCCCGACCCAACGCCCACGCTTCAGCGATTAAGATGGCCGACGACAGCCAAAAGTGCCGAGGCGCGCGGAACGCCGGTCGAAACGCCACGCACCACAGCGTTTGCAACGCGCACGCGCACGCCCAGTACGGAACGACGCCGCGAACCGCCGCGACGTCGCCCGCGTTCGCGACTTGCAACGCCGTCCCAAACGCTTCACCGAGATAAATCACCCCCCAAATCGCAAACGCCCATCCCGCGGGGGTGAACAACGATCGGAACTCGCTGTCCTCGGGGATGGCTGGCGACGACGCGCTCGCGCTCGCGCTCGCGCTCTGCGCTTGGCGACGGCGCGCGTGCTCTTGCATCTCTCCATCGATGCGTCCTGGGATGGACACCGCGACGACGTTGACGGCGTACGCCACGGCGGAGACCGCGCGCCAGTGCGTGGAACATAAGGAGATGAGCTTTGGAACGGCAGCGATGGTGACCGCCGTGGCGGCGGTGAGGCAGGCGGTGGCGAAATCTGCGCGAGTCATGGCGCGTCGGCGAATGAGGCGTGGGCCGCGTCGGGCGCGCTCCGGTATCCGTCGCGTCCATGGCGCACGCGTGATGCGCATGTGATGTGTGGTGGATTGATGAATATGTGCACGCATGCTTGAGCTGATTTTAATTTACATGTGAACCACTAATGGCTCGACTCGACTTTCCGCGCCGCGGCTACGCGCCGTTGGCGAAGACGGTTTTGAGACTAGGAAACGGGTCGGTTTTGGAGAGCACGACCACGCGGTTTTTGTGCGAGATGTACCCTTTAATGAACTTGCGGAAGATCAAGTTTGCTACGATGCACTCCACTTCGTCCACGTCCACGTCGGCGCCGCAGAATTTCAACGCGATTTGAAACTTGCTCAACGCGAGCTGATTCGCCTTGGCGGGTTCGAGCTCGCCGTGAATGGCATGAACCTTCTTGAACAGCGTTCTGTACACCGACATGCGGAGCTTTTCTAAAATCAAATACGTCCCTTTTTTGATGAACGTCGCCTCGCCGTCATCTAGTGCGCTGTTGAGCAAGCGAGCGTCTCCGCGGCGCATCGCTTCGACGATGTCGCTAAACTCGCGCACGTCGTACGCAGACAATAACTTTTGCGTCGGAAGCGAGCCTAAAATCAATCGCACCGGAATCAAATATTGTAATATCAATCGTTTGTTCTTCGTCGCTTGCGCGTGACACTTTTCAAACGCATACGTCAAGTGTTGATCCGCGCGTTCGTACGCGTCTTCAAACACCGCCAACCGCCCGACGTAAAAGTTATACGTCACCTTTTCCGACTTGGCAAACTGTTCAAACGGCAAAAACGTCGGCAAATTCACGGCGTTAATCAAGTTCTTACACAAATGTAACGTGTTCAACTTGAAGTAAATCCTAAACAACGTGTTCACGACGTATAATTGCGACGCCTTTTTCTCCGGCGCGCTCGTCTGCGACACCGCGCGATACACCAACATCAACGTCGACCCGACGTCAGCCAATTTCGCCGCCTTCTCCCCTCTCGCGCGTAACGCTCGATCCGCCTCATCCGCACGCATGCGCGCGTCATCCACGATGCGATATATCGCCGGCGTCATCCACGCGCCGTATTCATCATTCTTGAAGCACTTTACGAATTCTCTCGTCGCGCGCGCGTGCGCCTCGTACCCATCCTCCGCCGCGCTCGCTTCATTCGCGCACGACGCACACGCCACGAACGCACCCAACGCATCGTCCCACTCCGCACACGCCCCACTCGGCGCCGCACCGCGCTCGCGAGCGGCGCGAACCGCCCCGATCGCCGCGTCCACATCCACCTTGAAGTGCTCGCGCGCGGACGTCACGCCACCCAAGCTCACGGCGGCGGCGCGCGCCGCGCACGTCGCTCCGCCGCGCCATGGGTGCGATGACGTGTTTACGACCGTCGCGAGCGCGTCGCCGTCGCGGCGGGCGATGGCATCGCGCGCGAGCGCGACGTAATCATCCATCCGTCGCGTTCTGTCGTCGTCCGGCGCTGCCGCTCCTCTCCTCGGCGAGGGACTCATCGACCAATTATGACCACAGAGAAACAAAGTCCATCATACTGTTCTATCCACCGGCGCACGCGCAGACGCGCCACCGTCGCGCGACGCGCGGTCGACGCGCGACGGCGACCGCGGCGATCGAACGCGATGCGAACGTTTTCGCCACGCGACGCGCGTTCGCGTCGCAGTCGACGCGCGAATCGCGCACGAATGCGCATTTTCGCGCATCGATGTCTGAACACTTGGGCGCAGCCGCAGCGACTTCGACGACGCCGACGCCACACGCGCGCGCGCACACGACGCGATGTTGACGACGACGACGACGACGAGGATGACGACCACGGCCACGGCCCCGCGCGCGGTGCGCGGACCGCGCCACGCCGCGGTGGCGCCGGCGGCGGCGCGACGATGCCGCGCCGTCGTCGATGCGGCGCCGCGACGTCGCGTGGCGGTGCGCAACACGCCGGCTGGCGCGGGCGACGTCGAGCCGGCGTCGCCGCTCGGGGTGTTTCGCTTGGAGTATGATATTTCAAAGGTGCGTGCGGGCGCGGCGCGGCGGGCGCGAGGAGCGATGCGCGCGGGTAACGGCCGGGAATGATGATGATGATGATCGGGTGTTTTAGGGCCGCGCGGTTCGCGCGGGCGTCGGTTCGCGCGGGCGATGGCGATGCGTGTGCGCGGGATGTCTCGAGTGCGTCGCGTATGGATGTGTGCGTGTGTGCGATGCGCGTGACTGACGGTGATGTGGTTGATGGGCGATGTGTAGGATGCGAAACGTATTCCGGCGAACTGGAAGGAGCCGATTACGATTTGCGTGAGCGGCGCCGCGGGTCAGATTTCGAATCATTTATTGTTTAAGATTGCGTCTGGGTCGGTGTATGGTGAAGATCAGCCGGTGATTTTGCGATTGCTTGGTTCGGAGCGCTCGAAGCAAGCGCTCGAGGGCGTTGCGATGGAGCTCGAGGATTGTTTGTTTCCGCTGTTGCGCGAAGTGGATATCGGCATCGACGCGAGAAAGGTTTTCGCGGGTGCGGATTGGGCGCTTTTGATTGGTGCCAAGCCTCGTGGACCGGGCATGGAACGTGGGGATTTGCTCGAAATGAATGGTCAAATCTTTGTCGAACAAGGACAGGCTTTGAATGACGTGGCCAAGCCGACGTGTAAGGTGATCGTCGTCGGGAACCCGTGCAACACAAACGCGCTCATCGCTTTGACGCACGCCCCGAACTTGAACCCGAGAAACTTCCACGCGCTGACCAAGCTCGACGAGAACCGTGCGAAATGTCAACTTGCGCTCAAGGCGGGTGTTTTCTACGAAACCGTGTCCAACGTCGTCATTTGGGGTAACCACTCCACGACGCAGGTGCCAGATTTCGTCAACGCGAAGATTGACTCCGCCAAGGCGACGGACATCATCACCGATAGCGAGTGGCTCGAAAACGATTTCACCCCGGCTATCCAAACCCGTGGTGGTTTACTGATCAAGAAGTGGGGACGATCCTCCGCGGCGTCCACGGCTGTGTCCATCGCCGCCGCCATCAAGGATTTGGTCAACCCGACCAAAGACGGCGACTGGTTCTCCACCGCAGTTTTGAGTGACGGTAACCCGTACGGTGTGCCGGACGGCATTGTGTTCTCGTTCCCGTGCCGTTCCAAGGGTGATGGGTCGTACGAAATCGTCCCTGGTTTAGAAATCAACGACTGGTTGCGCACGCGCATCGACAAGAGCGCCGAAGAACTCACGAGCGAAAAGAGTTGCGTGGGGCATCTCATCGGAGAATACGGCGCCGCTTGCCCTGTTCTCCCTGACACGTTGTTGCCTGGTGAAATGTAAATGCCCACCGCGCGCGGCTTCACCAATTTAAAAATGAATAATCAATCCACCGATTTCGTTCGCCACGCTAGTGCTGCGTCGGCGTTCAAAGGAGGTTTATAGAATAACTCACCACCCAAACGTACAGTAGTCCGTGTCCAAGAAAACTAAAAATGTAATAGGATGACGCGACACACAAGACAAGAGTGATGAATTAAATGAATTTACAAAATAATCAAATCGCGACATCACGCCGCCGGCTTGCGGCAGACGAACACGCCCCAGGCGAAGACGCCGTGGTCGCGTTGGGTATCGGCGCGCTCAGTCAAGGATGACAACCAGTTATCCAAATACTGTTCTGAAAGCCCCTTAGACAGCATTTCTTCGCGGTGCGTGTTGATTTGGTTAATCATGTCGCGGAAGTACGTCTCCAGGTGCACGCTTCCATCCCACCACGTGACGTATTCCAAACCGGCGTCCTTGATGCACTTCAAGTAGGACGACGGACGACCCATGACGGTGGTGGCGTTACGGTCGGTGAAGCCCTTCAACGTGGCTTCATCGGCACCATCGGCGCCCATGATATCAGAGAACACCAAGCACGCCCCGGGCTTCAAGCAACGATAGATCTCCTTGAACAACTCCGGCTTATCGCCCGCGTGGCACAACACTTCGCACGACCACGCGCCATCAAACGTATTCGTCCATTCCTCCGGGAAAGGCTTGTTAATATCCCCCACGATCGCATCGACTTGGTTTTCAAGACCCAACTCTTTCGCGCGCGCCAAATTATGCGCATTTTGCCCCGGTCCAATGTTATACCCGAGCACGTTGCAGCCGAAGCGTTTCGCCAGCGCGTGCGACCCGCCCCCGTGTCCGCTCCCGATATCCAAAAGTCTGTCCCCCTTTTGAATCGGGCGTCCCATATCCAATTGCGTCATCATCCACTCCGTCGTGTTCGCCCCGGATTCTCGCACGCCGTCGCCTTCGTTGCGATAAATACCAAAGTGAATGTCATCCCCGCCGCCGCCCATGACGATGGTGTAAAACAAACGCTGCTCGGCTTCATCGTACTGCTCGAGCACTTTCGCCCCGACGGTGTCCTTGTCAAATTGCTTGCCGACGAAATCAGCCTGCGAACAAGGGCGAACGGCAACGCGGCGTCGTCAGTCGTCAGTCGCGATGCGATGGGCATCTTATCGATAATCATCATCCATGATCATCGTCGCGCGCCGCGCCGTGGCGCGCGCGTGCGCGAGCATCACGCTCGATGCGCGCGACGAGGTCGTTATGCGTACCATGATGTGCGTGTTTTTCGCGCGCGTGAACGTAGACGCGGACGTCGGGACGTCGCGGTGTGACGCCGAGTGAAGCGACACTTGACGACGTTTGGCGCCAAGACGCGTCGTCGGCGCCACGCCGCGGCGGCGGAGCGCGGTGGAACGCGCGACGGAAGCTCGCGTTCGAGATCGCGCGAA
>Ga0222715_10002123_pt1 | contig 18340 bp, 10 predicted proteins | sample C33_9DmetaG_FD_165056 | JGI IMG/M metagenome (GOLD analysis project Ga0222715, IMG submission 165056) | Estuarine water microbial communities from San Francisco Bay, California, United States - C33_9D | ecosystem: Environmental > Aquatic > Marine > Unclassified | place: USA: California... | reverse complement strand
CTGATCGACTCTGAGGCATCCCCGCCGACCAAAACGATCGCGTCATCGTCGCCTCCAGCATCTTCTCCCTCTGCATCGGCTTCGTCTTCATTACCTGCGTCCTTCCCTCCACCGAACACACAAGGCCTGCTGAGCGATGGTCTAAAAACAGCACGAACCGCGTAGTTCTGGTTGATGAATCGCGACCAAATGCCTTCATCTCCGTAAATCTCTTTTATGGCCTCGTTTTCGTTGTTCATTATCTCCACATGGGCACTGTAACCGATTGGAGTCCCACCTACGACTGGAACCCGATCATTTTTGTTAAGTATCTTGAGTAGGTCAGCACTCAGTCCTCCGCGAAGGAACACACGCTCTACGAATGTGTCCTCAGATAAAGGGGGTGTCGTACCTATTTGTTCGATTGTGTTTGCAGCCATTGTTCCCGGGGCTGCTGAGCTCTCTCCTGCAGTAACGTGAGTACAAGGCGCTAGTCTTCTGATTCCGTTCGAGATTACGCTCTTATCTGCGAATTTCGTCCAGAAGTCATGCAGGCCATCGAAGTCAGATATGTCGCATCCAATGGGCAAAGGAAACTCTTTTCCATCAATGAATTCTTGATTGGAGAAAGGACGATCCTGCTGTGCGTCAGCTCCAACTGGCGACGGGAAGGTGTCGCCAGATCCCACATCTGCTGTAGCTGTATATGGTGGTGCAGCCTGTGCCATTCTGTATACTATATGGAAACATTTATAGGCCTCGTTTATGGTGAAACAATAAATCCCTTATCAAGTTACAATGGCAGATTGGGCGCTTTACATCGTTGAGAATAAGGGCTGCACGTATGTTGGTGTGTCACCAGACCCCGTCCGCAGACTGAGACAACATAATGGAGAGATAAGCGGTGGTGCGAAGTACACAACTAGCAAAGGCCCTGGATGGAAGCATCTTTGTTTGGTCAGAGGCTTTCAGGACAAGATACAGGCAATGCAATTCGAATGGGCGGTGAAACACGTCAAACCTAGGGACGCAGGTGGTCCTGTAAACCGTTTGAAGAAGCTGTGTGTAGTTCTGAACAGAGAGAGATGGACGTCGAAGGCTCCTCCAGCGTGTGGCGTACCTCTGGAGGTCGAATGGAAGACCGATATTGATTTTGGTGAGTACACGCTACCTGAATATGTAACACAGGTGGCCTATATGAGTGATCTATTGTGAATTGTTCATGCAGCAAGGTTGACCCTGTGCGTTATTACTTGCCCGTCTCTGTAACGCTCTTCTTACAGCTACAGACTGAGCGCCAACATTCGCACCTACAACGTAGTGGTTGTCGTTGAGAGATGTGTTGTTAACGAATATGAGGCGACCCACGCCGCCGCCTCCACCCTTCGAGGCGCGGAACATCGCCACTTTACGTCCATTTGTTGATGGTATAGGCATCTATACTATGTGTCTATATTATCTATTTTTCGACTAGTTCATAGGCGGAGCTCCGTCACTATGCTTCAGCATCGCGTAAATTGTAGTTGGCGGTACAACTGTCACCTCCTGTCCATTAACATCGGTGATCTTAACGCTGTACGGAAAGGTAGTTTGGAGCGCAATCTCGTCACCGTCTTGGAACACTTGCGGAAATACGCGGTCGTTGTATATCGCAAACTGGTGGATAGGGCTGTCTATGTCCGGAACTATCTCAGGGACTTGGAACGTCCAACTCTGGATCATGTTGCCACTGTACACCGACTCGATGTTCGAGATCACGTCTGCGAACTGAGTTTGCAAGTCGGCATCAGAGTAAGAAGCTGTCAGAGAGTCGGCAGATGACGCTGTAAGCGATGGAGCGCTTTGAAGTCCGGACCAGTAGGTGTGCTGTGCCTTCGCAGGATTCTCTATCGCCGTCGCGACGAACCCACCACCACTGACTACGACGGTAGATGTCATGTTCCCTGTTGGCCCTACATTCACATTGATTGTTCCGCTGAGGCCGCTTCCGGATATGGACACACCTGTACCAGATGCACTAACCGTTCCACAAGATATTTCGGCTGACCCAGTTGGTAGGTTGTAATTTGTCACTGCACCGGCAGAGCTCGATAGTGTGCTTAGCCTGAATCCTAGTGCGTCTGGGCCTCCGATGACGCTCTCGTTCATATTCACTGTGGCTGATATCGTGTAGACTGCCGGAACAGTCGTGAACGAGAACGCTGTTACCACGACTTGAATACTAGCTGATGACGTGTTTCCGGCCGCATCGGTCACTGTCAGAGTTAGGCTGTCGGTCGTTGAGCCACTAGAATGAGTGTAGGTCTTGGTCCAGGTGTATGTGCCCCCACTAGAGCTTACTAGAGTGGCCGTAGGCAAACTCGCGCTTGATATTCCCACGTTATCGGACGCAGAGGCAGTGAATGTCACTGTCTGACTTTGGCCACTAGAAAGTTTCACACTCGTCTCGTCCGCGCCGAGCGACGATATTGATGGCGACTGTGTGTCTGTCTTCGTGATGGTGACACCGACCTCTGCAGTGGATGTGTTGCCAGCAGCGTCAGTCACGGTTAACGTGTAGCTCTCTCCAGTACTTCCGAAACTGTAGCTGGAATAAACGTATGTCTTTGTCCACGTGTATGTAGTGCCGCTTACTCCTACGTAAGTCAAACCTGGTGCAGAAATTGAATGCACAGCTACATTATCGCTAGCAACGGCAGTGAATGTTATCGTCTTTGATTGACTGCTTGTGGTCAACGCCGCAGTGCCCGTTGAGCTTGTGAACGATGTGATAGTTGGTGCCTCGGTATCCGTCTTAGTGATCGTAACGGTAATCGACTGCGACGTGGTATTACCGGCAGCATCCGTGACAGTCAATGTATGTGTTGCGGTGCTTGTTCCAAATGGGTAGTCTGCGTAGTTGTATGTTTTTGTCCAGCTGCGGGTGTCGCCTGTCGTGTCTACTGCAACAGTGCCTCCCGAGAGCGTGGCAGTGCTGACTGCACGGTTGTCACTAACAGTAGCGTTAAACGTTACGGTCGCGCTCTGTGAGCTGGTTGTGAGAGCGACGCTGGTGCTAGACGCGGTGAAGCTGGATACCGTCGGCGACTGATCGTCTATCTTCGTGACAGTCACATTGATGCTCGCTGTGCCCTGGTTCCCAGCAAGGTCTGTCGCTGTCACTGTTATCGTATCAACAGTATCCCCGAATCCGAAATTCCCGTAGGAGTATGTCTTCGTCCACGTGTACGTCCCTGCAGTTGCGCTTTGGAAAACAGCCCCAGTTGCACTATAGCTCGTGACACCGCGGTTATCGGCTAGATCTGCTGTGATCGTCACCACCGCTGATTGCGACGATGTCCTCACCGTCACGGCCGAAGCGCTGACCGCAATGTTACTGACCGTTGGATTCTGGTTATCCAGCTTGATCACATCTACCGAGACTGTATCTGTAGCCGTGTTCCCAGTAGTGTCCGTTACAGTGACTGTATGGCTCTCAGAAGTCGTTCCGAAACTATAGCTTGCGTAGGAAACAGCCTTCGTGAACGTGTATGTGTTCCCGCTTACGTTCGTCTGCGTTGCGTTCGGGATCGTTACTGATTGAATACCAACATTGTCTGTTGTCGTCACAGTGAACGTTATGGTGGCTGTCTGAGCTGTGGTGGTGACCGTATACGAAGATGCGTTTGTCGAGAACGCCGATATAGATGGTGATTGATCGTCAGTTTTTATCACAGTGACGGTGTCAGAGTCAGTTGTAGTATTGCCTGCAGCATCAGTTGCCGTTAAGGTTAGGGTGTCGGTTGTCGTACCGAATGAAGAAACACCTGCGTAGGTGTACGTCTTCGTCCATGTATATGTTGTGCCGCTTACTCCAGAGAAGGTCGCACCGGGTATCGAGTACGTGCTTACTCCGACATTGTCCGTTATGGTCGCGTTGATTGTTACAGTAGCACTCTGCGACGACGTCTTGAGGTGAACGGAAGATGGAGTTATGCTAGTGATAACTGCACTCGGAGCTTGTGTGTCCGTTTTCGTCACGCTGAGATCCACAGATGATGTGGTCGTGTTACCTGCCGCATCCTTCACCGTCACAGTATACGTCTCCGACACAGTCCCGAAAGAGTAGTCAGCGTAGCTGAATGTCTTTGTCCACGTGTAGGTCGATCCGCTCAGACCGACATAGGTTGTATTCGGCAAGTTCGTATATGTGACTGCGACGTTGTCGGTAGCAACCATCGTGAATGTGACTGTCTGTGTCTGGCTAGATGTTGTTACATTCACAGTCGAGTCATTAACGGAGAAGCTGCTTATTGATGGTACTTGGTTATCCGCCTTCGTGACAGTTAAAGAAACGCTATCCGATGATGTGTTGCCAGTCGTGTCGGTCACCGTCAATGTGTACGTCTCAGAAACGGTCCCGAAAGAGTAGTTCGCATAGCTGAATGTCTTAGTCCACGTGTATGTTGATCCTGATACGCCTACGTACGTCGCGCCGGGCAAGCTTACCGAGTTGATAGCAACGTTGTCAGTCGCAACCGCGGTGAATGTGACAGTCTGTGTTTGACTGGTGGTGGTCACGTTAACGGTTGAATCGCTGACAGTGAAGCTACTGATGCTTGGTGATTGGTTATCCGTCTTAGTTACTGTGATATTAACCGATGCAGTCGATGTATTCCCAGCAAGGTCGGATGCGGTCACAGTCACGGTGTCAGTCGTGTTACCGAACGAGTAGCTCCCGTATGAGTACGTCTTAGTAAATGTGTACACACCATTCGTAACGCCCACATATGTGGTGTTAGGTATCGTGACTGATGTAACTCCACGATTATCAGAAACAGTAGCGCTTAGCGTGATAGTACTGCTTTGACTGGTCGTGGTCAAAGCTACAGATGAGCTGCTGGTCCCGAACTCCGATATCACAGGTGACTCATCATCAAGCTTGACGATGTCAACACTGAACTCCTGGGATGCTGTATTACCGGCTGTGTCCGATACAGTGAGTACCATAGGAACAGACGTTGTTCCGAACCCATAAGAACCATAGCTGAATGTTCTAGCCCACGAGTACACATCACCGCTTTTACCTGTGTACGTTGCTCCAGTCACGCTATAGGCATCGATCGCCACATTGTCGCTGAGGGTCGCACTAATGATCAAACTTGCAGATGGATTTGATGTAGTGACAGTTAGACTGTTAGCGCTTATTGAGAGGTCCGATATGGTTGGCGATGAGTCATCTGTCTTCGTCACCGTGAACGTGATGCTCCCTGTCGAGGTGTTACCGACTGCGTCACCAGCCGTGAGCGTCAGTGTCGAGCTCGTCTCACCAAATGAGTAATTCCCATAACTAAAAGTGTAGTTCCAGGTGTATGTTGTCCCGGACTTACTAACGAAGCTGGCCCCAGGGATACTGTACGTAGTTACAGCAACATCATCACTGATCACCGCCGTGAGTGTGACAGTCTTCGTCTGATCTGACGTGAGAAGCGCGATCGATGTCGTGCTCGCTGAGAAACTCGATATCGTGGGGGCTGTGACGTCTACGTACTGCTTCGTGACGTTAACAGTGACAGTTGATGTCGAAGTATTGCCCGCTGCGTCTCCAGCGGTGAGAGTGAGCGTCTCGGATGTTGTCCCAGTGCTGTAGTCACCGTATGCGTACGTCTTGGTGAATGTGTATGTCGTTCCGGACCTACTCACATACGTGGCACCATTGTTCATAGAGTACGACGTTACCCCAACGTTGTCGGTGATAGTTGCAGTGAACGTCACTGTGGACGTCTGCGCCAAGTTAGTTAGCGTAACCGAATTGCTGCTAGCAGCGAAGCTCGAGATAGACGGTGCCTGCGTGTCCGTCTTAGTAACAGTCACTGTTATGTCGGCTGTCGCTGTGTTCCCGGCTGCGTCCTGTACGGTAGCCGTGAGTATCTCGTTAGTCGACCCGAACGAGTAGTTAGCATAGCTATACGTCTTCGTGAAGTAGTAATTATTACCGCTCTTACTCGAATACGTAGCTCCACTACTCATAGAGTAACTTGTTATCGCGACGTTGTCTGTTGCCACCAGCGTGAATGTGACAGTTTGCGACTGCGATGCGGTTGTGAGCCCAACCGATGTGCTATTTGCGGTCAGCGAGCTGATCGAGGGCGACTGTGTGTCGGTTTTTGTCACGCTGACAGTGAGCGTGGCTGTCGATGTGTTACCAGCTGCATCACCTATTGTTGCCGTCAGCGTCTCGTTCTGGGTGCCGAAGGAGTAGTTTCCATAGCTATACGTCTTGGTGAAGAAGTAAGCGTTACCTTGCTTGCTCGAGTAAGTCGCACCTTGGTTGACGGAGTACGAAGTTATGCCAACGTTATCGGTTGCGATCACTGTGAATGTAACGATCTGTGTTTGCGCGGCGGTTGTAACATTGATTGTCGTATCGTTCGCAGTAAACTCACTGATGCTTGGACTCTGATTATCGGTCTTCGATATAGATACGGTAATAGAGCTTGTGCGCGTGTTCCCAGCGGCGTCGCCTGCAGTAAGAGTGAACTGCTGGTTCTGGCTTCCAAATGAGTAATCTGCATAACTGAACGTCTTCGTGAACGTGTAAGTCGACCCAGACTTGCTAACGTAGGTAGCTCCATTGTTCATAGAGTATGATGTAACACCCACGTTATCGGTGATGTTCGCTGTGAAGTTGACAGTCTGTGTCTGACTCGACGTGGTCAGTGTTATTGTCGAGTCGCTGACGGCCAAATTGCTAATGCTTGGTGGTTCGTCGTCTATCTTCGTAACGGTTACATTGAAGTTGGCAACTGCAGAATTTCCTGCTGCATCTGTGAATGTAGCTCGAATTAGTTCGGATGTCTCGCCGAATGAGTAATCGACGTATCTATATTCTTTTCTGAAGGTATACGTGTCCCCTTCCAGGCTGACGAACGCACCTCCTTGATCCATCGTGTAACCAGTTATGCCAACGTTATCCGTGACGGTGGCTGTGAAGTAGACTGTCTGTGTTTGTGCGGATGTTCGTAGTGTGACGTCGCCTCCACCTGAGCTGCTCGCAACAACAGGTGCCTCAGTGTCTGTCTTTCTGACAGTCATCGTTATGCTTGTTGTCGAAGTATTGCCTGCCGCATCCCCGATCGTCGCAGTAAGCGTCTCGCTAGTATCTCCGAATGAAAAGCTCGCGTAGTTGTAGGTCTTGGTGAAGTAGTAGTTGTTACCGCTCTTGCTCGAGTAAGTGGCCCCATTATTCATAGAATATGATGTAACACCAACATTATCTGTGGCCGTCACAGTGAACGTTACCGTCGCTGTCTGGATCGCTGTCGTCAGTTGCACAATGTTGCTAACTACGTTGGCTGATATCGCAGAGATGGCCGGACTCTGGGTGTCGGTCCTTGTGATGCTCACTGTCAGATTCCTCTGTCCGAGGTTACCCGCAGCATCGACAGCTGTCGCCGTGAAGGTCTGGTTCTGTGTGCCAAAGAACGTGTAGTCGTTGTAGTTGAAAGATTTCGCGAAGTACCACGTGTTACCGGTAGCGCTGACAGATGTAGCACCATTATTCATAGTCACGTTTGTGACACCGATATTATCGCTTGCAACTGCTGTGAAAGTAACATCCTGAGTCTGGTTCGTCGTCGTAAGAGTTATCGTTGTGTCGTTCGCAGTTAAACTGCTCACAACAGGCGGTTCGGTATCGGCCCGAGACACGCTCACGTTTATCGGAATCGCGTCGGTGGATGTGTTCCCTGCAGCGTCCGTCACAGTCAAAACGAACTCTTCGTTGAAGGATCCATCTTCTGGATACTGGTCTATCTCGAACAGCTTAGTCCAGGAATAAACTCCTCCTGTGAATCCAGCATAGGTCGCCCCGTTATTTACGCCGATCGTGTTGATACCTACATTATCGCTCACCGTGGCACTGAACGTGACTTCTCTAGATGAGTTCTCGTTGGTGAGCTCGACCTCTAGCGCGGTTGTAGTAAACGTCAAGATCGATGGGGCTGTGGTGTCGTTGTGGTAGATGGTTATCGACTTCGTCGCCGTCGCCGTATTATCAGCGTTATCTGTCGCGGTCACTGTGATTGTCTCAGTCGTTGTACCATATGCGTAACTCGCTGCGTCGTAGTTCTTCCTGTAGTACCTCGTTGTTCCGGACGTTGAGTAGTATGAGTAGCCTTGGTTAACGCTAACTGTTGATACATTGTCGTTGTCTGTAACTGTGAACTGAAGATAGATCCACTGAGTCCCGGTCGACCCGAATGTGTGTGATGTGATAGCCGTACCGCTGGTAGACCCTAGCCGCAACGTTCTGGTACCGATCGTTGGAGCGGTTGTATCTGATACAGTTATGGTTACGTTCCTAGTCGCGGTTGCTACGTTTGCAGCTGCGTCTTTCATCGTGAGAGTGAATGTCTGTGTCTGGGATCCGATGTTATATGACGATGCATTGAATGTCTTCGTGAAGTACCAATTGTTTCCACTCTTGCTTGTATATGTAGCACCGTTATTCACTGCCTTGTATGTAATCCCCACGTTGTCAGTAGCGACTGCTGTGAACGTTACTGTCTGACTAGTAGTTCCTGTTGTGTTTAATGTTACTGTTGAGTCGTTAACAGTGAAGGAACTGATGACTGGAGGAGTTGTGTCAGGTGGCGCGATCACGTTGATAGTTGCAGTACCAAATCCCCGATATATTTCTGGGTCTCCCTTAAGAGTGTAGGAACCAGTGAAATCGATGGTCCTAGTGCCTATAGCCCATCCTGCTGAGCTGAGCGTGCAGACCCACACGAAGTCCTCTCCTCCTGGAATCGGTTCCCTGTTGAAGAAGGCGAGAGTGGTACCCGCTGTGGGCGACCTAGCCATTGAATAGCCTGTGATCGTCCCACCCTCGTACTCCACATTGTTACCGACGAGAATCTGCAGCGTCTCACCCTGTACCATCTCATATTCAACGAAACCTACGGCGTCTGGCGGATAAAAGTTACAAGCACTGACGGTTAATCCCATATTGCCTTATATACGTAGAAGTAGATTTATTGCAAGTGCATTACACACTGACCATATGTGTCACAATGCGACGTCATATTGTCTAATATCAGTAAATGGCTAGCAAGCCCTAACCAGCTGTTTATGCGCCGAGCTTCTGCTTGACAACACCGTACACAGTGCCGGAGGCAATGGAGACGGAGTTACCAAGGTAGTCAGTTACGGACACGGCGTAAGCGAATGTCGTGTTAGCCACGATCTTCTCTCCAACAGAGAAGACATCGGTGGTAGTAACACCCTTGGCACGAGCGTGCTGAGCCAGGATGTTGCTGGCTCCGTGCGAGATGCCGCTGATGCTGATGGTCCATGCAGAAACAACGTTCTGGTTGTTGTACGCAGTGGTGATGTCCGTAAGCTGAGAGGCATACTTGGTAGTGGCGTCAGCGGCGCTGATCGTCTTGCTGAGAGTATCAGCAGTAGTTGCGGACACAGAAGGAGAAGCATCGAAGCTCTGGAAGTACAGCACTTGAGCCTTCGCGGTGTCTTCATCTACCGAGGCAGACAAGGAGTTACCGGTGATAGCGGTGGATGCGGACGTGACGCCCTGGGAGCTGATAGCCATGGTGACCTTGACCTCGAAGCTACCAATAAGAGTGGTACCATCGGTGTCGTACACGTTGATGATACCAGCAGGGATAACGCGACCGCTTGCGCTAGGAAGGTTAAGGACCACGGTCTCGGAGGTGGCCTGAGTGATAGAGAAACCGGCGAGGGCCCAAGAGTCATCATTAGTGACGTCGCTGTGCTGAATGCTGATCTTGTCGTTGATATCGTACTCAGACTCGATGTAGTAGGTGAAGGAAGCAGTAGACAGGGAAGCAGTAGTACGGGTTTGCTCCGCTACTGCGACTGTCAAGTCCTCCTGAATGTTGAAGCCGTCGGCGGCTGCTGACTGCAGGGTGGCCGTGGTGATGCTGAGAGATCCTGGGATTGAGTAGGACATTATACTATATGTCTGTAAAAAAAGTGCCGCGAAATAATTGAATCCGAACGCACTAACCAAATAAATCTTCTTGTTGTTCGGCTATGCGCAATCTTTCGCGACGGCCTTCCTCTGTGAACCGTTGATCGACTGCCACCGATAAGCCACCCTCCATTATCAGTATACGGCCCTCGAAAGGCGAGAAGTCATCCTCGATGTACAGTGCTACTGCCGGCGCATCCTCGGTATCACCAGGCGTGACTATAACACAGGAGTGCTGACCACCGAACATATCCCCTAGAGTCATACCCACCGCTCCTTTGACCACTAACATCCCACCCACGTTCGTGACAGGATCCAAGATGTATCTCGCCTTCTTTCGCGTCTTAGTTTTCTTATGCTTTCTTCTATGTCTCGCACTTGACTTTTTATTGGCCGCCCTGATCGCAGCGTTAACACGTGCTTCCGTATCATCAATGAACTGATTGGCGCGCCTTCCCTGCTTCTCGAACTTATCCATAATATCGACGGCCAGCGAACCTTGTAACATCAGCATCTTCCCAGTAGACTTCCACGTTGTTGTGCCGTCACTGTTCGATACATAGTACCCGTGACCATCACCTCCAGGGTTTTCAGGATCGAGCATGTAAGTGAGTCTGCTGATGCCGCGGGCAGTCGGCGCAAGATATGTCCCATCCCGGCGACGCCTTTCCATAGTCCTCGCGTACTCGATTCGGGCTTCCTTCTCTCCCCTCTCGTATTTATCCTGTATATCGATATACAAACCACCATCAAGCATCAGCATTCGATTGTTCCACTGTTTGATGTCAGTCCCTAACCTTGGGTCGACGAGATACTGCAGACCAGCGAGCTTCTGCTGAGAGCGTATTTGCTCTCTCTGCACAACGGCCTCCTCAGCCTCGTACTTGTCAAACACGTCTATGTTCACTCTACCGCCAATAACGAGCATGTCTTTGAGACCAGGTCCCAACGTCATGTATATTGGCGCTGCCTGCCAGTCGCCTACTATGTGCATAGTATCGTACGTAGGGAACGGATAGTAGTCCTCCGCATCTGAACAGTAGTCCGATCCTTCAGAAGATGTAAGCATACCACTGCTTGTGCACCCTCCAGAAGAACCACTTGTGGGTTCATTGCTTGAGTTCTCTAATGAACTCGCAACCTCCTGGACATATTTGTTCCATTCTTGTTGGTCGTCCACGTACTTCTCATCGAGCAGCGTTATGAGCTTATCGTACGCTTGCTCCTTGGTGCCGAGTGCTTTCACGTACTCCAAAATGGATGGGAAGATAAGTGGGTCAATCTGGCCACCATATAGGTACAGATACCATGCCATCTCAATATTCAGGATAGCCTGGGCGTAAATCATCGGCTTCGGCTGTTTGATGAGGATACCCATACTACCGCAGTATTCTTGGAACTGTGCAAGACTCTCTGTTGCCATCTTCTGTAACAATCCGTTCAATCGAACCATAGCTGCCTCGTATCTGTCACGAAGGGCTGTTAACTCGTTCTCCTGACGCCTCAGGTCCATGAACATGTTCCTGCCCCGGTACATTGTATCAAGTGCATCCCTATAGACCAGGAGCCGAACGTCAGGGTCATCGCTCTCGGCAATTTTATCTGCGAATAGCTTCCATAACGCGCTATAACCTTGCCAAGGTCCCATGTAAGGCGGTCCTTTGGTCAGATATGGCTCCTGGAAGTAGGTGTTCATATATCGGAGTGCGTCGAGTGGGACAACGGCCGCGTCGGTCGCGCTGGTTACCGTTGTAACGGCTTGCTGCACGGCTGCGTCTGATACAGTCTCCGTCTTAATAACTCCTTCTTCCGTAACGACTTCGAACCCACCACCGATCACTCCTACGTCTCTCAGAAGCACTTCTTCCTCATATGAAAGCTGTGGTGCGGGCTTAGTTGGATCGAGGCTAGCAAGTATCTGCCCTGCAGTGTATTCGACGGCTGTTGTTACGGCGGTTGATACAACAGTCCATGCACCGCTTGCGTGACCAGTGTTGATTGTCAGCTCGAATATCTCAAGTGCTGCTGCTCTTACCTTCGGCATATCGTACTAATGAGACGTTAGAAATTAAAGGTGTTTAAAAGAATATCCGCAACGTAGTAGAGATGACACAGATCGCGATCCTGCAGGAATCTGCCGATGACGGAGGACAAATTCTCGCCTGCACAATCGCTGCCGCGAGGGCATATCCTGGAAGCAAGCTATTGATAGCATGTAGCGAAGATACGCGAACATATATTGCTGGAATGGGTGGGACCGAGAATATCGCATTTCTATCGCCCTCGCACCCTCTCACACCCAGAGGATACATCTGCAACTTCCTCGAGCTCCTCGCATATTGCTGCAAGGACGGCGCAGAGACCATCTTCGTGCACTGCCGTACACTGCTCACCAGTCAGGTACCAATCCAGCAAGAAGTACGTGATCAAGGTTTTGCCGTAGTCAGGAAGACAATCGATGGTCACGAAGACCGTCCTGATATACGTTACACTGCCGATATTGTATACGTTAACTCGACGAATGCGCTTTCGTCAGTTGATAAGTACTTCAGGGGTAACGGTATCTTCGATGAATCAAAAGAGGAACAATCAGATGAGCCTACAGAGTCCATCGTCGACGTCTGGCGCAACATGCCCGTACGGCTTCTGGATATGGACGACGGGAAACTGACTATGACATACTTCATAGATGGCAGTGGGTATCTCACGACCGAGAATTTCTTCGCATTCGAGAAGAAATGGGAACTGAATCAGCTTACACAAGGAGATAACGTGTTGCGCCATGACGGCAATCATATTTGGGGCATTCGGATCGAGATGGAAGGCGGCGGACCTGTTCTCGCATTGTCGCGCCAACTTATCGCCAGAGTTATCGCTGCACACAGATGGATGCTGCCTATACTCGAATTGAGGTTTTCACCATCAGCAGCCGTAACGATCAGCACTCCTCCAAAGGCGGGTATCCTTCACTGGGACCGACGCGACAGCCATTTCTACAGGTTGGTCTCGTCACTATGCCAGTCGTCACAATACTTCACGGCCAACGAAGCCAAGCTAGATTACTTCGTTCTGTGCAACCACGTCCTACTAGACAAGCCTGGAACCAAATGGCTAACAAACCGATTGCAGGACGTCACTGGAATTATTTACTTCGACTACGACAACGAGCTGCTCGACGCACTACAGAATATCGGTCGCCCGAGCAAGTTCGGTGGATACGCAGTGCCTTTCCCAGATATGCTCGAGCAGGCTACGCCTTCAGATGAACGAGATGAAGACAGTTGCTTCGAAGCTACGGATGAGACGTTCTCTGAGAACGAGGAGAAGTACGCGGAGTTCCTGGCAGAGCTGTCCAAGCACGGGTACGCACAAATAAGTGCCGACACACCGAAGCACCGAATCGCCGAGTGCGCACGCCTTGGAGTGGTACCACGCATCGATGCGGGCGTCCAAGTTGTGGAGCTACCAGATCTGCTCTCTACTGCGAGTACATTTGCTGACAAGGTCGATACGTGTATGCGCTACTACGACACCCACCTATCCGTCCGATCCATATCCGCTAAGCTGTTGTCAACTATATTTGATGGTATTAACTAATCATATTCTTGTATGGCGAATTGAGAGTCTCGATCTCTAGTTTTATCGCGAACTCGGCGTTGACCAGATCGACTGGCCGCCCATACTCATCAAGCAGCCGAATTCGCAGCTTCTTGATGCGTACAGGTCCGAAGTACCTCCTCGACTTGTGGATACGATCAGACGAGTCTTCGAACAAGATCTCATTCGTAGCGGCTGAGTTCGCAATGGTTGCTAATATATCCCGTATGTTGTATGAGTACTTGGTCTTAGGGTTATAGCTAAGCACTTGCGGGTGGTTGTTGTTGAAATCTTCAACCTCCAAGAGGAAATATGTCGTGCCCATCATATTCATCGCAGCGTTCCCGTTTATCCCGATCCCGTGTGTTGTTGTGAACGTATGCTTATAATCAGTGAAGTAGTTGTAATACGGCTTTCTGAAACCAAGCAACCATCCGAGGTTGTAATATACAGGTCTTTCCGGATCACCTGGATACCTGAAGTCTAGATCGATACCGTACAGCCGCGGTAGCACATTGCTCGATGCATCATTTACCTCGAAACGCATTTTACCTGTCAGTTGGTTATACTTCGCGGTTGTCGTCTGGACACCCCACGGCATTGTCGACCCAGCAAAAATTGTGTTGAGCGTCGTCAACATCTGTGTGACTGAGTACGATCCTTCAGCGATGTTGAACGTCGTTTGCTGCACGTTGGACGGATCTGGTGGGTTCGCACTCGGATCGTAGTCGAATGATGTAATCGTGAAAACGTTCGTACCTAGGTACTCCGATATTGGATAGTAGCCATTCATCATTTCCAGTCCTGCCAGCCGCATCGATACGACGTTAGTGAATGGATCAACAAGGCTGACAACGAAATCAGATGTCGCGCCCTTCTGGCCGAACGATTCTGTCTCGTAGCATCCCTCGTATTGGATCGTGTTTGGTGGCAGTGACGTAGTGCACGCAAGAGTATTGGTTACGTTCGTGTAAATAGGTTTGTATTGGGTGCAGAGCGTCCTTGTTCTGAGACGGTCGCTTTGGCTCTGAACATACTCCGGAATGTAGTAATCCCTGAATTTACTGTTGAGTACCAAAGTTGTGGTGACCGTTTCACGCTTCACTGGGTTCACGAGCCCTCCGGCGTATTTATTAGTGTAATTGGTCACGACATAGTCATTTGGGACCGGTGTCGGCAGCGCTCCTTGGTATGGGATCTTCTCAACTATTCTTCCAGGTGTGCTAGACGTTTCGGTATCTATTCGTTCTTCAACTCTCGGTACAGGAGGTAGCGCTAGTCCGTTGCGCATCGTTTCTGTAATCTCGTAGCCACGCACGACTGCTATTCTCATAAAGCAGCGACGGAAGAACTCACATACATCATCCCTATCTGGGAAGTCTTGTGATGCTTGAACCCGATCAATTGCACTCTTTGCTCTTGTATAGAGAATGTCCTCGTCGAGCTCTGACTCCTCGATTCTCAGAACTCCTAGCAATTCTTTGTGGCTGTAGTTATCGATGTCAGTGTCCATTATAGTACACGCCGAAAACTAACTTTTTATCTACACGCTATCTATATGAAACTTTGTGGAACATGGTGTTCTATCGCAGTTGTGTTCCTGATAGCAAACCTCTACATATCGTTCACCGCGGACAAGACCGAGCTCAAGGGTGCCTTCTACGAGACGCTGAGCAAGGAGCAGATCGAGCAATACGAGGCTCTGGTCTCAGAGCGGCGCGACATCTATCTGAAGGGGTACATATTCGGCCTCATCCTCGCGATCGCGTTCCTGTTCTCATCACAGGGCATAAGACGGACGTTCGCAGTGAACACAGGGATTATCTGCGTAGTCGGAGCGATAGCGTTTGTCGCTAACTATTTGTTCTATGTTCTGCATCCTAAATCGACATACATGGTCCTCGGCCTTGACACGGAGATACAGCGTAAACGATGGCTTGACATCTATAGACATATGCAGGTGAAGTATCATCTCGGTCTAGCTCTGGGCATCGTCGCGGCTATGGCACTTGCTAAAGCCACTTGCTAGCTGTAGATGCTAAGTCACACGGCTTAAACCCAACACAAGTGTAGGGCATAATGACGTTCACCATACCAAACGAGCACATCGCCACCGAAGGGTTCATTGAAGATGAAGATCATCGCGAGTCATACGAACACTTTGTAACGGACCCGGACTGGTACGGCGAATGCGGCACAGATGTAAACGAGTGTGAAGTTGTAGGGATGACCGAACACGATAAGGCGTACTTGGAGGGCCTGTTTCCTGCACCAAGTTTCGAGAGTTCCTGTCACAAGAAGTGTTACAACCACCGCACAGACGATATGGACGACTACAGGTACGAACGCGATGTTTGTGAGACCTATTACGACAACTTCGCCGTTTATAGCGTTGACCGGACTGCAGGGAAGATATTCATTGCTCCTCGTCCACCTGTGCAGAGCACGCCATATGACTGCGTTCATTGGAGAAAGACCAAGCTAACGCCAGTGATGAGCAAGTGTTTCGGTGCGGAGCAAGAGCGGGACAACGCAGATGACTTCGGCGAACGACCCAAAAACGTCATCCCGGTCCGTCATAAGAAGCTGGACCGCAGTGGATACTGGCTGAGTGTGGAACAGAACCAAGAGTTCCTATGGGATTGGTTAGGTTTCATCAGCATAGACTGACAACACTAGAACTCTATCCGCGCACGGGGCAGCGAGCATGTATCTACGAACGGGGACTGTCTCAGCGAAAAGTGATTAAGTTTTGATATTTGGCTTAAGTAAGTTTTTGAACAGCGGCTTCGCCGCATGCCCCTTCGGGGCTGTTCAAAAACTTAGGCACTAGCTAGTGCGCGTCCCCGGCACGCCATAGTTATCGACAAACCAATCAACTGTATTGGAAATTCCGGCCTCGATCTTCGTGAGTAGGACATCTCCGAAGAACGATCTCAGGCGTGCATTACTTGCCGTCTTTCTATACTGCCCATCCGCTTGTGATGTATCGAACACTATCCTCCCAGTGAAGTTAAGGGCGTGTGCGATCTCATACGCGACCTGACCAATTGATACTTCAGTCTCAGGCCCTCCACAAAGGGTCACAGGCTCAGACTGGTCGTAGGAATCAAGAGCCCACATAATCAAATGCGCAAGATCTTTCGAGTAAATGAACTGCCTTAGCGGCTGCCCAGATCCGCTCACGATAAAATCTGTACCATCTCTCTTCGCGATGAAGCATTTATGAATCAACGCTGGAATTACATGAGCGTCATCTAGATCGGAGTTGCCGTTCTCTCCATAGATGTTGGTTGGTATCACACAGACGAAGTTCTTACCGAAGCTGTCTCTATACATCCTACTCTGCACATCCAACATTCTCTTTGCATAAGCGTAACCCTCATTAGAGTGGTGAGGCGGACCGTCATGAAGCATGCTCGAATACTCCGGTCTTCGCAGCGCCTACTGCTGTATGTGTGGGGAAACGACCGACATCCATATCCTGTGGTACTGACAACGAGACACAGCGGCCGAACACGAGCAAAATAGGTAAGTTTCTATTCCAGCTTAAGAGCTAATCACATATACTATGAATCATGGAAACCGAAAGTCCGGAAGTCATCGAGTGCTATCTTCCAGATGATCCATCTATCAGCGCATTCCACTCCCTACAGCAGCATACGAAGCTCAGAGTAATACGGCTCGGTCTAAGATTTATCGAGGATGGCGAACATCACCTCCAACTCTGGAACGACGAGGAATGGGAAGCGAAACTGACAGCAGCTGAAGACATTCGCCAGAGAGAAGTTGCGCGTCTATCCCTACAACTCGAGCAAGCACAAGAAGACATTGCGTCAATGCGCACACGATACGAGGAGCAACACTCACAAGTAGTCCGGCAGGTTCTGGAAACCGAAAGGCAGAGGCATGCCGGCGAACTCGATGCTCTTAAAACGAATAATGCCGACCTCCTCACAAGGCTCCAGACATTACACGATGAGCTTGAGGTCAAATACAACAAACGTTGCGATGAGCTACGAGCGAACAACGATATGCGTCTCTCTAACCTCTCGGTGCAAATGCAGGAGATGCGTGAGGAGTATGAAGCTAAACTAGCCAGACGTCAGAACTCGACACTCAAAGGGAAGGATGGAGAAGAGTTCGTACTAGGCAGACTCAATATGCTTTTCCCAACAGCCGATATCGAAGACACACACTCTCTGCCACATCGCGGAGACTTCATTCTGAGAGACGACGATATGACGATGATGATCGAGACAAAGAACTACTCGCGTAACGTGCAGAAAGCCGAGATTGACAAGTTCTACAGAGACATAGAAAATCCGGCGAACAGCGACATCCAATGCGCAATATTTGTTAGCTTACATACAGGTATCTGCAGCCGGGAAGACTTCGATTTCGAGATGCACAATGGCATACCTGTTCTCTTCATCCATAGACTGTGCGATAACTTCGATAGCATCACTCTCGCGATGAAGTTCTTCAAAGTTGTTGTGGGCCAGTCAGCTATCGATCTCTCATCGAAGGAGATAGTTGACAATTTGAAGCGGGTCGCCGCCACAATTAAAAGGAACTTCAATCGACAGAAGCTTATTCTTGATAAGTACCACTCCGAGCAATCACAGCTGCTAGCACAGCAACAGTCGAACGTTATCGACTTATACGCAGTCCTTGACGTGAAGTACTAGTACTGATACAGATACTCTACATTGAATGAGAACGACCAGTCAACCCCGTTAAGGTTAAACGGATTACCTTTGTCATCGAGCA
>Ga0222715_10002120_pt1 | contig 18355 bp, 17 predicted proteins | sample C33_9DmetaG_FD_165056 | JGI IMG/M metagenome (GOLD analysis project Ga0222715, IMG submission 165056) | Estuarine water microbial communities from San Francisco Bay, California, United States - C33_9D | ecosystem: Environmental > Aquatic > Marine > Unclassified | place: USA: California... | reverse complement strand
CTTTGTCATTTATTAATTTAACAGCAAGATCGTAACCTCTTTGTGTATGCTCACCATTAGTGGCATATTTTCCTGTTAAAGAAATAGCTGAACCTAAAACAATAGTATCTTGTGCGTTAGCAGAAGAAATACCAAATGTTAGTGCAATTGCAGAGATAAACGTAACGAAAACATTTTTTAGTTTTCTCATTAGTGTCCCCTTTTAGTTTGTTAATTAACAGCGAGGGAAAATAATGAAAAAATAACAAACAGCAATATAAAATTATAATTGTGCTTATGCACAACGAATATTTTCACATATAGTTAAAAATATTATATGATAAATCATACAATTTATGAAAATATCCAATAACGCCAGAACCTATACTAATTTTAGTAGTTCTCTGGGTTTTAAAATTAATAAACTCTCAAAAGAACTAAAACGATATTCAGCCAAGATGATTGGTGAATATAAAGAGCTTGGAATTCCGGAGTTATTTACTCTCAACGTTATAGGTGATGCGCACAAAGACGTAACTATCAAATACATCACAACAGTCCATTGGGCTGACCAAGCTGAGATTAGTAGAGGAGTCAAAAAATTAATTGAATTGGATTTGATAAAAAAAAATTTAAACAAAAAAGATAAACGCTTTTCTCTTTTAACAATCACACCTAAGGGAGAAAAAATTCACAAAGATATTATAAATAGGCAAAAAGATAGAAATCAAAAACTTTTAAAAGATTTCAAAGATACGGAAATTGTAATTCTACAAAAATTACTTGATAAACTTTTAATATCTAGTCAAAAATATTTAATTATCAATTAAACTTTAATTGCAATTACAATTGCAATTAAGACTAAAGCTGCAGAAGAAATATAATTGATTGTTACTAAATTTGCTTTTAATTTATTTGATATACTTTTTGCTATACCTGAGTAAATCGCCAATGTGACAAAATCTAAAATTATATAACTAAACATTAGAACTAAAAAATTAATTAAATAACCCTCTCCTGTTTTTAAAAAAGTTGGAAATACGGTTACAAAAAAAACAGTTGCCTTTGGACTAAAAAAAGCAACTAAGAAACCATCAATATATAATGAAACCGTAGATTTGATTTTTAAATTTGTATTTAAATCAATTTTTGATTTTTTTTTTACATATCCATAAGCAATATAAAGTAAATATAAAATTCCTGCCCACTTAAAATAAATGACAATGTTAGGAAACAATTTAATTACCGCACCAAGACCTAGCAATACTAAAATCATTTGTAATGTATTTGCAGATATGTCACCGAAAGCAGTCCACAAACTTCTTCCAAATCCATAATTTAAAGATTGAGACATTATTAATACCCTTGGAGCACCTGGAGTGATGAACATAAAAAGAATAATTTGTAAAAAAATTAAATAGTTATCTGGCAACATCTAAGCGTGATCAAGAGGCAAGGTTGAAGTTTGTTTTATTTCTTCCATTGAAAAACTTGTACTAACATCAGTTAAATCTATTTTGTCTGTTAGTTTTTTATAAAACTCATCATACTTTTCTATACTCGGAACTAAAACTTTTAATAAATAATCTATCGAACCACTTAATCGATAAAACTCGACTACTTCATCCATGTCATTGATCACTTTGACAAATTTTCTAGCCCAATCCATATTGTGATTACTAGTTTTGACTTGAACAAATGCAACAACATTTAAGTTAAGTTTAAGTCTATCAACAACAGCAACTTTTTTAACAATATAACCTTGCTTATAAAGCTTGTTAATTCTAGCCCAGCAGGGAGTGGCAGATAAATTGACTTTTTTTGATAGTTCAGCGATCGGAATATCAGCATTATCTTGAAGAACAGATAATATTTTCTTATCAATGTCGTTTAGCATATTATATTTTGTTATATGTAAACTTATTAGTATAATTTTCTAATATTAATATCAATATATTATATTTTTAACTTATTTTTCTATAAAACTTGATAATTATAGAAAAAAACTTATCTAGCTCCCCAAGCAATTTTGGTCATTCAAGTTTATCCCTTTTTAATAATCTTGAATGACCTCAAAAAAATAGGAAGAAATTATGACGTTAAAAATAAATGATACAGCACCAAATTTTGATGCTGAAACTACTAAAGGCAATATTAATTTTTATGAATGGTCGGGAGATAGTTGGGTAGTATTATTTTCTCATCCAAAAAACTTTACTCCAGTGTGCACTACAGAACTTGGAGCATTACAATCAATCAAGCATGAATTTGATAAACGAAATGTAAAAATTCTAGGTTTAAGTGTTGATCCAGTGGAGGACCACAATAAATGGAGTGATGATATTAAAGATGTAACAGGTCACTATCCTGAGTATCCTCTCATAGGAGACAAAGATCTTCATGTTGCTAAAACATATGGAATGCTTCCAGCAAATATTGAAGGATCATCACAAGGCAGAACTGCAATTGACAATGCGACGGTAAGAAATGTTTTTGTCATTGGCCCTGATAAAAAAATTAAATTAATTTTATCTTACCCAATGGCAACGGGAAGAAACTTTCCAGAAATTCTTAGAGTGATTGACTCTTTACAATTAACTGTAAAACATAAAGTTGCAACTCCAGCTAATTGGAAACAAGGTGAGGATGTCATTATTGTTCCTGCAGTAAAAGAAGATGAGGCAAAAACTTTATTTCCTGATGGGTGGAATGCAATTAAGCCTTATCTAAGAATTGTTAAACAACCCAATATTTAAATAATAAGAAAGATAAAAAAATGAAAAAAATAATAAGCACAGTATTTTTTATTTTCTTTGCAACATCAGTATTTTCAGCAGAGCCGCTGGTTGATGTTTCTTGGTTAAATAAAAATTTAAATAATAAAAAAGTATTTATTTTAGATATACGAAATAAAATTGATAAAGGATCTTATGAGACTTTTAAATTAGCTCATGTTCCAGGATCAGTTCACTCAGATTATCTTACTGGTGGATGGAGAGCTGAAATTAAAGGAGTAGTAGGTCAATATCCTGGCACTAAACATTTAGAACAATTAATTGGAAGTTTAGGAATTAATAATTCTAAGCATGTGGTAATTGTGTACGGTGGTGCTAACTCAACAGACTTTGGAAGTGCAGCTAGAATCTATTGGACTTTTAAAACTCTTGGTCATCAAGAAGTATCTATTTTAAATGGTGGATTTAATGCTTGGCAAAAAGCTGGCTTACAAACAGAAGCTGGTGAAAATAAAATTACACCATCTAAATTTGTAGCTAAATTTGATAAAAAATATTTAGCAGATTACAAAGAAGTAAGAGACGCTAGAAGAGATCGAAACGGCTATACTTTGATTGATGCTCGACCAGTAGAATTTTTTAAAGGTGAGAAAAAGTTTCCTACTATTGAAAGAGCAGGAACTATTCCCACTGCTAAAAATCTACAAGAATCAGCTTTAATTGATGGTAATTACTCTATTAAAACTGCGGATGAAATTAAACAACTAGTCAAAGAAGCAGATCTAAAAGCTAAAAAAGGATTTGTTACTTTTTGTAACACTGGGCACTGGGCTGCTACAGTTTGGTTTGGTTTAAGTGAAATTGCCAAAGTTCCAAATGTAAAAATGTATGATGGCTCTATGGCGCATTGGACAATCAATCCTAAAAACGAAGTTATCAAAGGCTAATAATTTTTCACACACGTAGGTTAATTTATTTAACCTACGTGTTAGCTTTTAAATTAAAAATATTATACTTTCCCTTATGGAAAATTTCAGAAAAAGTGAGATACCTTATCTTTTAGTTGGAATTTTTTTATCTATTTTTATATTAAATTTTTTACATCAAGAACTTGGCTTAAGGCACGTATTAGTTTTTAGTATTGGTTTGGGTCTTGGGATAACACTGTATCATGCTTCATTTGGATTTACCGGAGGCTGGAGAGAATTTATTGAACATAAAAAAAGCAGTTCCTTAAGAGCACAAATAATAATGCTTGCATTTGCTGTTGTGCTTTTTTCACTCTCCATTGGTAACAAAAGTTTAATTTATGATGGAAATATGGTTGGTGCTATCGCGCCATTAAGTATTTCTGTAATTGTTGGATCTTTTATTTTTGGTTTTGCCATGCAATTAGGTGGGGGTTGTGGTTCAGGAACTTTATTTACTGCTGCAAGCGGCAATACAAAAATGTTAGTTACTTTAATTTTTTTTATTATTGGCTCATTAGTTGGAACATATCATTTTACCTTTTGGTCATCTTTGCCATCACTTGGTACAATTTCTTTAATAGACAAGTTTAATGCCTATGAAAATATTGGAATGCAACTAAGTTTTTTATTTTTATTATATATTGGTTTTTCTTTTTTAGAGTCAAAACGAAATCATCAAATTAATCATTTAGATATTTTTAAGACATCAAATTTTAATATCGTAAAAGGACCCTGGCCACTTTTTTTAGGTGCAGTGTTACTAGCAATATTGAATTTTTTTATGTTACATGCGGCAGGTCACCCTTGGTCGGTTACTTTTGCTTTTGGATTGTGGGGAGCAAAAATTGCAAATATAATTGGAATAAATGTTGGTGAATGGGATTTTTGGCAATTGTCCTACCCTAGCACTGCTTTGGAAAATAGCGTTCTTGCAGATCCAACCACTGTTTCTAATTTAGGAATTATTTTAGGAGCTTTGATAGCTGTGAATTTAGCTGGAAAATTTTCGAATAAATCCAATATAAATTCAAAACTATTTCTGGCTGCAGTAATAGGAGGATTTTTTATGGGTTATGGTGCAAGACTGGCATTTGGATGTAATGTGGGAGCCTTATTTAGCGGCATAGCTTCTGGAAGTTTGCATGGTTGGGTATGGTTTTTATTTGCATTTATTGGCTCTATTTATGGGGTCAAAGCAAGGAAATATTTCTACTAATGAAAAATATTCTTTATTTATTTTTAATTATTTTACTTATCGTTCTTGCACTATTAGATCACGACAAGAATGGAGTTGCTTACAATCCATTATTTCACAAAAGTGGTGACAACAACTCTAGTAATATTTCTATGCCTTGTGGACTTGGTGGATCACATAATCACAAACATTAAATATTGACTTTTTAATTCATTTATTATTTAAAGCTTGTAGCGCTGATTTAGTTCAAATTGCGGGCGCTTTATAAAACCAGCTAAAGCGATTGTAACCACCGCTCTAGCCGGTGGTTTTTTTTTGGATATTCCATTTGAAACTACCGAAAATTTGATCCTAAAAATTATGAAAAAAAATGATTTAAAATTAAGTTTTGAATTTTTTCCAGCTAAAAATTCTGCTGCAGAAGAGCAAGCCTGGAGTAGTTTAAAAAAATTAGAAAACTTTAATCCTGAATTTTTTTCTGTCACTTTTGGTGCAGGTGGAGGTGAAAGATTAAAAAGCGATTCTTTCGTCAAAAAAATAGGTAAAAATTCTCTTGTACCAGTGGCTGGTCATTTAACATGCGTAGACATGTCTAAAGAAGAAATTAATGATTTGGCACTTGGCTGGTTCGAAAAAGGAATAAATAAAATTGTAGCTTTACGAGGTGATGTGAGAGAAACAAATAAAAAATACAAACCTCATCCAAATGGCTACGTTAATGCTGCAGATATGTGCTTGGGATTAAAAAAATTAGCTAATTTTGATATTGCAGTTGGAGGCTATCCAGAAGTTCATCCTGACTCTAAGAATAAACAAGATGATATTGATAATTTAAAAAGAAAAATAGACTCAGGTGCTGACAAAATTATCACTCAATATTTTTTTGATAAGGATGTATTTCTTCGATACCGAGACGAAGTTATCAAAGCAGGAATCAACGTTCCTTTGATACCTGGAATTATGCCAATTTCTAATTTTAATAAAATAAAAAATTTTAGCGCAATGTGTGGGGCAACTATCCCGGATTGGGTAGCAAGTGAATTTATTAATTTAGATCAAACCCCTGAAGTACAACAATTTGTTGGAGCAAGTTTAGCTAGTGATTTAGTAAAAAAACTAAAAAAAGAAGAAGTAAATGAATTTCATTTTTATACTTTAAATAAATATGAATTAACTTTTGCCGTATGCTCTAGACTCTTGTCTTTGCAAAGCAATTTAAACAATAATGAAAATAAAGGAGAAGTAAGATTATGATACAAGTCGCATCCATTGGTTATCCAAGAATAGGTCCAAAAAGAGAATTAAAAAAAGCCCTAGAGCAATTTTGGAAGGGAGAAATACAAGAACAAGATTTACACAATGTAGCCAAAAGTTTACGAAAACAAAATTGGCAAACACAAAAAAGTGCTGGTGTAGACTTAATTTCCTCAAATGATTTTTCATTTTATGATCAAGTGCTGGATGCTATTTGTTTATTAGGGGCTGTTCCTAAAAGATACAAATGGGATGGGCAGGAAGTAAGTCTTGCTACTTACTTTGCAATGGCAAGGGGTTCGCAAACTAAAGAATTAGATGTTCCTGCATTAGAAATGACAAAATGGTTTGACACGAACTATCATTATCTAGTTCCTGAACTTTCTAAAGAACAAACTTTTAAATTAAGTTCAAATAAACCTTTTGAAGAATATGAAGAAGCTAAACAGGCAGGTTTTCATACCAAGCCTATTATTTTAGGTCCATTAACATTTCTTCTTTTGGCCAAAGGAATTGACGGATCTGATACGATCAATTTATTAGATAAAGTTTTACCAGTGTATAAACAAATTGTAGAAAAATTTTCTCAATTAGGAGCTGAGTGGATACAGATTGATGAACCAATCTTAGTAAAAGATTTAGATTCTAATATTGTATCAAAAATTAAAAATACACTTAACCAAATTAAAGAATCTGCAGGAAACAGTAAAATTTTATTAACTACTTACTTTGAAGATCTTAATGATGATGTAAAAAAAGAAGTTTTTGCAAGCAATGTAGATGTTGTTCATTTGGATTTGGTAAGAGGAAATAAAAATAAAGAGTATGTAAAAAACTCCAATAAAAAACTTTCCTTAGGATTAGTAGATGGAAGAAATGTTTGGAAAACAAATTTACAAGAAAAAATTAATTTCATTAAAGACAATGTTTCTGGTGATGTTATTATTGCTTCTTCTTGTCCTCTACTTCATTCTCCTTATGACCTAGAGTTAGAACAAAAAGTTCCAGCTGAAATCAAAAGATGGCTATCTTTTGCAAAACAAAAATTACTAGAGCTAAACGTTATTAAAAGTTTTATTAATGAAGGGTCGCATCAAGAGGCGTTGGAAACAAATGCTGCAGATATTCATGATAGAGAAACCTCAAAACTAATTCATGATGATGTGGTTAAAAATAGAATTAAAACGATTAATAAATCAATTACAGAGAGAAAATCTAGTTATGTGGATAGAGCTAAAATTCAAAAAAATATTTTTTCTCTTCCAAAATATCCAACCACAACTATTGGATCATTTCCTCAAACTACTGACGTTAGGCAGGCAAGAGCTAAATTTAAACGTGGAGAACTTGATGAAGCAAGCTATGAAAAATTTCTAGAAGAAAAAACGATTGACACTATTAAAAAACAAGAGGCAATCGGAATCGATGTTATTGTTCATGGTGAATTTGAACGTAATGATATGGTGGAATACTTTGGTGAACAGCTCAAAGGTTTCACTTTTACTTCTAGCGGGTTTGTTCAAAGTTATGGTTCACGTTGTGTCAAACCTCCAATTATTTATGGAAATGTATCAAGACCAAAACCTATGACAGTCAGATGGTCTAAGTTTGCCCAGGAACAAACCAAGCAAATTGTGAAAGGAATGTTAACTGGACCCATTACTATTTTGCAGTGGTCATTTGTTCGAGATGATCAACCTAGAAAATTCACGGCACAAGAGATTGGATTTGCCATTAGAGATGAAGTTGAAGATCTTGAAAAAAATGGAATTCGAATGATCCAGATTGACGAACCAGCACTGAGAGAAGGTCTTCCTTTAAAGAAAAAAGACTGGAAAGATTACCTTTCTTGGTCCGTAGATTGTTTTAAAATATCTGCTGCAGTTGTTAAAGACGAAACTCAGATTCATACTCACATGTGTTACGCAGAATTTGAGGATATTATCGACTCTATTGCAGCATTAGATGCAGATGTCATTTCTATTGAAACGTCTAGATCCAGAATGGAACTTCTCACAACTTTTGAAAAGTTCAAATACCCTAATGAAGTCGGACCAGGAGTTTATGATATTCACTCTCCTCGCGTTCCATCAAAAGATGAAATGAAAGTTCTTATCGAAAAGGCCTCTAAGCTCATTGACCCAACAAGAATCTGGGTTAATCCAGATTGTGGATTAAAAACTAGAGGATGGCCTGAAACAATTGATGCATTAACTAAAATGGTAAATGCCGCAAAAGAATTGAGGGTAAGCTAATTGAAAAAAAAATTTAAGTTAGAAACAAATCTAGTTAGGGGTGGCCTAACTAGATCTAACTTCAAAGAAACATCCGAAGCTATTTTTTTAAATTCTGGATTTGTTTATGACTCACCAGAACAAGCAGAAGCAATTTTTTTAGGAAAACAAAAAGGGTTTCAATACACACGTTATGCTAATCCAACTATAGAAATGTTTGAGCAAAGACTTGCTCTGCTTGATGGATCAGAAAGTTGCTTTGCTACAGCAAGCGGTATGGCTGCTGTTTTTGGATCTATGATGTGTCAATTACAAGCTGGAGATCATGTTGTTTCAGCTTCAGCCTTATTTGGATCATGCAGGTATATTTTAAAAGATATTCTACCAAAATTTGGTATTGGGGTAACTTTTGTAAATGGAACCAATATTAATGAATGGAAAAAAGCTATTCAAAAAAATACAAAAATTTTCTTTTTTGAATCACCATCTAATCCATGTTTAGAAATTATTGATATCAAACAAGTTTGTTCTATTGCTAAGAAAAATAAAATAATAACTATCGTAGATAATATTTTTGCCTCCCCCGTTCTGCAGCAGCCTATTAAGTTTGGTGCAGATATTATTATCTATTCCGGAACAAAACATATTGATGGTCAAGGCAGAGCTATGGGTGGAGCAATTTGTTGTACTAAAAAATTTAAAGAAGATATTTTAAAACCTTTTTTAAGACATACCGGTCCTTGTATTAGTCCATTTAATGCATGGGTTCTGCTAAAAAGTATGGAAACAATTAAAATTAGAGTTCATTCTCAATCATATACAGCGCAAAAAATTGCTGAGTTTTTAGAAAAACATAAAAAAGTGGAAAAAGTATTTTATCCTGGTCTTAAATCTTTTGCGCAATACGCTTTAGCAAAAAAACAACAGTCTGCTGGTGGAACAATGATATCTTTTAAAATTAAAGGTTCAAAAAAAGAGGCTTTTAAATTTATAAAAAACTTAAAAATATTTGATATTTCTAATAATCTTGGCGATACCAAGTCGTTAGTTACTCATCCAACTACCACAACTCATAAAGTTTTGGGTGAAAAAGACAGAATAAGCCTTGGTATTACACCAAATCTTGTAAGGCTATCTATTGGACTTGAAAATCTAGAGGACTTAAAAAAAGATATTCTAGATTCTTTGAATAAGTCTTAGATTAAACATAATTCAATCCGAATCCGCCTTAATTAAAGCATACATATCTTCGCACTAACAATTAACAAAGGAAATACCATGAAAAAAGTACTGGCACTAATGTTGTCTTGCTTTTTATTAACTTCGGCAGCTTTAGCAGCAGGAAATGCTACTGAGCTAATGAAGCAAGTAGATCAAAAAATATCTGAGTCTAAACAGCTTTCAGCTGAAGAACTAAAAGATATTAAATCTTTAAGAGTGCAAGCAGAAGATGCTCTTAAAAATGGAGACGAAGAAGAATCTGAAAAACTTCTTAAAGAAGCTCTAAATTTACTTGGGTAATTAAACATTAATATAAAGGCGCAGTACATCTGCGCCTTTAAAAACATAGTTTCATCAAATCATTGTCACAATTTAAAAATAAAATTTTATTGATTAAAGAGGAAATTATTATGAAACTTATAAAACCTGCAAAAATAGATCCCATAGAAATAAAAAAAGAATCTAATTTTTTTTCTAAAACAGTATCAGCAATTGTAGCTGCTAATCTATTAATACTTGGGATGATTTATTTTACTATTTATAATGGTTAAGATTTTGTTATTAGCTTTACAATCTTAAAATAAATACTTCTAGGTAAAATTCTTAAAATCTTAAATAAGATCATCATCGGTAAAGGGAAAGTAATTTCATACTTTTCTTTTTTTAAACCATCTACAATAATATCTGCAGCTTTATCTGCGCTCATCAAAAAAGGCATGTCAAAAGTATTTTTTTCAGTTAGCCTTGATTTAACAAAACCAGGATTAATGATGCTAGTTTTGATATTAAATTTATCACAATCTATTTTTATAGATTCAATATAATTCATCATAGCTGCTTTGCTAGGCCCGTAAGAAGAAGAGTTTGGCAATCCACCAAAGCCAGCGAGAGAACTGACGACAGCCAAATGTCCTGATTGTTGTTTTTGAAACAATGGTAAAATAACTGAGCAGACATTAATTAATCCAATAAAATTAATATCCATTGTTTTTTTAAATAATTCTAAGTTAATTTCAAAGGTTTTGTCTGGCTCATAATAACCAGAACAATAAATAACTTTATCTATTTTGTGTATTTTATCGATTATTCCAATTAATTTTTTTTGACAATCTTGCTCCAAGGTCACATCCACAACCTCTGTCAAAATGGCAGCTTTTTTATTTGCAAAATCTTTCTGTAATTGACTTAATTTAGCTTCCGTTCTGCCAAGTAAAATTAAATTTTCACATTGATCACTGTATTTTTCCGCAAGAGCATTTCCTATTCCAAATGTTGCTCCAATAATTAAAATATTCATAAAACTTATTAATAAATAACAAATAAAATGATATATAGTTAGCTTTATGGCATCAAGAATTGAATCAGATAGTTTCGGAAAAATAAAAGTACCAAATAACAAATATTGGGGTGCAGGCACGCAAAGATCGCTACAATTTTTTAAGATTGGAAAAGTCAAAGTTCCAATTGAACTTATTCACTCCATAGCTATTGTAAAAAAAGCAGCAGCTATTGTTAACGAAAAATATAAAGATATTACTCCAAAGATTTCTAAGGCAATTATTAAAGCGGCGGAAGAAGTTATTGCTGGAAAGCTAGATGATAATTTTCCATTAAGAGTTTGGCAAACAGGCTCTGGAACACAGACAAATATGAATGTCAACGAAGTCATTGCCAATAGAGCTATAGAAATATTAGGTGGTAAAATGGGTAGTAAAAACCCGGTACATCCAAATGATCATGTAAATAAAGCTCAATCCACCAATGATACTTTTCCAACTGCAATGCACATAGCAATTGCACTTGAAACTAAAAAAAAATTATTACCTGCAATGCAAAGTTTAGAAAAAGCACTAGCAAAAAAAGTAAATGAATTTAAAAATATTGTAAAAATTGGAAGAACTCACTTACAAGATGCAACGCCTTTAACCCTTGGACAAGAATTTTCAGGATATCATATGCAAATTTCTAAATGCATTGCTCGTATCAATAGAGCTTTATTAGAAATTTATCCTCTAGCGCAAGGAGGGACTGCTGTTGGAACAGGTATTAATTCTAGAAAAGGCTGGGATAAGAAAATTGCGGCTGAAATAAAAAAAATAACAAAACTACCATTTCATACTGCAAAAAATAAATTCGAAGCTCTGGCTGCTCATGATTCTATTGTTAATTTTTCAGGTACATTAAATACATCAGCAGTGGCTTTAATGAAAATTGCAAATGATATAAGATTTTTAGGATCAGGTCCTAGAGCAGGATACGGGGAATTAATTTTACCTGAGAATGAACCAGGATCATCCATTATGCCAGGAAAAGTAAATCCAACTCAATGTGAAGCTGTAACTATGGTGTGTGTTAAAGTCATAGGTAACCACAATGGTATCACAATGGCTGGCTCTCACGGACATTTCGAATTAAATGTTTTCAAGCCTCTGATTGCACATAATATATTACAGTCTATAGACATTATGGCTGACTCGGTAAAATGTTTTGTTGATTTTTGTGTTAAGGGAATAAAAGCCAATCATAAAAAAATAAATCAGTTATTAAACGAATCTTTAATGTTAGTGACGGCACTAGCACCCAAAATTGGTTATGATAATGCTAGTAAAATTGCGAAAACGGCACATAAAAATGGAACCAATTTAAAAGAAGAAACTCTAAAAACAGGACTAATAACAGAGAAAGAGTACTCTCAAATTATGAATCCTAAAAAAATGACCCATCCAAACTAAAATAAGCTTAAATAATTATCTAAAACTAAAGCCTTTTCAAACTTTCCATCAATCAGTCTATTAAGATTAGTTGTCATTATATTTAATTCATCTTTTGTATAATTTTTAGAACCTTTAATTTCATCAATACTAAATTTGGATTTGCCAATGTTAAAACTTCCAATAAAATCAACTTTAAATTTATTATTTTGTATTTTTGATTTACATATTGTAATACATAAATTTTTAAGATCCTCAGTTTTAAACGTACTTTCAAAGAACATTAATCTATCATTATTATCTTTAATGACTCTTCCCTTAATAGAAAAGAAATTTTTATCAGAAATAAATTCTATTCTATTTAAAATAATATCTCCATTTTCAAAAGAAACATTTAACTTAATATTATCAAAATAATTTTTATGTAAAATTATATTACTAAACTCTAGTACAAAATTACCATTAAAGTTACTTGAAAATAAAAATAAATTTTTTTGAAAAAAATTCGATATTTTTTTTAAATCTAAATTATTAAAATTGGTTCTATAAAAATTAAACTTTGATTTAGCGAATATATCTTGCTCATACAGTAATTCAATATTTCCGTTTCCACTAAAAATACTCGAAGTTAAAATAATATTATCAAAATTTATTTTTTTTAAATTTGATTTATAATTAATTTCAGACTTTGCAGAAATATTTTTAAATTGTGGAAATACAATTTCATTTGCATATTGAATTTGTATTACAGGTGTAGAATTAATTTTATTTATATTATAAATAATATTAAATTTTATTTCTGGTATTTCAAATTGAATTTTATCATTTTGAAAATTAAAATTATATTTTAAAGTACCAAAATCACCTTGAGATTTAATTGAATGCAACCTACTTTTAACGAATTTTAAATTACCACTGCTATTATCAAGCGGAATTTCAGAGAAATTATTAAAAATTTTTATATCTATATTAATAAAATTTAATTTATTAATAAAATTATTTTTGGAAATAAGAGAATTTAAATAATCCTCATGCGCAGATAACGATCCTTTTTCAAGATATATTTTATAAAATTTAAATTTATCTGAAAAAAAATCTAAAGGATTAATTAAAACTACTAATGAATTAACATTTCCACTAATCTGCTGATTACTATTTTCAAAAATTATATTTTCAAAGTTAATTTTTGGACCTTTTGAAAAAGAGTAACTAATTTTACCTTCTATTTTAATATTGGTATTAAAAGTCTTAGATAAAATTTCTTCATAAATATTTTTTTTATTTTCAAAATTGATCAAAAACGGAAAGCTTACAATGCTCAATAAAAATAAAATAAAAAATACAAATAATTTTAAAAATAAATTTATTTTAATTATATTTTTTTTCATTTTTCTTATTGTATTTGGCTATTAATAATTTAATTAATATTTATGAATGAATCTGCGTCAAACTACTTAAATACGCTCAATATTCAACAAAAAGAGGCAATATTACATTCTGAAGGTCCTTTGCTTATTCTTGCTGGCGCAGGCTCTGGCAAAACTAAAGTATTAACAACAAGAGTTGCACAATTAATAAAAGATAAGAAATGTTTTGGTAATCAAATTCTCTGTGTCACCTTTACTAATAAAGCTGCCAATGAAATGAGAGAGAGAATTTTAAAACTTACCAATAATAAATCAAACTCTATTCCTTGGCTTGGCACATTTCATTCAATTAGTAATAAAATCTTACGTAAACATGCTGAGGCTGTAGGCTTAAAACCAAGTTTTACCATTCTGGATACTCTGGACCAATTAAAACTTATAAAAAATATTTTAACAGCTGAAAATATTGATATTAAAAAAAACCCTCCAAAACTAATTGCTTATCTTATTGATCATTGGAAAAACAAAGCATTATTGCCCGCTAATGTGAAAATTAATTCATCTGACTATTCGAAAATTAATGCTCTAAAAATTTATAAAATTTATCAAGAAAGATTAAGGCTAATGAACTGTGTAGATTTTGGAGACTTAATTTTACACTGCGTAACTATATTTAAAAACTTTAAAGAAATTCAAGAAACCTTTAAAAAAAATTTTAAATATATTTTGGTAGATGAATATCAAGATACAAATTATGTTCAAAATCTTTGGTTAAGTTTAATAACTAATGATTCTAAAAATATATGTGTAGTTGGTGATGACGATCAATCTATTTACAGCTGGAGAGGAGCTGAGGTAAAAAATATTTTAGATTTTGAAAAAAATTTTACCAATACTAAAATTGTTAAATTAGAACAAAATTATAGATCTACAAAAAATATTATTAATACTGCTTCGTCTTTAATTTCTAATAATGATGACAGATTAGGAAAAAAAATTTGGTCTGATTTACATAATGGAGATAAAGTTAGAGTAAACTCCTTTAGTGATGGACGAGATGAGGCCACTGGTATTTCAGATATTATAGAAAAAGAGTTAATAAAACATTTTTCACTGAATGATATTTCAATATTAGTGAGAGCAGCTTTTCAAACAAGGGAATTTGAAGAGAGATTTATTAAAATAGGCTTACCATATCGAGTCATTGGAGGCATGAAATTTTATGAGCGTGCTGAAATTAAAGATGCTCTATGTTATTTGCGATTAATTCAACAAAAAAATGACGATATAGCATTTGAAAGAATTATAAATAATCCTAAAAGATCTATCGGGGACAGTACTTTAAAAAAATTACATGATCTATCACGAGTTAAAAATAAAAATTTATTTGATACTGCAGATGAAATTTTAAATGAAGATGAATTAAAGCCTAAGACAAAAGAAAGTTTAAAACAATTTATCAGATTAGTTAAAACTTGGACAAAACTATCAGAACAACTAGATCATGTTCAACTATTAGAACGAGTTTTAGATGAATCTGGATATACGCAAATGCTCATTAACGAAAAAAGTCCTGAAGCAGAAGCAAGATTAGAAAACTTAAAAGAACTTAGGGCATCAATGAAAAATTATAGTAATTTGGTGGAATTTTTAGAGAATATATCTCTCCAAACTTCAATTGATGAGGAATGGGAGGGAGAAAAAATAAACTTAATGACAATACATGCGGCAAAGGGATTGGAGTTTAACTGTGTTTTTCTTCCTGGTTGGGAAGAAGGTCTATTTCCTCATCAAAAATCTATTGAAGAAAAAGGAGATCAAGCTGTTCAAGAAGAAAGAAGACTTGCTTACGTTGCATTAACCAGAGCTAAACAAAGACTATTTATATCTTTTGCTAATAATCGAAAATATTATGGAAATAATAATTCGAATGATTGGATGCCTTCTATGCCTTCAAGATTTATTGATGAATTAGATAAACAATATTTAGAAATTAATGAAGCTGCCAAAGATAACGATCAAGATTTTGAATTCAGTCAAGATTTTAATTATGTAGAGGAGAAAAAAAGCCCCGGTTGGAAACGATACCTACAAGAAAAAGAAAAGATAAAAACAATAAATTATACAAATAATTTAACAAATTTTAAAATTGGTCAAGGTGTAGAACATGAAACTTTTGGAAAGGGAAAAGTAATTCATATTGATGGGAATAAATTATTAATTAATTTTAAAGATTCTGGAGAAAAAAAAGTAATTGATAAATATTTAAAACAATTTGACAATGAATAAATTTAAACAAATAAAAAAATATTTATATTCAAATAATCTTGATGGATGTATCATTCCCAAAAACGATATTTTTTTTAATGAATTTACTCAAAAAGAAGATAATCAATTATCGATTATAAGTAATTTTACTGGTTCTGCTGGATTGGGAGTTATTTTAAAAAATAAAAATTATTTATTCGTTGATGGAAGATATTTAGAACAAGCAAAAAAAGAATCAGGTAAAAATTTTATAATAGTAAATATTATAAAAAAAAAATTATTCCCATTATTAAGAAATTTAAAAATATGCTTGAATCCAAAACTATTTAAACACTCAGAAATAATAAAATTTCAAAAAAATAATATAGATATCATTTATGATGAAAATTTTTTAAATAATATTACTACTAAAAAAAAACTTCCTATCAAACAAGCATTCTTATTAGATGAAAAATTTTCTGGTGAAGATTATTTAATCAAAGTCAACAAAGTCAGAAACAACTTAAATATAAAAGAAAAACAAGAATATTTTTTTTCATCAAATGAAAATATATGTTGGCTTCTGAATATTAGGGGTAATGATTTACAATACTCTCCAATTTTAAATGCACATGCGCTTTTAACAAAAAATAAAGTAATTGTTTTTTGTGAATTAAAAAAAATTTCAAATAGTATTAAAAAATTTTATAAACCAAATGTTCAATTTATTGAATATACAAAAATGAAAAGCTTCTTAAAAAAAAATATTTCAAAAAAAATATTATTAGATCAAAATACTATATCTCAAGATATTATTAATTTTTTTCACTCTAATAAAATTAAAATTATGTTTAAAGATGATCCTATTCATTTTCTTAAATCAAAAAAAAATTCAGTTGAAATCGCAAACTCAAAAATAGCCCACATTTTAGATGGTTCTTGCTTAGTAAAATTTATGTATTGGCTAAATTCTACTCAGCTCAATAAAATTGATGAAATTAAAGCACAGAACAAATTAGAAAATTTTAGAAAACAAAATAAATATTATTTATATCCAAGCTTTCCTTCCATATCGGCATTTGGGAAAAATGCATCTATTATTCATTATAATGCTAATACAAACACAAACTTACCATTTAAAAAGGGTTTGTACTTAATCGATTCTGGAGGTCAGTATAAACTTGGGACCACAGATATCACTAGAACTATTACTATAGGAAAACCCAAAGCAATAATTAAAAATATTTATACAAAAGTTTTACAAGGACATTTGTCCGTTGTTAATTTCAATTTAACAAAAACGACTCTAGGAAATGCTATTGATGTTGTGGCCAGAAAATATATTAAAAAAATTAATTTAGATTATCCTCATTCGACAGGCCATGGTGTAGGATATTTTTTAAACGTTCATGAATCACCTCCTTCAATTTCTAGTAGAAGTAAAAGCTCTTTTTTTGAAGGACAGATTGTTTCAAATGAACCTGGTTTTTATAAAACCAAAAAATTTGGAATAAGGATTGAAAACTTAATTTTTGTAGAAAAAAATAAAAATAAATTAAGATTTCAAGATTTATCTATGGTTCCCTATGATAAAAACTTAATTAATAAAAAAATTTTAAATAAGAATGAAGTAAAATATATTAATAATTATCACTCAAAAGTTTATGAAAATCTTAAAAATTTGATGAATAAAAAAGAATTATCTTTTTTAAAGAAAATTTGTTCACCTATTTAATAATTGATACCACTTTTCTTCACTAATAATTTCAATACCGATCACTTTAGCTTTTTCTATTTTAGAATTAGTTGGCTTTGAATTTCCTACCACTAAATAATTTAACTTCTTACTTAAACTGCCTAATACTTTGCCCCCTTGAGATTCTGCAATAGATTTAGCTTCAGATCTACTCATTTTAGAAAAACCACCTGTAAACATTAATAATTTATTGGCAAAAATTCCTGAAGTAATTTTTTCAAAACTTTTAATATTTAATTCATTCACTAATTTTTTAATTACTTCAGTATTCTTATTATTAGAAAAAAAATTATTTAAGGCATTAATTTGGGTTTCGCCAATACCGTCGATTTCTCTAAGATTGGATAACTCTTCTGTACTTTTTTTATTGTCAAATAATTTTTCAAAATTTTTTATATTTTTAAAATAACTTGCCAAAATTTTAGCATTTTCTTGTCCTATATGACGAATACCAATAGAATAAATAAATTTTTCTAAACTTATATTTTTACTTGATTGAATAGCATTTCTAAGATTGTTACAAGACAACTCTCCCCAACCATCAAGTTTTTTTATATTATTATAGTCAAGTTTAAAAATATCAGATGGAAATTTTATAAGATTTAATTGCCAAAAATTATCTATAACTTTTTTTCCTAGACCATCAATATTTAGGGCTTCTTTTGAAACAAAATGCTTTAATCTT
>Ga0222715_10002116_pt1 | contig 18372 bp, 22 predicted proteins | sample C33_9DmetaG_FD_165056 | JGI IMG/M metagenome (GOLD analysis project Ga0222715, IMG submission 165056) | Estuarine water microbial communities from San Francisco Bay, California, United States - C33_9D | ecosystem: Environmental > Aquatic > Marine > Unclassified | place: USA: California... | reverse complement strand
TACTAAATTAGGAATACCACAAGCGATGATACCAACTCGTTTGATTGGTGATATAAAAGGATTAGATTCACAAGAACCAATCACATTAGATTCAGTTGGAAAAGGATTACAAGGAACTGGTTTAGGTTCTTTCTTAAAAGAAAGTGGTGGTGGAAATCCAAAAACAATTTTAAGACAAGGTGCTGGTAAATTAGTTGGTAAGGCAAAAGATAAATTAAGAGGGGTATTATTTGGAAATCCTCCTTCAATTGGAGGAGCATCGCCTGAAGAACCTAAAGTTATTTTTACTACCAATGAAGATGGTAAAACCTATTCAGATACCAAGGATGGATATAAATCTTCAGATATATCTAAAGGAGATTTAGAAGGTACAAAATTAGATTTATCAAAAGTTTCACCTTTATATGGTGTAAAAAGAAAAGATGGTTTATTTGGTAAAACAGAATATGGTTTTATAAACAATAAAAACGCAAATGGTAGACAATCTTGGTATTCTCCTTTAGATGAAAGTGGAAACCCACAAACATATCTTTCAGGAAAGACAACCGATGATATGAAAGGTAAATATGGATTTAAAGTTGAAGTTGAACAAGATGAGCAAGGAAATCCAATTACTCGTAGGAGGGGTGATTCTATAAATCAACTATCACCATCTGATAATTATAAAATGGATGATAACCAAGCTTTTGCAGAAAAAGGTGGTGAAACTCTATATGATTTTATTCCTGTTTGGTTTAAAAGAATAGGAACAGAAAAACCAACAATATTTAGAGCTTTAATATCAGGATTAAATGAAACAGTTTCACCTTCATGGTCAACTTCTAAATTTGCTGGTAATCCATATAACTTTTATACATTTGATTCAATAGAAAGAAGTACATCTTTTAATCTAAAGTTGTATTGTAATAACAGTCTTGAGTTATTGACTAATTGGGAAAAAGTAACAAAACTAACTCAAATGACTTACCCAACTATTGGAGCACAATATGCAAATGCACCAATTGTACAATTTAGAATTGGTGATATTTACAATGGTAAAATAGGTTATATAGATTCTCTTACATATACAATACCAGATGATTCAAATTGGGAAACTGATGGTGAGAGTGGATATCTACCAAAAATTATAGATGTTGCACTTTCTATTAAATTTATAGAATCAGTTGGTGCAGAAGATAGACCATATGCATATACAATAACAAAAGAAGCAGCAAAAGAAATAAATGATAAAAGACAATCAAATGCTGATATAGCTGCATCAAGAACTGAAAGTGATGGTTCTGTTAAACAAGATAAACCTGTAAAAGTAGAACCAAAAGGAATTACCCCCTTTAAAGTCTCTTTTCCAAAACCATCAACAAGTTTATCAGGATTAAAAATACCAACACCCGCTAATGCAGAATCTGCTATATTGACTGATGGTGCAAATAAACCAAAAATAAGTAAAACTAAAATGTTGGGTGAATAATCATGGCAAGTAGATATCAAAATAACGAAACAAAAAAACTGAATGATGGTAGGGAGGTATTCAAATCTAAGATTTACCCTAAAATACCAAAATCAGATTCAGACATATATATTGTTACTCAAGGTGGTGATAGATTAGATTCAATCGCATATCAATTCTATGAAAATTCATCTCTTTGGTGGATTATTGCATCTGCAAATAATATACACGATGCTCCCTTTGCATTACCAGAAGGAACAGAATTGAGAGTACCAATGAATTATGTATCTATAACACAAAATTTTAATAAATAATGTATGTCATCAACATTTCCAAATTTATCAAAGATACCTGAAAACATATCTAAATCACTCAAAGAACGAGCTGGTGAGAATATTATTGTATCTAATTATATGTGTTGGTTACGAGTTGCATCTGCGGTTGGTGAGGGATTGGTATTAGAATCCTTTCAAAACAAAAAAGACCCTGAGAATAGTGAGAATACTGAAAAACAATGGTCAACTGATAACTTCTCTACAAGATATGGTAATGGTTCTCGTTCTGGTAGAGTAGGAACTAAATTTAATGGAGATTCTGTTTATGCTGATGGAAACGATAGAGCATACAGACCTTCACCTGTTATAGAATCTTTATCTGTACAAAATGGACAATCCGGTCTTAGTAGAAAGTGTACATTTACCATTAAATGTTTTTCATTAGGGCAAGTTGAAAAAATATCTCAACATTTTTTAGAACCAGGATATACAACACTCGTTGAATTTGGATGGAATACTCCACAAGGTAAATCTCAAAAACTTGATGTCTTGGACGCATGTAATATAGCAAGACATAACAACTACAAATATACCAATGGTAAACGAACTAATTCTGAAGGACATTATGATTGTTTTTTAGGGTTTATTACTGGAGGTGGTATCAAAAGTGGTGATGGAGAAACTTACTTATGTGATGTTGAATTAACTACGTTAGGTGAAATTCCATCATATCTTCAACAACATAAGGGAGATTCGCATGGTGGTGATAATAAATCAGAAAGTGATAAACCCTTCGAGACTACTGATATACAAGATGATATTGATACTGGAGATGTAGGAAAAGCTTTATTTAAACAAATGGTAAATAAATTACCATCTGCAAAGCAAACAGAAAAAGTAAAAAACCTCATTGATGAATTAGATTTTTTAAAAGTTCCATTTAGTTCAGCTCATAATTTCTTAAATATGGATGATGAGTTAAGAGAAAAGTTAGTTGAAAGATATCAAGATACTGGAGTTTATACTGGTGGTGAAAAAGATAAAGATGGTAAACCATTGAGGGGTAAAATACCAGAAGGTGCACCTTTATTTTCTGACCAATCTTTTATTAGATTAGAATTAGCATTTAAAATTTTAAATACTTGTAGATATGAATTAGAAGCAACAAAACCAATAGACCCTCCATGTCCTTTGGTAGAAAAAGGATTCTCATATGAGATTGATATAAATTCAACGATATGTAGAGCATTTCCTTATATGTTTTCCATAGACCCAAGTATTTTATATATACCAAATACAGAAGCACCTGAATTTGGTTTATTAGATGCACTTACATCTACTAAACCTGTAACTGATTTTATAAAAATGAATAAGGGTGTAGCATCTCCTACTACTAATATAAACTTAGCAGAATTGTATCCTGATTCTTTGGGAACGATTTTACCAAATCATTATGCATTTCCAGCTACAACTTTATTATCAAAAGATGATTACTTTGAAACACTTGATGAAAAAAATATAGATTCTACTATTTTAGCAAAAGATGCCGGTAAGGGGTATTGGGGATATTTGAGAAACTTATATATAAACTTTGATTTCTTTTGTGAAACTATCTCTAAATCTAATTTAGTAACTAAAGATATCTATCTTGATTTATTAAATGGTATATCTACTGCAGCAAATTCTTATTGGTATTTTGATATTGTTAACTTATGTGATCCAGAAACAAAAGATGGAGCTGAAAGATTGACAGTTAGAGATTTAAGTTTTTTAGGAAAAGTTTCACCAAGTCTATTATCAGAAGTTGATGTATTTGAATCAAAAGGTATTCGAACTCCATTTTTATCATCTCAACTTGATTTTGATATTCCTGGTGCAATGAAAAATCATGTATTAGGTAAGAGGATAAGTTCTGAAACTGAAGTGATAAAAGAAGGTAAACAAGCTGAACTTGGTAATTTATTTGCAATACAACAAGATCCTGTGGTTGAAATACTAAACTCACTCAAATTAAAGCGTGAAGATGAAGAGGTAACTGAAAATAAAAAATCAGGAAAAACTGCTAAAAAAGATAGTGAAGGTGATATTAGAGAAAAGAACTATGAAATATTTATTGGTAAAGCAGCTGTATTTCCATTTTTAAATAACAGAGAAGAAATACCTGTTGCAAAACAAAGCTTTTTGGATGCACTACGTTCGATATCAGAAGGACAAACTACTATTCAAAAACTTGCTTTTGTGGGAGCATGGAAATCCCCAACTATTTTTAGTACTTTGGATGGTAATTGTGTTGATGGTGATAACAAAGATAATATAAATCCTGTTCTTTTACCAATTAAGTTTGAATTTGAAGTACATGGTATTTCGGGTATTAGAGTTGGAGATTTATTTAAAATAAAAGATTTACCTGCAAAATATACAAAAGGTGTATTTCAAGTAGTAGAAACATCTCATAGTATTGATGGTTCACAATGGAAAACAAATGTTCAAGCTAAATTTAGGAATACTAACTAATGGATATTAAAAAGTATAATCAAATTAGAACTATTATAAGTAACACTCCAAAAAGAATTGATACTTATGTACCTAATCCAACTGAAGTTGATTATAATCGTGGATATATAACACGATTTTTTATTCAACAATCAAATGATTCAGAATCACCTATATATGAAGTATCATCACAAAACTTTAGAAAATATTCAACTTCAAAAACTTATAGAGGTGTGAGTTTGAGATGGAGAATTAAAGGACCTTTAGATACTGTTTTTAATAATCAAAATGAAATTACAGATAAGGGTGTTAAGGAATCTAATCGTATTGCACTATCATTGGTATCTGATAAAATAAAAAATTTAAAATTGTACTTACCAAACCTTTTACAATTTTATAAAAAATAAATATTTATATATAAATTAATTTAGGTTATATGAAACATCTTACAAATGAAGAAATTCAACAAATGACCTTCGATTGGAGGTATAGAGGATTTACAACAATTCCACTACTTACAGAAGAAGAATGTGATGAAATTAACGATGAGTTAGAAAAACTTCGTCAAGAAAGACAACTTACCACCAAAGAAACTGGTGAAGAATGGGGTGAGTGGGACCCTTTCTCATATCCACATAAATTATCTCCAAAATTAGAAAAATTATTTGTTCACCCAAAAATAATTGAGGCGTGTGAGTTTCTAATGGAAGGTGAAATTGTTGGTATGCAAACTTGGGCATACTTTAAACCACCTGGACAATTAGGTAGAGATATGCACCAAAACGCTTTTTATACTGGATGTGGCCACAATGAAATTATCAATATGGCACTTGCATTAGATAATCACGATGAAATAAATGGTGCAGTATGGAACTACGAGGGTTCTCATAGATTACCAATACTTCCAATTGAAGTGGATGAAGAAAGAACCAAAACCAATCCTAAATTTTGGAGAAACGAACGAGGTAAACCCTGTGTAATGCCAGAAGGACATGATTTTCGTAAAATAGAAGGAGAGTGTAAAAAAGGACATATGGTGTTACTTCACTCACATTGTGTTCATGGTTCAGAGCCAAATAACTCAAATCGTTTCAGAAGAAACTTTTTAGGAGGCTATTTAAAAAAAGGTGCACACTTTAACCAAGGTTCTCACATGAAAAGAGAACCAATTGATGTTTACGAACTTCAGAAAAAATATTGGTAAAAAAGGTTAAATTTTTTTAAAAAAAGTTGGGATTTTATTTGGAAGTCTCAACTTTTTTTCGTATATTTACTATGTAAATGAGTGATAATAAAGATAAAAATTTAAACCTTAAAATTATGAGTAAAAAAATCAAATTTCAGTTCCTCGGTGAGACTTTCGAACTTCCTTCAAATGCGGTTCAGTATGATAAATACAATAACAACGAACCCTACATCTACATGAGAGCTAAGTATGTAGCTTCAGTAATCAAACAATACGTTAAGAAAAAGTATGGTAACAGAATCACAGTATGGGCTACTTCATCTGTTTATAGTGGTGGTTCATCTGTTGATGTAAATGTGTGGAGTAAAAATGGTTCACCTGTACCTTACGAAATCTTCCAAGATATCAACGCTTTTGGTAACTCTTTGAAAGCTGGTTCTTTCGATGGTATGTATGATATCTACAATTATAGAGAAGATAAAGTTTCTACTGAGAGTGGAACACCTCTTAAATACTTCCCTAACTATGTGTTTGTAAACAACAAACCACAATGGGATTCAGTTGAATATTGGTTATCTGAATGGAAAAACCAAGAAAGATTAGAACAACAAGGTGTTGAAACTTGGGAACAATTCTTAGATGCCAATAGAACTTACATGGGTAAGGGAATCGAAGATAGACTTAACAAGTATATGGTTGAGTTGAATAAAGAATTAAAAAAAATAGGATATACTGAAGAAGAACTTCAAGTAGCTTAATATAACGATATGAAAAACCTACTTCAAAGATTAAAACCAGAAATTTCAAAGAATCTAATCAATTCAGAAAAAGATTACCCCAACCTTGTGGGTAGTCTACTGAAAGAACTTTCAGAAAATGTGGCTGTTACCCAACTTACTCTTGGTGATATAAACAACTTAGCAAGTTTCGCACCAAATAGAGTAAATACCATATTAGAAATGTACGATATGTTCGAAGAAAGTTAGGAAAAAATTTGGATAATTCAAATTTTTTTCGTATATTTACTATGTAAATGAGTGATAAAATATTAAACCTTAAAACTATGAATTATTTAATTGACCCCCAAAATTTAGTTTTCTCCGCAAAATCTCGTATTAGTGGATTCTCTGATATGATTAGAGATGAAGAAATTCCCCAATGGGATTTATTAGAAACTGCAACTGAAGTTGCTTCTGAATGGACAGAAGATTGGGATGAGGACCAAGGTTTTGGTTCTTCTGATGGAACTTATATGTTAAAAGATTTCATCGATACCGTAATTGGTTCTTATACCAAAGGAGGTAAATACATGACTGATTTTACTCCAATCCTTTCAGTAGTTCCTTACTCAGAGGCTAAACATCACGAAAAAGTTCAACGAATGGAAAGTGGAATTTAAACCTTAAAAGATATGAGAAATACGATTGATTTTAAAACCCTTGAAAAGATTAATAACGAAATCGGTGAGTTTGATTTAGGTCAAGTTCATGGCGGTGGTAATCCTAATTATTTACGATTTGGATATTGGAAACGAGTTGATATAAATAAACTAAACGAAATCCTTGGTCATCTTAATAGAGTTGTAGAAGATGAAGATTACGATGATGATTGTGGATGGCAATACAGTTATAAATTTGTATAAGTTATGAAAGAATATTTAGTAGAATTAATGTTAGCAAATACCAACTTCACAGAAGAAGAAATTGCTGAAATGGATAATTGGGAAATCCAAGAACATTTAGGATTATGAGAAAATTAATTTGGAAGTTATACAATGAAAATATGATTTCATTAGAAGTTGCAAATTTATTGTTAGATAAATATGATGAATAATTTGTATAATTAAAATAAATTTTGTATCTTTGTAAAAATTAAAATTATGTATAAATCAGATTTAAAAGAAATAGATGGAATGTACTATGTAGGACACATCATTGATATAGATGGTAGTGGGTATGTAGATGAAGAAACAGCGGAACTAATTTTATTAGAATACAATGCAGGAGTACAAGAATAGATATGGTGATGTATTTACCTTTACCGAATTAGAAAACGGCAATATTCAATGGAGTGGTAATTTTGAATACCATCGATTTGGATATAATGATGATAACCAAATAACTATGGTAGACCCAAGTGGTGGGCCTTATATAACATTAAATTCTGATATGAAGTTATTTGGATTGAAAGGAAAGGTAATTGGATTTAATCAAAATGAAGATGGGTATGAAGTATTGGTTCAAAAGGAAATATAGACAGATAGAACGAACCCTTTCATTCCTTCCTTTAATATGGAAAGGATATGATTGGGATTATCGTTATGCAATAGATTTGTTTCAACATCAACTGAAACGAACTGAGAAGAGTATCAGAGAAAACGGTATTCATGTTGGTAATAAGAATACTGCATCAAGAATTAAAACCACAGTAGATTTAATGCAAAAGGTTTATGAAGATGAGTATTCAATGGAACACTATGATATCCTACAAGAAAAATATGGTAAATTAAATTGGGAGTTTATAGAAACTGGTGATTTTGATGAAAATGGAGAACCTTACTATACAATAAAAAATACTTGGGAACGAGCAGTTGATGAGAATCACAATCAACAAATTGAAGAAGAAAGCCGTCAGATGAGGTTAGAATCCAATAAGAAACAAAAGAGAGCTCATAAACTCTTATGGGATTTTATAGAACATAATATTCAAAATTGGTGGGATTAACATGAAAGCAACATTAGAATTTAATTTACCAGAGGACCAAACTGATTTTTATCTTGCAACCAAAGGTAAAGATTGGTGGCATGTTTGTTGGGAGATGGACCAATGGCTGAGAAAAGAGTACAAGTATATGTCTGATGAAGAATATAGTGAAGAGAAGTACGATACTTATGTAAAGTGTAGAAAACAGCTCCAACAATTTATGTTAGATAACAAAGTAGATTTTGATGAAGTAGAATGATAATAGTAGAAACTCAACAAGAAAAAGACCAATTTCTCGATTATTGGAATAATGAACAATGTACGATTATTCCAATTTGGGAAGATTTGGAAAAACATCCTATGAATAATAGGTTGTCTTTTTTATATGTCCGATTTCCAAACTTAGATTTTATCTTACCTTTTAATCACAACGATTGTGAAACATTAGAAATAGATTTATCAACATCGAACCAACCTAAATGGATTTGGAATAAAAAAGGATTCTTGCAAACTAATATTGAGATAAAGAATCTAAAAGATGTACAAACCTCGTTATTCTTCGAACAAAATAAAATATACCCTTTCGGTGATAAATTAGAGGTTTTAACGAACTTTTATACCCGATTGGGTATAAGAGATGACTTAGGTAAAAGTATCCCTATAATGAAGTGGGGTGAGGTTCTACGAGAGATTGTTGGTGAATGGAATATAGATATTACTAACCAATGGATTGATGATACGATGATTCCCCTCCTTTCAGATATGGAACGAAGTGGGATTCGGGTCGATACCAAAAAATTTATTGATAGATGGCCTAATCACCAAAAACACATTACACCAACACAACAAGGAGATGTGGTGTACACAGAATACAACCCATACACAATTACATCAAGACCTTCTAATAGACATGGTGGTGTAAACTTCTCAGCCTTGAATAAATCCGATGGTACGAGAGAATCCTTTATTCCAGCCGATGGTTCTTTGTTTTTACAATTCGATTACGATGCTTACCATGTTAGATTGATTGGTAAGTTGATTAAATACAATTTACCCAAAACATCTGCTCACCAATGGTTGGCAGACCAATATGGTTGTTCGTATGATGAATCCAAAGGAAGAACGTTTAGAATCCTTTATGGTGGAACAAGTGAGGAAGATAGAAAGATACCATTCTTTGATAAGGTAGATAAGTTTATTATGAGATTCCACGAAGAAAGTATTCGAAATGGGTACATCAAAACACCAAAGGGTAGAAAAATACCACTTGGATGGATTGAACAACCCACTGCTCAAAAATACTTCAATTACCTTTTACAAGCGACTGAAACTGAGTTTAATATTGAAGTAATGGAAAAGTTGAGAAAGTTACAACTTCCTCTACCTATCCTTTACACATATGATTCATTCCTATTTGAGTTTGATGATTCTGAGGTAGATACTATTAAAAAGGTTAAATCCGTTCTCGAAAGTTATGGATTTCCTCTTAAAGCAGATTGGGGTAAGAATTATGGAGAAGTTTAAACACATAAGGGAAATAACTCTTATAAAAAATGCTTTCCCTATGGAGTGGAAAGAAGAATTTATGGAGTTATTAAATCATCCAAATGAAGATTGGATTCGATATCCTAATAATGGAAAGTATGGTATCTTGTATGAAGGACCAAAAATTTCTAAGACTCCTTTGGGTGAAAAGTGGAGAAATTATGCTTTTAAAAAATGGAATAAGGAATTTGGTATTGAAAATAAACTAAATGATGGATATGAAAATTTAAAAGGTATTTATTGGGGTGATTTTCTTTTACAATTTAAAGAAGGACATTATCTAATACCACATACAGATGTACATAACCCAACAGAATTTAGATTTAACGTATTACTTGAAAAACCAGAACAAGGTGGTATTTATAAATTCAATGGTGTTGAGTTTCCTATGGATGAAGGTGATATGGTAGTTTTTGCTCCATATCATAATTTACACGAAACAGATAAAATAATGGGTAATAAATCAAGAGTGATACTATCGTTATCATTTATTCAGAAAGAAGTAAAAAATGTCTTATAAAATTTATGTACATCACAATTATTCTTATGAATTATTTTGGTATTTTTTTCATGGTATTGATATAAATTATTTAGATGTACCTACTCACACAAATTATGAGACGGCATTTAATAAATTTAAAAATATAGATGATGAAGTAGAATTATCTGCAAAATATAAAGGAAACGATTTTAATATTATATTTTCTAAAGAAAATAATTGGGATAAAGAGGGATATCACTATTTTGATTTTTCAATTGATTTATTAGAAAGAAAAATTGTAGCAGATAGAGGGTTTAATTCTAATGTAATAAATAATATAGATAATGTAGTTATTCCTCATTTAAATTCTAAAGCTAGTTCTAAATCAAAAGTTGTTTTTTTCTATATTGATTGGGAAGGGCATAATCCATATTTTGCTCATAATATGGATAAGGTTTTAAATAAAAATATTACTTTAGTTGTAGATGAATTAAAAGATGAAGTTTATGAAAAAAACCTAAATTTTAAAACATATTCATTTACTCATAATATTATGTCATTTATATATCCTAATACTATTTGGTTAAGAGATTATATATTCTTTGCTGATTATTTAAAATATAAAAATGATTACAAATACAAAATGAATTTTCCTATACGAAGATTGTATGGACCAAAAGTTGAATTATTTCATAAGATAAATAGTTTAAAAAATAAGTCAATCAATATAACTCATTCAAGTTTTCATAATACTATACAATATGCAGGAGCTGATGAAACTGTTAGAAGTTTTATAATCGATTCTATTGATGATAATTCTTACATAAATAAAAGAGGGTATGGTATTAATGATTTTGGTGGAGAATGGAATGATTCAAATATGAATGAATTTTTATGGAAAATGTTTGGAATAGCTGAAGTTAGTATATTACCAGAATATTCTCCTGAGTTGAATCATTTAAATCCAAATCCAAATAAAATACAAAAGATGTTATCAAATTCATATCTTACTGAAAAATCAATATCTCATGTTTTTGCTGGTAAACCATTTATTCCAATGTTTTATACGACAATAGAATTTTATGAAAATATGATTAAAAAATATGGATATACTCCAACAAAATATCCAATAAAATATGAAAATTTATTTGATGTAATAGATGAAATAAATGATATTGGTAATAGTGATAAATGGGAAGAATTCAGAGATTCTTTACAATTATGGGTAAACACCATAAGAAAATCTATATTATCGATTGTAGATACTAATAACGATGTATTAGATTATATAATAAAGCAATCTAAATTAGAAAAAGATAAAAATCTATTATGAAGTTTTATGTACATCACTATTATTCTTACGAATTGTTTTGGTATTTTTTTCATGGAGCCGAAATAAAAGAAAACCCACCTGCTTGGTTTTGGGAAAATAGATATAATAAAAATGTAAAAATAGTTGATAAGGTCAGTATAAAATGTAGGTATAAAGGTAATGATATTGATGTTATTTTTGCAAAAGAAGAAAATTGGGATAAAGATGATGGATTTCATATGTTAGATTACTCAATTAAATTAATTGAAGAGGGATATATGAATGATAGAGGTTGGAATGGTGATATAGGACATAATAGATTACCAGAAACAATTGATTTTTTATTAAAACATAAAAGTAAAAAAATAATATTTTTTTATATCAATTGGGAGCCATGTATGGAAACTGAACAAAAACAATTAAGTAGATTGAATGGTAATATATTATTTTTTGTTGATGATAATTCAGTAAAATATTCTAAAAATCAAAAATTTTCTCACTCACATATATTATCATCGTATCTTTTTCCAGATACAATAGGTTTAAAAAACTTTTATTTTTTTGGAAATTATTTAAAATATAAAAACGATTTTAAATATAGATTAAATTTTCCAGTAAGAAGAATCCATGTCTATAAAACAGATATTGTTGAAAGATTAAAAAAATTAAATAATAAGTATATTAGTGTTTCTTTATCTTCTTTTACAGATTATGGGCAACATGAAACTAATATAGAAAAAACAAAATACAAACTAAATAGTTGGTTGAAAAAGTATATGGATGTTTATATCGAAAAAAGAGGATATAATATTCAAGATTTTGGTGGTGAGTGGAATTGGAATAATATGAACGAGTTTTTATGGAAAATGTTTGGTATATCTGATATAAATTTAATATACGAAACATGGCAAAGAACTCATATAAATGAAAAATCTATTTCACATATATTAGCAGGTAAACCATTTATACCATGTCGATATAATACTATACAATATTATGAAGATATGTGTAGAAAATATGGATTGGAATATGAAGAATATCCATTACAATATTACGATTATATATTTGATATAATGGATACTTTGGATGAAATTATAAAAAATGATGAAAAATATGAAGTTTTTTTATCAAAGCTAAAACGATATGTTTTAAAAATGAGAGAAAACTACATAGAAATAATTCACAATAATAACGATGTTTTAGATTTATTGATAAACAAAAATGATAATAAAAGTACATCACTCATATAGATACGATTTATTTTGGTATTTATTCCATTCAGTTTCTTTAAAAGAAAAGTTACCACATTTTACTGAAGAAAACAGATTAGTAAAGAACAAAAGAATAACTGAAAAGGTAATAATACACGCAAGATATGATAAAAAAGATTTTGAAATCCATTTTGTAGGTGAAGATGAATGGGATGATGAAGAGGCTGTACATATTTTAGATATTACATTTAATGCTATTGAAAATGGTGCTGCATATGATAGAATGTATATTGAACAAACAATTCATTCATTTTTAGATAATAGATTACCCTTATTAAATTCTCTCGATGATACTGTAAAAAAGAACACTCATGTATTTTCTATTTTTTGGGAAGGGTTTACTTTTGACAAAAATGATATTAATTTAATTGAAAAAATAGATAAAAAAATAAATACATACTCTGACACTATTACATTAAAAGATAATTTTAGATTTATATTTACACAATCTTTTTATTCATTAATTTATCCTGAAGAGAATGGAGTTAAAAATTACTATCATTTTTATGAATGGTTGAAATATAAAAACGATTATAAACATAAAATATTATATCCAGTACGAAGAATATACGATAGTAAACTATACGTTGCAAAAGCTATTGATAAATTAAACAATCCAAACTTTTTAATATCATATTCATCATTTAACGAATCAAATTATATTCCTTGGTTGAAAAGTGAATACAATAATGTTATTGATGAATTTTTAGAAATACCAAATAAAGTAAAAATTGATAAAGGTGGACATACTTTAGATGATTGGGGTGGTGAGTGGATGGAAAATAATATGAATGAAAATATGTGGAGAATATATTCATTATCTGAAGTTATTTTAATACATGAAAATCCTATGAATGATTGCTTTAGTGAAAAAACAATATCTTGTATATTATCAGGTAAACCATTTTTAGATGTACATTATAGAACTATAAAAAGAATACATAAAATACTTGAATTACATAATATTTCTATTCCGGAATATCCATTGCCAGAATATGATGATATAACAAATGTATTTGATATATTAGATAATGTAACTAAAGATGAAGAAAAATGGATTGAATTTAAAAGTAAACTAATAGTATGGCAAGAATATATAAGAAATAATTTTCTAAAAATAATTACAACAAAAAATAGTTTTTTGGATATTATAAAGTATAAAGATAAATCACTATTATAAATCTTTCTATATTTATATACTGATACAAAAATGAAAGAAATTTATATGAAAATATGGAATATTATCCTTCTTGCAGTTTTATTAGCAGGATGTGAAAAGGAGGTTATTGCTCAAGAACCTCAACAATTAAGAACCGAAGTAATAGTAGAAAACCAAGTTTTTAAAGTTTGGTACAACGAAGTATATGAACAACCTATGAAGTTGATTTATACTTCAACCAATAGACCAAAGGGTGTAGATAGAGGTTCAATGAACTTTTATACTGAACCAAATGTTCATACTTCAGATAACAAAGATTATTACAGAAATGTATGGGATAAAGGACACCTTGCCCCAGCAGCAACTTATTCTGATAACATGGAAAATCTCAAACTAACTTTTTCTTTTTTAAACTGTGCTCTACAAGACCAATATCTAAATAGAGGGGAATGGAGATTATTAGAAGAACAAGAAAGAGTTTGGGATGATGAATCAAACCTAACTGTAACTGTGGAATTGGTATTTGATGAAGGACATGAAGTTTTACCAACAGGTGGACATATCCCAACTGATATGATTAAACACATTTACTTTGAAAAAACTGGTAGTTACAAATGTTTTGAATTTGAAAACTCTAAACCTGAGAAAGGTTGGGAGGAACATGAGGTAACTCATTCTCACTAATATTTATAGTATAGATGCATCACAAACAACTCATATCTGAACTAATCGATGAATTATCGTATCGTGTAGGTGTTCCTAATATAAAAGATAAGGAACATCAATCTATCATGTCCGAAATTCTAACCGAATGGGGTAAATTTAAAGAAAAAGAAATTATCCTTGAATTCCTTACAGAAGCAGAACCTAACAAAAATGATGAAAGATATGTTTCTGTTGGATTTGGTAACTTCAAATTAAAAGGTAAAGAAGGTGAAGATGACCCAACTTACGAGAAAGATGATAAAGGTAACTATGTAAAGATAGCTCAAAAAGATGGTGAAGGTGGTGGTGATGGAGAAACCAAAGAACAACCACCACAAGGAACTGCCTTAAAAGGTAAGGGTGGTGATGATTATAAATCAAAATTACCAAAAGGAGACCCTGCTTCCAAAAAACCAACCGAACAAGATAAAAAAGAAGAGTTGGCATCTGAACCAAGAACAATTGCTGGTAAAAATAAAACTTTAAAGAAAGTTAATTCATTGGAAACAGAAACATTTACAATGGATTTACCACCAAGTTCGGATGAATTTAAAAAGAAGAATGAAAAAATAGTAAACCCAACTCCACCAGAACCATATCAGATTCCAAGTTCATTAAAAGAAAATCCAAAGTTTCCAAAAAAATATTTGGTAGCATTAGAAAGAATGATGAATACAAAACCAACTGGTGATGGAACTAAATGGACACATTATAGTGATATAGCTGGGGGAGCAGGTCAGATATCAGCACAAGCTGGCGAACTTATGACAATGATGGGTACATCTATGACTGATTTGGAATTTGAAGAATTTACTGATTCATTACTTAAACATGAATCTGAAATCATAAGTAATAATCCAAAATTAAAAACTGAAGGTTCTCGTATCGTAACTAAGAGTTGGATTAAATCAGCACAAAATAACAGACAAGCTATTTTAAATAGAATACAAAGTGAGTATCCTGGTTCTGAAGTAGTTGCAACTGCTTGGGATACTAAAGATGATGTTGAATCACTTGGTTTAAGTGATTACGAAAAGAACAAAGGATTTTCTACTGATATGTACATAAAGATTCGTACCAAGGATGGAAACGAAATCTTAGATGAAGTATCATTAAAAAAATCTACTGAAGTAAACTTCCTAAACTCAGGGGCAGGTAAATTCTCAGAATGGGATTCTGATATACCAGATGAGATAAATCAAAATGTTTATAGAGATAAGCAAAGAGAAAGATTATCTAAGTTTGGTACTGATGCAAAAGAGAGTATAAACAAATTTTTAACAAGTGGTTCTGATGAAGCAGCTAAGCTTAAAAAAATGTTTGAATCTAAAAAGATTGATTTCGAAACTGCATTAGAAGATACCGCTCGTGGTAAGGGTAGTAGAAGTAAATCTAAAGTAATACTTGAATCAATTAAAGCATTAGCAGATAGTGGTGATATAAAAGCACAACAATATCTTGAAGAGAACGATAGGATTCACAGAGATTTCCAAGAAGCAGCTGTAAAAGCTATTACAGAAAATCCAAAGATGAAAGCAGGTATGTTAAACGAAATACGTTCGGAATTTCCACTAAAAGCAGTATCTGATGGTGAAGAAACTATGGCAATTGGAGCTAACTCATTAGATAAAACTGTAATGAAAGATATATTTGGTACAGATGATTATGATGAGATAAAAGAAAAACTAACAGCAGAGCCAGGTCCACCACCATTCTTAGGATATCAAGCAAATGTTGGTGAAGATGTTATTCCACTTGCAGAGATACGAGTAAGAGAAGATGGTGTAGGATACGGTGGTCAAATTAAGTTTGAAATGACGTTAGATAAACGATTTGCTAAAGTACTAAAAGCATCAAACGAAAAAATATATTCAAAATAACAACGTTAATTGAGGGTTCGTTAAACATTTCTCATTATCTCAACCTTTCCTTTAAGATTTTTATATTTATATAGGAACATTTAATTGAGATAGGAAATAAATGCAAACACAGTTACTCTGTACTTTTACTAATAAAGAGGAACTTCAAAATACCCTACAACTTATAAGAGAAACGTATCACATAGTTTACAACTATATCTACGTTTTACAGAATAAGGGTAATTTGGATGAACTTTTCATTACTTACAATATAGATACCACTCATAAACCAGAGAAACCTTTGGAAGATACTATATTGGTACATCGTAAAAAACAAAGTAATACACTATATACTATTAACGCACTCAATGAGTTAGTTAAAGAAGAAAATGGTGGAGTTTTAGACAAATCATTCTCGATTGATTGGGATAAGTTTAAAAATTCTATAATTGTAACTAACGTTGAGGGAACTAAAAAAATATCAACAAGAATCTTCGAAGTTATAGAATTTAATGAAAAATAAAAATATTATTACTTTTGATATTCATCACAAAGAAAAGGTAATAAACATAAGTGGATTAAACTTCCAAATTTCAGAGCATAATATCTTATATCTACATTATGTTCATAATCATAGTTTTTCTCATCAACTATTAAAAAAAATATTTTTATTTTTAAACGATTTATATACTGATTATAATTTTTGGTGGATTGAATATATGGAATTTACATCACCTAATGCAAAAAGAATAGGTGATATAATTGAAGTATTTGAAGAAATTGGACTTTCTAATAAATTAAAGTTTTTTGATAATAATTTAAAAAAAACAAATTTTTTTAAAAATGGTTATTTAAAAGGAGTACCTACCATGTTTGGTTTTACTGCTAATCATTCTTTAGAAATACAAAAAAGAACCTTTAACAAAAAATTTATTTGTTTAAATAGAGTTGATAGAGAACATAGAAAAATAATATTCGATTATTTAAATGAAAATTATAAGAACGAATCATATTTATCATATGTTCCTCAAGAAGAAAATAATCCACTTAGAGTAGTTTTAGATGATCCAGAAATATCTAAAATCGGTAATTTAGAAAACGCATTTACATCACCATATCAACTAACATCTTTTTGTAATGTGGTAAATGAAACATTAAGCCTAAACGATTTTGTTCATATAACAGAAAAAATAGATAAATGTTTTTCAGCAGGACAGCCATTTATAATAAACGCAGGTCCACATTATATTAAATATTTAAAAAAATATGGATTCAAAACATTTGATAAGTGGTGGGATGAATCTTATGATGAAGAGATAGATTTTAATCAAAGAATTAAAAAGATTAAAAAAACAATTGATTATATAGCATCTTTTTCAATTGAAAAATGTGAAGAAATTTATACAGAAATGATTCCATATCTTTTACATAACCAAAATTTATGTAAAGAGTTTTCAAATTCTATATGGCATCTTCCAAAATGGGATAGAATCGGTATTGAAATGATTGATAAAAAAACTTCAATTTAATTTGGATATATCAAATATTTTTCGTATATTTACTATGTAAATGAGAGATAAGATATGAAACTTAAAACAATTCAAAAAATAGTTGATGAAGTTTATCCAAAGATTGAAAAGTATTATGGGTATTCAAAGTTCTTTCCTGAAGTAACTCCTTACATTGAATATGAAACTTCTATCTATGGTAGATTAAGTGGTGAAGAAGATGATGGTACAATGGGAGAAGAATCACCAGATGCAGAGTTTGATAGAATTGACAACTCAATTGTTATCTACTATCCTAAAATGAAATCAAAAAAACATATCGTGGAAACTTTAGTTCACGAATACCAACATTATCTACAATCTCCTTTGTGGATGAAAAGATATTACACTATGGGTTACAATTATAATGACCACCCATACGAAGTACA
>Ga0222715_10002115_pt1 | contig 18372 bp, 15 predicted proteins | sample C33_9DmetaG_FD_165056 | JGI IMG/M metagenome (GOLD analysis project Ga0222715, IMG submission 165056) | Estuarine water microbial communities from San Francisco Bay, California, United States - C33_9D | ecosystem: Environmental > Aquatic > Marine > Unclassified | place: USA: California... | reverse complement strand
CTCTTGTTTCTGGATGAAATTCAAGAGCTGGAACAAAAATATCGCCATTGCTAAAAGTTGAGCCGGAAAGTTTTTTATTAGCCAAGAAAGTAAAAAATTTCTTTATTATCTTTCCGGTAGATCGTTTATATGCATATTCTAATTTAAAGGAGGCCCGCAACATGTTAACTTTCTTCTATCATGGTTAATTTGGAACCATCTAAGATAACATGCTTCATGAGTTTACCTGACGCATTTCTTGGAAGAGGCTCACTTCTGACTTCCCATAATGATGGTACCTTAAATTCAGCTAGATGACTTCTTACGTATTCCGCTAGTTCATTCAAGGAAATTTTCTCATGCATTACTACGATTGCCTTTACCTCCTCTCCCAAATCATCGTTTGGAACTCCTACCACCGCAGACTCCACCACATTGGGATGAGAGTCTAAGAGAATTTCAATTTCTTGAGGATATACGTTTTCAGCTCCTCTGAGAATTAAATCGGTTCTTCTTGAAACAATGTAAAAAAGCCCATCAGCTTTATAGGCAAAATCGCCTGTTTTTAGCCACCTTCCATTGAGTAAAGAATGATTAGTAGCATCTTGGTTGTTATAGTAACCGAGCATAACAGAGGGGCTTTTTACAAAAATTTCACCCTCAATGTGATCATTAATAATAATATTTCCATTATCGTCTCGTAACTCAATATTGATAGTTGGCATGGCTTGACCTGGAGACTCTGGGCAAGCATCTAAGCCATCACCCCAATTGATAATTGTAATGGCACCAGATTCTGTCAACCCATATCCGTAACCAAAGTTATGCTTACAATTCGGAAATACTTTTTTAGTTCTTTCAATATGTTTGGATGGCATTGGAGCCCCACCACCGCCAATGACTAACACGCTAGTAAATTTTTTTTGCAAAGATTCAGCTTGATCTAATACTCTTTTTAAGGCCGTTGGAACAGCACCACCCCATGAAGTGATATTGTATTTATCTATGAGTTCTAAAATTCTTTGAGGATCAAATCTTCCGTTATAAATAAGAGTCGTGGTGCCAGCAAAAAGAGCTGTTACTGCACCTGCTGACAAACCTGAGACATGAAATAGAGGCGAAGTTAAAAGGCTTGTTGGTTTATGCTGAGTCCAATCAACTCCTAATTTCGTACTTCTAGAAGAAACAGCTGCACCCTGAAGGAGTTGAAGCATAGTATTAGAAACCATAGAACGATGAGAAGTCATTACTCCTTTTGGTGAGCCGGTGGTTCCACTGGTGTACAACAAACATGCACAATCATCTTCAGAGATTGGAGCAGTTCTAAAATCAGCTTTGCCATTAAGCTCCCTGAAATCAAATTCATCAAAATTTATTACATTCGCATAATTATTACTTAGTCTCTCTAGTCTCTTGGAATCCACTAAAATAAGCTTTGGATTAGCATCTGCAATAGCGGCTTCTGCTTCTTTTCCATTCCACCAACCATTCAAAGCACAAACGATACCCCCCAACGAGATAACGGACCAAAAAGAAATAATCCAATCTATGGAATTAGCAGCGTATATTGCAACTCTATCTCCTGGTTGAATGAAATATCGATCATTTAAGAAATTAGAAAACCCTTTAACTAATTCAAAATGTTCCTCAAAAGAAACTGTCTTATCTTTGAAAATTAAATAAGGTTTAGAGCCAAAATAGGCAGAATTTTTTATAAATTCAATCAGAGATTTAGGCCTATTTTTAAATACCTCTAACTCTTCGCCCAATACATCTTCAAAATGAGTGCTAAAAAAATCAGTCTTAAGTAATTGCTGGACTTCTAGATCAGAGTGCATAATAAATATTATAACTAAGGTATAAGTGCATGGATAAGAAAACAGCAATAATAACTGGTGGCGGATCTGGTATAGGTTTTGCTTGTGTAGAAAAATTTATCTCAGAAAACTATCAAGTAGTAATTATCGATTATGCAGTCAATGGAATTGACCAAAAACTTTCAGATGCGAATATACCTTCAAGCGAAGTCCATATTCATCAAGCTAATGTTGCTGATTTTAATGAACTAGAAAGTATCTTTAATCTTCTACCTGATCTAAGAGCAACCGCACTAATTAATTGTGCTGGCATCAGCCCTTCTACAAAACCGCTGCATGATTATGATGTAGAGGAATGGAAGCGATGTGTTGATATTAATTTAAATGGAAGCTTTTATGCTTCAAAATTATTTGCTCAGCAGTTTATAAAAAATAAGTTAAAGGAAGGGTCTGTTATAAACATCTCCTCTATTATGGGTAAACGCGGCACTCCAGGTCATGCAGTATACTCTGCAACCAAGCATGCAGTTCTAGGTCTTACCAAATCAATGGCACAAGACTATGCGAGTATGAATCTTAGAGTGAATGCCATAGGCCCAGGTGTCATTGAAACTCCAATGACAAGTAGTTTTTTAAAAGATGATGCCTTCCAAAAGTTTTTTTTAAGTAAAATTCCAATGCAACGAGCAGGCAAAGCTTCCGAAATTGCTAATACCGCATATTTTCTATGCTCGAGCGAGGCTTCATATCTAACTGGAGCATACATACCAGTGGATGGTGGATTTTTGGCTGTTTAATTTAATTTCAAATTTTTCAACATTTGTCTATAATTAAGAGATGTATGAAAATGCAAAACAAGCAAGAAGCGTTAAAAGAATAGATGCCCTCCTGGCTACTGCCGAAAAACTATTAAACGAAAAGTTTAATGTTTCTGATTTAACCATCGCATTACTAACTAAAGAAGCTGGATTAAAGAGAACATCTACCTACAAGTTTTTTCAAACACCTGAGGAAATTAAGTTTGCATTAGCCACAAAATATTTCAATGATTTAGCATCTCATATTAAAAATACTTCATTTCAATTAACAGAAAATACTCTGCATGAATTGTGTGCTTGTTTGGTAAGAGAATGTTTTGTCTTTTTTGAATCCAATCAAGGTGCAATGAAATTATTACTTGGTAACAGCTTTCTTCATGCTGTTGAGAAGAAGATCTTCCAAGATTTTTCTAATACAGTACTTCAAAAATTTGAGAACTTAACGAAGCTGCCTAATATGTTTGATAAGTATGGTGTTTTTTTAGTTACCAATCAGATATTACTTTCCGTGATGGCACTCAATTACCGTCAAAATAATCTTCTAAATGAAATAGGCAAAAAAGAGGCTCTTAGGGCAGCATACGCATATCTGCTAAGCTGCACCACAAAATAGGCTAGCCTACCAATAAGATCTTTAAGATATCTTTAGAAATATCAAATTGAAGTTGCGATGATGGCTTGAAGATACTTTGAGTTATCTTCCAATGATCATCTTGCTTTTGATACTCATCCTCATAGGTTCCTTGCAAAATAGTATGAGTTTTATCTTTGGTATTAATAAGCGTATAAGTTAAGCCCCAGGTTCCAGTTGCTAGGGACTGATTGAGTATAGTGATAATAGGATTATGCGCATGATGAGTTTCTTTCATGTACTCATGACAACCAATATCTTGAAAAATTTTTGCCAAATCATCAGGATTGGTAAATGTACCAATTTGTCCGTAATCAATTGAACATGGATTAGAAAAAACACTTTTCATCGTCTCAGAATCTTTTTGATCGCAAGCATTTAGATAGGTATGTTTGAGCTGAGTGATTAAATGAATGTTAAAAAGTATATCAATTTTTGAATTATGCTCAGACACCAAACAAGACTCTTAAAAAAACATAGAAAAGCACAGTGAGTAATGCACCAACAGGAACAGTAATTACCCATGAAACAACAATTTGACTTATTTGTTTTAAATTTAATTTTTTGTAATCATTGGCTAGGCCTACTCCAATAACTCCTCCGATAAGGGTATGAGTTGTTGATACTGGGAACCCTAAAAACGAGGCAAAAACCACTGTAGATGCGGTTGCTAGATTGGCAGAAAACCCAAAGCTTGGCGTCATTTTTGTAATCTTTTCCCCAACAGTTTTAATCACTTTGTGGCCGTAGGTAGCCAATCCAAAAACTATGCCCACACCCCCAAGAAGTAGCACCCAGGAACCTACTGAAGATTGTTCATTAATCACACCATTTGAATTTACGACCGATACTATGGCAGCAAGGGGGCCAATCGCATTAGCAACATCATTTGAACCATGGGCAAAAGCCATGGCGCAAGCTGCAAAAACCATCAATAATGAGAACGCCACCTCAATACCGTTCACATCATTTAAATTACTAGCCTGCCTTCTGAGATACAAATAAGCAAATACTGATAAAAGTGCAGCCAAGCCCAAAGAAAATTTGAGCACAAAAAGATCGGACCAATTAAAACCTAGATGCACCAAGCCTTTTTTTGAAGTCACCAAGGAAATTACAACGGAAACTAAAAATACATAAACAGGTATTAATCTGATCGCAGCCTTTGACTTATCAGCTGAATTTAAAATAAAAATTTGTACTGATCTAAAAATGACAAAAGCAAGAAATGCTGAAATCAATGGCGATGATATCCAGCTATAGACAATATCTAAAATTTTGTCCCATGAAACGAAGGAAGAACCCTTGGTAATTAAAACAAAACCTACGATTGCTCCTACTATTGAATGGGTAGTTGATACTGGCCAACCATTTTTACTGGCAATCAATAGCCATGACCCTGTTGCAAGTAAGGTTGCCATCATGCCTACGATAAAGATATCAACATTATCTTGATAAACCATGGGATTTACGATTCCCTTTCTTATCGTTGAAGTAACCTCCCCACCTGCTAGATAAGCACCTAAAAATTCAAAAATAGCAGCAATAATGACAGCTTGCTTAAGAGTTAATGCCCTGCTGCCAACAGATGTTCCCATTGCATTGGCTACGTCATTAGCTCCTATACCCCAGGCTGCAAAAAAACCCAGACAGCCTGCTATGAGTAAAATGACTAACGGATCTAAAAAAAGGCCTTCCATTTATACTTAATACTGATAATTCTCTTAAAATACATGCATAACTTTACATGATAAATGTTACATTTGCGTTAAATAAATAAATGATTACGAACTTTAATTTAGGAGAATATTCAAAACTTGATTCGAATACCTATGGACTAGAAAAAAGGAGATTGCAGATAGAAATCCTTAAGCTCCAAGAAGATGTGATTAAAAATAAACGCAAGGTGTGCATCGTTTTCGAAGGTAGAGATACCGCTGGCAAAAGCTCTGCAATAAAGTTTTTTAGCGAGCACTTAAGACCATCCCGCTATAGATATATTTCTTTGGGCATTCCAACCAAATGGGAATCATCGCATTGGTTTCAAAGATGGCAAAAGGCTCTTCCAAAAGAGGGTGAAATCTGTTTCTTTGATAGATCTTGGTATACCCGAGCATTAACGGAACCCGTGATGGGCTATTGTTCTGAAAAACAATATGTATCTTTCATGCAAAAAGTCATTCCATGGGAAATTAATCTTAAGGAAAAGGGCTTTGAAATAGTTAAATTTTATTTTTCACTCACTCAAGATCAACAAAAAAAGAGAATGAAAGCTAGAAAATCTTCTGAGTTAAAATATTGGAAATTATCCGATAACGATGAAAGGATAGTTGATAAATGGGATGCATTTACATTATTTAAAATGCAAATGTTTGATAAAACATCGGTGGAAGGATCGCCTTGGGTTGTCATCAATTCCAATAATAAAATGATCGCTAGAATTACAGCGTTGAGATATTTCATAACCAATATGGAATATGAAAATAAAAAACTCCATAAACCTCTAGCTTGGGCTAGAAAAATTTCTCACTATAGTGTCAAAATTGAGGGCATAGATTTTGATAATCTTGATTATGAACAATTCATGATTCTTTCAAAATATTCAGATGATATTTAACACATGAAGATAGCCTCAGTAGATATCGGAACCAACGCAGTTAAGACAAAAATATTTCAAACAAGCCCTACATCCATCAAATTTATTCAATCGGAACGATCTCCAATGAGACTTGGCAAAGAAGTTTTTGTAGATGGTCAAATACCGCAAGAAAAGTTAGATCAACTTATCATTATCTTAAAAGGCTATAAAGAGATTTTTAATGTTCAAAATGTTAAAGATTACGAAATAGTGGCAACCTCCGCATTCAGAGACACTCAAAATTCAGAAGAAGCAAGAAGATACATTGAAAACAACATCGATCACCCTATTAAAATTATTTCTGGGCTTGAAGAGGCAAAATTAATGCGATTTCATCCTGAAGCAGAAAATAATAAAAACGATATGTTTATTGATTTAGGAGGTGGGAGCACTGAAATATTCATGCATGATGAAGGGGAGCAAGTTATAGCTTCCTTTAATTTAGGTGCTGTTCGAAATATGCTAGGCATGGACAAGCAAAGCGAGTGGCGAAGACTGGAAAGATTTCTAGAAAGATCCAAAAAACCAAAAAAAATCGTTGGCATCGGGGGCAACATCCGATCTTTTATTTTTGCAAATAATGCAAAAACTATGAATTTCAAAAACTTTGCAAAGTCCGCTGACATAATGAAGAGCATTTCTCTGGAAGAAAAAATGAATCTATATGGTTTTTCAATTGATAGGGCTGATGTTATAGATTACGCCATGACAATATTCAAATTTATTATGGAAAAAGCTAATTGCAAAAAAATTAAATCAACCAAATGGGGTGTTTCTGACTCCATTGCAGTCAAGTTATTTCATGAGATTTATTCAAAAAAAATAAAGATTATTAATTAAAATCTTTTTTAGTTAACGGCACTGTAAACCAAAATGTTGAGCCAACATCCTGGTTGGACACGACCCCAACCTCTCCATGCATTTGGTTAACCAAATGTTTAGTAATTGCCAAACCTAAACCACTGCCCTGTGTACTTTCAGCTCTAGCTTTAGCAGTCCTATAGAATCTACTGAAAACATGTTTTTTTTCAAGATCATCTATACCAATTCCTTCATCGGTAATTGCGATTCGAGCATGCGATTTCTTTTTTCTTACTTTGATGATGATGGTGGAATTAGAGTTGCTGTACTTAATAGCATTGTCTATAAAATTGTTGAGAACCCGTTCAAGAGCGCTTTGATCAGTAAATACTTTTAAATTAGATGAGTAATCAAATTCAATATTGATATTCTTCTTTTTTAAAACGGGTAAAAATCTTTCTATGATCTTATGAATTTCATTTCTAAGAACCAAATATTCTGAATTAAATTTTAATTCTCCATATTCAATTCTTGATAAATCGATAAGACTATTAACCATTTCTGTCAATCGATCAGCATTGTGCAAAATTGCTGAACTAAAAGTAGTTGCGTCCTCCTTAGAGTCAAGCGCACCATCTAGCAATGTTTCTGAATTTGCCTTGATAACACTTACAGGAGTTCTCAGTTCATGGGATAAGTTTGAAATAAAATCCCTGCGCATAGAATCCAAATGCCTTAACTGAGTTTCATCATGCAATACTAAAATCTTTTCCCCTGTAGATTTTGATCTATTCATTTGCGCTAAAATCCAGCGATTCTCTCCTATTGAATCTATTTCAAACTCCATGGCGAATTTGCCCTTTTTGCCTGCTTGATCAAATAATAATTTAATCGGTTTACTAGGTATTTCATCAAGGGTAAGGTTAACCAAACTTTCGACATTCAAAATATTATGTGATTCATCATTGGCATACGTAACCACGCCATTTTTATCAAAAACCATGATCCCTTGACCAATGTCATCAAGCACATTACCAAACTGGTCTCGTTGTTTTGCAAGGATAGAAATTTGATCTTTAAGATTAGTAGAAATAGCTGAAATGGTTCTAGCAACTGATCCTATTTCATCACCCCTGTTTATTGGCAAAGCCTTTAATTCTTTTTTCTTATACTTTTTCTTTGCTAAATTACTTGCGACAGATTCAAGTTCAATTAAATTATCTCTAGTATAGTTTCCAGCAAGAATGCTAGCTAAAATTGCAACAATTAATGCCACTACCGCAATCAATAAAACTGAATTATTTAGAGAATCAAAGACTGAACTAAAGTAATTGTAAGGAACGGAAATTCTTACAAAATAGGCGTTTTCAAGATTATCTGCCTTGATCGCAAAATAGAGCATATCTGTCTGCAAGGTTTCGCTAAATCTTCTACTCCACCCAATACCTTCTTGAGAAGCTTGAATAACTTCAGGCCTATTGAAGTGATTATCCAATCCTGCCAAACCGCTATCCTTGAGGTCAGAGTCAGCAATGACCTCTCCCAAGGAATTGATAAAAGTAATCCTCGAATTTGTTGCTTGAGAGTAATTGTCAGTCCTAATTTTTAGTGTTTTGTTAAAAAAATCTGGATCAGAAGACGCCTCAGTCAAAATAAGATTGCCTTGCTTTTGAAGCTCAGAGAGAATCTGTGTTTCTAGTCTATTTGTTAAATCTCTCTCAGCAACAATGAAAGAGCATATGATTCCTATGGATAAGGTTGAGAGAACAATAATAAAAATTCTTGTTCTTATATTCATAAGGTTTGCAAGTTAGAGGTTTGAGTTGAATTTATAACCAACTCCTCTGATAGTTTGAATATATTCTCCTGCTGAGAGCAATTTTTCTCTAAGTCTTTTAATATGCGTATCAACAGTTCTAGTGGTAATATCAGAAGAATAACCCCAAACATCTTGCAATAGTTGATCGCGAGACTGAACTCTTCCTCTTCTATCTAAAAAATGTTTTAAAAGTTTAAATTCTAGCGCAGTGAGTTTAACTTCCTTGCCTTTTACTTGAACAATATGCGCATCAAAATCAATTCGCAGGCTACCAATGACATACTCACCAATACTGTCTGGAGAAGAGTCTGGGGCTCTTTTTAAGATAGCTTTCACTCTTAAAATTAATTCTCTAACACTAAATGGCTTGGTAACATAATCATCTGCTCCAAGCTCAAACCCCACCACCCTATCAACTTCATCGGATTTAGCTGTAAGAATAACAATTGGTATATTTGCATAAGAGGAGTTAGATTTTAATTCCCTACAAAGATCCAGTCCCGAGCCGTCTGGAAGCATTAAATCTAAAATAATAAGATTGATGGAATCGGAGAATACAATGTCTCTGCCTCTGGAAATAGAGCCCGCTAAGGATACCTTAAAGCCTTCTTTTAGAAAATTGTATTCTATTGTTTTTCTTATATCCGGTTCGTCTTCAACAATTAATATATGCATATCTAATAATTTTAAAAGTAGATTTTATATTCAAAGTTTTAATTACTTTCTATTTGTTGCAAAAAAGTTACAAATTCTTTTCTAAGCGAAGGTTTATCAAATTTTCCAGATCCTACTTTTGGAAGGTGCTCTGTTTGGATTCTTATGTGAAGAGGAATTTTAAAAGCAGCTAACTTGCCCTTTAGAAAATCTTTTAGCTCTGCTTCATTTAAAAATTTATTTGATTTAAGAGAAACTGCGGCACAAAGGACTTCTCCCAATCGATCATCGGGTATTCCAAACACAGCAACTTCAAACACAGCGGGATGTTCAGAAATAGAAGATTCCACTTCAATGCAGGAAATGTTTTCGCCCCCTCTGATCACTAAATCTTTGGCACGGTCAACAATAAATAAAAATCCATCTTCAAGGTATCCTAAATCACCGGTTCTAAACCACCCATCTTTCATAACTTCCGCAGTTGCCTCGGGTTTATTCCAATAACCAACCATATTTGCCGGCGACTTAATAACCACTTCACCAATTTGTTTTTCTTGATTTAAAAAATTCCAATCTCCTTCAATGATAGCCAATTGAGTAACCGGTGGAACGACTTTTCCGCAACTCGCTGGATGAGACAGATATTCATTGCCGCCATTAAGAGTGCCTATAGCATTAGTTTCAGTTAACCCATAACCTATGGATGGTTTAGCGAACGCAAATTCTTCATTTAATTTTTTGACATGCTCAGGAGGTCGATGGGCTCCTCCTCCTCCAAGCTCTTTTAACGAAGATAAATCGTAGCTACTCCTATTTGGGTGCGTTAATATCTCCCAAGTCATGGTAGGTACTCCGGTGATATTGGTAATCTTTTCATCTTGTATTAACTGCATTGCTTCTTCGGTGTCCCATTTAGAAACCATCACCATTTTTCTTCCTGAGATTACAGACATTAAAAAACCTGCATGGCTCCCAGTAACATGAAACAGAGGAACGCAATGGAGAATTGAGGGCTCAACTCCTTCTGAGGCTTCCGTTAGTCCATCGCCAAAAACTGTATTGCGTAACGTCGAATAGAGAGCCCAACTAAATAAGCCTGAAAGAATATTCCTATGAGAAGATAAAACACCCTTTGGAAAACCGGTTGAACCAGAGGTATAAAAAATAGTAGCGTTATCGTGCTTATTCATATCAACTAACGGCATATCAGAAGCATTGTTATCAATCCAATCATTGAAATTAATCAGGCTGTCATGATCTTCTCGAACAACTATTTTTTTTATATTAAAAGAGTTGATGCTGGAAAGACGCTTAACATCGCCAAAGATAATTTTAGCTTCGCAATCGCTCAAACCATACTCTATCTCAGAACCAACCCACCAAGAATTTAGCGGCACACAAACTGCCCCGATAGATGTGATTGCGATAAATAAAATTACGTACTCAGGATTATTTGGCATGCAAATAGCAATTCTATCTCCCTTCTGAATCCCCTCAGCTTGAAGCTGACATGCGACTCTCACAGCCTCTTGATAAATTTGTTTGTAGCTGTATCTTTCTAAATTAAAGACCAACCAATCCTTTTCAGGATGCATTAGACCCAGCTCAAAATATTCTTTTAGGGTGTTTGGAATATTTATGAACTCATGAAATATTTCATCATTCTTCTTATCTGGCTCTTTGAAGGCAAAGATTTGATCAGGTCCAGTTAAAGCTATAAGAGTATCGATGTATTTTTGATTCATTTTAGGTAAACTTAATTGGCAATTAATTTTTGTAAATTATGAAGTTAAAGTATACACAATTATCTCCAATTATCCTTTTCCTGGCATCTTGCGCAGGTGGTGGCGGTGGATCTAGTCAGCAAATCATTTCACCACCCCCTGCTCCACCAGGACCCACGTACGAGGAGCTCAAAGCGAAATATGAGAGCAATTATGAGTATCAGCAACAATGGGGATTAGGCTTAGCTAATGCATCAGCAGCGTACGCAAGAGGATCGACAGGAAAAAACATAACCATTGGAATAACAGACTCTGGGCTTGATGTGAGTCATGTAGAAATAGATGGCACAAGAGTGAATCCAAACAGCTATCTCTCATATAGTAACTACACTCCCAATACTAGACAAAAACGGCACGGCACGATGGTTGCATCCGTTGCAGCAGGCATTCTTTCAGAGAATTCGGATACTCCAATGCATGGCGTTGCATTTGATGCAGACATTTTTTTTGTTGCCATTCAACTTGGAGAACCAGACGATACCTACGAGCCCATTGATTTGGGTGACGGAAATGGGGGCCAGCCAGATCCTGACTTTTCTGGAGTTGATAATTTTTTTGAGAATTTATTTAAAGTTTATACATCAAGAAATATTGATATTGTAAATAACAGCTATGGCTATCCTGGAAATGTTATTGATTACAGTGAAGAAATTATTAGAAATGCATTCCCTAAAACTATTGCGGCCTTAGCTCAATCAGGCGTTGCACCTGCAGATAAAACAATTTTTGTCTGGGCTGCAGGCAATGCTGGCAGCTATGCAGATCAAGGAGTGGACTACTCTAGTCCAGAAATTTTTCCTGGGATGACTTATCTAATTGAAGAAATCCAAGGACATTCTATAGCAGTGGTTTCCGTTGACGAAGATGGTTCTATTTCTGATTTTTCAAGTAGATGTGGTGTTGCGGCAGCATTTTGCATTGCTGCTCCAGGAGGAAGAGTTATAGGCGCTTATCCCACCTCGCTCGATGATCCAGGAATTTACGAAAGCACTGATGAGTGTGTGAGCGATAATAGTTGTTACGCAAGAATAAGCGGTACTTCTTTTGCTGCTCCTTTTGTATCGGGAGCTCTAGCTGTTCTTTTTGAGCACTTTGAAGGTCAATTAGGAAGCACGGAAATTGTGAATAGGCTATTTGCGACAGCTAATGATGAAGGAATTTACTCTGATTCAGCAATTTACGGACATGGTTTAATCGATCTAGATGCTGCAACTAATCCGATGGGTTCATTGTCTGTATCTACCTCAGGTCTCTTTTCAGGAGAGATGGCTCCTCTGCTTACAAGTGGTTTGACCGCATATAGTCCAATCCTTGGATACTCAATCCTTGAAGGATTAAAATCAAAATCCATTATTGCATTTGATGAGCTTAATTCTCCATTTAGAATTCCTCTGGGAAGCCTTATAGCATCTTCTAGTAATGGTGCTAAACGAATTGATACTACCGGAGTTTATGCTGATCCAACTAAAAAATCTTACTCCAAACAAGGATTAATTTTCGAATTTATTAACAGTCTCCCCCTTGATAATAAGTTCAACGATCTTAAGCATTTTTCGAGCTATTCAGATTTAAATCAAACTTTAAATATTATCGATCCCCTAAAGGGAACGTTTATATCCTTCGGTCAGAATAACAAAATTTCTTACACTGCTTACAACTCTGCAAAAGATTACACCTCATTTGAGAATCCGTACTTAGATTTTACTAAGCATGGTGTATTAATAAGCCAGAAATTTACCTGGAAAGAAACTGATATAACCTGGGTCACCAGTTTAGGACAGCCAAAAATAACTATTGAAGAAATATTTCATGATCAAAACATTAATTCTCAGATTTCATTAATTCTATCTAGAAAAAACCTTCCCCAGATCCAGCTTGGTTGGTTGAACGAAAAAGATACTATTTTAGGATTGGGTGGCTCTGGTGCATTCAATTTCTCTGAGAATACGGTCTCTTATTATCTTGGAATGCATCAATCTTTTAACCTCTCCGGGAGCTTAGTTTCTGTAACTGGTTTTAAAAGCTATGCTGCTGATAATAAATTTAATGGGGCTCTACTTAAAAACATTAAGGATCTTGAAACCAGTTTTTATAATTTTCAAATATTGATTCCCGGTCTTATCAGTAATTATGATCTTGAATTAAGTGTTACTAAGCCTTTATATATCTCAAGAGGATCTCTGCATTTGGAACTTCCAATTTACAGAGATAGATACTTAAATCTTTATACAGAAAGATCAGCCCTCCCGCTTAATGCAATTAATTCCGAAATGATTACTAGCCTAACTCTTAGGCAAAATAAGCAACATGAATCCTTCTATCTTCGATTTGAGAATATTGAAAATCCAAATCATGGGAATATTTTTAAAGACTACTTAAACGTTTCACTAGGATATAAATATATCTTTTAATATTGCTTTAGCTTGGGGGGGATTGTGAATTGGTTTGATGGAAAAGTAATTTATATTACAGGAGGGTCCGCTGGTATTGGGCGAGCGATAGCCGAGCAATGCCTGAAACAAGGAGCTTCAGTAATCATTACCGGAAGAAATAAAGAGACTCTGCAAAAAACTCACGCTGAGTTATTGGAGGTTTCAGAAAAGGTTCTAGCTCATGAAGCTGATGTTTCAAATAATGATCAAGTTACTGCCTCAGTAGATGCTGTGCTAGAAAAATTTGGACGCATTGATGGATTGGTAAATAATGCGCCATCCATTCATACTGGGTTGCTAAAAGATCTTTCTTACGATGCTTGGAGAACGAATTTCAAAGCAAACCTTGACGGCGTTTTCTTAATTTGCCAAAAAATAATCCCACAGATGCATGAAAATGGGACAGGTTCTGTGGTAAATATTTCATCGGTAGTTGGCCTAAAGGGCACTCAATATATGGGAGCCTATGGCGCGGCAAAAGCTGGACTGATCAACTTAACCCAAACAATGGCAATTGAAAATGCTCCAAATGTTAGAGTAAATTGTGTCGTTCCAGGTGCCGTAATGACGCCAGCAACTGAAAGAGCTATTCCAACAGACGATATGATGAAACACACGGCCAACACTATTCCTCTAAAACGCATTGCCGAACCTCATGAAATCGCTTCACCGGTACTGTTCCTACTTTCTAACCAATCTTCTTTTATTACAGGTCAAACCCTGGTAGTAGACGGAGGGAAAACTGCTGATTTAAATGCTGGAAACTGAACTAAACCCAAAATCTAACAATTGGTTCTCAAGTGTAGAGGAGCCAAAAATAGTAACCGATGTTAATTCAATCAGCTGGGATGATGAAGCTGATCTTGTAGTTATTGGATTAGGAGGCGCTGGGATAGCTGCATCTCTTGAAGCACTTGAACAAAAGCTAAGCGTTATAGGCTTAGATAAAACATCAGGCGGTGGAGCTACAGCAAGAAGCGGAGGCGTTTTTTATGCTGGAGGGGGAACCTCCATACAAAAAGAAGCTGGTATAGAGGATTCAATTGACAATATGTATAACTACTTAAAACAAGAGGTTGGAGATGTAGTTAAAGATGATACCTTGAGAAAGTTTTGCAATGACTCACCTGATAATACCAAATGGCTAATTGATAACGGAGTACAATTTAATGCCACATATTACCCAAAGAAAACCTCTTATCCAGATGCAGGGCATTACCTTTATCACTCTGATAACACTTTGGTTCCAAGCTATATGGAAAAAGCATACCCTGCTGCGAGGGGGCATCGCGGCTTTGAAGAAGGACCTTTCAAACCTATTGGTGTTGGAGGAACGATTTATTACCCCTTGAAGAAGGCTGCCTTGGCAAAGGGATTAAAGATTTATCAGCAAACTGAAGTAAAAGCATTAGTAATTGACAACTCCAATGCTGTCCTTGGGGTTAAGTGCTTAATGCTGCCAAGCGGTGCAGTCAGAGAAAAGTATAAAAAACTCATTTCAAGAGGTGAATTGTTTCAAATGATCTTGCCTCCAACTTATCCTGGAGCAAGTTTTTTAAGGGCTTGCGGGGCATACTTTATTAATAAAGCACATAAGCTTTCTAAAAAACATCAGCAAATCAAGTTTATACGTGGAAAAAAAGGAGTATGTATCTCTGCAGGTGGGTTTATTTTTAACAGAGAAATGGTAAAGCATTATGCATCCAAATATAGCCAAGGTATGCCACTAGGAACGTCATGCGATGATGGCTCTGGCATACGATTAGGACAATCCGTTGGTGCAAAAACAACTTTAATGGATAGAGTTACAGCATGGAGATTTCTTAATCCGCCTCACTCTTTTGCCAAAGGTATTGTGGTGAATAAGGCAGGCAAAAGATTTACTAATGAAATGGTCTATGGAGCAACGCTTGGTGATGCAATGTGTGAAGACCAAAATGGTAAAGCGTATTTGATACTAAGCAAAGAATTATTTAATGCAGCTAAGAAAGAAGCTAGCAAATCTCTCCCCTTCCAAAGAGATGCAGCAAGAATGATGATCTATTTTGGATCTAAGAAATCCAAAAATTTAAGCGTCCTTGCAAAAAAATACGGAATTGATCTTGATGGTTTGAGGTCATCCATAGCTAAATATAATGAAAGCTTTTTTAATAATGAACCCTGTGAATTTGGTAAAGCGCACAAAGATCTATCTCCACTAACCGGAACTTTGATTGCAATTGATATATCAATTGATGCTAGAGTTGCGCCCTTGCCAACTCTTACATTGGGAGGTTTGGTCGTCGAAGAGAAATCCGGTGCAGTGATTGGAACCAATGGAGAAATTATTTTAGGGTTGTATGCGGCGGGAAGATCTGCAGTGGGCATATGTTCTAATATTTACGTATCTGGACTTTCTGTTGCAGATTGTATTTTTTCTGGTAGAAGAATTGGCAAGACTCTAGGAGCAAATTAAGAATGAATAATTTTTCAACTCTTTGGGAAGAAATAAGCGATATTGTTCCCAATAATCAAGCCCTGATCAACGGCATGGATGTTCTTACTTGGAAAGAGTACGAAGAACAGGCTTCAAAAATTGCTCATGCTCTTGATCAATTTGGTTTAAAAACTAACTCGAAAGCTGGGCTTTATTTACATAATTCTAATGAATATTTAGTGGCACAATTTGCCATCTTTAAAATTGGTGGAGTAAGCATCAATGTTAATTACAGGTACCAAGCACAAGAACTAATATATTTGTTAGACAATTCAGACTGCGAGGCAGTTTTCTACCATGCGGTTTATTCAGAGCAAGTCATTAATATTGCGCCCAAATTACCAAACATAAAGGCCTGGATCTGTGTTGATGATGGGAATATGAGCACCTTTAAACACGCTCATGACTACAAGGGTTTATTAAAAAGTCCCGCGCTTCCAAGATCTACAAAACCAAATGATATTCTCTACATGCTCTATACCGGAGGTACTACAGGGATGCCTAAAGGAGTCATGTATAACCAAAGTGAATTTATCTTAGCCATGTTTAAAACCTTGAAAGGTTTAGGCTTTGAAGTTCCCGCAACGGCGATGGAACTAAGGGAATGCATCCAACTTCATAAAGAAAATCATTCTGCGCCCAGAAGTTTTGTAGCCTGCCCTCTCATGCATGGTACAGGAATGTGGCTAGGAAGCTTTTTACCTTTAAACCTTGGAGGTTCGGTTGTAACTACCTCAACACTTGGATTTGATCCACATGAGCTCTGGAAAGAGGTTGTCAGAACAAAAGCAACTAGTATAACTATAGTCGGAGATGCGTTTGCCAAGCCTATGTTAAATGCATTATCGGAAGGTAAGAGCACTGGAAATCCATATGACATTAGTTTGGTGAATACAATTATTTCAAGTGGCGTTATGTGGAGCAAAGAAGTTAAAAGTGGATTATTAGAATTTAACGATATGAAGCTTATGGATACCATGGGATCTACGGAAGGTGGTATGGGTGCATCTATTACCACACGAGAAATGAAAACCAATACTGCTAAATTTAAACTCAATCCTGGAACCATAGTTGTTGATGAAAATGATCAGACGATTGTTCCTGGTTCAGGCAAAGCAGGAATGATAGGTACATCCGGACTGGTCCCATTGGGTTATTACAAAGATGAAGCGAAATCGAGAGCTACCTTTAGGGAAGTTAATGGAGTGAGATATAGCTTTCCTGGAGATTTTGCATTGGTCGAGGAAGATGGGACGATCACTCTCTTGGGTCGTGGAAGTAATTGCATCAATACTGCTGGTGAAAAAGTATATCCAGAAGAAGTAGAAGAAGTGGTAAAACAACATCCTGTTGCCTTCGACTGTTTGGTTGTCGGGGTTAAAGATGAGCGCTTTGGTCAGAAGATAGTTGCAGTCGTTTCAACCTCCGCTGAAATAAGCATCGAAGAACTGGACACATTTCTACGCTCAAAAATAGCTGGTTATAAGGTTCCAAAGCACATTCTTTTTGTTCCTAATGTTGAAAGAGCTCCCAATGGAAAAGCCAACTATAAATGGGCCAAAGACTATGCAGAAAGAGCACTCAGCTAGTTTTAATCTCACTGATTCCTATATATATTTTTCTGAGAAGAATAAAGAAGATTTTTTTTATGATTCTTTGATATATATCTGTGAGCATGATACTGGAGGCGCCTTTGGTTTAATCGTTAATAAGCCATCTAGACTTTCAACAAGAAAGTTATTTAAATCATTAAAGCTCCAAATACCAAACACCATCAATGACTTTGATAGAGTGATGCATGGAGGGCCCGTAGATGCAGACAAGGTTTTTGTTATACATGATAAGGAAACCGATTCAGAGTTTTCTACAAAACTAGCCGATGATCTTTACTTATCCTCCGATGCAGAGATTCTTAGAAGAATTTCAAATCAAAATAATGTGGGTTACAAGATCTTTTTAGGCTATTGCGGCTGGGGTGCAAGTCAGCTAGAAGAAGAAGTTAAATCAGGTGCTTGGGAAATTCTCAATATTTCTAGACAAAATATTTTTTATGAAAAGCCAGCTCAACTCGTAGATAGAATTTCTATGGAAGTTGGCTATAATCTCAGGGATATTTCTAAACGGAGCAATCAAGCCCACTAGCTATGACGAGATTTAAGAATAAGGCTGCAATCGTGACGGGAGCAGCCTCAGGTATCGGTCGCGCCACAGTTATCAGGCTATTAGCTGAAGGAGCTCACATCCTTGCAGTGGATATTAACGAAACGTTGCTACAGGAACTTAACGAAGAACACCAAAATGATCGCCTATCCATTCAAAAGCTTAATATTGCTAATGTGCATGACATTGAAGTTTTTTTTAACAACTACAAAATTAATAACTCAAAGCTGGATGCACTAATTAATGTTGCGGGAATTTTACGAATGGAAAACTCTCATGAAGAAAATGTGGATGATTGGTCCAAAATTTTGAATGTTAATTTAACAGGAACTTTTTTTATGTGCAGATATGCGCTCCCTCTCC
>Ga0222715_10002114_pt1 | contig 18380 bp, 13 predicted proteins | sample C33_9DmetaG_FD_165056 | JGI IMG/M metagenome (GOLD analysis project Ga0222715, IMG submission 165056) | Estuarine water microbial communities from San Francisco Bay, California, United States - C33_9D | ecosystem: Environmental > Aquatic > Marine > Unclassified | place: USA: California... | reverse complement strand
GAATGGATGAAGACGGACGATTCTAGGCAATGTTCGCACATCTTGATGGCGGAAACCGATTATTTGTTTATTCGTAGCCCACCGCCGAGCGTCTTGCTCGCCAAGGGTATTTCGTACGGATTTATGTTCGGGTATATTGTGCCTTCGTACCCGGACGCCAAGGAGGCGTCGGTATTGTTGCACGATGTGTCGAAGGATGGCCCGTTGAAGGACGTTTACCAAACTGGCAATGCTCCTCAGTGTATACATCGAGATGATTTAGAGCGCGTCGCTCCGGTGTGGGCGGATAAAGTCGAGTTCGGGGAGTCGAGCGAGGTCGTTAAGAAAGTGTTTGGATGGGTGAGAGACATGTATGCTTGGTCCTTCGCCGCGGCGGCGGTACGACCGAAGCTTGAGTTCGAGCTCCCACCCGTACCGTTCCAGAAACTCATGATACAACCACCTGCCGATATCGCGATTGGTCAGGGGTCGGTGATGCACTACACATGGGGCGCCATAATTTCTAACAAACAGGACCAAGAGGTTTGGAGATTCGACAAGCGCGAATACCTCGGCTCGTGGGACTCTCTGAAGAAAATCGAACCGCTCCCACCCTGGGACGCCGAGCAAGAATTCAAACTTCAGGACAAAAAACGAATCCAAAAGTCACAGTACGAGGTATTGGACAAAATGGTGCAGATTTTCAACGAAGCTGTCGACGCCGTCGTCGCAGGCGACGGGTCAAAAATTTAGACGCGCACTTCAAAGTAGGTTTCGGGCAGCCGATGTAAGTAAAGTTACAAGACAAAACAATTGTCGTCACTGAAAAATAACTAGTAACGTCTAAATTATCATCCCGCGTTCGACGCGCGTATTAGAAAAAGGGAGCCGAATCCACATTGACGCACGAGTTAACATCGCCACTCTGATTAGTCAGAGTTGGCGATGTTAACTCGGAGCACACGCCCGTCGACATCTTGGCCGTTGAGCTGCGCCACAACCTCACTGGCTTCGGCTTCGCTGCTCATGGTGACGAAACCGAACCCACGCGAGCGTCCAGTCTCGCGATCGGTGATCAACCGGCTGTCCTCGACGGAGCCAAACTCGCCGCAAAGGTCCTGCAAATCGAGATGATCCATACCCCAAGACAAGTTACCAAAGTACACGCGTCGGTTATCCGCATCACGGTTGCGCTGGGGTCGTCGTTCACCGTCCATACGCATCGGTCTGTCGCGGGCCGGGCGTTCACCCGCGGTTTGCGCCTGGGACACGCGCAACTCTCGTCCGTCAACGTCGACGCCGTTCGTCGCCGCTATCGCGCGTTCCATGTCTTCCGCGCTCGCCAATGTCACGAACGCGAATCCACGGCTTCGTCCAGTGTTCCTGTCCATCACCACGCTCGCTTCGACGACGTTAAATTCACCAAAGATCTCTTTCAAGTCCGCGTCGGTCGAGTTCCAGCTCAAGTTGCCAATGTAAAGCTTATGCTCCGCTTGCGCGCCTTCCTCGCCCTCGGACGCCTCGGCGACGACGGAGAATCCTCGCGAAATTTTCATTTCACCGTTTCGTCCGTTCACGCGCGTCGTCGCGTGGGCGCGCGCGCGCGTGGAGGTGATCGTCGGGAATCGCGCGCGCACGGCGGCGGCGGTGTACATCGTCGCGCTGGCGCTTTGCATCGTCGGAGCGGCGGACGTCGCGCGGACGAGAGAGACTGGGAGTATTTGTTTGGTCTTGAGCGCCTTCGTGTAGGCGTCGATGACTGTTCGCGCGCGTTGCATCGGCGACAGTCGCGGTGTGGCGATTACTGCTACGCGCTCTAGGTTTACCGCCTCGATGGCTGGCAGATATTTACGGGCGCGGAGCGGCGCGCGGCGGGTCGTGGACGCGTGAGCGAACGCGTGTTGCGATGTGTGATGATGGTGATGATGTCACATTACAAAGCCCGTGAAGGCGAGACTGGATCGCTACTTGCTGAGAGTTCAGGTGTACACAGACGCGCGACGAACGGACGAGCGAGACGCCACTTGCGGGCGACTCGGCTCGGCTCGCTCGAGGCGGCGACGAAGAGGATGCGCGTCGATTCACGCCCACCCAACGGCGTTCGTAACGCGCTCCTTGATCGCTGCGATGAATCCTGGAGAATTACCTTTGATTTCACCGCTCGCGTCGGCGTGTTTATTGGGCGCTTTACGCCTTTTCGTCGACGGCCAACCGGGAGAAAGCAGGGCGGCGGCGACATCCGTCGGTGAAGGAGCCTCGTTCTCCTCACCAGAAGCGTTGCGCTTGGAAGTGCTCGGAGCCTCGTTTTCAAAGTTGACGTCATTTCTAAAGTGGACCATACTGTGCCTAGTCTTCCGTTTGATAGAGTCCGGACCCGCCGCGACGTGTTTTGGCGGCGGCGGCATCTTCACAGGACGAAAGTGACCCGACAATCTCGCAGCCTTAGTAGCCGCACGATCGCTCGCCTTTTCTCCGGCCGTCATTTCGTTCGCGATTTCTGGAACGGACGCCATGCGCGGTAACCGAATCTGCGGCGCGTTACGCGTACTTCTACCCCGCGCACTGAACAGTTGACCGTTGGCACCAGACACGTCCTTGCGCAAGTTCGGAGAAGCAAATCCCAGAGCGTCGTCTTCGTCATCGCTCCCGTCCAAGGTCTCTCCACCGCGACCTGAAGGGGATGCGAAAAATAAGCGAACGGGCGCGACACCAGTCGGCGAAGCGTGACGACTACGAGCACCACGAATCGGGGCTACGTCGAACGCCGCTCCGGCGGCCTCCACTCCGGGCGCCGAAGCGACGCCGGTGGCAATACCAGTTTCGGCTTGTCCAGTCGCAGACTTGGGCGCAGCGATCAACTTGCTCGCCGCGGTCGTGCTTGGAGCTGCATCACTCGGAGCCACTTCCTTGAGCGCAGCGCGAGTGCTTCTGCGCGACGTGCGCGGCATCGAAGCAGTTCTCTCAGCCGACGCCTTTTGCCTACTCATCAAAAGAGAGTTCACAAATTGCGTCACTGGCGTCGGTTCGCCGGTTCCGGCCACCTTCTTCGCAGACCGCGTGAAAATCTTCGACTCAGTTTTGTTCGTCTTGAATTCCGCGGGCGTCTTTCCAAATGCGCTCCCGATGAGCCCACCGAGAGAGTCCAACCCAGAGAGAGACATCATGCTGCCGGTGGACGCGATGTTCGGAAACGCTCCGGGAGTAAACTTGAACGCGCCCATTCCCGTCGTGGGCGGCGGCATACCTTCGTGGAAATTGGTCTCAGCCTTTTTATCGCCGGGCGTGCACAAGGACGGTAGATCAGCCGTGTTCAGAGCGTCGCCCATGATCTCCTGCGCGGCAAGATATTCGGGCGTACCGAACATGCCAGCAAACGGGTTCGCGCCAGCGCCGGCAGCTTTCTCGTCCGGCGGCGTCCCCAGGGGAGACGGCATGATAGCATTCAACTGAAACTGTAAATCTTGCGAATCTTGCGCAGACACACCGAGTCCAGGCATACCTAGCGCAAAATCTTGGAGTGCCACGTTGACGGTGGTGTCGAAATCAAAGTAGCCGCCGCTTCGAGCCGATTTTGTCCTCTTCACCGACTTCGATTCGCGCTCAAGCTGCGCCTTTTGCGACGCTGGTTGCTTCGTGCGCTTCGGCGGAGCCGGCGCGACACCTCCCTTGGCCGCCGCTCGTTTGCCTCCCACCTTGTCGCCGTTGTTGGTCTGGGTTTGCAACGGCTTTCGCGCGTTTTGCTGCGTCGCGTCGTCGAGGCGACGATTCTGGTTCGCCTTCCCGGCCGGTTGCGGACAGTTTGCTGCTCGGAAAATTTCTCGCAAATCATCCTCACTCTTCTCTGCCGTTTCCTTCCAACCGTTCCACGAATCGCTCAATCCACACTTCACGCGCATAGCCGCCGCGCCCTTCGGCACGTCGTTATTCGCCAAGACGCGAATCGGTCCTGAGACGCCGCTCCCCACAAACTCGTTCGTTTCTTTGGCGTACAAACCAAAGAGCAAACGGAACGTCTTGCACTGATTCGGTCCGTACGCGCACACGTGATTACTCGCCTCGTCGATGGAGATGAACAAATTTCGTGAATCCTTCCACTCACTCTCCGCCGTCGGTTTGGCGTCGGGTTTCGCATCCTTTTGCGAAGCCGCACTCTTTTGCGTCCGCCCTTGCTTCCCAAACCTCTGAATCGCGCTCAAAATCGGTCCATCGCATCCTTTCACGCACTTTTCCCGCATCACCGGCAACCACGAAAACCCTCGTCCATCACTCACGCCCTTCGTCTTCCCGTCCCGCGCGCCCGCGCCTCGCGCCTCGCTCGTCCCGCGCGTCGGCTCCGCGTACACCAGGTACACCACCGCCCGCGCCGTCTCTCCGTTATACATCCGCAGCTCATACTCCAACGCCGAATTTCGAAACTCTTCCGGCACATCATCCCCGAACGGCGCCTCCACGGCTTCAAATATCCTCGCGCCTCGCCCCTCTCGCGCGCGCTCGCCCGCGCTCGCCCGTCCCTCCCGTTGGCGTTCAAACGCGAGTTCGACTTGGTTGTAGCTCCGCTTCTTCTTCCCGAGCTTGTACGCCCTGCGATCGCGCGCGTCATCGATCGGTCGCGCGTAAAGTCAGTCTTCGCATCCGCGCGTCGTCGCGCGTCGCGTCGCGTCGCATCGCCGCCGCGCCGCGCGCTCGCCTCATCGCGCGCATTCAAATCACGCACCGCACTTCGTGGTCGAGCGCCTCTCCGCGCGCTCTCGCGTCGCGCTCCTCCCCGCCCACGTCCTCGTTCGTGCGCACGGGGACGCAGACCAAATCTCCGAACGGCATCATCGCGTCCTGTCGCGCGTGCACCGCTCGAGGCGCGCGCGCGCCGGGCATGGCGACGTCGCGCGGAATCGATGCGTTGCGTCGCGAACGCGATGCGATCGATGCGTCGCGCGGTCGCGCGTTTCGCGAGCGATCGCGCGATCGACGGTCGGCGATCGCGCGAGAGAAATTTACGGCGCGCGTTTCGCGCGTTTCGCGCGTCGCGTGCGTTTCGCGCGCGCGCGCGGCGTCGGACGCGACCGCGTCGCGCAATGCGGCGCGGTGCCCGCGACAGCTCCGATGGGCTTTGAAATCCGCGCGCGCGCCTAATCGAACATGCGGGCGCGCGCGCGCTTTGTGGCGTTTTACACGGCGCGGCGTCTGGAAAATACACGACACTGTTTACGCGGTGGTGCGACCGGCCCGCGCGCGCGCGGCGCGCGCGCGGACCCGCGGACGATGACGCCGGGGCGACGGAACGACCTCACCGTCCTCGCCGCGGTGGCGTCGATCGCGATCTTCGCCAACGGACTGCGGGGGTACCCGAACGCGGCGCGCCGAAGCGACGAGGCGACGCGAAGGGCGACGTGGTGGTGGCCGAGTCGATGACGCCGGACGACGAACGCGCGATGCGGGCGCCGCGGGCGACGACGACGGCGCGCGAGGACGCGCGGGGCGCGACGACGACGGTGGATTCGCTGCCGATGGAGATCGTGCAGGAGATTTTGGCGAGACGGGTGCGGGACGACGGCGCGCGCGGGACGACGACGGCGGCGGCGCTGCGGTGCGTGTCGAGGACGTTCCGCGACGCGATCGAGCGGGAACCGGCGATGTTTTACGAGGAATTTGATATTTCGTACGGGTTTTGCGCGGCGACGGACGCGAGGATGCGGGCGTACGCGAAAAAGAATGTGTTTGGCGGCGTTCGACGGTTGAACTTGTCGGGGTGCGGGAAGCTGACGGACGCGACGTTGCGCCTGCTTGGAGAGAGTTGCGAGAGTTTGGAGAGCGTGGTTTTTAGTGGTGGGTCGTTTACAAAATCGGCCATGATCACCTTTGCGGAGCGGCGACCGGGTCTGACGGCGATTAAGATAGATTTGAGCTCGCCAAAGATGACGCCCGCGGACGTGCTCGAAGTCTTTGAGTACTTTATCGCTCGCAATTGCGACACGTTGCGAAGCGTCAGTTGCGGACGAGAAGCGCCGTACTCTCCGCACGAGCGCCGGGCGTTCTCGACGCGAGCGGTCAGATTATTTGAGACGATAAGGCGCTGCGGCGAGCTTCGCTCGCTCGACCTCACGAATTGCGGCGAAGACGTGCGGTTTCCGCTCTTCAGCATGCAGCGCGCGCTTCCGCACTTACAAGAGCTCAAGCTCAATCATTTCGGTGGAGAATCGGGGTGGCGCATCGTGGGCGATATTGGCGAAGATTTCGAACACACGTGCTGGCAAGACTTGCGCGTGCTCGAAATCGCGGTGTCCATGGAGACGACGAGCGTCGGGCATCGATACGGCAACTCAAACGTGAACGACGAGACGATGATATCCATGTTGTACGGATCGATCGAGAGCATCGAAACACTCGATCTCACGGGGTGCACGCACATAGGGGACTGGCGCAACCTCGTGTGGGATCGCCTACCGACGCGGCTCAAGACGCTTCGATGCGCGCGTACGCCGATTTCCTCGGACGACGGTGCGGTGGCGCACATACTCGCTCATCTCTGTCCTGCGCTCGAAGTCCTCGAGCTTGCAGACGTAGGTGCGAACGCTAGGTTCGTCACCGACGCGGCGTTCGAGCAGCTCTTCGCCCACGACGGCCCAGAATTTCCGCTTCGAGTCTTGCGCATCCCCGGATCCGGCGTCACCGCCTCCACGATCAAACACCTCGTCTCCGGTCGCCACGGCCGCTTCCCGAATCTCCGCACCATCGATTTGGCGTCCTGTCGCTCGCTCCCACGCGAGCTCAGACGCATTTCCCTCGACACCTTCCCGCGCGACAACGTCTCGGCGCTTCGCCGCGCGCTCGCCGCCGACGCCGCCGACGACCCCGACGCCGCCGACGCCGCCGCCACCACCGCCACCACCACCGACGACGTCATCTTCGTCGCCGATCTCCACGACCGCGCCGCCTCGGCCAAACGATCGCGCCCCGCGCGCGAGAGCGACCCGTCTCGCGCGCGCCGACCAAAGCCGCACACGTGATTCGTTCGCCAAAGGCACTTTTGGATAAAATCCCGACCCCCCCCGCGTCGATGGTTCATGACTCAGCGATCTCGATCTCACGCGCCCTCGAAAAAGGCGAAAAAGCGCCTCGCGCGTCGCAGTCCCGCGCGCGCGCCCCGCGCCCGCGGCGACGCGAACCGGCACACACCGCGGGCGCGCGCGATACGCGCGAATTTTTTCGCGCCCGTCGCGCGCGCCGCGCGACGATCGCGACGCGTCGAGCGCGCGCGCGCGCGCTCACCGCGTCGCGGGAAAAGATACCGCGGAAATGCCCGCGACGCGACGACGCGCGTCGCTCGCGAACCGCCGCGCGAGGCGAGCGTCGTCGAGCGATCGCGATGAGCGCTCGAACGACTCGTCGGCGAGCGATTTAGTGGGCAAGGCGACGCGGGCGACGCGGACGACGAGGCGCGAGGACGGGAAAGGCGCGAGCAAAGGGTCGAGCGGGAGCAGCGGGAGCGACATGAGCGAACGCGCGGGCGGCGAACGCGCGGGCGCGTCGGGACGACGAGAAAAGACGCGAAAAACGCGACCGACGGTGGAGAGCGTGAAGCGAGCGACGCCGCCGGAGGCGCGATCGCCGAATACTGGAAGCGACGCGGACGATAAGGATGGGGACGGGACGCGAAGAGACGACGAGCGCGCGAACGCAAAGGCCGCGAAGGACGCGGACGCGGGCGCGGACGTGGGCGCGGATGATTTCGAAGTCGTCGATTTGGAAAAAGTTCTTGGTGAGGGTGAGCGTGTGGCTGAGGTGTTTGGGCGACGCGTTCGCGATGTGGCGGAGTGCTACGTGCGCTGGGAAGGACGGTCGCACGCGCGAAACTCGTGGGTGCGCGAGAGGGACTTGGAGCGCGCGTGTCCGGATATTCTCAGGGCTTTCGAGGTGCGATACCCTCGTGCGGTGTACGGTGACCCCGTATACGCGGTCAAACGCACCTGGTTGTGCCCGCAACGCGTCGTGAGCGCGACGGGCATGCCGCCGAACATGCGCTTGCTCGTCAAGTGGTGGGGGTTACCGTACGCCGACTGCACGTGGGAGACGATAGACGGGCACGAAGATTTCGCCATGTTGCTTGAACGCTACACCCAGTTCGACCACGAAAGTCTCAAACGCCCGTACAGCGTGCCCCCGAGCTTGGCTAACGCTGACGAGAATAACGAACCGAGCGAAGGCGTACGATGCGTCGCACGTTGGCTCTTAGCGACGTGGTTTGAAAAGGAAGGCGTGTGTTTCGTGGATAACTCTCATCTATGCAAGCACGCCGAGGTCGCAGCCAACTTTATCGCCGATCGAAAGCGCCAGTACGACGAACTCGGGCCGTCTCTCATCATCGTCGCCGAGAGCGAGCTGGAGCACTGGTCCCGCGAGTTCAGTCGTATTGCGCCAGACGTGAACGTCGTCGAGTATGGCGGCTCGTCAACGTGTCGCGCGACGGTGCAGCAGCACGAATGGTCCTTTGTCGGTGCCTTACCCGGTGCGACCAACGGCGTATCAACTCCTCGCTTCAACGTTCTCATCACGACGCACTCAACGGTGGTGCTGGACGTCGTGCTCTTGCGGCAAGTTCGATGGGAATCCGTCATCATGGTGGAGAACGCGCAAAAGTTCACCGCCGAGACGAGCTCATTGATGTCTAGACTCGGTAGCCTACACGCGAATCATCGCGTGTTGATGTTCCGCGCCGCAGACTTCTCCGACCTTCACGTCACTTTGAACATCTTGGAATTTCTCAAGCGAGCGCCGACGTCCATGCGCAATCTCGAAGCGAGGCTGTTGAATCTCTCACAAGAAGAGGCGTGCATGCAGACTGCCGCGCTTCTCGCCGTGCTCACGATGGACTATCAGTTCTGCGAAGCTGCTCTGAGAAATAAGCAAGCGCTCGCCAAAGCGGACGCTTGCATGGGGACACTTCACACAGCCAGGCTGCTCGAACTCTCAGAGATCGTCTTGGCAAGCAAAGCCGCCAAAAAAACGAAGCGCCGTTCCGTTTTCCCGGTGTCCTTTGATTACACGTCGACGCAATACCTTGGACTTCTCCATCAGCTCCAAGCCTTGCACGACATGTACCGCCCGCTCATCGGCGCTGAACAGCGGTGATGTCAGCATCCGCTCGCGGTTCTTATTTGCGACGCACACCAATTTTCGCTCCACGTCGCCGTCGACGAAGCCGAGCGGTCGCCAATTTTGACCACATTTATACCATACGTAGCGCCTCGCGCGATTTTGCACCGCACCGTTTTGTCACATCCATAGCAAGTCTTAGTTCACACTTCGCGCCCCGACGCACCCGCGCGTTCGGCTTCATGCGCGCCGACGCGTTCGCGTCCGCGTCGCGCGCGCGACCGGTCGCGCGGCGCACCCCGTCGTCCGCGCGTCGCCGCGGTCCCGCGCGCGCCGCGCGCGTCGTCGCCACCGCCGTGACGTCGCCCATCCAGCCCAGTCCCGACGTCGTCGACGCGTCGCGCGCGGCGTCCAGCGCCGCGTGCACCGTGGCGTGCTTCGTGCGAAAGGACGCGTTGTCGTTCATGCGGTATCCGAAATCACTCGCGGCGCGCGGACGGTTCGACGTCCAAGGGCCGAGCTTTGGTGAAGTGTTCGAACACCTGGCGAGAAGAGTCGCGTGGAGCGACGCGGACGATGGAACGCTGCGGATGATCGTGGTCGATGTCGACGCGAGCGATGAAGAGATGCGGGCGAGCGGTGCGAGCGATGCGGATGTCTTCATCGCGATAGACGTCGATGATGAGGACACGGCGGGGAGAGTGCGACGCGTTACGGCGTCGGCGGCGACTGGTTGCGCGCTGAATTCACCGGCGTTGGAGGCGGACGAGCGGATTTGTTATCAGCCGACGCGACAGTTGCGCGCGGTGCGCGCGAAATTAACGCCTTGGAGTCAGGCGGCGAAGGATGTACGACTGATGGATCAAGTGAAGGAGTTGTACGCGCGTGGAAATCATCTCGATACGTTGCTCTCAATCTTGTTGCTCGTCGACGCGTCGGGCGCTCGCGTGCCGGCAGTCGACATAAACCAGGACATCACGCTCGGTAACGTTTGGTGCATCGCGAGCAACTGCAACAAACAGTTACTCGCGTGTTACCAGAATCCGCAATGCAAAAAGAGCCTCGATTGCGTGGATGCGTGCGGACTCAACGATCAAGTGTGCACGTACACGTGCATAAGGAGCTATCAGAACGAACAGTTTGAGAAGCTCGCTAGGTGCATGCTTCACAAGCACAATTGTCTCGGGAACGACGCCAAGCGACCGCAGTTACCGGCCGTGCTTCCCATGACGACGTGGCGTGGCGAGATGTTGACGCACGCCGCCGCGGAGCGTATAATGCAAGGATGGCTCGGCGAAAAGCAATACAGTTGGCTCGCCGTCGCTGGGCAAAATCCTGCGTACGATTACTTTCCGAATCAGTTCCAGATATGGTACAAGGATAAGAAGAACAAAACTGCTTTCTGGTATAATCCTGTTTTCAAAGTGAACACTCTCGACGGTCGGAGCGTGTACCGTCGAAGCGATTACCGATGTAGGCGCGCAGAGACACCGGGAACATTTATTTTTTCCTTCATGGACAACGGCGTGACGAGCGAGGAGTACTGGCGCGTCGTCGACGCCGCGGATGATTTGAGTTGGTCGCTGTACTACTACGCTGGTGCGGCAAAGTCTGCCGGTCAGTCTTATATCGGTGCTGTTTTGGCGACTCCTGACGGTCTTTGGCCGGCGGAAGATCAGATGGACCGCATCGAAGACTCTCTGTGGCGCGGTTGCGGCGTAAAAATATGGGAAATGTGCCAAGTAGATAACAGCACGGCGCACGACGGCGACGCGCCGCTCGAACCGTTACACGAACCATCTCTAATGCCTTAGCTGACATCGATTTTCGTTTCGCGAGCTCGCAAGCTGTAGTAATATAAGTGAAAACTGTGCGTTGAGTATAAAAACATGGCTTGAACTAGTCTACAAGCGATGCGTCGACGCCCGTCGCGCACGTGGATTCGACGATGGCGGTGGTTCCAGCGTTGCACCGTCGCGCTCGTCCGACGTCACTCACCGGCGCGCCTTCTCGCGTCGCGCGCGCGCGCGGGCGAGACCGCACGCTTCATCGTCGTGCGTCGTCCCGTCTCGTCTCGTTCGCCGCGCGCGCGACGCGACCTCGCGCGGGAACGCCCCGCGGGCACGCCAATCCAATTCGAGCCCCGCCGGCGTGATTCACCATGGGTCTGTGCTCCAGTCGCTCGCTCGACGCCCAACGCGTGTCGCGCATGCTGCAAGAGAACCTGAAGCTCGACCCGGCGAGCGAGCGAGACCTGATCCGGTCGTATCGGTTGTTTAAGAAGACGGACTCGAACGGAGACGGGAGAATTCAAAAGTCTGAATTCGCGAGGGCGTTCAAACTGGAGCAGGACGTGTTCTTCGATCGGTTGTTTTCGTTGATCGACACGGATGAGAGTGGATACATAGATTTTCGTGAGTTCGTAATCGTGCTCGGGGCGTTTCAGTTGGCGAATGCGACTGGGCGGGTGCGGTTCGCGTTTCGGTTGCTCGATTTGGACGATAGCGGAGCGATTAGTAAAGATGAGTTCAAGGCGTGCATTCAAGCGAGCGTGAACATGTTTAGACATCGAACAAAGGAAGGGCGCGCCCGTGCGAATGTGAATGACTGGCGCGACAAGGCGCCGCGGGATATATACGCTGCGTACAAGGATTTATTTGCTCAGTTGGATAGCGCGCGCGGTCAAAGCATCATGTACGAAGACTTTGCCAACATATGTGTGCGGTATCCCAAGCTTTTCACACCGGTCAACTATATTTGGACGAGTCTGCGCCGCTACGCGGTGCCTGCGGCGGAACTGTGCAAGGTGATCGCGCGCGCTGGACACCAAGGCTTTTTTTATAACTCGATGCTGGAGCAAGGCTGGCCGGGCGTGAAGTTTCACGCGCCGGCGTTGAAACTGCAAGAGCGTAATGTATACATGCGCTCTTTGAGCAACTTGTTGAGAAGAAAAGGTAACGACATGGACGAAGAAGAGGCTCGCATGAATACGGTTTCGGGTTCCAAGTCGAGGCGAAGGTCCGCAGACCGCGGACCTAGAGGCGGGGCGAGCGCTCCCGTGGTACGAAAACCAACGAGCCCCGAGCGCAAGGCAAAACGCTCGCAATCGAGCGCAAGAAGGCTGAGAGACGACCAAGATGTCGTCGTAGACGATCGAAGGTACACACCGAGCGGTGATCTGCGACCGTATCACTCGACTGAGATGCGTCACCACGTCGAGCAAGAGCAGCGTTTTAGACGTGCCGCATCCGTAGCGACGCCCGCGCAAGTCCACGCGCGTGACCGGCGGCCACCACCCCCCAAACCGAAATATTGTCGTCAGTTCTCTTGGGGATCGGACGACCCTCATAGCGACCTCGGCAAGCGCGAGTTGCAAGCGTCCAACTCCATCGACCGCGCGTATCGCGAGGAGTATCCGCCGGACGAACTCGATCACGAGTCTTGGCTCGAGGACGACATGCGTCAACCGTCTTCATCGAACCTGTCGCGCGAGCGCACGTTTGACAAGCAGGACTCCATCGAGAAAATTTGGCAAGCCTTACAGGCGTGTCCGAGCGCGCGCGCCGCGCAGCACTACTCTCCCCGAGACTACGTCCCCGACGAATACTATCAACGCCTCGACGACGGCGTGTACTTCAAGAAGAACTTTTCCGCCGCGAGGAGCAGCGGCACCGCGCCGCCCGTGTATCAGCACGAGCGCGGTCCGCGTTAGCGTTAGTTTCGATCGATTCGACCCTCAGGCCCTTTTAGAATCTTTCGCGTCGACGTCTCGCCCGCCCCTCTTCGCCGCGCGCTCGCGTTCGTCGCCGCACTCCTCGCCCATGCCTTCGTACAGCGTGTGGCTCGAGCCTCGCGCCGCGCACGCGCGCGCCATCGCGCGCTTCATCGAGCGCGTCCGCGCGCGCGTCGACGGCGCCCCCGCGTTCGCGCCGCACGTCACCGTGATCGGCGCGTTCGACGCGCGCGAGGACGACGCGCGCGCGGCGTTCGAGCGCTTCGTCGACGACGCCGCGACGCCGCGCGACGCGTTCGCGCTCGACGACGCGGGCGACGAGGCCACGACGCTGGGCTCGACGCGACATCGATGCGCGTACAGAAGGTTCCGAAAGGACGCGCGCGTGATGGCGACGCTGGAGGCGGCGAAGAGGGCGCACGGGACGAGCGCGCCGACGGCGGAGGCGTACGAGCCGCACCTGAGCCTGGCGTACGGCGTGGACGACGCGACGGCGCGAGCGTGGATCAGAGAGGAGGCGGACGCGTACTTCAAGAGAGAGGGGATGTCGAGAGGGATAGAGTGCGGGGCGATCAGCCTGTGGGAGACGGACGCGGAGGACGACTCGTGCGCGTCGTGGAGGCGAGTGGCGACGCGCGAGCTGCGGGACGCGAAAGTTTAAAGTGTAAAAAATACAACAATTGTTTAGGCTCCCAGTCGAGTCATCGCTTGTTTTAACGCGGTTTGATCTTTTATCGGAAGCTTGCCGTAGGCCTCGTCCGTCGCGCGCTTGAGTTCGGCCAAATCCACGGGCGTGGGATCGTATCCCAAGGCGGCGAGCGACCACACGCACTTGGCGAGCGATCGCGGCGAAAGCTTCTGTGTGATTGTGTTTTGCGCCAAAACATCGAGTTGTGACGTTTCGAGCTTTAATCCGAGTAACGATGCGCCCCACAAACCGAGAACTGCCGTGGCCGGATGCAAGTTTCCGCCCTCCGCCTCTTGCATAAGGAGCGCCAGGAGCGCGTCTGCGTGCGCGGCGGGCGGTAGCCAGCGCACTCGACCGTACGCGCACAATAACTTCGCCGCCTGTCCGGCGTTCAAACGCGCTGTTTCCTCATCTTCGAAGCGCCGGACGTACTCCTCGACGACGTCGTCGCCGGGATTCCAGCGCAACACGCCCCACGCGTGCATGACGAGAAGGACGTTTTCATCCTCGAGCTCCTTCCCACGCGACTTCGCCATTCGGCCGAGAGCGACAAGAGCGGTGTCGGAGGGGCGATAATTCACTTTCGCGAGCGCCCAGAATACTTTGGCCACGAGCTCGGCGTCGATGTCGCGTTTGACGGTGACCGCGGCGCACAAAGCTTCGTACGACTCGGCGCTGAGCTCGAGCTGACCTTCGCCGGCACCACCCAAGGTACCTAGCGCCCAAAACATCGAATCAAGCGACCCGATATTCATCCTTCGCGCGCATCGCGGAATCTCTGCGTCGATAGCCTTAACGAAAGCGGGCGAAGGCTGGTGACTGAGTCGAGCGCACGCGTACATGCACATGGGCACGTTGACGTGGCTGTTCGCGCCTCCCAAGTTCTGCGACGCGAGCTGAATGAGCAAAGCGTCGATGACGTCGCGCGGAAGCGCTTTTTCCATGCGCGCGAACGCCCACAGCACGTTACACGCCGCCGCATCGTCAAATCTACGCAAGTTCTTTGCGATGAAATCCGTCGACGCCTTCAAGAACGCCGCGTCGGGAACGTGATCCAAATGCGCCAATCCGAGCAGCATTCCCGAAAGTTCGTCCGCCCTGAACTCGCCCATCTCTCTCGTGGTCGCCGCACACAGCGCTTCGAGCGTCGATCTCGGCGGCTTGAACCGCATTCGTCCGAACGCGTACGTCGCGTTGCTCAACGACTGCGGCTTCAGCCTCGCCCCTTGCTTGGACACTTCGCGTTCCAACCGCGCCGCGAGCGCCCCCAGCGTCTCCTGACTCGGCGTGTATCCAATCTTCGCGAAACTCCAAGCCACATTCGCCAATCCAAACGCGTCAAACTCATCCACGCGCGTCGCCACGCTCGCCGCCAACGCTCTAAACCTTCCGTCGTTCGTCAATCCCTCCGCGCGCGACAAGTCCCGCTCCAGTCTCGACTCCGGCGCCGAGAACTTCGCCACGCGGTGCAGCGCCGTCGCCGCGTGCACCGCATCGAACGCCTCCAGGTCGCTCTCCACGACTCTCAGCGCCGCCTCGGCGGAATCCGCGTTCGCCAGCATGCGTTGAATGTCCCCGCCTCGCCCCTTTCCTCCTCCGCTCGCGTTCGTCGCGCGCGTCGGCCTCGCGCGCGCCCGCGCCTCGCGCGCGCGCGTCCGCGCCGTTCGCGTCGACGCCGTCGCGCCCGCGCCGTCGCTCGATCGCTCGCATCGCGTCGCGCGCGACGCGAGACCGATCGCGCGCGCCGCCGCCGCCATGCCGACGAGGACGCGCCGCGCGCGCGCGTCTCGCGCGACGCGCCGACGCCGCGCGGTCGTTCGAGCGCGCGCGAAGCGCGCGCGAAGCGCGTGCGAAGCGCGCGCGCGTCCGAGGCGTCGTCGCGCAGTGCCGACGCCGTCGCGCGAATTCGGGCGGCGGTCGCGGTGCAGTCTGACGGTAAAGTTGAGAATGGCTCGAGGCGCGACGCGTCGGCGGGTTTCGCGCGGGCGCGGCGGCGCGATCACGCCGCGACGGTGGACGTCTCCGCGGCGGACGTTTGCGATCGCGAGCGAATGTACGCGGGGGGTGGGTTCCACACCAAAACTGGGCACGGCGCGTGCGTGACGCAGTACTGGGGGAACGGTTCGAGAAAGTGTCGGCGGAAGTGCGCCGACGAAATCGCTCGCCCGACGACGACGAGGTTCACATCGGTCATGTTCAAAAAATCGATCGTGCGATCGCGTATGTCCGACGCACTTCCCGTTTCCTTCTGCAACACCATGCGGACGACGCGTCCGTGGCCAGGGTGCTCTTTTTGAAAATTTTGGACGAGGTCGAACGATCGAGAAAGGTTCTCTTCGACGTCGGATTCTGTAAGGTCCTTGGTTTTGCGTTGCGACTCTGAGAGACAGTGCAACAAGAGAACGACGTCGGTGGACCGCAGGTGCTCCTTGACGAAGTACTCGCACAGTCGCCGACTTGAATTTGAGCCGCTCATGCAAATGCACACCACGCGTTGATCGACGCCGCCGAGTTTTTGCTTGACTAAATCGCTCGCTCCGACAATCTTCGGCAGAGACGATCGAAAAAACAGCGTGGACACCGGGATTCGGTTCAAAACATTTTGTGTAACACTTCCGAGCAGCGCACGCCGTACGAGACCGTGTCCGCGGCATCCCATGACGATGAGATCGGGCTTCGGAATGCACACCCAATTATCGTTCTCGGCGCTCGCGAACTCGCCGTCGACGATGGCTTGCACGGCCTCTTCGACCGAAAACTTACCGCTCGATCCCGAGATCTCCACGGCCTGCACGAACGACTTCCCACTCAACCGCCGATCGAGCAACTCCGCTCGAACGTACTCTGGCAACCACGCGAACTCGCTCTCCGACGCCGCCGCGTTCCCGTCGTCGTCGTCTCGTCGCAGCGGCGCCACGCGCACCCCCATCCGCGCCGTCACCGAGTCCTCGTCCGCGCCGTACGACCCCGCGATGCGCCCCGGACCGTACATCGCCCCCGCCACACGCGCCGTCGCGCCTCTGGCGTAGTGCACGCACCACACGTCGTCGTTCGGTTCGAGCGCGAACGCGCGCGCGAACTCCGCGAGCTTGACGTCTTGCTCGCGCGCGCCGCTCAGCAGCACCAGGACCCGTTTCTTCGCCCGCGCCTCGCGCGCGCGCTCGAGCGTCGCCGCTCGCATCGCACGCGTCGTCTCGTCGTCGCGCGTCGCCGTCGCCGTCATCGCGCGCGAAGCGCGCGTCGGTTCGTGCCGACTTTGTCCGAGGCGCCGAAGCGTCACACGATGGCGACGCCCGCGGCGGCGCGCGCGTACCGCGCCCTGCTCCGCGCGCGCGCCGACGCGTTCGCGGGCGACGCGCGCGCGCTCGACGCGGCGCGCCGCGAGATTCGCGCGCGGTTCGAGGACGCGCGCGACGTCGACGCGCGCGACGCGCGCGCGAAGATCGCCGAGGCGGACGAGGCGGCGGCGTTCATTCGCGCGCACGTCGTGCAGGCGACGCGAGACGGCGACGAGGGGAACTTTCGGATGACCGTGCGCGCGAGTCACGGGGACGTGACGATCTCGAGGGACGGCGAGGGGGAGGGAGGGTGCGGGGGAGGGACGCCGGCGGCGTGACGGGACGCGGGACGCGGGACGGAGATTCGCGTCCGAGTCGCGCGCGCAGGGGGCGTGAAAAAATGTTTGTTATATTAAAAAATGATCTGAAGTACATAGAACGCGAGCGAATAGAATCGAATAGAAAAAATGTACATGGGAGCGTTGCGCCGAGACGCGGCGGAGCCGCGGTCGACGTCGCTCGCAAAAAATATTGGAAAAGGCCCACGCTCGGAGTCATCCGAGATGGGTTGAAAAATGAATCGGAGCACGAATCGGTGCCGTGAACGTGCCAGTGTGGATGCGTGTTTTGTCGTGCTCACGCGGGTACGGGACCCTTGATCGAGACGTCGCCGGATCTGTCTTCCGCTTTCGCGAATCGACCACCGACGCGAACGCGCGTTTCTGCGCGGACTTTTCTCGCCTCGTAATGGATCGTTTTACCGTATGTGCGAGCCTTACGCTTCTCGTGGTACCGATCGAGCACTTGTTGACGAGATGCGCCGCCCGGGAGTTTGGCGGAATGATCCGGCGCGTTCGCAGCGTACGCCGACGACGAATTCGTCGCAGCGGGGATGCGCGCGACGGAGTTCTTCTTGCGACGTGCGTTCGTCTTGGGCTTCTTCGTTCGCCACTGTCCCGCGGCGTCGATGTCGTAGAACATATTTCTTTCGCCATCCACTCCCGGCGCCAAAAGCTCTTCGACGTGCTCGTTGCTCGACCTCACGCCCCCCGGCATGAACATGGAATCGATGCCGTCGGCGGCGCTGTCCGATCGAGACGTCGCACGGACGCGCGACATTTGCCCCGTAGCCTGACTCGATTCGAAAATATTGTTATACGCCTGTCGTACCGGTGCGCCGGAGCTTTCCGCGGGCGACGGCGTCCCGAAATTCGCCGCCGAACCGTCCACTCGCACGTTCATCTCCGCGTCGAGCATCGTAAACGACGGCATTCGAATCAAACCGTCGATGAACGCTTCATCGTCCTCGCCGTCGTTCGTCATTTGATCGTCGCCACTAAACAGTTCCACTCGATCGAAAGAGGGCTCTTCGCTCGGACGAATCTGCGACTTTTTCACCAGGCTCCAAAACGTTTCGTCCGACACCTCGGCGTCGAGCGCTCGAACCTCCGACTTGCTCTTATTCGTCGGCCTTCCTCGCCGCGTCTGCTTCATCCCTTTCCCGACCGCGCGATACACCTCATCCGACATCGCACATTCGTGAAAGGGTCTCAGCGCCACCGCGCGTCCTGAACCGTGCGCTCGATCGCACGCCTCGCACACCGTCGTCCCC
>Ga0222715_10002106_pt1 | contig 18421 bp, 11 predicted proteins | sample C33_9DmetaG_FD_165056 | JGI IMG/M metagenome (GOLD analysis project Ga0222715, IMG submission 165056) | Estuarine water microbial communities from San Francisco Bay, California, United States - C33_9D | ecosystem: Environmental > Aquatic > Marine > Unclassified | place: USA: California... | reverse complement strand
TACACCACGCCCATCAACGCGTTCCGCAAGTCGTAGATTTCCGCCAGCGCCTGCGCGTTCGCCCATCGTTCGCCCTCGTTCGCGAACGCGTCCACGCCCGTGACTTGACCGAGAAACTCGAGCACCACGCTCGAGTGCGTCACGACCTCGCCGTCGCACTCGACGTACGGCAGATTGATCAGCGCGTTCCCGCTCGCGAGCTCCGGCTTCTTCCCCGCGAACCACGCCCCGGCGTCGGCGTAGTTCGTGTCGGCGTAATCCGCGCCGGCGTACTCGCAGAGCATGCGCGCGGGCGCGCCGAGGCCGCGAATCGGCCAGTATCCGAGCGCGATCTTCGGCATCGCGCGAGCGAATCACGCGGCGTCGCGCGTCTCGGCGTCTCGGCGTCTCGGTCGCGCGTCTCGGCGTCTCGGTCGCGCGTCGTCGCGGCGCGTTGTCCCGAACGAGTGGGCGGCGGCCGCCTTCGGGACATCGCGACGCGCGACGGCGACGACGGCGCGCGAGACATGGCGAGCGTCGCGGCGCGCGCGCGATGCGCGACGTGCAAGGTGCGCGAGATCGCGCGTCGCGAGATCGGACGGACGCGCCGCGGGCGCGAACGACGACGGCGCGACGACGTTTTGGATATCGGTTTAGATACGGCGCGAGTTCGAACGCGGGATGCGCGCGCGTTTCGCGAACGGACGACTGACGAACGCGCCGAGCGCTCGAGCAGACGATTGTGAACGCGCCGACGAAGCGAGGCGCGCGCGCGACGACGCGCGCGAGCGGTAAGGGCGATGGGAAGGATCGGGTGTACATTGGCAAGGGACGCTACGTGGAAGACGACGCCAAGAAGTACGCTGGGCGCGATAACTGGTTCACCGGCGGCTGGCCGGGCGGAGAGAAGCAACTGAAAGAAGTTTTCATTCAAGAAGAAGCGGCGGCGGCGGAGAAGGCGGCGAAGGAGAACGCGCAGAATGAGCTTCCGGAGTACGCCAAGGGCGACGATACGATTTACGTCGGCAAAGGTAAATACGTTAAAGGGGACGCGAAAAAGTTCGCCGGTCGCGATAACTTGTTGACGGGCGGGTGGGCCGGTGGTGAGGTCGGGCTGAAGGTTGGCGAGAAGCTGACGCTGAAGAAGGGCGATTTGGTCAAGGTGGCGGCGGGCGGCGGTTTCTTCGGCGTGGGCGGCAAGCCCGCGCGCGTCGGTACCGTTCGCAAGGTGAACGTCAAGAAGAACGGCGATTGTACGATTGAAATCGCCGTGCTGCCGTTCGATCGCGTCGAAACCGTGGACAGTTCTCTGTGCACGCCGACCACACTTGAAGAAATGTGAGCGCGCGAACGCTCGCTCTCGAACGACCAGTGCCGCGACGACAGGAACCAGGGCTCCGACGCTCTCGTCCGAACTCACCGTATCGCAATTTCGTATCTAATATTCAATACACACCGATGCCGACACCACCGCGAACGATCGAAGGCGTCTCAGCCGCAGCCGCCGGCGCGCCGGTCCGCGTCCCCAGACGTCGGCGGTTCATGCCCGCCGCCGCGCCACCGGCATCCCCTTCGACGCCGTCGACGACGATATCTACCGCGCCCACGCACCCCGCCAACTGCTTGTGCTGCATCGGCGGCCCCGACCTGTCGTTCGAGCGCGCCGTCTTTTCCATCCTCGCGTTAAAGTTGGGCTTTGAGTACGACACCGCGGCGAAGTTTATTCGTCTCTGCCGCGCCTCGCCTCGAATGGTGCTGAGCAAAGGCAAGTTCAAGGTCGCGTCGAAGGCGCGAGGGAAAGATATCGACGCGCTGAGCGCGGAGGAGGTGCAGAGGGTGCAGGATGCGGTGCTAGGCGAGTACGCGGGGACGTTGGCGTTGGAAGAGAAACAAAGAACCGACGCTGGCACGCGGCGTTGACGTCGCGATGGCGAACGCAGATGGACTGATCACGGTGTGTGATTACGCACGATGGAGAGCGTGCGATCTGACGACGCGGTTTCGAGAGGCGGTGCGATATTATGAAACGTTGAACGGCGCGCCGACGACGTTGAGCTTTGGCGAACTTGTCGACGAGGCGACGCGTTTAAGCGATGTTTTCGCGCCGTACGCGAAGTCAGCGGTATGTGATTCTCCGCCTTGCTGCGTGATTACGCTCGAAGACGGCGTGGACGTGTTCACGTGCCAGTTGGCGGCGATGTTTGCAGGTATGGCGGTGTCGCCGATGAGTACGCGGGATCCTGCAAAACGATTGGCAAGCGTCTTTGCAGACATGGATGTCCGCATCGTGATCGTTCGCGATGGCGACGGGGCATTGAAGATGAGTGAGCTCACGTCTGCGAAAGTTTTCACGGTCGAATCGTTGTTCAGGGTCCAACAACGATCAGCCACTGCGACCGTCGTAAAAGCCGACGACGCCTCGCACGTGTTTTTCACGAGTGGTTCTACGGGGCGACCGAAGGGCTGCGTGGCTTCGCACGCCGCGCTGCTGTCGTACTGCGAAGCGAAGAACACCGCACATGAAATTGACGATACAAGCGTTGTGTACTGTGCGAGCAGTCACATGTTTGATCCGCACTTTACGGATTTTTGCAGCGCCATCGTCGCCGGCTGCACGTTGATTTCAGCGTCGCGTGAAGTCACGTTCGCGCGACTCGGTGATGCTTTGCGAGTATCCAGCGCGACGCATTGTTTGACAACGCCTGTTTTGCTCAGTTCGGTACGAGAAATCCCGAGTTTGAAATATTTGCGTCTCGTCGCGCTCGGCGGAGAAACGATGTCTAAAGCGCTCGCGGGAGCTTGGCTCGACGCCGGCGTTCGAGTGGCAAACACATACGGCGTCACGGAATGTGTCGCGTATCAGACGTTCCGTGAGATAAAACACGCGTCAAACGATGACCTGCGCGTGCTGGGGGATCCACTTCCGGGTAATACATTCATATTTGCCGCCGAGCCCGGCGACGATCCGACGTTGACGGCGAAAGCGGGCGAGCTTGCAGAACTGTGGATTGGTGGGCGCCAGGTCGGGAACGGATATTTGAACCGTCCTGAGCTCACAGCGGCACGCTTCAAAAGTAATCTGTACAGAACGGGCGACATAGTCAAAATTTCCTCCGACGGCCGGCATATTCTTGTGGGACGTCGCGACGATCAAGTGAAGATCAGCGGTCAGCGCGTCGAGCTTGGGGAAGTTGAAGACGCGATTCGCCGCACGTGCAGCGCGTTCACACGCGAAGTAAAGTGCGTTCTCGCAAGTACATCAAAACAACTCATTGCTTATTGCACCGGATCTTTCACTGACGTCGACGCTGTGGTCACGGCGGCCATGCGATATGCCGTCGCCCGAGAGATTCCTCAGCACATGGTTCCATCAATGTTTGTGTTTTTGGACGAGTTGCCGATGACGTCGACGGGAAAAGTTTCGCGCGCGGATTTGTCGCGGCGCGAAGTCGACGTGAGCGAGCAGGGATGCGCAATCATGTTCGGTGAGTTTGGTGCGGATTTAGCACGAATATGGTCGGATGAGCTTGGCGTAGATGTAAATCACGGTGACGCGGATTTCACAGCGAATGGCGGCGATTCGCTACGAGCGCTTAGAGTCGTTCAGCGAGTAAAAGCGCTCGTCATAGAAGACGACGTCGACGCTGGCGGTGGAACGTTCGGCGAAGCACTCGGGGCGTTTGCGCCGATCGAATTGTTACAGCGCCCACGGCTAAATGACTACGCGCGCTTTATCCGCGGCAGCGTCGAAGACTGGCCTTCAAGATATGCCGCGGATTCAGACGTCGATGAAGCCGAGGCAACGTTCAGTGATATCGATATCGGCTTACACGTATTGATTCGTGCGTCAGCGGCAGGTCACGTGAGTTTGGTAAAGATGCTCATCGACGCAGGCGTTAGCGTCGATCCAAACTCACGCTCAACGCCACTCCACGTGGCGTGCGCCAATGCGCGCGTCGAATGCGTGCGAGCGCTCCTTGATTCCGGTGCCTCCGTGAACGCGCTCGGTACCGGCAGAAGAACGCCGTTGATATTTGCTGCGTCTTCGCCGATTTGCACATCTGAGCTCGTGAAGATTCTGTTGGGTCGTGGCGCCGCGATTGGCGCAGTCGACGAGGACAAGCAAACAGTTTTGCACGCCGCGGCGCGCGTGGGCGCGGCGTCTTCGGTCATCGACGCCTTACTCGATGCGCCGTCTACTTCATCCGCGAAAAGCAAAGTCTTAAAAAACGCGTTGAACGTCAACGCTCTCGATGTCTGGGGACGTACCGCCTTGCACTGGGCCTCGGTAAACGGTCATCGCAACGCGTGCAAATCGCTCCTCGAGCGAGACGTCGACGCGTCGATCAAAGATCTCAACGGCGAAACCGCGCGCGACATAGCCGAACGCCGCGCGCTGTGTAGCGCCCAGGAGCGCCCCAAAGGCGGTCGGCCGAGCACGTGGGGTGACATCGCCAACTTACTCGGCGGAAGCGGAGCGACGAAACACCTCAAAGCGTCTCTGGCGTAAACGCGCCGATAGTTACATTGTACATTCTAGATAATCCCTCGTAGCCACAAACGCGCACTACCACAACATGTCATCGTCGTCATCACCGTCCGCAATCCCCTCGCTCGTCGCCACCGCTCCGATCGCCCTCGCCGCGTGTTCCGCCGTCTCCGCGTCCGCCCCGCTCGTCGCCGCGAAGTACGCCGCGTTCCTCTTCTTCACCTCCCGCTTCGCCGCCTCACCCAGCGCCTCTCGCGGCGCGTCATCACCGTTTCGACGCATCGCTCGCTGTCTCGCTCGCACCGCCTGCTTGTTCATCCGCTTCACGTCCAGCGCGTGTTTATTGTTCGTGCGCTTTTTCGCCTTTTTCGCGCTCGCGCCGCCGCCGCCGCCGCCGCCGCCGCCGCGTCGCGTCGTCGACGCGCCCGCCGCGTCGCGCCCGAGCGATTCCAACGCGCGCGCGAGTTGATCCTTGAGCAATCGCCGCGACATGTCGACCCGCGTCGCGTCGCGAAGTCGCGAAGTCGTCATCGACCGACGCGCGCGCGAGCGATGTCGCGCGACGCGAGCGACGCCGACGCGAGCGACGCAAGCGACGCGAGCGATGCCGACGACGCCGACGACGCGCTGCGCGGGAAGGACCTGTACGCGATCCTCGGCCTGCGCAAGGAGGCGAATCCGTCGGCGAAGGACATCAAGCGCGCGTACCATCGCAAAGCGCTCGAACTTCATCCCGATAAAAACGTCGGCGACGCGAGCGCGGCGGGAAAGTTTCAGACGCTGCAGCGCGTGTACGGCGTGCTGAGCGACGAGACGAAGCGGCGGACGTACGACGCGACGGGAAGGGTGGAGGACGCGGAGTTGGGAGGGGAGGCGTTTCAAAATTTGTACGAATATTATCGCGGGGCGTATAAGGAGGTGTCGACGGAGGACATCGAGGCGTTCGAGCGGGAGTATCGGGGAAGCGACGAGGAGAAGAGAGATGTTTTGGAGTGCTACGCGAAGTACGAGGGAGACATGACGCGGGTGTTCGCGTGGGTGATGTGTAGCGAGGAGGCGGACGATTCGCATCGATTCGCCGACGTCGTGGACGAAGCCGTGAGGGATGGACGCGCGGAGTCGTACGCGGTGTACGAGGCGTGGGCGCGAGAGGTGAGGAAACGAAAGGCGCCGAAAGATCCGCTGGGGGCGCGGAAAGTGAAAAAGGGGAGTAAGAAGGGCGGCGGCGACGACGCGGATTTGTTCGCGCTCATTCAACGCAAGAACGCGATGCGAGCGGATCAGGCGGATGATATGTTCGCCGCGCTCGAGGCGAAATACGCGCCGAAGAAAAGGACGAAGAAGAACTAGCTATTGTCAATAATATCAAGATGTGTGGACGGTTATAAGAAGAATCCTTTGCGAATGGGCGCGTTGGGAGGCTTGGCCTCGACGACGTGTGCGCCGAGCGCGTGCTTGCAAATTTTGCCTCTCGCGTCGCCACTGTACAGCGCCTTACCATCGGTTGTTACCAAAATGGCGTTCACGTCAGCGTCATGAATAGTCGTTTTGAACATGAGTTCGCCATCCGTGACGCGCCAAACGCTGAATTCGCCGTCGCCGCGAATGATCGAATATGGTTTCGGTGCTTGCTCCGCTTTGGAACTTCCTATGACGATGAAAGGATCGTTCTTAATCGTACATAATGAAGTGATATATCCTTCCTGACCACCAACTGAGCGCACCCAATGTAACGATAACTTGCCGCTCTTTCCTCGCACGTCGTGGATGCGTACGCTGCCGTCTGCGCCGGCGCAATAGAGCGTTCGACCGTCTTTCGCGACCGTCATCTCTCGCACCGCAGAAGTCATCTTCGTCGTCGAGTAAGGCTGCACCGGTGTGACTTTAGACTTCAAGTCCCATACCGCGATATATGCATCGAGCGAACCACTCACGATGGCGCTGTTGACTCTCACCAACGACGTGACGCAGTCGCTATGAAATTCCAAATGTTTTACTGTTCCAATGTGTCTCTCGTCCGCAGCAGCGCTCTCAAAACATCGATCATACGCATCAACGTCATCGATGTCGTCGAGTTTGCTCGTATGCTTGAACGTGAGGTCCTCACCACTTCTTCTTTCTTCGTTTGTAGGCGAAGGCGTTAAATCCCACACGTAAACTCTTCCATCTCGCAACAAGGGCGAGGCCAGATAAAGAATCGATAAGTCGTCGTTCGCCGCCATCGAACGACACTGCGGTGCCGTGTTCGTGTATTTGGACAGCTTTTTCACGTTAACGTATTTGAAGACATCGGCGAAATCGATGTGCGGCGCGCTCCACGCCGTCGTCTCTCCGTTGTCCAGCGACACCTTACTCCATGCACCATTTTCGTACCCGATGAGCGCTTCGCCGCTGGCTTTCGATATTTGAAACATACGCACGGGTGTATTTGCGTTGTTAAACTCGTCTCCGGCGGCGTTCACCGGCGTTGGGTAAAAGCTCTGCATCGCGCGCGCGCCAACGTCGCCGTTTGCTAGAATCTGCTTCACCACGCCGTTCGTCATCCCGACGTACACGCTCGCCCCATCCGGCGCGATCGTCATCACGCGCACGCCCTCGCGCACGAACCCTCCTTCGCCTTCGCGCGAGACTGCCTCTGGAACGACGACGCGCTCGAACGCCGCGCGCGTCGTCTTCATCTTTTCTGCGCGCGCCGGCGCCGACGGCGCGGTCCCGCCCAAACTCAAAGTCGTCGTCGACGACGACGACGTTCCATCCACCGCGACCGCGTCGAGATCCACCGTGTGCGTCGTCGTCTCCCGCGTCCGCGCTCGGCGATGCTTCGTGTACCGTCCCGCGACTTTCCTCGCCCTTCGCTCGCGATCGCCCTCCCCATCGAGCGTTTCTTCATCAACCTCCTCGACTTCGCGCATCCGCACCATCGCTCGTTCCGGCGCGCTCGTCTTCGCCGCACCGCGTCCTCGCGTCCACCTTCCTCGTCGCGCTTTGCCCTCGCGCGCGCGCGCGTCGATCTCGCGCGCGTGCGACCCGTCAGAGACGCGCGTCGCCGTCCCGAGCGTTTTTTTTATTAAAACGTTCGACGACCGTTTGGCCCGCGGGACGCGACGTCGCCGACCGCGCGATCCGCACGCGTCGACGCGCGCGTCGCGCACGCCGCGCGCGCGCGAACGCACGCGAAACGCGAACGCGCGCGCGATCGGCGCGCGTCGTCGCCTCGCTCGGCGCGCGCGCGCGCGATGCGGCGCCGTTTCGATGACGAAGCCGCGGGGTGCGCGCGACGATGCGAACGCGCGCGCGGTCGAACGCGCGGCGCGCGGCGAACGCGCGTCGCCGCGGTGGCGATGCTCGTCGTCGTCGCGCGCGTCGTCGTCGCGCAGCGCGGTGAACCGATGAAGGCGCCGACGGTGACGTGGTTGGAACCGCCCAAGGGGCACGTCGCGGGCGGGACGACGCTCGCGGTGTACGGCGGCGGTTTCCTCAACTCGGCGCGGTTGAAGGTGAGGTTCGCGAGGGGCGAGGAGACGACGGAAGTGCCCGCGACGTATCACTCGTCGACTATGATCACGGTGGTGACGCCCGCGCGCGTCGGGGCGGGATGGACGCAAGTCACGGCGGCGAACGACGGGGAGACGTGGAGCGGGACGCCGAACGTGTACACGAAGGGATCGGGGACGTTTTTGGCGTACGTCTACGACGATTCGTTGGCTGGATTTTACGATGGCGTGCGGCAAGGGGAGAATACGAACGCGTATCACGAGTTGTGGAGCGCGGGTAACACGACGGGGCCGTACATCGGCGGTACCATCGTGCGCGTCCACGCGCGCAACTTGGATTTGGGCTCGAATACGTTGTCGTCGAGCGCCACGTACGTAGGCCCGACAGACGGCGCGGGTTCGCCGAATCCGAACTTTCCCGACCCCAATGCGGTGATGAATAGTCCGCCGGTGCACGGGACTTTCTATCCGGGCTCGAAGTTGACGTGCAGGATGACGTGCAACATCGATGTAAATCAAGACTCCAACATCGCTAGTGACGGGTCGGAAACATTTGTCACGGCGCAACCAGCGATTTGGCATAGCTACACGTCGGTTGAGTGTGAAACACCGCCGATGCCGGTGCCAGTGGGCGATCCGATTCCGTCGACGGCGTGCCATATGCACATCTCCAACGATGGAATCAACTACGATTACGCCAACGTTACGTTTACGTACGCGGATCCGTTGCCGACAGTGACTAGCATTAGCACGGCGCAGTCTTCGGTTTGGGGCGCTCGAGGCCCTTTTGATGGGAACACCGAAGTCATCGTCAAGGGAACGAACTTCCTTCCCAGCAAATATCTCAAATGCAAATTTGGGGGCATACCGGAAAGCGGTAAAAATTTATGGGAAAGCGACGACGTCTCGCACGTCGTCGGCACGCCCGGCGGACGTGTCCGGTGGGTTTCGAGCACGGAAATTCGTTGCATCACCCCGGAGTTTGGTCCTGCGTCGCAACAACGGCAATATCCAGCTGGTTCGACGTTAGCGTCCTCCATCGGGTGTTGCGCCGTGCTAGATGTCACGTTTGATGCCAACAACGGCATTTCGTCCACCGTCACCATAGTCGACGGCGGGCGAGGCTACGCCTCCGCGCCGGTGCTGACAATAATCGGTGGTGGAGGAGGAGGCGCGACGGCGACAGCGACCATAGATTCGAACGGAGCCGTCAACGCGGTGACGATCACGAACGCGGGGCACTCTTTTAATCAGGGGTCTGGCGCCACCGCCACGGCGACGCTCGACACCTCTAGTGGAACGTTGAGCGCGCTTACGCTCACGGCTGCGGGAAGCGGTTACACCGTACCCCCTGACGTGACGTTTTCGTGTAGCGGCGGGGGTGACTCGTGTTTAGGTACACATATGGAGCACGCTCGTGCTGTGGCAACTTTAGGTCCCGCCGCCAATTGTTTCCCGGAGTATGGATGCTACGACAAAGTTGTCGTCTCGCTGCGACTGACGTTCGTAGGTAATACGTACACTTCCGCGCCTGTGGTTACAATATCGCCTCAAAAGCCGTACGTCTTGGTACAGGCGAGCGAACTTTTCACACCGGCGAATGATCCCCCGTCGATTGGGGCGTACACCATGCAAGGGAAAGGGGAAACCGAGCTCGACCCGCAGCTCTCGCACGGCTCGTGGGTGGACGACGGAAGCGGAGGGCGAATTTACAACGTCACCGACGCGCCGTACGACGTTGTTGCGGTCTCGGGCGTACCAGGAGCGAATGCTGGGCGACGGTTGTACGCGGTCAATCAATATAGTCAGAATAGCCCGGAAGATCGCGGTGATCTTCTCGCGCCGCTGGGCCAAGCGGGAAGCGATGGGTCGATTAAACCGGCGCACCAGGATCTCGTGCAGGTGAGCAACAATTACAACAAGTTCGGCGTTCCCGTGAGCGGTAACGCGGCTGCAACGCCCACGCACGTTGGGTATCGCGACAACACCGCAGCGGTAAAGGGATATTGGATGTGGAGTCGAAGTGTGGGCTCAGCGAGCGATTGCCAAGTTTCCAACAATCCGCCGCTGAACTTTTATGATGGCACAACGAAAATGGGACATAACCTCGATAAAGGCACGGGGTGGGTAGTCACTGGCACCGCAAACGAGTACTTGGGCATTCCTGGAAACTCTGACTTGGGTCATCCGTCGAAATCGTGCTTGTACTTTTTGTACGGGGACATTTACGTATCACCGTCGGGGAGCGACGCAACCGGACAAGGCACTGCGGCAAGACCGTACGCTACGATTCAAAAGTGCATAGATTCGGCGTTGACGGGCGTCCGTGATTATCACGTGGACGCCATCGGTGAGTCTAACCCGAGCGTGCCCGCGAGGATATCGACGCAAATCACTAAATTCAGCGCTGGGCGTTCGCAAAAGCGCGATGGAGGCGGCGGCTACGCGTACACTGTGAATCGCGATCGTTGCATCCTGAAAGACGGCACGTACTTCGGCCCGGGCAATCGACAACTTCGCGCCAACGGTCGCGTCGTCCAGCTATGGGCGGAAAACGACGAGCGAGCAGTCATCGACTGCGAAGGCTTACCCGTGGGCAAGCAAGTCTACGCCAAGCGCGAGCCCACGCGCGTGAGCGCGCCGGGTTCGATCGCCACCCAGGGCGTCGTGTTCAAGCGATGCGGGTTCAAGATGCCTTACGCCGCGGCGGATAAATTATTCTACCCCGGACGTCCGACGACGTAATCAAACGAGCGCGATAGAACAATCATTTGAATTTGATATTACACACGCCGGCCGCCGCGCGAGGCGCCCTCGCGCGGCGCCGTCCTCGACGATCTCCTCAACTCCCCGTCGGCCCTTTCCCCCCCTTGCTCTGCTCAAACACGCTCTTCGACAAATCCTGCGCCGCCTGCTGCGCCCGTCGCGCCATCTCCGCCGCGTCCGTCTGCGCCGCCTCCTTCATCAGCGCGTCCGACTTCACCGCGAAACGCTGAAACGTCCTCGAATTCGCCAGCGCGTTCACCATGAGCTCGTTGAACACGTACGAGAACAGCCGATTGACGAAGCTCATCGCGTCCTCGCGGAGACGCGCGTCGTCGAGCGTTCGCGCGCGCGAGTCACGCGTCGGCGCGCGCCGTCGAATGACCTCGAAGCTTCGTCGGGTCGGGTCGATCGCGCACTCGCGCGCAGAACGACGCGCACAGAGCGACGCGCGACGCGCGCGACGCGCGGTAGTCGAGCGCACTCGAGCGCGCGCGCGTCATGATGCGCGGTGGACCGTTTAAGCTCCCGAACGCCGACCCCGAGGCGGCGGCGACGGAGAAAATGAAGAAGGAAGCCATCGCGCGCGTGAAATCGTGGGTCGAGGCGCGCCTGCCGCGTGAACACCTGGTGAATCGCGACGCGGTGGTGGACGTGAGCGAGGTGCAGTGCGGGGACCCGGCGTGCGCGCCGATCGACGCGGTGGTGAGGATCATTTACAGGGAGTCGTGCGGGACGATCTTCGGGATTCCGTGCGAAGTGCAAGAGGTGGAGGAGGAAGACATCGAGTCGCAGATGCCGCCGCCGGAAGTGATCGAGGATTGGTATCTGGGGAAACCGACGCAGTGGCCGCCGGAACCGGAACCGCAGGAGCCGGGACCGGTGCCGACGGACGCGTTGCGGTTCGCGGTGGGCGACCGCGTGCGGTGCCGCATCGGACCGGGCGAAGATGGATGGGCCGCGGGGACGGTCGTCGCGCATTGGTATCGCGGAAGCACGTGGCCGACGGGACAGTACGCACCGTATCAAGTACAGCTCGATCGTAAGGATATGGGCAGTGGTTTGATTTTCGCGCCGTACGACAACGATCAGTGCGTGATGAAGGAATAAGCACATCGACGGCGCAGCCTTCTCGATCGGCCATCGCCGAGGGTCTCGCCAACGAATAGCACGAGTATCACCATCGAACCCTCGATAACACCAGTCAAGAGAAGCGAACGACCGAACGTATTGCCCCGCTAGATTTAATCACACATCCAGCTTTGTCCAATGAACGCGTCTTGTCACGCGAGTCGAGTCGACGAGACGGCGCCCGCCGCAATGCGCGCCTCGACCCACGTCGCATGCTCACCAGCCTCAATTTTACCGTCGACGCGAGTGATTCACATCGCGTCGCGCGCGCGCGCGCGCGCGACCGCGTCGGCCGCGGCGTTGCCACGCGCGTGAAATCGTCCCGAGGCGTTGCGAGACGAATCGTTGCGAGCTTTTCGCGCGACCTTTACTCGACCGAAGATTCCTTCAAGCGACCGCAACCGAGCCGTTTTGTGCTCCATCCCACGTCGGCGATCGTGAATGATCGTAAGCCCGAGAAGAGCGCGCGACTGGCGCAGAAACGTCTCGACGACGTTCACGCCGCCGCGAATCTACTCCTCGCGGAACGATGGTACAACGCGTCGCGATCGTACGCGGCGTGGCGAGCGATCGAGGCGGGAAGACGAACTGAGTGCGACTTCGGACGACTTTAGTGCGGCGTTCGTCGTTTCTAGGGCGCTCGCGCTTCGCCATCGCCGAATCCAGGCGAACGAAGCAGGGCGCCGCGCGAGCGAAATGTGATATCCGAGAAGACCAATAGACACTTGTCACGCGCGACGCACGACGCACGACATAACGCGACGCACCGATGCTCGCCCGACCAATCGTCGTCTCGGCGTCGCGAACACAAGCTAACACGCACGCTCGTTCGTTGCGTGCTCGCGTTGCATTCCCGCGAAACTCGCGCGTCGTCAAGTTGAGAAAGCCAACCCGCGGCGTCGCGCACGTCTGCACGAGTCCCGCGCAGAGAGTGATGGTTGTCCGTGCGGATCCAGACGACGTGCGAACGAGTGAACCCGAGGCAGAGGTCGAGGACGCCATGGACACGTCAGTGGAAGACGCGACGAAAGAAGTCGAAGCTGAGGTCGTCGAACCTCACCGAGTGATGACACCCGACGCCGTCGAGACGAAGGCGGCAGACGTGGACTCGGACGACGAAGCGCTGGCGGAAATGACGCGCGTGTTGCAGACTTCGTTGAGTCCGCGCGCCGCGGCGCTCATCGCGAAAGGGTTTGTGGATCTCGGGGTGGAGTCACCGAGAGATTTGCGCGCCGCTGTGGCAAAACGATCGAGCGCAATGATTGGCATCGAAGCACTGGCAACGATCTTTAACGCATTGATGTGTTTTAGTTTGTTCTCGCTCGCAGCCGCGGCTCAGTTCTCAGATTTCTTCATACCGAGCTTTTGGAATTACGCCGTGACGTTGTTAGGAATGGTTGGTGCTGCGATCTTCGCGGTCGAGGCGGGCGCGCATCTCTTCATCACCGCCGTCTACGTGTACAGCACGATTCGATTCGAGACGACTGATTTGAGAAAGTTCGTGCAATCGATGCAACGGATCGGCGATAACGATCACATCATCGGTGTTGTACCGCAATCGTCGACCATCAAGCGCGCGTCAACGCTCGTTCACGTCGTGAACGTGTTGAATAACCTTCGCGACGCGTTGCATTCAGAAGCCGAAATCATCACGCCGACGCACAAGAGCACTTTGCACAACTTGGCGGCCTACTTCGAGTATTCCAACGCTCAAGCGAAGCAAGGTTTCAAACCAGAAGACTACGGGCTTGACTCGAAACAGTGCATGACAATTGCCTCTCTGTTTTCTGAATGGGACACCGACGGAAGCGGAACGCTGCGCAGCGAGGAGCTCTCAAAGCTCCTTCGCTCGCTCGGCGACGACACGATCAATGACATGGACGTCAACATGGCCATGCGCATCCTCGACAAGAACGAGACCGGTGAGATCGACTTCGGTGAATTCGTCAAGTGGTACAAGGACGGCGTCAAGCTTCCCGATACGATGTCGGCGAGCAAATCGGGCCCCGACGACCTCGAAGACATCGACCCCAACACGCGCATCGACGAAATCACCGGCTGAGACGAGGACGGGCGACTTCGATTTCACCTTTTCTACCCACCTTTACCACCGTTTACCGACACAGCGACGATTTTCAATACTCCACGACGAACGACCTTTCCATCCGCCAACTGTCGCCTCGGCGTCCTCACGCAGACGTCCGCACACGGACGCTCGCGTCATCTCGCGCGGTCGCGCCGACGTCCGCGCGACTTGGCCGACGTCGAAGAGTGCGTGCTCGCGGACGAGCGCGCGTCCGTCGCTCCACCGCGATCGCGCGCACGCGCGATGAACTTTATTCGCCGTTTCGCCAACTCGAGTAATCCGACGCTCGACGCGCGAGATGCGACGCCGCCGTCGACGTCCGCGCCCGATGCGGCGGACGCGCGCGTCGAGCGTCGATCCACCGAGACGCTCGACGTCCCGCGCGTGATGAATTCGATGTTTGACGAGGGCAGGGACGGGGACTTGGTGTTTTCGTGGCAGTTGATGTCGGGCGCGGCGAATGCGGACGAACGCAGCAGACGCGAAGCGACGAACGCGTTCTTCGACGCGTTTTCGGAGACGTACGCGCGATGGGAACCGGTCAGGGCTGGGGTTGCGGATGAAGGGGACGATTCAGACGTCGGGTGCGCCTTCGCGCATCCTCGCGCGGTGACGCTCGCGGCGGTGGAGGACGCCGCGAGTCTGGGGGAACGGTTGGAGCGCGCGCTCACGGGCACTGTCGACGTCGGTGGAATCGAGCAGAGGATGGCGAGCATCGGTGTAGAAACGTTTCGAGCTCTGGAGATTATGGCGAGGTCGGCGCACAACAGAGTGTTCATGGAGCAGTGCGGGGCGAGTCGCGCGTTGGGAAACGCGTGCAAAACGTGCGCGCAGCGAATGTTGACGTTCAGCGCGGGAGCGGCGTCGGCTTCAAAAGAAGGTTCAAACGAGGCTGGAGTATTGTTGGGAGCGTTGCAGCGCGTCGTGGAGCACGCAGTGAATGTGATTGATTCTTTCTTGGGCGACGCCTGGGCGATTCGTTCGTTCAACGAAAACGGCGCTTTACTGGCTTTAATTGAAGTACTACGTGCGGAAAAGGTGGTCGATGGTCGTGTCCACGGTGACGCGCGCGAGATGGCAGTTTCAATAGAGCGAATGGCGATGCGCGCGATCGGGCGCGTCATGCACGGCGATGCCGCCGTACAAAAGAGCATAGCGGGAGCAGGAGGCTTGGATATTTTTTTTGAAGGCGTGTACCCGCTCGAGGCTGACGTCAGCATCGATACCGCGGGGTTCGAGACGTCGCTCATGAATCTCGAAATATCGCATACGCTACTTGTTGGTAATAAGTCCAACGTTGAGCGCGCTCAAGGCATTGGTATGTTTACGCGAGTGGCCCGTCTGATGCGCGCGGCGAATGATTTGAGCGAAACACTCGTCTCAGATGAGGCGAGCACGTCAACGGCAGAAGGCGAAGTTGCCGGTGTGCCATGGAGCGCGCAGCTTCTAGACGATTCGTTACGTTCCCATGAAGTCATCGTCACGGGCGGATATCCTAGTGAGGTGATGAAGAGACTGTTGAAATTCGTCCATCAAGACGTCAGCGCCGATGGCGGTTGGGCAAGTAAAGGAGCGAGGGAAATGATGTTGAAATGTCTCTTCGATTCGATCATTGAAGCATGTTCGAGTTCAAAAGAGTCGTTCGAGAACGATTCAGATTGCTTGAGATTTCGGGCACACGTGTTACGCTTTTTTAGTGAGGCCATCGATATAGATCCCGCGGTTTTGCGCGTGATGCGTCAAGTACGCGCGTGGGACATGTTGCTAGACGCCGATACGTACGGCGCGATTCCTTCAGTGGATCACAAAAGGGAATACGAACCAGTGTCGGAGAGCACGACGACGATCTTACGGCGTCGTGTACAAATTGAAACCGCGGCGTTACTTCTCAAAGCCTGTCAAATCGCCGCCGAATCGTCTGATTGTGTGGACGAATGCAACGTTCTGATCGGCACCATCACGACGAGAGCTATACAGCCGTCGGTCGTGATACGACTTTGTCGCGTTCTAGAGCTACTGCTAACTGATTCGTCGCACAGTTTGAGTAAAGCGTTATCCGAGGTGGAAGCTCCAGGTCGACTTGCGGGGGCGTTGAACGCGCAATTGAAATGCTGGGGGTGTGACCAAGTAACGTTCATCGGAGAACAAGGAGCGACAGCGAACTCCGCTGCTTTCGGTTCTACACTAAGCGCACTACGGGCGTGTCTGAACGGTCCGGACGTGCTCGCGGCATCGGCACTCAACAACGATGGTGTTTCCGACTTGATTTTCAACGAGCTTTTGTGGGCGAACACGACTCGCAATTTAGCCATATCGGCCGTCGTATCTCTGGTGGGGTTGCGTCTGCACGCTCCATCACCTCACGCGAGCGGCGCGCATCGTGAAGCATGGTCAAGCGTGGCACGTCGATTCATCCAGGCTCTTCCGCGCGCACGAGGTATCGATTCCACGTTGTTATCGGCGATGCTTTCTGGTTTGCGTCAAATGTTGAACAACCCAAACGGCTCCGGAGACAGTCTGCGAGAATGGATATCGTCTGAAGACGGCGCAGAGTTTGTACAAATCGTTGCACTTTGCGATGGTGACGCTGGTGAGGAGGTTGGGTTGGATGTCATAGCGACGGTACAGGCAGTCATCTCTAACTCGCATTCGTCAGCCTCAACGTTTGAGCGCTCAGTTGGGTACGACACGTTGGTTGACGCCATACAGTGTGCTCGAGGCACGGGTCCAGTATCCAAACCGCTGTTCGACGCCATCATGAGCTTCGCTATTGATGACAACTATGGCGCCGAGGGCGAGTTCAGCGGCATCGCTTTGCGGAACGCCAAGGCGCTACAAATGCTGCTCATTCTGATCGGAAAACTCGGTGCATCTGACGAATTAAAGGATGAGCTTCTCAAGGCTTTCAAGCAGATGTTGTCAGCGTCTGTGACGTCAAAAGCCACCGCAGATGCGGCTGGTGTTTTAGACTTCTGTCTTCAGTGGTACGTGGATGCAAATCGCCGGCAAGCAGTACTCGAAGTCATCGCGCTCTGCAGCTCGTTTTCAATGTCCACCAAGCACGTGCGTCAAATATTCCGTCTGTTGCAGAGCGACGCCATTCCAGCGGACGACCAATTGCAGCTGCTCCGGGTTCTGCAGCACTCCGCAAAGCGAGTTGGGCCTTCGACGTTTTTCGATTTCACTGGACCTGGTTGCGGGATTCACGTTAATAAACAAATAACTCTTCCAGTGCGCAACGGCTACACCGTCTCGCTGTGGTTCCGCATCGAGCGGTTTCCAGAGTACGGTGGTCCAGTGCCGCTGTTTTCTTTACTATCGGGCGCTGGTAACGGCATTTTAGGAGAGTTACATGCGAACAAACTCACACTTGGCATTCGAGGATCCACTGGCACTGTTGATACCGCATCGATCGACATCACAGTACGAGAGAACGAGTGGACATTCTTAACGATTGTGCACCTTCCGATGCGAATATCGCAACCCCTAGTTCGTGTCTTCGTCGATGCTGACATGGTTGGTCAGGCGAAGTTGCGTTACCCGATCAAGTCGACGGAATCGATATCATATTGTCGCATTGCGTCCGTGACGTTCGACGTTAGTCTAGAGAACGCGCACGTCAAGGTGTCACCGTTTTTCGGCCAACTTGGTTCGACTCATATATTCGATGATGCCCTTTCGCAACCAGCGATTGCGATGATTCACGCACTCGGTGCAGATTATGTTGGACGTTTTAAGTCAACGGAATCGCAAACGGAAAGGATTCTTCAGGCAATTAGCGCGAACGCTGTCGAGGCTCGCGATATTCGCGAGTATCTCGCCGATCACCGACTGATTAGCATAAGCGCAATCACTGTCGCCGGTAGAAGCGCTCAGTCAGAGGTGTATGACGTGAACGAATATGATTTGATCGGTGGGGCGAAGGTTTGCGTCACAAACTCAGTCAAAGATGTCGTACACTGCCTCGGTGGTGTTCAAGTCGTTCTTCCAATCTTTTCTGACATCATGCACGCCGCCGAGGCGTCGAAACGGCGACAAATTGTTTGCGAAGGGGTTCATCTGCTCGTTGCTTTACTCGATGGAAGCAGACTCAATCAAGTTACGTTGACGTTGTGTGATGGGTACGCCTTGATCGCAAATCTTCTGCGAGAGAATGCAACGACTTTACTCTGTCCAGATTTACTCCCAGCACTTGACCGGCTTCGTCGTGCTGGTGGGATCGAGCACGAATCGGCGTCGGCACGCATCGTCGTTGATTTGCATCTTTGGTCCCTCGCCGACGACGCTACTCAAAAAGCGCATGGCGAGTACTTGTTGCGTTTGGCGACCAAACATTCGGATGGATTACGATTTCATTTGCCAACAAGTGATCTCATCGATGCCCTCGATTTCACTCCAGGTGCGAGTGGAACGTCTCGCCGTCGAGTTCTGTTGGAAGTGTTGAAGCAGCTTATTCTCAACGCCCCGAATCAGATAATT
>Ga0222715_10002104_pt1 | contig 18448 bp, 19 predicted proteins | sample C33_9DmetaG_FD_165056 | JGI IMG/M metagenome (GOLD analysis project Ga0222715, IMG submission 165056) | Estuarine water microbial communities from San Francisco Bay, California, United States - C33_9D | ecosystem: Environmental > Aquatic > Marine > Unclassified | place: USA: California... | reverse complement strand
ATTAAATCCCGTAGATAATATTCATCTGTGTAATCGTATTCTGCCTTAGAAAAGACATCAATATCAATTCCGGGATTTTTTGCCATGTTTGCTAATACATAACTACCAACATAACCTCTTCCTAGTATAAGTACTTTTTTTCTCATTATTCAAATATTTTATCTATTCGTTCTCGTAGTATGTGCACTCTATCTGCAATATCACATTCCAGCTCTTCAACAATTTCATTCATTAATTGATCTAGTTCTATATCTTCTACTTCCTCTAATAGATCACGTGCATCATACAATGCTTCTAAGGATTTGTCTACACATTTTTCTAGTTTAAAAATGATTGTTGTTTTTTTCATGGTTTATAAAAACTATTTATTTAATAAATTTTAATTAACCATTGTAAAAAAGTGTTTTAGCAATTCTTTTACTTCCGCTTTCATATAATTACCATGATATGCTACAAATTTATCTTTATTTAGATAATAAATAACAAGCTTACGACATTTTTTACCGGTCATCTGCTCATATAAATACGCATATAACGACAGTTGCATAGTATAAGTAGAATGTTCACACACTGATAAATGATCTAGGGGTTCGAGCATCCACTCTCCAAAATCTGATCCAAATCTATACCGCTTATTCGTCTTGAAATCTCCAACTGTAAACGTACCATCTTTATGTTCATAGATTAAATCAGCAAGACCTGATACTTTAAAATCTTCACTCCATACTAACTGCTCACATAGAACTCTATCAAATTTATCTATATTCCACTCACGGGATTTATCATAACTTTTATACAACCAACCCCAATCCTCTGCTTCCTCCCCAACAGTAATGTAATCCTCTAAAAGTTTATGAATTTCTGTACCTCTATCACAAGCTCTATTCTTCTCTTTCTCCCACATTTCAAGGATCATCTCTTTCGTAACACCCTCTCGTTTCGCTACTCTAGTTGCTGCACCCTCAGAATCAAAAGGCTTTTTATACTTACCTAGTAGAGTTGTAACAGACGTAAACCTTTCACCTGTCTCATTATGAGTATAAGTATGGTCTTCTTCTCTAAATGTGATAGGAGCTTTCATTACTACAAATATATTATAATGAAGTTCTTATTAATCAACTACCTTTGACATAAATAATGATATGGCCGGTATTAAAATTAGTGATCTCCCAGCAGCAACTACACCATTAGCTGGAACAGAACAGTTTGCATTAGTTCAAAGCTCCAGTACAAAAGTAGCAACAGTAGATAATATTGGGGATGTTTTAAGTAACTCGTTCGTTGCTAAAACTTTATATGCTTCTACTTCAGGAGTTTACACTACAGTGCAATCTTCAAGTGCTACTTGGGACAGTGTATATTCTTCTTATCAAACAACATCTGCTGATTTTGCTCAAATAGATCAAAATAATACATTTACTGGTACTCAATCATTTAACAGACTCAAGTCAGGATTTAATACAAATGCTTGTGGAGCTTATTCTGGCACATTAGGTGGATATTATAACGATGCTATAGGTGGTGGTTCAGCTGTAGCAGGAGGTAACAATAATGATACTAGTGCTAATTTTTCATTTATAGGTGGGGGTGATGATAATGTCATTACAAGTACAGGGGTAGAAGGTGCAGCGGTAGGTGGTAACTGTAATAATATTAGTCATTGCAGAGCTGTCATAGCGGGAGGTTCACAGGTTGCATCAGTAAGCGCAGAAATGCTTCATGCCCAGAGTTTATTTCTTAAGACATTACCAACCTCTGATCCAGGTGTTGTTGGTGTTGTATGGAATGATAGCGGTACTTTAAAAATCTCTACCTAAATGTAGTTGACTTTCGCTTAGTATAATATAAATTATTATGTAATGAGCGACCAAAGTCCAGAATTTGCAGTCTTTAATATTGAAGGAGGTATCGGTAAGCATATATGCTCTACTGCGGTAGTAAAAGCATATAAAAATAATCACCCAACAACTAAAGTTATTGTTGTGTGTGCTTGGCCGGAAATCTATCTAGGTAATAAAGATGTAGAACGTGTATATAGACTAGGTAATGTACCGTATTTTTACGAAGATTATATATATGCTAAAGATACTGTTGTATTCTCGCAGGAGCCTTATAAAGAAACAAGCCATATTAAAAAGCAGAAACATCTTATTCTTACTTGGTGTAAGATGATTGGTATCGATTATAAAGGAGAAGCGCCTAATCTACCTATGAATATGCGCGAAGCTAATTATGTTGATCCGGAGTTAGCTAAGATTCAAAAGACAAAGCCCATACTACTCTTCCAGCCGTTTGGAGGTCCAGGTAAAGATCATCAGGCAGATAACTACTCTTGGACTCGGGATATTCATCCGGAGGTGGCTCAACACATTGTCGATAAGCTACAAGAGCAGTATCAAATTATTCATGTTTGCTATGATTTTCACCATAAGCTTAATAATGTTATTAGATATGAAAAGGTTGTACCAAAGAAGACTCTTTTTAATATGATTCGGATCGCAGATCGTTGCTTATTTGTTGATTCATCGTTCCAGCATGCAGCAGCTGCTATGAACAGACCAGCAACTGTTGTTTGGGTAGGTACCCAACCAGAATTATTTGGTTATGATTTACATACAAATATTAAAGCGCCTGTACAATTTCCAGAAGGTACTATTGATTCGTATTTGTATGATTATAATTTTACTGGAGCAGGTCATGAGTGTCCATATAATGATGTGAATCAGATGTTTGATGTCGATAGTATTGTTAAATCACTCCTACAACCTATTCAAACAGCAGATAAACCTACTACATCTGCTCCTCAATCTAACATACAACAATTTGTAGAGACTCCTCCTAGTGCGGCTAAACGAGCAGCAAACAAAAAAAATCGCAAGAAAACAAATAACTAATTATATAAACCCATGAATGAAATTAAATTATCGTTGACAGAAAATGAAACTGGTGCCCTTTTTAGGCTTATTGATATAGCAGTAAAATCGCAAGGTCTTCAGGTTGCTGAAGCCGCTACTGTTATTTTTAATAAACTACAAGAGCAAGCTAAAGACCAATGGACTGAGCCTGAAGCTGCGGAAGAAGAAACAGTCGAAGAATAACACAAACCAATTAAGCCGGTGAGTCCATATATGGACTCACCGGCTTTTTTTATTAATAATAATCACCGTAAATGCTATTGTCATTTACATCCATATCATAGACATTCTGCTGAGAATCTTCATCAATGTCCCAATCATATGTCTTAGCATCTGATACACTGTCTGCGCTAATATTTGTACTGAGAGTACCGAATTGCGAGTCATCATATACTTGCTCGTTCTTAGATTCCTGCGGTGCATTCGGTTCGAACGAATAATCGAATCGCTTTGCCCTAATGCGATATACGTAGTGACCTAAAATCGGGTTGATCGCTGAAACATCTTCATCTCTTCGCTCTGTAATCTCGTAAATGTTTGCTGAACGACCACCTGGCCTGTCGCAACCTAACCCTGTTATTTCAACTAGGTCACCTGACTTAGGCTCAACCTCTTGTAAATTATTATATGAGTTGCTAGCACTCATCACACTACGGAAAGTTTCTATGTGAATATAGCCTGTGAATTCATCACCAGGATCAAATCCAAACTGAGTAAGAGCTAATGCATCTTGTGATAGTTCGACAAACATTTGCATGCCTGATGCAGCTTCAAAAACAGATGTAGGTTCTTCGCCATACAACATATTTGCAGCTGATAAACTAAACGGCTTAATATAGTAATCTATATTGATACCATGATTATTAATTAGATCACGATAAGCTAAGTCATACACTAGCTGTTCAGCTTGTAAATTATTTGCATTCACAAATTCACCGCAAGGCATACTTGCAGCCATCATAACCTCTTCCGGGGTACAATTTAATCTGTTTGTGTTACAAGCCATTATTTATTTTTTCTACGAAGGATAGCTTGAGGCTGCCCTTCTTCGTTTTCAAACATTTCGATTTCTACATCAGAGTTGCCTATACCTTTTACAGTACCTGGTTCAAACTCCATACCATACATTTGAAGAGAATTCATAAGTGGCTGCCCTAGTAAATTAATTGACCCAGCCCCGCCATTTATAAGGTTTTTAACATGAGGGCATTTATGCTTATACTCTTTTCTAGTTAAGTTCTCATGTTTACGACCAGAGCGCATAATACTTTTACCACCTTTGCGTACGGATGTAGCATTAGCATGCATCATATGATTACCCTGATAGTATTCCTTGAATGTCTGCATGTATATATTTATGCTAGTTGTATCAATATACAAAAAAAGACTCGTGCTTTGCACGAGTCTCTTAAGTTATATGTTTAAGTTAATTATGCTTTAACAGATTTGTTCATAGGCTGGACTTTAGGCTGACCGAAGCCATCACCTACGTTACCAACTTTATTACTCTTTCCATCATTATAGCTTCCGGAATGAGACTTAGGCTCGCCACCTTTGTCAGAAGGTCCAGCAGCAGGCTTGTGATGTACTTTGTTCATTGGCTGAACTTTAGGTTGTCCGAAGCCGTCTCCAGTGTTACCAACTTTATTACTCTTACCATCATTGTAATGTGTGTTAAAAGCTGTTGGTTCACCTTCGTTATCCTCTTCATTGTCATATACGAATCCCTCACTGTCTTCAGATTCAACCTCAGCTTCAACTTCATCAACGTCGTCATCAGCTTCATCAGCGTCGTCATCCTCACCCATGGCTGCCATAAGGACATCGTGGAGTGCTTTTGCGAGTTCTTTATCAAGTGTAATTGTTACTTCACCTTCAATGTCATCACCTTCTTCGTCAGCAAGCTCCTCATCTGGAGTTGCATCTTCAATACCGAGTGCATCAAGGTCATCAACTTCTTCCATTCCGAAGTCTTCGCTAATGACTTTGGCATAGAGTTCATCAAAAATAGATTTATTGGCCATATATTTATTTAGTCCCTCCCGCGCAATTTCAAGTACTTCTATTGAACTTTCTTCCTCATCCTCTTCTTCAGTTGAACTTTCTGGATCATCTTTCTTTTCTCCAGCTTCTTGCTCTTCCGGTTGATCTGTCTCAAGGGTGGGGCAGTTGTCATCCCCGTAGGACAATCCTTTTACATTATAAGGATTATCATCACCTACCTTTTTAATATCAACTTCCGATTCTTCAAAACCACCTTCTGCCGTTGGGCCACCAGGTTGAATATCTGCATCGCCAACATTGGCAGTCTTATCACCAACTGTTTGGGATTCTAAATTCTCGGCAACAACAGTAGCCTCTTTACCGAGGTTACCATATACCTCACCGAGATCCTTAAGGTCTTTTGTTTTAGCCATGCTAATATTTATGTCAGTTGGTGGTAAAAACTAGGAATAGTTGTAAAATAAAAATAACCGATTAAATAAGCATAGTCTATGTCAAAAAAAGATACAGGTATGTTCTATATGGGTAATGATAATTTACCTAATCGTAACTGGCAAGGAGAATATACTCCAGATAAAATTAAATCTCTCAAGAAAGCTCAGAAAAATATTTTATACTTTGCTGAAAACTTTTTTTATATTGTTAATTTAGATGCAGGTAGAGAAAAAATTAAGCTGTATCCTGCTCAGAAAAAAGCATTAAGATGTATGAGAGACAATCGATTTTATATTCTTTTAGCTTCTCGTCAGATTGGTAAGTCGACTCTAATGACAATCTATCTACTATGGCAAGCTTGCTTCCAAAAAGATCAACGCATCCTTCTTGTTGCGAACAAAGAGGCAACTGCTATTGAGATTTTTTCCCGAGTTAGAATGGCATATGAAGAGCTACCTAACTGGCTTAAGCCACCAGTTAAAGAATATGCAAAAACATCAATGACTCTTGAGAATGGTTCTCGTATTGGTATCACAACTACAACTGGTACAGCTGCTCGAGGACAATCTGTTAACTGCCTGGTAGTTGATGAGATGGCATTTATTGAGCCTCACTTAGTAGATGAGTTCTGGAAATCTGTCTTTCCTATTATTTCATCTTCCAAAAAATCAAAAGCATTTGTATGTTCAACAGCTAACGGTACACAGAATTTATTCTATAGACTTTATAATGGAGCTGAAACGGATGAAAATGGCTGGGCTCATGGAAAAATAATGTGGAATGAAGTACCTGGACGAGATGACTCATGGGCAGCTACCACAAAGCAGACGATTGGGTCTGATGAGGCTTGGCGTCAAGAATTTTGTTGTGAGTGGATTAATTCAGGCGAAGCTTCGATTGATGATGCTTTATATGAAATGATGGAGCGTCAAGTATGTGATCCTAAAGTTGTACTTGATGATGGTTGTTATAAAGTTTGGGAAGAAGCACAGGAGGGTAGAATATATGCTGCTGGTGTAGATACAGCTGAAGGAGTTGGAAAGGATAGCTCTATTATACAGATGCTAGATATTACTGATCCAGCAGAAGTAAGACAAGTAGCAGTATACCGTAATAATAAAATCTCTCCAATGGAGTTCAGTAACAAAGTTTATAAGATTCTTCGTAACTATGGCTCACCTCTTGCTTTAGTTGAGCGTAACAATTGTGGTGCTCAAGTCGTTGACCGTCTTGCATATGATATGAGCTATCCAAAGCTAGTTTCATATGGTAACAAAGCCGCTCATAGAAAGAAACGTATGCAAGGTATGATTGCACACACCAATACAAAGCATCGTGGTATTATCAACATGCGGTATTGGATGAATGATCTTAAGTCAATTGTTATGCGAGATGAAGAAACTTTAGATGAGCTTCGAAATTTTGTACGTTACCCAAACGGTACTTGGAAGGCTAGACATGGTTGTCACGATGACTTAGTTATGGCTTTAATGTATGGGTACTATATTTTAGATAACGAGATATGTGAACAATACTTTGAGATTATTGAAAAAGATGATACAGGTCGTCCTAAGACTATTGAGCCATTAGATTTTGGAGTATCATTATTTGAAGATCCAACTTCAATCTATACTGATAATGAAGTTACAGGAGGTAGCCCTGATCTTAACCCTGTTTATTGGGGTATGGCGAATGGCGAAGAAGAAATGGGTGATGATTATTATGATCTATTAGACCAAGGATTTACACAACTTTAGATTAAATAACAGTATGGCTGTAAACCAAAATAATCAATCCTTTCTTAATAAGAGTAGAACTGATAAGTTTACTCTGGTTTTCTCGTTACCTCCAGCTCTGCGTAAGATTGATTCAAAAACCGATAGACAGACTTTTAATGTAAATGAAGATGCGTTTCAATTTTCTGTTTATGGTGCTGTAGTACCATCTATAGATGTACCAGCTCTACAAATACCTTATGCTGGTTCAAATCTATACAACTCAACGCATGCTAAAGAGCCATTTCCACCAGTTACTGTGGAATTTACTATCGACAATGGGTTTAACAACTATTGGGTACTTTATAAATGGCTTGATTTAATGCATGATGAAAAGGAAGGGTTATATGATGCTGATGGATTAGTAACAGATGAAAATTTTAAAAGCTATCAGACTGACATGACATTGTATGGTTTAGATGAGTTTAACAATAAACGTATTGAATTTACATATACAAAAGCTTTTCCTGTAACTTTAGGAGAAATACAGTATAACTATAGAAATTCTGAAGAAATTACTTCCTCAATGACGTTTGTATATTCACAAATTCACTCTAAACTTATTAACTACTAAGTTAAAATAGTTGCAGATTTTTGTCCAAAAAAGCATAAATAATGATATGGCTAATAGGACAATTCAATCTCCTGGTGTCGAGATTCGTGAGAGTGATTTATCACTTCGCACAGCTCAAACAGGCACCACTACGTATATTGCTGGATTCGCATCCGAAGGACCTACCGATGAAGTTATCGGACTTGGAAATATTTCTGAGTTCGAACAAATCTACGGTGCTCCAAAGACTCCAGCAGAAAGATATTTTTATCACACAGCGCGCTCTGCTCTCAACTCTTCCGGATCTCTACTTGTTAACCGTCTACCATATGGTGCGGCAAGCGGTCAGGGATTTGGCTCTAAAGTAAGTGTTCTTGCTTACCCATCCGTGGTTTATGATGAAAATGCTGATGCAGAAGCAAGTTCTTTTGAACTTTCCGGTACAGGAACTTATGTCTTAGGTCGGCCAGTTAAGTATGATATTACTAATGAGCAATACATACAACTCAAGAATGGTCAATTATTTGAGTTTGGTAGCAAACCGAAGTTAGGTAACGCTTTATCATCTGTCGGTGAATTGAGCGGTGCAGCAGTAATTGTTGTTAACAAAGCTCAATCAGTTATTGACAATCAATTTAACGGATATTATGTTGGGTTAACTGATAATACTCTTTTAAACCCTGCAACGAATTTTGAAGCTATACAGAGTGTATTTTCGGTTACTACCGGCGCACCTACTAGTGGTACATCAGACTTTACAACAGTACCAGCATCACGATTTGAGTTCGCTCTTACTGCTACGCCAGAATTTGGCGATAATCCTGCTAACGGATCGCTTTCACAGGTAATGGAAGATCGTATTGAGGGTTATGATATCGGAGGACGTGAATTTGATGATACATTAAATGTAGGTGTATTTAAATTACGGCAGTCTGTATTTTCGAAAGAATCTAATAAACTTGATTACCTTTTAGAAGAAGGTTATAATGCTTCTATCGGTAAGTATCGCCAACGTAATTCAGAAAACGGTGGTGCTCCTGTTAATTTCAGCTTAGATACTATTGAAGAAAAATCACGTAATATTGATGTCATAGTTAATCCATATGTATCAGATGCTATAGCTGGAGTACAGCTTAAAGATGATGGTACACCTAAGTACAAGGTACGTATCTTTTCTCAAACCTTATCTGCGGCTGTAACATCAGAAACAATCCCAGTAAGTGCATCTGGCTTAACTAAGGGATTCGTTCAAAGTTTATCAACAGCCCCATATACAGAGTTTAACGATGCTGACAATCTCGTTCCATTAGGTTCTTACGGCGACGTTGATCTTACAACTAAAGTGGTTGGTAGTATTTCAAGCAAGCTTGACCGTGCTCTTGATCGTATTCGTAACGATCGTAAGTTTGATATCAGTATGATTGCTGAAGCTGGCCTTGGTACTATCGCGACATATCTAGATACCGCATCTCAGACAGCTTCTGCTAATGGATTTGATGATACTAAAACAACAGATGCAATTGAAGCGTTAAGAACATCTAGTGATTTATCTGATACTACGGCACGTACAGCTTATATGAATGTTTTCAATAAGTTTGCCACATTCGCAGGACCTGCTAAAGAAGGTGGCCGCGGTGATATTCTATTCATTGCTGATCCAATTCGTCAGTTAGTAGTAACTGGTACAAATAGTAAGGTACAGAAAGATACTACTAAAAACTTCTATACAGATATCTACTGGGCCCTTAGACATCAGTTTGAATTAGCTAATACGTCTTATGCTGCAGTATATGCTAACTGGATGAGTGTACCTGACAATTATACAGGACTAAATGTATGGGTCCCATCATCTGGATTTGCTGCTGCTAAGATGGCAGCTACAGATGCTGCAGTTGGCCCATGGGGTGCACCGGCTGGATTCAACCGTGGTATTGTTACAGATGCTTCTGACATCGCTGTTACACCTAACCAACGTCAACGTGATGATCTTTATACAGCTAATCTTAATCCAATCGCTAACTTTGCTGATCAAGGTAATGTATTCTTTGGCCAGAAGACAATGCTAAGAAAGCCGAGTGCATTTGATCGTATTAATGTTCGTCGTACATTCTTATATCTTGAGAAGCTTACTAAGAAGACAATGCAGTTCTTCCTCTTTGAGAACAATACCTTGTTTACTAGAACGAGAGTTACTAATACATTAACACCGTTCTTTGAGCGAGTTAAAGCTGCTGATGGTCTTTATGACTTTATGATTGTTTGCGATGAGCGTAATAATACAGCAGAGGTTATTGATCAGAATGAGCTAGTGGTTGATATCTACCTTAAGCCAGTACGTACTGCAGAGTTTATCTTGGTAAACTTCTATGCTACGCGTACAGATGCTAGCTTTGAAGAGCTTATCGGGTCTTAAATTACTAAATTTAAATAAATTTACAGGAGGAGGTCGAAAGACCTCCTCTTTTTTTATAATCTGACTGTTGGAAGCATAAATATTAGTATGCCTGTAAATCAGAATATTCAAAACTTTTATCGTACAGCTGCTGATAAAGACTTTTCACGTGATTTTCTTTTCCGTGTAACTCAGATGCAGCTTCAAGGTGTACCTGCTCTCGAAGAAGGTGATCTTGTTTATGTCAAGACAGCATCTTTACCTGGTCGTAATATTGGAAACGTTGCTGTACCTTATATGGGCCTTAACTTGAACGTTCCAGGAGCTGTAACATATCCAGGTTCTGACGGCTATCCACTTTCATTCTACCTTGATGGTGAGAGTTCACTTCGTAACTACTTTGAGACAGCTTCCCGTTCTCTCTTTGATGATCAGACATCTACTGGTGAGTATGGTACTCCTGACGATGATTTCTTCATTCAACTTGCTCAGCTTGATAAAGACCTCGAGCCTATCACTGAATATAAGCTTGTAGGTGCTTCTCTTCGCACTGTTGGTGGTATTGGATATGAGATTGCTACAGGCACAGGTGCTACAGTTAGCGTTGATGCTACTATCTCTTACCACTTTTACACAAAGGAGCGTTAATCTAAATGCCTAATCATATTCGAAAGCGTCTCCGTCTCCATCAAGACTGGACGAATGATATCCCAATTAAAAATATTTGGGGTATTAACTTTTCAGCTCGTACTGGCAGTGGTGCGATGTCCAATGTTGGGGATGCAATCGAGTATTATTTAAATTCTTATAGACCAAATACGTTTAGAGTTGATACTGGATTAATTGATCGAGTATCTGATACTGAAGTTGGATTTTTATTAGCCCAAAACGTATTATTTCCACAAGAGGGATTTAATGTCAGTACAACTAGTATACCACAAGCAGGTGGATTTCGCTCTGCGTTAGTTGGAGGTAATAGAATAGAAAACAATAATTTAGATGTTACATTTTTAGAAACTAATAGAGATGTATTTTCATTTTTCTTTCAACCATGGGCTGTCGCTGCTTCTTATGCAGGTTTAATAGAAGATGATTTTGAGCCTGATATTAAATGTAATATTGATGTTATACAGTATACCCGTACAGCAATACGTTATCCAGATAAAGTAGCAGAATCAAATAAGCCACGGAGAGAAAATGAAGAAGTAGAATTTGGTATTCGTAAAATGCATACTTTCTATGACTGTATTCCTAATACTGTTCAAGGAGATAAAATAAGCTACGACACTTTTAATGCAAGTGATGTATTATCTCGTGGTGTAGGCTTTACTTTTCAACATTACCAACTAAATACTCCTAGAGGGGTATTAGATGCAGCAATTTAATGTAGAAATAGTCTTACCATCAGGTAAGAAGTATAGAGTCAAAGAGTTAAATAATAAGGATTATCTTATTATTATTAAGTATACACAAAATAATGACTTAGTAGGGTTAAGTAGATTATTTGAAGAGCTCTTTATAGAGCCTGATATGAACATTTTTGATAGGTTTTATCTTCTTATTTTTATACGAATGATATACATTGAAGATTCGATAACTCTCAATGTAGAAAGCAAAAACGTTGACGTTAATTTAAACTCTATACTCGAAAAGTTAGAGACAAACTATGTGGATTTAGAGACTAAGTTCGAAGAGGGGGGTATAGAAATAGCATTAGATCTTCCATGTATATCATATTACGAGCATATTGATGATTTATATATATCTACAATTAAAACAATTAAGGTAGCCGACGACGTTTTAGAGTTTAGCACTTTGAGTAAGCAGGAACAATCACAGGTAATGGACAATCTACCAGCATCTCTTTTTAAGCGTATTAATAAGTTCATTCAAACGATTCAAAATAATCTTTTAGACATATCATTAATTGAACAGAATAAGGATATTGGAGTAGAAGAGCTTAAAATTAATATACTAGGCAACGGTGTTATGCAATTTATATCTAACCTGTTTTCAACTAATCTTAAATCATTTTACTCTTTAATATATGTATTCCAAAATACAATCACACCAGGTTCAGATTTATTCTTTAAGTTATCACCAGTAGAATCTAGAATATTAATGAATATACACAGTGAACGAGTTGCAACAGAAAACAAAAAGTTGCAAAATCAAAATGAGAGATAAATATTGGTATGAGTTCAGATGTTAAAAGTTTTTTGAATAGTCTTCAAGAGCTTAATAATGCCAATACAGTAACAGTTAAGATTCCATCAATAGCCAAGAAGGCATCTTTCAAACTTGCAAGTGTTAGTCAGCAGAAGAAGCTAATCAGCTCAGCATTTGACGGGATTGATGGTGTTGTTAAACGAGTTAATATTTTTAACGATTTAATTACAGATAATAGTGTAGAGGATCAGGAGTATCTTATTATTGATAAGCCTGCTATTCTATTAGGTTTACGTAGAGAGTCTGTTGGATCTAAGATTACCATTAATGATGCTGAATATGATATTGACGACTTACCATCTATCAAAAAATCTGATGTTAAGCTTAAATCTACAGTATCGCATGATGAAATTGCTGTAGATTTAAGTGTACCAACCTTATCCATAGATAGTGCTATTAATAACAAACTAATTGCAGAGCTAGCTAAAATCACAGACCCTAGCGAAAAACTTAAGCAGAGTGTTGGTATGGTTGTATCATATGAGACGAGTAAGTATATTGATAGTATTAAAATTGGAGAAAATACTGTTGTATTTAGCGATATTAGCTCATTCGAACGTAAAGAAATTGTAAATAATTTACCTCTTAAACTTAGCAATAAAATTCTTGATTATATTAGTAGTATAAAAAAGGTAACAGACAGAGCAGTTACATTTGATCAAGAAGTTATGATAGAAATTAACGCAAGCTTCCTATCCACTGATTAAATAATTAAGTGGCTGAAGACGTTACCAATCCATTCGCAGCAATAATGGGTGCTCTTACTAGTAAGAGCGCACCGAAGAGTGAACGTAGTGTGAGAAAAGATAATAGACCTGGTGAAGTCAATCCTAATCTTACAACCCAAGAGATATCTAGATATACTAAAATATTCGGGATTATGAAAGATGTTATTGATCCTGATCCTGAGGCTCAAAAAATTAGCGGGATTACCGCGGCAGGAGGTGATACTGCTAGTCAGATGGCTGCGATTCAAGCTGGCGGTAATGGCGGTAATGGCGGTGGAGGGGTAAACCTCATGGGTCTTCTTGGAGCAGGTCTTCTCGGAACTGCTCTTGCAATAGTTACAGATACTGGTCACTTGGCTACAATGGCTTTAAAGCTAGCGAAACTCGTACCTATCAAAATGCTAAAAGTTTTACCTCTAGTAGGTTCGCTTATTAACTTTGGATATGCATACGACGCATTTCAGAGGGATAAGCCAATTGAGGGTCTATGGGAACTTACTTCTGGTATTGCTGGTCTATTTCCTGGTATTGGTACTGCAGTGTCTGTTGGTATGGACATGATTAAATTCATGTATGAATATAATAACCCTAAGGATGAGAATACTGGCGAAAGAGATATAGATTTTGGAACCTGGTTGAAGGAAAAAACTTTCGCTTTAGGTGAGAAAATCTGGACTAACATTGTGGATGGTAAAGTACCATTGCTTAGTGGCTTGTATCAATTTGGAGTTGGTATTGGGCATATGGCTACATTAGATTTTGCAAAAGGTTTTAAAGCGTGGGGAAAGATAATACCAGCAATGCTCGGACAAGGTGACAATGAAGATTTTTTAATGGCGTTCGATGCTTTTACAACTCTAGCAGGTAACGAACTTAACGACGTATATCAAAAAGGTAAAGAGATTGCAACTGACTCATGGGGATGGGTAGTAAATATATTTGACAAAGTTGGAGAGAACTTTAGGGAAGTCTTCTATGGTGCGTTAGGGGTGATAGACGATGCTCTCCAGAAAGCCTCTGATAAGATTTGGGATTGGCTTCCAGATTGGGCGAAACCAGAGCGTGTTGAATTGCTACCTACGGCCGAGCGTGCAAGAGCTGCAGCTAATGCTAAGAAGCAGATGGCTCGAGCTGCACAAGTGAAGCGTGATCGTGAGAAATATCTTAGCGGGGAATTATTTCAGGAAGAAGATGAAGCAGCTATCAAAAAACAGCTGGATGCAGAAGTGGCTAAAAAATTCGGTAATAATATTAAAGATGGTTATATTTCTAAAAACGGTAATGTAACAGCATTTGATGATGAAGATTCTATACTTGCTGCTAAGACTGGTGGTCCTATCGATAAGATGCTTGATGGTAACTCTAAAACAATGTCTACAATAAGTGATATTAATAAAAATCAGCTATCAGTATTGATATCTATTCGTAATGGTATTAATGCATTAGTATCACAATCTGGAAAAACTGGTCCTACAGATATACAATTTTCCTCTAACAAACTAACAACAGAATTCTACGCATAATGAGCACAGTTTTAATTAACACCCAAGGAGGTTCACGCTTTCAAGAAGGAACAGATCTTGTTAGTACCGGCACACAGGTAGGTACAGACGTTAACAAAATATTAAAAAAGTTTAGCGTACAACTAACAGATACAGACAATAAGCCTATACTTAAACCTAATAGAAAGGTAATAGATGTTGTAAATGACTTTAGTTGGTATGCAGGACCCACATCTTCACAAGCAGCTCTTAATAAAGTACCATGTATTTTTCTTACCGAGCGGGAGCAATTATTAAGCTCATTAATAAGTGGAGCTCTATATTATCTCAACGCTTCAGCAAATGTTATTAAAGCTTTTAAAGAAAGCGATTATATTCAAAGTACTCTTAAAAAAATTAATGCGGCTGACGCAACAAAAAAAGCCTTAGAAGGGGCTGGTAGTTTGTTAGATGGATTTCAAGCCCGAACTAGTGGTACTGATTCCGATAGAGCTTTACTTAGTCAAAACAATCTTAAATCGTTAGAAGGTATTTATTTTACACGCCCAACTGGATTCCAATATAGATTACCAATTTACGGAAGTCCAACTATAACTACAGGGGAATGGGACGAGACTGGTGGTGAAAATAAGATTTCTCAGTTTATTGAATCGGGTATGAAAACTGTCAATACTATTTCCGATGCAGTTAATATTGCACAACCTGGGGTGTATATTGAAAAGCCTATGTACTTTCAAGAACCTAAAGGTCGCTCAGAGACTGTTACCTTTCCACTTGCTAATACTATTAGAAGAGGTACAGTTAGCCCTATCCAGCAAAATTATGAACTGCTATGGCTTTTAGCTTTTCAGAATAAACCTTATAAGACATCGTTTGGTAGAACACCTCCTCCTAAAATATATTCTGTTTCTGTACCAGGTCAATTTTCTATGCCATATGCATACATTAGTGAAATGTCTGTGGAGTTTCAAGGTACAATTAGAAAGTCAAAGGTATACGTTCCTACAGGTAATGGTAGTGGCTCAATTAATAGTAAGTTAATTGAAACACCAGTCCCTGATGCATATCAGGTATCTATTACGTTTTCTTCCTTAATTAAAGATTATGGTAATGCAATGTTGGGAGATAATTTTAGTACATCTTTAGAAGGTAACACAGTAATATTTGGTAACTAATGAGCACAATAATTAACGGTACAAAACAAAATCAAGTTGAAGATCTTAATAATCTTTCAAGTGAATTATATGAAAATATCTTTAATGTAAATTTGGTTGATAATAAAGATAGTAATTTTTATTTTTATAATACACTAAATAAAGTATCATTTCCGGATGATATTAGTGATGATTTTATTGATGAAATTACTTTAATAAGTGATAAGCCCTGGACAACTCTATCGTATGAACTTTATGGTACAATACAGCTATGGTGGTCTGTTTACCTTTTGAACAAACCAGACTATATATTTAAAGCGCAAGCTAATAATACATACAAATATATTAAATCAGGCGCACTTCCTAGAGTTTTAGAACAACTTAGATCTAATCAATCATGATTATATACGGAAACAATCTGCATGAAAAATTGCAAGGGTTAGCTATAAGTAGAGATTATTTAAAGTATAACACTCCATTTTGTGATTTAGTAGATAACCCAGATTGGGAGCTAGATATTAACTTAGCTTTAAACTATAACAGCGCTATTAATGGTAATTTAGATTCAGCTACTAAGCTAGTACAAGATCTTACACTTAATAGCTCAGTACTGGATGGATCTACTATTGAGTATTATTTACTTAAAATAACACATAACCCAATATTCGGATCTGCAATACAAGAGATGCGTGCACGTTGGAGTACTCCAAATTTGTTCTCTGATGATTTTCAATCTCTATTTGAAAAAGCTTTACTGGATTGTTTAAACTCACCTTGTAATTTATTTGCTCGAACCTCAGATAGTGTAGCTAGAATAGCACAGGTAGCATCTAATAAAAATAATTCTAATACCTTTGGTGTAGGTCAACTATCAGCATCATTTGGTAATATGATTAATAGTATAGATGAAACAATAACGCAAAAAATACCATTAGTATTTAGTAAAGCTTATACAGAAATTATTCAGACATCTACACAAGCATTTAAAAATGTGCAGAGAGTATTGGCCGGAGAAGAAAATTTATCCGAGATTAATAATACAATTAATAGTGGTAAATCTTTAAGAAATCCGGCTAGTGTATTTAGATATACACCAGATCTTCAATCTTACTATGATTACTCAGCTGCTAGTAGTAACGTCTTAGCAAAAGTCCGGCAAGAGATGGGTGGTTGTTTTAGACGTTTTGAGCATAGCTTCAGATATAATCCTTATAGTCCGAGAGATAATAAAAAGAGAAGTATTGGTACTAGAGTAGGTAGTGTTAATGGAGTTTCTACAGATGAAAATTCTGTAGGACAAACAAAACGTTATAAAGATAATAATTCATTGCTTGATAGTCAAACCCGGGTTAAAGGTGAAAATGTAAATAGATACGTAGATGGTGAGACTATAATATCTGATATTATAGAGCATAGACCGAACGGCAACCCACGATATACTATTTTTGCAGCCTATATCGATAAGCATTATCAGGTTGCTTTTATAGATACTTATGATAAAACCCCTGATGATCTTAAAACTATTGGCGGTGTAGGTAACATTGGTGAAAATTATCTATACGCTCCTTCAAAGATAGCAAGAACAGACGCTGGACGGGAAGCATTAAGAACTGGAGTTTTTAATGATCCGACTGGTGTCGAGACTGGTACCATTGCTCAGTTTGTCACAAATGGTTGGGATCATGAGTTGAGTGAATCAAGTATGGAGCAACTAAAACCACAAACTGAAAAAATCTACAATGATGGTGTTGCAGTTAGTGCAGGATTATTAGCTGCCTTTTTCGGCCGAGCTACAGCAGGAAGTACTAGCAAGAAGCGTAAGCAATTTATTAGAGATACCAGTATTGCTAAATATCAAATAGCTAATGAGGCGTTTGTTGCTGTTAGACCAGCTGGTAGTACTAGCGACTGGCTATATTTTAAAATTATCGATGTCAATTCGCAAGCAGATATTATTACTGATTTTACTTTAGGAGCGTGGCAATATCTATTAAAGAAATCCTATAACAAAAGTATGGATAATTCTGAGAAATCTTCCATTAGTGATACAGGCTGGAGTGAAATTCCTAAAATATCTCAAGCTGAAATCGAAGATATTTTGGAGATTAAAATATGCTTAGGGGATCTAGCTGAAATTAAAAATATTATTAACAACGGTATTGAAGTAGCAGAACAAGATGATCCGTTCTCACAGGCTGATATTGACGCTGGCAGTTTAGACGATCCTTTTTATAACCTCGGTGCTGGAGGTTCTCTTCTACCAAAAATAAATATTGAAATTGACGAAAATACTATTACGCCACCAGGTGAAGCTCCTGCCGAGTTACCGTGACTGGATTAATTTAAATATCTATTACTTCTTCTTCCTCACCACTAGTAAGAGCTTTGAGAACATCTTCTCTTGACATTACTAACTTAGTTGTATTGTCTATCATGTTAAGCTCTTTCTTCGAGTCGATATCCATCTGCTTAACATCCTTACGTGATTGAATGTTCTCTTTATTAGCATGAATCTTCTGCATAGTCTCAATCGCGCCGTTAGCAGAACGCATAAGCTCAGCCAGAGAAGCTACATCTCTGTTCTCAGGGGCCGATGATATATAATCTTTAACATTATCAACAGCATCTAACGTTGTATCAATAAGTCTTGCTGTAGTTTTAACAAGATACTCTTCTAGTTCATCAGATGCTGGCACTTCGGCAGATTGCTTTGCCTTGGTTACTGAATGATTCTGGGTACTCAATTGTGTAATGATATCAT
>Ga0222715_10002102_pt1 | contig 18455 bp, 19 predicted proteins | sample C33_9DmetaG_FD_165056 | JGI IMG/M metagenome (GOLD analysis project Ga0222715, IMG submission 165056) | Estuarine water microbial communities from San Francisco Bay, California, United States - C33_9D | ecosystem: Environmental > Aquatic > Marine > Unclassified | place: USA: California... | reverse complement strand
TTACTGTAGGCATGAAAGAGTCCTAGGCAAACTGAGTTTGAGAAGCCAAAACAGTAAACGCAGCCGATCCTGTTTTTATAATTGTGTAGGTATAAATATCTATACCGCTGGCGTTGCCGGATGTAGGCGCTGAACCGCCTTGATATTTAGGTGTTACGCTACTGCCATCGACTTGAACAACATTGTTGTAGTATGGAGTAGCACCTTGCGTGACTAAGAAGGTCAACGTCATAGCGTCACCTGTCGCCATAGCTGTATCCAATGACGTTCCAGAAGATGCGCGGAAGTTAACAGTCCAGTTTGCAGCAGCATCACTGGTGTAATACAGAACGCTTTGAGTGGTTACATCATAGTTAATCGTGCCGGTAGCTGCGGTAGCCGAAACAGTTGCCGGTTCCACTACGTTTGTAAATGATGCGGCGAGTGCGCTAGTGGAGCCAGTGAAGGACTGTTTAGCTGTGAACGTAGTGGCAGTGCCAGGAGCTACATAGTCTGTTCCGGCTGTTGCTGCGCTCATTGCGCCTGTTCCGTTGCCTTTAACAATGCCTGTAAGCGTTGTCGCACCCGTACCACCATTGGCAACAGCAAGCGTACCGGCAAGCGTAATCGTTCCGCTTCCAGTGACAGGTCCACCAGAAGTTGTTAATCCTGTTGTTCCACCAGAAACATCTACGCTTGTTACGGTTCCGCCGCTGGCGGTAGATGCAATGGTAATTGAACCGCTGCCGTTAGTAATAGTAATACCAGAACCAGCCGTGATAGTGGCTTTGGTTAAAGTATTGCCTGTGCTGTTACCGATAAGAAGCTGACCGTCAGTGTACGATGTCTGCCCAGTGCCGCCGTTTACTACAGCAAGGGAACCTGTTACCCCAGTAGACAATGGCAAGCTGGTGCAGTTTGTGAGAGTGCCGCTTGACGGGGTTCCTAACGCACCGCCAGGAGCAACGTAATCTGTTCCTGCAACAGCAGCACTAAACGCGCTAGTTCCATTGCCTTTCGCTATCCCTGTAAGTGTAGCAACGCCTGTGCCGCCATTAGCAACGCCAAGCGTACCGCCTAGAGTAATCGTGCCGCTTGTTGTAACCGGGCCTCCAGATGTCGTTAGACCAGTCGTGCCGCCGGAAACGGCAACGCTTGTAACGGTGCCTGTTCCTGCGTCTGTTGCCCACGTTGGAACTCCACCCGCAATAGTTAGAACCTGACCAGACGTTCCTACAGTTAACTTATCGAGCGTGTTTGAAGCGCTGGCATAAAGTATATCGCCAGTAGTCCAGGTGCTTTGCGCTGTGCCGCCGTTTGTCGCCGCCAAAGTGCCAGCTAGTGTGATCGTACCGCTAGTCGTTACTGGACCGCCAGACGTAGTAAGTCCCGTCGTGCCGCCACTAACGTCTACGCTTGTTACTGTACCAAGAGCGTTGGCTACCCACTGAAACGCAGAACCAGACCACTCAAGAAACGTATTGGATACAGTAGGCGCGTCAATAAAGGTAGTCGTGTCAGCACCAGATTGAACTGGTATTTTATTAGCAGCGCCGCCAGCTAGGTTTGTAGCTTTGCCAACAAGTGCGTCAGTCGCCGTGAACGTAACACCAGTTGGAATAGTTACTTCCGTAGAAGTAAATTTTACGACGGGCGTTGTGACAGATATTGCGTACCACTCATCAGCGCCAGCCCAGTAGAAACCACTTGTTGTTTCATCAGCCCAAGCGACACCAGGGACGCTTGCTGTCCCGGCGTAAGTACGCAAAGCCGCAAGCATACCGCCTTCACCATTGCGCGAAAGGCTTTCTGTTATCTCATTGCCAACATCGTCAAGTGTTGTGTTGGCCCAGTTTGCTTCTATCGTAGTGTTAGCTGCAACTGGATTGCCGCTTGGCAGTGTGTAAGTGCCAGACCCATTACGAGGCATTGTTATATACTCCTATTGTCCTAATTCAGAGCCAGCATAAGCCCCTGTAAGCCCAAAGTAAGGCGACGCTCTCCTTAAAGCTTCTGATCTTGCTTGTGAAACTGTTGGCGCGGTGGCTAAATCTGTGGCTAAATCTTGCGGTCTAAGCATAAGCAAACGTCCAAGCTCATCTTTTGCTTCTTGGCTTAATTCATTGTTTCCTTTTTTCCCAAGAGCTTTTCTTAAAAGCGATAAGGTTCTCGTAAGAGGGCGGTCTATGAAATCTGAAGTTTCTCTTGCAATGTCAACAGCTTCTCCTACTTCATTAAGACCCCTTCTAGCAGTTTCAGTAGATTCAAATGTAATTGATTGCGCTCTAGGGCTGGCTCTATTTTCAAAATTCTTCATTTGGGTTTCTACATCTAATCTTTTTATAAGATTTTCTGTAGCTTCAGTACCAAATAAACTGTTTAGTTTAGCTTTAAATCTAGGAGCATCTTTGGACCTTAGTATGTTTTGATTATTTTGCAGTTTGTTAAAAACGTCATTTAAAACACCAGCTTTAAAAGATTCTAAGTCTGTTTTAGAGCGTTCAGAAAAACCTTTAATAAGTTCTTTAAATTGCTTTTCGTCTACGCGGGTAGAGAAAATGCTTTTACGGCCTTTTTCAAATGCTTTTTCTGCTTCAAAATAATCTCCCGCAGTTCTGCGTGCTTCGCTCCAATCCTTGTTGCCCTTGCCTTTCCGTGGGTTTGCCGCAATTCGATCTAATTCTTTTAGCAAGGTATTTTTTAAACCAATGTTAAATTTTGCTTCATCGGTAAACTTGCCAAACGTGTCTTTTCCAGCGTTTATTCGTTTATCAAGACCTTTTTTTACTACGTCCCAAGTTTTCCAAGTCGGAACCTTGACTGATGGGTCAAGAATAACAAAGTTGTCGCCTTCTTCTTTTATGCCGTAGTTAGACCATTCTATTTTTTCGCCCGTTAGATTGGCTTTCCTATTCTGAAGTCGAGCTTCACTTTGTATTGCTTTTTTTATTTCGGGGTCTTTTAGAATATTTCTAAGTAATGGTGTGTCCGCTACACCTTGATTGTATGCTGCTTCGTAAAGCGGTTTTGCTTCTGTTTTTCTTAATTTTATAAAATCATCTACATTGCCTTGAGCAGCAGAAGGGTTGATTCCTAATTCAGTAGCAAAATCTTCTTTTAACCTATCGTATCTCGTAGCCACCCGATCTTTTATGAGAACATCAAGCTCATCTGCTGTTTTGCCTTCCATTCTTCCTAAAGTTGCTAGGGTTGACTGCCCTCTTAATCCAGCGGCTTCAGCAGAAGTTAAATCTTTACCCGCTGTTGTTCCTGCGAAACTTTGTAATTCTTCGATTGTTTCTTGTTTTGACTTTCCACCAAAAACATCTGAAATTTTGTTTCTAGCTTTTTCTAATTCTGGAATAGGTTTTTTAAGCCCTGCTGAAATAGCCCTACCAAGACCATATCCTGCCGCACCACCTACGCCGCCTACAACGGCTGCTGCTTCTCGGTTTCCTGGCGCGTATGCTGCTGATAAACCAGCGCCAAGAGCAGCCTCACCAGCGAGAGGCGCAAGCACCGGAGCTTTTGACGCAAGTTTAGCGGCTAATGGAAGTGCGCGAGCGCCTGATAGTGCCAGACCGCCAGGGCCGACAAAAGACGCTACATCAGCGGCAAATGCACCTAAGTTTTCAGCGCGTATGCCTTCGCCTTTTTCGCCTTCTAAGAAGGCTTTGTTTATTGCAATTTGTCTTTTATCTTCTGGCGAAAGGTCTGTAAACAAGCCCTTAACGCCACGCGCAGCCGTTCCGAGACTAGCACTAACTCCTTCACCAAAACGCTCCAAAGAACCGCCTTCGCGCATTTCAGCGACTTCTTCTTGCTGTGAGCTTTTTCCTAATTTTTTATGTTCTACGTTAGCCCACGCCCAAGCGGTGCGCTCATCCGGCGCATCAACTTGATAAAATGAATCTTGAACATTTACTTTAAATTTGGGCATGGCTATTTCCTAGTGACTATTCCAAAAGCTGCACTGCGCCGGGAGGAGGCGCGTCAACATTGTCATCAAACGGAACGCCATTTATTTCAAACCCTGCGGCTCCTCTTTGTACTGGTTCTTCGCCGTTTAAAGCTCTAATAACATTATTGTAAGACCGCTGTATGTTTTCCAAATTTTTTCTTAACTGCTGTGGGCTTTGACCCATGTCCAAGCTGCCTTCAACTTGTTGCAAAAACCTTAATTCTCTTTCTGTGACGTTTCCTAACGCGCCGCCTGTTTTGTTTCCTATGGCAGTTCTTATTGCGTTTAGTTTAGCAAAACCAACGTTGGCTTTAACTGTTGCTAAAGTTTCTTCTAAATCATACGAATCAAAACCTGGGACCAAAGCTCCGGCTTTTCTTAAAATTGCATTGTCTGGAACATTATTTAACAGTTCAAGAGCGTCAGCGACAAACGCATTTTGGTCTTGCGTTTCGGCTGTTTGTTGTCTGATCTGTGCAGCCTTTATTATATCTTCTTTTTTCCTTAACAAATTTTCTGCTCTAATTGTGTTTTCTTGTGGGGCTAAAATTCTCGCTGTGGCAAGGTCGGCTTGTGTTTCCCTGCCCTGCTGTATGCCCGGTGTTTCGTAGAACTCTCCTCCTGACGCATAACCAAAGTCACCAAGCTGTTGCTGGCCTTTTTCTTCCATAGCTTTCTTTAAGTAGTTTTCTTTATAGTCAGAATAACGAGGACCGGCTTCGCCAGCAGCAAGTGAGGTTATCATAGACAAACCTCCATCACGTTTGCGATCTTGGGCAAGCTGCTCAAATCTTTGCATATCAATAGGGGTTCTACTGCTTTTTAAAGCCCTGCGTAAAAGAGAACGGCTGGTCATTCCATCATCAGAACGCGCAGTCATTCCATCATCAGAACGCCCGGTCATCTGATCGACAGAAGGGCCGCTTTCTTCTATTACGGCTTTATCAGGAACTTCATCTGTATCTGCCAAGCCAAGATTAACAAGGTCAACACCTTCTGTGCTTAAACGCATATTTGTTTGATCTGGGTCAAGCACGACATCTTTTTGCGAATCCGCGTTTATTGATTCTCCCCTAAGAGCCGCTTGTCTTTCTTCACTACGAGTTCCTTGAGTGCCTTGACCTGTAAAATACTCACTTATAGGAGAGGCAACGGAATCGGCTACATCGTATAAATTAGAGATTGCAGTAACAGGAGAGAATTTTGCGGCCAACATATTTACATCACGAGCAAATTGTGGCGCGTTAGATTCTTCTAATCGAGCAGCTACTAAAGCCTCTTGATCATCTCGTTCTTTAAGTTGCCTTTCTATAATGTCACGAATATTCATCTCTAAACGCTCCTAGAATTACCCATAAAATACGGGTTTTCTTCTTCTTCGTCCAAAATAGCCGCTCTCCCTGGTCTATTACCCAAAAGAGCCGCTCTTAGCACACCCATGGATGTTGATCTTTCGTCAGCAAGTCTTTCATCTTCTGCGTATGCTTTCTGACCGCCCTTTCGAGCCATGTACGCTTGGCCTAACTTTGCCAATCCCTCAAAAGGAGATGGAGCTACATAGGTGCGACCCGCTCTCCGCCCTCGCAGTGGCGCTGTAGAATCTCCACGCATTTCTTCAATGATTGCTCTTTTGCGCTCGTTTTCACGTTCTTCTTCATCCAAGGGAGCCAAGGATGCGAAGTAATCTAAAAAAGCAATGTCATCGTTATCGTATACCATTTTTTATCTCCAATCTAAAATTGCTTAGTTACCAAACGCAAACAGATTGCCCAGCGCCGCCGAGCCAAGGCTAGTGACAAAGCTCATTTCATATTCGTTCATCACAAAGCTCCGTAATTAACAGCTAAATATCCGCTGTCATGCTGACGCACAAGAGAAGGTCTAACGCGCTGAAGTTCCTGTGCAATTACGCCGCGTTCGCGACGTCCAAAAATGTCGTATTCATAGACTCCTACGCCGATAGGATGAGTCCCAACACGCTGAATGTTACTTTTGAGTCTAATGTCTGAAAACGCAAAAGGATTACCAAGCGCCGCAGAGCCAAGACTGGTTGCCCCGCTTATAAGGCCACCAAGACCAGCTTGCTTTGCATTGAAAGCATCAAGCGCCGCATCGTATTGCATACCGGCTGCGTTTACATACTGCGGCGTTTCTGCTTGTTGGGATACGTTGAACGATGGGAAGCTAGGCATATTAACCTGTTGCCCAGACAACAATGCATTAAGTTCGTTCAAAGACATGCCGCGCTGTTGTGCTTGCTCTGCAATAGCTTGCTGACGCGCCGTGTTCATTGCTGCGCCGTATTGCTGGTTAAGACCTTGTTGTTGAGCAACAGCCGCGTTTCTGGCTTGCATAGCCCCAAGGTCCAGACCAGCGGCTTGACCTACTGCTCTGTTTTGCAATGCACCTTGCGCCATAGCTTCATTTACGCCTTGAGTCCTAGCCCCCATTTGCATACCGTACAATCTCTGCGCTTCTGAGCCAGCCGTGTTTAAGGCTTGATACCGTTCTGCTGCCTGACGCTGCCCAAGCTCATCTAATGCACGCTTGTAGCCTTCTGTGCCAACGCGGAAGCCTTGATTGGCAAGCCGTGTCTCTAGTTGCTCGCGCTGATAGTCTTGAACAGGCATCATCTGTTCCATAAGAGTATCTGCTACTTCATTCCTGTAATTTGAGTCGTATGTTGGAATATCTTGTAAGCCACCAAAATTATAGGCAGTAGCAAGCCCTGGAGCATAGTCAGCAACATCTGTTTGAAGCTGCCCAGGTTGTCCAGGCAAAGTCATTTCTGGTAGGTTTTGCCAATCAAACGGCTGGTCATACGACTCTGCAACTCTACCAGTAAAGCCTTGTGCCAGATTGCTTCTAGCTAACTGAGTCCCAATCTGGGAATCAAGAGCGGCTGCTAGACCTGGGTCAAGATTTACATTCTGAGTCCATTGCGTAACATCAAGTCCAGTTGAAGGATCAGTCTCAGCAGTAGTTTCCCAGCTTTGACTACCAAATGGAGTGTTTATAACAGGTCGGTTAGCATAGTTCTGAAGCATCACGTTCTCGCGTGATGCCGCTGCTTGTTCTTCTGCCGCGCCTCTGTAATCAGGCGGCGCTGGAGTAGCTTTGCTTCCCATCTTCCTTCTTCTCCAAAAAGCGGCACTCATCACGCCGCATACTTAAAATTATTAACTCACCGTCAGGGTGCGCGTCTTTAATACGCGCAACTTCCTTAAATCCCATTCTCTTATCAAAGTGTATCGCCCTTTCGTTTCCAGACGGAACAGCCCCAATAAGAACCTTCATTTCTGCTGTGTTAAAAGCGTAATCAAAAACACAGCGTATTAACTCTCTATTTACCCAGTTGCCTTCTCCTGCAACGTGCATTTGACATGAAGCACCGTTCCAACCGTCAAAACCAACTACGCCTTTTATCTCACCTTTTTCGTTTACATTGCCAATACAGCGAAAATGCACTGTTGGCACATAACCAATCTTCTCACAAAGCCAACCACCTAAAACGTCATGTGGGCCAAACAGAATCATCACATCTCTTAAAAGCCGTTAATAAAAGTCTATCGGGTCAAAGTCATTGCCAAACGCCGAAATCTTGGCTAATTGTGCTTCCTGGGCATCTCTTAGCATCCTGGCGTTTGCGCCATAAATAGGGTCGTCTAATTGCGTATTGAAGAACGCAATATCGCTTTGTAATTTATCAGTGTCGTATGTGTTCTCAATACCGCCTAACACTCTTGACTGATAATTTCTAAACTGATTGCTATCTACCCAATCTTGGTCGCTTCCACGGAAAGCAGAATACTGGTCTGCATATTCAGCGTTTAAATCATCCCAAAAACCAGGCGCAACAGACTCATATTTTCCAATATCGGGTTCGGATGGCGTTGGTGCTGGCGGTCCTTCACCACCCCCTCCGCCAACTCCTCCACCACCTCCTCCACCGCCGCTATCGCCGCCTGGAGGGGTATAGTTTGGGTCTGTATACCCAGAGAAAGATGGCCCAAGGTTAGCCGTGTCTCTCCAGCTAGTAACCGGCATAAATGGCGTTTCTGCGTTTAAAACGTCACTCAACGATCTACGGCTGACGTTTGTCCAGGGCGCTTCAAACGAAGTTGGCGCTCCTGGCGCTGTTGTTCTTCCTTGCGGTGTTGCGCTTCTTAGAGCGGCGATTAAGGCATTGCCATTAGCCATTACATTACTCCACCGATTTCACTTAACACATGATAACTACTGAAAGTGGTGCTTCCACCAACACCCTTAACTCTCATTCTTAACGCACCGTAGTATCCAAGCCCTGTTACACCAGACCAGCTTTGATACGTGTTAGCGGCTTGCGACCAAACTGCTAAGTCCCATTTACTAACATCCCACTCTGCAACCGTTCCTTCAACAAAAGGCGGTGAGCCATAAACGCCATCAAACGTATATTGCGTGTTAATCTGCGCTTTGTACGATGGTGTTTGACTTGATATGAATATCGGCCTGACCATGTTGAATTTCTTTAACTGGCCTGGGTTTCCAAACGGACTAAAAGCTGCCTGAATGTCACCCTGCACAGCAGAACCGCCCGTTCCAGCGGTTGATACCGAATCGTTTTCTCCGTAAAAACCCCTTGCAACAGTTTTGCTATCTGTTCCAAAGTAAAATTGACCACCAAGAACAGCAGTGCAAGCCATAGGCATATTGCTAAACGTACACCAAGCGCCAGTGCTGACGCTCATTGCATACTGCGTGTAAATGTTGTTTTTAGGTGGCGGCTTAATTAAAAGAATGTTTGTGTCTGGAACAAGAAGAATATCCCAAGACTTTTCATCTTTAAGATCAGCAACTAATTGAGTTAATTCGTTTTCTATCTTATCTGCTACGCCAAGTGCGCCTTCGACAAATTGACCGTTTACAAGCCGCGACATTGGAACAATACCAAGCGCAGACAAAACCATTACGTCACCACCGTAAGACGTAAAGAACCGCCCGTATTTTGGAACCGGGCCTACATACCAAACGCCCTTTAATCCAAAAGTTGCCGCACTTGTTGGGTCTGTTCCTTGCCAAACACCAACATCACCTTCAGAGCCTATAACAACAAGGTAGTCATCTACACCAACACCAGCGTCAAGCGTCCAGTTAACAATAGCCCTAACATAGCCACCGTTTCTTAGAAGTGGACCCATAACAAATTCTGTTGCGCTTCCAGTAATCGCGTCAACATGGCCTAAATAATAAACGCTGCTATCATTATCTGCCGTAAACCAAACTCTATTCTTCCAAACAGCAACGCTTGTCAGGTCTGTTGGTAAACCAGACACGCTTTGCTGTGTCCAGCTTGTACCGTCAAAAGTCCAGTATCCAGCGCCAGGAGACACCGCTAACAAGTAAGTGCCAGCAGAATTAGAGAATTGAGTTGTTATCCAAATATCTTCTGTTGAGCCGGTGCTTGCTTGGCTTACGCTAGGTGTTCCGGTAGTAACGTCATATATATCGCCGTTAGACGCAGCAAATAACTTGTTGTTTGCTGGTGCGGCAGCGTTATAAGAAAAAAGCGATTCTATGTCATTAGCTATGGCACTAGTGTGATATTGCCAGCCTTTTCTTAAAGAAACGCCCGTCCGCCTTGGTATAAAATTATCCAGCAGCATAGCGTCTGTTGGCGGCATTTCGTTAATTGGGTCGCGGAAATTCAACCCGCCAACAGGCGCAGGAGCAATGCCAAGACCAGACACTTGCGCTGCGGCTGCTAACCGAGGTGTTTTAAATTGCTTGATTGGAACAAGCGGCATATCTAGCTTCCAAAGCCAGTATCAGGTGTGTTTGACAACGGCTGAATATAAGGGAAACCAAAACTACGGGACATTGTTAGAACCGGAGCGCCTATCTTCCCGCCTTTTCTGTTTTCAAACTGAAGCTGGAAGTCACGCATAGCCGCGCTTGAATCCAAGCCTTTCATCTCTAACCACTTTACCCGGCCTAAAAGCGTAACAAGATTGCTGTCTATAAGAATGGTATCGCCATTCTTCGTGGCGCGGTTTTTATATAAATCCGCGTTATCAGCGTCTCTTACCCACGCCATAGATTGATAAAAGAAGGTTAGTGTTTGCGCGTCTGTTGGTGGAGCAAGGATGTAGAGTTCGTTGTCTCTAACTTGCCAGTAGAAAGAAAGCGTTGGCAAAACTGTTCTGACAATCAGTTGTTTCCACTTTTGCGGAGAAACAGGACCAATAGCGGGCCACTGGCTTGTAGAGTTCCATTGAGTTTGATCTACCCATTGGTAAAAGTCGGTAGGTAAAGTAAACGCTTTTTCGGTTTGACCAGAAGTGTCGGCCTCTATGCTCATGTCATAGCTTTTGGTCAACTCCTGCCAGGGATACAAAGAAAGCAAGTCATAGCCAGATTGATTGACTGCTTGCACCATCTGAACAACAGATGTGTCTGTATCCCCCGCAGGGTCAACCGGCTCGGGGTAACTTACCATTTGCGCTATATTTTTTACGATAGCACTTAGACTATTATCATCAATAATCTGATAAGCCATTAGAACCCCTTAATCTTCTACTTGTTCTTCGATAACTTTCTTCTTGCTTTTACGCGGGGAAGAAATTTTCATTAGTTCTGTTATTTGCGCTTGCATTTCTTCAATTTTAGCATCGCGTTCTTTTAACTCTGCGTTCATCTTTTCAAGCGGAGCATTACCCTTTGCTAATTCAATAAAAGCTACTGCTGCTCTTTTGTCAGACGAAAAGCCCATGAAGTTTTGTCCGACGCTATCAGCGGCTTCGGAAAGCTGCTCAACCGTATGAATGTTAAAGTATTTATATTCTTCTACTTTAGCTGGTGTCATACAGGGCAAAGACGTTAAAGGCGTTCCCTCTACTACGTTACCAGCGCCAGCTTTCCACCTCTCATAACGATCTTTAAACCTACGCTCATCAATCGAATCAACAGGTCTGACAACAACACTTAATTTGTCGCCTGGGACCATAATGCGTATGTAGTCGATTTCTTTGTAAATAGCCCTGCCTTTTTCGCGGCTTTCTCCAACCTGTAAAGCGGGTTTTCTAAAGAACTCAACAAACAATTTATCGTCGTTAGCAAATCTGGCTTCGTCTAATCCAGGCGCGGCTGCTACTGACGACCAATCTGTATTTTCTGCGGTAGGGGTATTCATTTTTTAATTCCTTTTTAAGAGAAACACCCCCGGCTTTTTGCCGGGGGTGCTGTAGATAACTAAACTCCGACGCCATCTCCGTATTCAATTTTAAAATCTGTACCGGGAGCGCCGCCGATACGAGAACCGCTAATGCTGGCTCCATCTGCACCGCTTTGACCGATGCCTTCTACTGATGCGCCAGTGTCTTGACTTGCGTTTGTGTCAACAACAGCCGGGTAAGTTGCCGATACTGCTGCGCCATAAGTTACGGCCATCTCTGATTACCTCCTTCTAAAAAAGACCTCCAAGCGGGAGGGTCCACCCTACCGCTCGGAGGCAAGGCAGACCCTACCACAAGGTCAATTAGGCTTGGACGCGGCCTTGGAACTGAGCGCCCGAACAAGTCAAGTTACCAGCCCAGCCAAGAATCTGCACTTCAGCGTCTTGGTTGATCGCGTAACGTGCTTTCGGAGACAACGCCACCATGTTGCGATCACGGTGAGGACGAAGGAAAAGATACTTCGTATTCAGCATGAAGCCAGTAGCAGACGGACAGTAACCGCCAATACCACCGTCAAGCACAACGTCAGAGTCCATGAACTTCAGAGTTGGGAAGCCAAGGTTGCCTGTGGTTGCGTCTGTAAAGCGTTGCTGGGCCTGTAGAGAACCCATGTAGTACGTCCAGTAGGTGTTATCCAAAACCACCAAGTCAGGGCGATCTGCACCCCTTACAAGGCTTCCCCAGAGGCTATTAAGAGCCGCCTGGATGGTTGTGGCAGAAGCAGTCACACCTTCGGTGCTGAAGTCATACAGACCAGAGCGCCAGAACGTGTAAGTAGCACGGTCAATGCCGCCATACGTTCCAGTTGTCGGGTCAGAAGGCACCGCAGCGTTTAGGCCCGTTACTTCTTTACCGCTGGAGCCGGTGCCGTCTGAATAAACAGATTCGGCAAGTTTGTTCGCCATCGTGCTTTCCGCGACGTTTAAACGCGCTTCAAGTAAGTCAATGAACTGTTCCTGACCCGCGTTCTGTAGCATTTCGAGGCCAGACATAACGACTGGGCAAGCAAGCTGTTTAATGTTGAACTCAGAAGCACTGATTACGTCAGCGGTAGCTACTGGCAGCAGATCATAGCCACTGTAGAAGCCAGCGTTGCCGTTTTCAGCAAACGAAAGTTCTTGCATAATGACGTTACCACCGCCAAAAGGCTTGACGTTTCCACGCTCGTTAAGACGAGCAAGCAAAGCGTTATTCTTGGTTACGTTGTCAGCAATCTGTTTTGTGCGAGACTGAATAGTCGTCGCAATGATGTCCGTTACGGACGAGTTGGCAAAAGCCATTTGTTTTCTCCATGACGTTAGGCTCCGCGTTTTGCAGAGCGATGTTTTCACCTGTTCATGCAGCCGAACTGGTGGCTCGTCATGTCCCTTGAATGGCCGTACAAGGGTGGCATTAGCGCCTGTAACCGTAAAGATGAGGCATAGCCTTCTTTACGCTTGTCGCTGCATACCTCAATTACAAAAGTGCTTGCCTAAAGGCGTAAGTTTCTAAAAGAGTGGCTTACGTTAAAGCGTTGCACTTTTGCAACATTACCATCAGCGTGAGTTGCTTGCAATAGCAGACTCAATCGCTGATCTAATATCAACAGCAGCAGGGCTGTTTGGAGATGCCAGGGCTGGACCACCAGAAACACTTACCGCAGCGGCTCTAGCTCTTTGCGCCACGCTTGTGCTTTGCTGTGCGCCCTTAGATTTCTGCCTTTTTTGAAGAACATCGCGCACCCTTGGGTTAGCAAGACAGGCTTGTCGGTAAGCGTCTTGTAATGAAAGTTCTCTCCCACGCCTGTCAGCTACCTCCATTAAATCAGCCATTTCTTCGCGCACATCTTCTGAAAACTCAGCATTTTCAATAAAGTTCTGAACTTCGCTTTGAGCCTCCATGCGAACCTGTTGAGTTTGGTTCTGCTTGGCTTGTTGAAACTCATTCATAAAGTTTTGAACGGGCTGAAGCTGTTGCTGGATGGCTTGCTGCAACTGAGTGTTCTGATCGTGATTCTGCGGGATTTCTCCGACCAACGCCCCGTCTAATTGAGAAATAAAGTCTTGTCCAAACCGGCCAACACCAAATTGCTTCACAATACCAGAAACAAGCTGTGCAATTTCTGGCGCTGTGCCTGTACGCAGCTTCGCAGCAGTAGCCATGACATTATCAATAGCCTGTAACGGACTACTGTTCTCAGCCTTAATAAACACCTGATAAGGCTCAATAACCTTATTTACGGCTTCCGCGTATTTACGAGCGGACGACGACTCTTTCAGTGTTTGCTGTACTTCGCGTTCTCTGCGCTGTACTTCACTCTTAACGCTATCTGGTAGCTTGGCCCAATGCTCTCTTACGTCAGGTCGCCATGAAACAGGCGCTTTCTCTTGTTTCTTTGGCCCAGACTTAGGCCCAGGGCGGATAGCTTCTTTTGGCGCTGGTTCATCGCTTAACTCAAGTTCAGGCTGTTCTTGAGGCTCGATTTCAATGGCTTCACTCTCAAAAGTGTCAGAAGTGTCAGAAACCTCTTGCTGAACTTCCTCTTGTACTGGCTGGTCAACAACTTCTTCCTGTCCGACAGCCGATTCAATGGCATCTCTTAAAGAGCTAGTTTCTTCTGTTGTGGTAGGTTCTTCATCCATTTTAGTTGCTTTCTATTTTGTGGATAGCTCTAGCAATATCTTCTCTCCGAAAAGTTCCGCCGTTTTGCATATAATTTTCACGGCTTTCCTTTGCTTCCGACCAACTATTAGTAAAGTCATCCATCGTGGTAAGGTTATTTTGCTTCATGTATTCGCGGTGCTTTTTTCTTGTGCCTATGTCTGTTCCATCAGTCGCAACTAACCCATCATAATGAGCGTCAGAAACAAATATCTTCTTGTCGGCTGGACCTTGTTTTTGCCTCGTTATTTCAATGAGTTCGTCTAGCTTACTATCGTAGCGGTAGGTTCTTTTCATGCTGTTTGCCTTAATGCTTTTGCTTGCATTGACTGTTTTGATTCCCTGTTGTCGGCGGCGGCGTATTCTTCGGCCACCGACTTAGGAATACCAGCCTTTTTAGCAAATTTAGAGTTGTTTGCCGCAGCAGCCATAAACTTGGCTTGTTTTTTAGACTTGCTTGGCATTGTCGTAGGCTTCTTCTTCTACCTCTTCGCCTTCTGCCATGGCTTCTTCTTCTGCCATCATATCGTCGTCATAGTCGTTAGGGATTTCTCCCAGTTGGCGCAGAATTTCAGCGTATATTTGCATTTTAGCCATTGGCATTGTCTTTCTCCCTGTAGTTGATTATCCGATGTCAAATAATGTGTCCATTATTTAAGCTGCCCACCAAGGTCTTTTTCTAGCTCTATAAGCTCTTTGGTAAGCCCCGTGCCAAAAGGTAAATTTCGGGACCAGTTTTTTGCCGTTGGAATGTCCTTATCCCCAGCCATAAGAAACCCGCCTATAACTTGGTCAAGCCTTGACTGCTTATGCCAATCATCGAATGAGCGGGTTTCCTGATAAACTGGGTCTGGTGGCGTACCTTTGCGCTCCGCCTTTGTCGGCTTTTTTCTTCTAGCGTTCTCATGGAGGTATTCATCTTGAGCGTGCTGATAACTTTTCTTTGCCCAGTCCACATAACCAGAATCAGACATAGCGGCATTATGAATCTTCTTATAGCGAGGAGGGTCAACGTCTTTAAGTAAATGGAGACTCTCCAGAAGAACCATTTTATCGCGGTAATTTTCTGAGCCTTCCGCCCCAAACTTTGCATCATTTATATATATTTTAGGTCTTCCAGTAGGACTGTCGGCCCCCTGTAGTGTCTCCGCCCAGCGAAAGTCGTTAGGTTTGAAAAAGCCCCGGCCCTCGGCCTCATTTGCAACATCAGCCGCCGCTAGAAGGCGATCTGAAAGCATCGCTTCGTCATCGTCACCCTTTTGGCGTAATATTTCAGCGTATAGCTGCGGTTTAGGCGTTTGCACTGTCTTTTTCCATGTAGTTGATTATCCGATAATAGGTGGCAAAGGACGTTTTGGCTGTGCAGCGTTATTTGCCATCTGGTTTAGCTGGAATATCTTGGTCTGAGTGTCTACCTGGGTTTCTATCGCGCTGGCTTCTCTTTCCTTGGCTCTTGCCACTTCTGCCGCTGTCTCTGCCTGATCTTGTGCAGACGGTTGAGGAGGCTGCGGCGGATTAGCTTGTAACTGTGCAACAGCCTGATCCAGCACACTCTCTATCTCTGAAGAAACCTTAAACTTGGAAACAGACCACTGCAATAATCTCAAGAAGTAAGGAGACGAGCCAGGAACAGTTTGAATCATAGGACCAATCTGCGACACAAACGCACCCATGGCCGACATAAACTGTACCGCGCTGTCACGCTCTTGCGCCCAATCCATTGCCGATAATGAATCAGCCTCTACGCTAATTCTGTACTCAGCCAAACGCTCGTCTTTAATAAGCTGTATAGCAGGGCCAGCAAAATCAGCGTCAGGTGTACGCATAATATTAGAACGCATGGCAATCGTCTCTGGTTGCCAATGCTTACTAATAATCTCCGCTTTTATACGCAAAAGGTTAGTAATCCACTCGGCAATGTAGAACTGGTTTAGCTCTACTCTCGTTGAGCCAAACTGCGCCTTGATTTGCTGGGCTGTAGCCGTTTCTGAGGCTTTGCTAGTACCGCGCATAATGTCAGAAATACCTAAAACTTCGTAAATCTGGGCTGTTTGGTCTTGCCGGTAGATACGCAATGAAGAAATCGCGTTAACAACCTGATCAATAGGAACCCAGTCAACCTTACCCTTAATCCCACCGCTTTCAGCAAACATAGCCCAGTTATCAACTGGAATAAGCTGGTTTTCAGCAGCTTGGTTAAACATGCGCTGAATGCCATCGTTGTTCTTGTCGTAAAGACCAATGACTTTAGTTGCTTTCGTCAACCAAGTTATGCGCGTATTTATCTCATCAAGCTCTTGAAACTGATCTTGTGCAAAAATGTAGTCAGCACGCGGCATGAAGTTGCTGCTTGTAAGGTTCGCAGCTAAAGGTGGGGGGCAAGGAAAAAATTCATCAAGCTCTAAGGGGTCATCCTTAACATCAAGTATGACTTCACACCCTTTTGCGTACCAATAAACCTTTTTGTCCTCTTTGCACCAAACCTCAAAAATTTCTGCACGCGCCCAAGGGTCATGTTTAGGCGTTTGAGCGTTTACGTCCTTAGATGTAGACGAAAACAGCGGGACAACCTTCCCTATTTCCTCACCAAACCGCTTTATAAGCTGATCCCGCGTCATATAGACCCGACGCGCTACCCACCGCACTTCTTCCCAAACACGCGCAGGAGAATAGAAAAAATCTTTCCAGTAAATGTAATCAATCGGCGCTGTTTCATCAATTATGCGCTCGGTGATCTGCTCCGGCATTATTTCTTCGCCCGTCATAGGGTCGATTTCAGCCGGTATTACCTCTTGCTCCGTTTCTACAGCGTATCTTAGCCACGCTTGGCCCATGCCAACCACCAGCCAGTCCTCAATGCACTGGCGTATAGCTGAATCCCAGTTAGATACGTTGTCATCAAAACTACGGTTAAGAATACGCTGTATTATAACACCAGCAACTCTCGCCTGATCGTCAGCCGAATCAAGAAAAGACCGCGCAACACTAGCTTTTGGTGGCCTTGCATAAAGCAAGGACAACAAAACCTTCATACTCGACCAGAACAGGTTAATCCTGGTTTCTTCTTTTCCCCATTCGTCGCGCTTGTCTAAGTACCTTCGCGTTATCTTGTCTCCGTCCTCCTGAAACCGCTCAAGCTCCTTCTTAGATGCCTCTATCTCACTTGACCAACGCTGCGCCATTCCCTGTGGCGTGTCAGAAAAGTCACTCATACTTTTAATTGTGCTTGTCTGTTCCATTATCCGACTCTTGTTGATTGTGAAGGCTGACAGTCCCAAATCCCGTCAAGCGTAAACTCATACATTGCGTTGCTTTTTAACTGTTTTTGCCCTTCTGCGCTAGGTGTTTTGCTTCCACCAGTAGGCTTGGCAGAAAGAGCAAGATACCTGAAAGCGTCAGACGCATGGCTGTGCTGGTCATGGCGCGGCTTGTTCCTAAACATCTGCGTGCGCTCGTCCCACTCCCGCATATAAGAGCGTAAATGCTCAAGCCCATCATACGTCGCATCTTCGTTAAAATAACACTTAGGCAACACCATACGCGCCGCCTCAATTCCATCCTGCAATCCCATGCTCGGTACAATCTTGGGCGTAATACCAGAAGATAAGAATTGCTCTATAATACTCTTACCAGTTTGCAAACTCTTTGCCCTGGCATCGTGAGGTAAGTAAACCGTACCAACTTTATAGGGCCTGTTCTTGACCCAATCAATGTAATGGCTTATAGGCTGGCCGTCTGCCTCGTAAAAGTCAACGATCTTGTAGCCATCAGGCGTAGTCTGCCAAGCCCACCAACTACAAGAATCGGTGTAGCCAAGGTCAGCAACCACATCAACTTCAAACTCCTTATCAGCGTAAAACTTACCTACGCGGCCATTGCTGTAGCTTTCAGTTATTTGCTTTGCGTAATATGAGCCAGGAATAGCAGCGTCAAAGCTAATCTCGTACTCCGTTAAGTACGCCTCTTCCGTCATCTGCGCCCTTGCATCGCGTAGCTCGTCAGGATGCAAAATGTTCGTCTTGCTTGCCGGTAACTCCATCAGCAAATACGTCTCAGGGTTTAGCCTTGCTTCTTCCCTAATTTGCCAAAAAAAATTTTTGCCAGATGGTGTTCCAGCAAATATAGCCCAGCCAAGCCTGTCTGACAGGCTCGGACGCAAAACAGAGTACCATGCGCTCGGCCTTATCTGCCCAACCTCATCGAGAACTACACCGTCAAAGTACATCCCTCGATAACTGTCCGGGTGGTCAGCCCCGCCAACAAAAATACGGCTCTCACCTCCCGCTTCGTTCTTGATTGTAATAATCAACTCTGACTCGTTAGGCTTCTTTGCCCAGACAGGCTTTGACAAGTCCTTTAAGTATGTCCACGCAACCTTCTTGGCTTGGTCGCGAAACGGGGCTAGGTAGGCGAACTGCGGCTTGGGATGCGAGCAGCGCAGGGCGCTAACCATAATATCCACGCACATCGCTACCGTCTTTCCCGCCCGTCGGTGCGCGACCATGACTGCCCAACGCTGCTTTCTAGCGTGCAGCGGGGCAAAGACTTCTCTGGGCCTGTATTCATTTATGTCCATATTAAGTGAACATTCCCTTTTTTCTCATCGTGGGTGTGGGGGGCATATATAAATATATAGGGGGGTACCCCCGGTCGGAGGGGGG
>Ga0222715_10002099_pt1 | contig 18466 bp, 16 predicted proteins | sample C33_9DmetaG_FD_165056 | JGI IMG/M metagenome (GOLD analysis project Ga0222715, IMG submission 165056) | Estuarine water microbial communities from San Francisco Bay, California, United States - C33_9D | ecosystem: Environmental > Aquatic > Marine > Unclassified | place: USA: California... | reverse complement strand
TGATTTATTACGGGTATAAATTGTGCGCACAGATTTTGAATGCGCATCGTGTGCGCCGCGGTCTGTGCGTGCGTCGTGATACGGCGACGCGGCGCGGCGGCGTAGGCGCGTGACGATAGATACGCGAGCGCACGCGCGCGCACGCACGCACACGCGCGCGCGACGAGCGTTGGTTGGCGCTCGAGCGGGGTGACGTCGTTTGTGTTTTGGATTACTCGTCGTCTCCAGACGTTGGTTGGACGACGACGCGCAGGTGACGCGTCGTCGTCGTGGTATTCGAATAGTCGCGTCTGATGGCGACGCGAGGGCGGGCGGAGGAGTTACGGCGCGCGGTGGATGATTGTCGCGCGCGAGGATTGGCGCACGCGGCGACGTGGGCGTGCGAGCAGTTGGTCGGGCTCGGGGCGAGCGCGCGAGACGGCGCGTCGGCGTCGGCGGTCGGGCGGGGCGACGCGTCGATGATGGCGATGGAGGAGTATGATGACGACGGTGGTGTGTTTAATGTGGTTGTGGATAATTCTGGCGCGGATGATATCTACCAGCTCGCAAAGTCGTACTTTGATTTAGGGGAGTATCGACGGTGCGCGTACGCGTTGAAGGATGCGAGCGCGCCGCTGCCGACGTTTGTGCGCGAGTACGCGACGTTTTTAGCGGGTGAGAAGAGTAAAGGGCAATCTGCGGGCGTGAGTGATGATGGTGGGGATGGTAAAGGTTCATCGAGCGCGGGTCAGGGTGGGGATTCGGCGACGCAGTCGATTGGCGCGCGGCGACACGGCGCGGGCGCGGGGACGTCGACGACGGGAAATCAAGAGCTCGAATCCTTGAATGAATGGTTGCGCGGCGCCACGAACAAGGATGGGTTTCTCACCTACCTTCATGGCGTGGTGTGTCGAGAGATGGGACAGCCCGCGGACGCCAAGGCGCATTTAGTCCAGGCGTGCAAGCTGTACCCGTTGAATTGGAGCGCGTGGCAGGCGTTGATTCCCATGTTGGCGAGCGAAGAAGAGGAACGAGCGTTGGATTTGCCGCGCTCGCATTGGGTCTATCGCTGGTTTTTAGGCGCGCTTCAGCTCGAGATGCAAAAGAACAAGGAAAGTCTCGACACGTTCATCGCACTCGGCGCGGAGTTCCCGCAGAGCAAGGTACTCCTCGGGCACATGGCGGAGGCGCACTACAATTTGCGCGAGTTTGACCAAGCGCAAGACATTTACAGAGACATTCGAGAACTCGATCCGTACAGAATTGATGGCATGGACAACTATTCCAACGTGTTGTACGTAAAAGAGGAATTCGCAGACTTGTCACACTTGGCACATCACTTGGTGATGACGGATAAATACCGCCCAGAGACGTGCTGCATCGTCGGCAATTATTATTCGTTGAAATCCCAACACGCCAAGGCGGTGGTGTACTTTAAGCGCGCCCTACGCTTGAATCCGAGATACTTGAGTGCATGGACGCTCGTGGGTCATGAGTACGTAGAGATGAAGAATCCAGCAGCGGCGATTGATGCATACAGACACGCCGTAGATATCAATCCGCGCGACTTTCGCGCGTGGTACGGTTTGGGGCAGACGTATGAAATTTTACAAATGCCATATTACGCCATGTACTACTACCAGCAGGCGGTCAAATTGCGTCCTGACGATGCGCGTATGTGGTGCGCCATGGGGCAGTGCTACGAATCAGATCAGCTTAAAATGTTCACGTCGGCGATTCGATGTTATCAACGCGCCGTGGCGAATAACGAACGCGAAGGTCTCGCGCTTTCCAAGCTCGCCACTCTACACGCAAACAAGAATGAGAAGGCGGCTGCGCACTATTATTTGCTCAATCTTAAAAGACTAGATGAAGAAGGCGTCGAAAGTGGCGAAAAGATTGAAGCTTTAGAGTTCCTTTCGCAGTTCTACAAGAAGGAAGGAAGGCTGGGCGAAGCTGAGGCGGCGTGCGTGCGCTTGCTTGACGTCCCGGGGCCGGCGAAACACGCGGCAAAGGCGCTTTTACGCGAAATCCATAGCATGCAGAGCGCGGCGAAATAAGATTAGTCATTGGTTAAATTGTTTTCATGAAAAACAACGCTTTATAGCTCTACTTTTGGAATGTTTTCCTTCTATCCTCTTCGCAATTCCTGCTCGCGAATTTCTTGCAACAACGCTCCTAACAAGTTGCGACCTGTACCGTCACGTCCAGCTCCCCAGATCGCGTCCATGGGTGAGTTTTCTATCACGCGCTGACGGCCATCGTCGCACACTGACTTGAGCAACAACGAACGCGGACCTTCAAAGTTTGTCAACTTTTCAACCAACGCGCGACGCATAACGTCGAGTTTGGCGTTATCCCAATCGTTTCTGACGCACTCCGGGTGGTTAGCTTGCACGCTGCGGCCAATCTTTGCTGCGGCCTCGGGTGAGATCGCGCGTCTAATGTCTTCAATCGCATCGCGCGCGATTTTTGAGTCTACGCCCGCGAACTTTTGTGCCTGATAATAGTGCTCAACCGTCATCCAAACCGCACCGTCGATGGTCACCGGAAAGGGGGCAAAATTACTCAACGCCCCGTTTTCGTCCCAAGCTTTGAAGAAGTTCAACGGTGGAAGTTCATCCATGTGGCACACTTCATCATCAATCGCTAACGACGCCGCGGCGTGCTCGACAGAGATGAGCGTTCCGTCGTCGGCGCGTTCTTCGTCGTCTGAACTTTCGCCGACGTGAAATTCCAACCCTCTCAAGCTATATCCGGCGCTCGCCATCTTTCCTAACCGCCCAGTGTTCGAGGAGTTTGGCACGTATCCTCGCATTAAGATATCGCGCCCACACACCTCGAGTCCAACTCCCGAGAGCGGCAACGCATCGTGCATGGCTTGAATACCCAAATCGCTGAGCGGCGTCGGAGCATCCTTGCCACCACCGACGAGTTTGGGCGCCACGAACGCCATGATGTTGTGGAATACCCCAGAGCTTAGCGCAGGCGCGGCTAATCCCCCACCGCATTCCCAGAAACAACGCAAGTAACCTCGAGCGTGCATGTACTGCGCCGCTGCGAGCGGAGTGAGGTCGTCAAATTCGACGACCTCCACGCCCTTGGCTCGTAATCTGCTCTGGAAATCAGGTCGTTTTCCTTTCACCGTGAGCACTATCGTCGGCGCCACGGTGACATTCCACAATTGAGCCTCGTCGGGTAAATTAAGCGATCGACTCAAGACGACGCGCGCGGGTTGAAACCCATCTTCCTCGCGAGACGTCAACCTCGGGTCGTCCTGGCGCACCGTCTGCCCGCCGACGACCACCGCGTCGCTTCTCTTGCGCTCACGAAACACCCGCTCGCGCGCTTCCGCACCGGTAACCCATGATGAATGCCCCGTAGACGTCGCAATCTTTCCATCGAGCGTCATTGCGTACTTATACACGCTAAATGGCAAACCAGTCGCCACGCGGTATAACAACGCCTCGTTCACCCGTCGACACTCCTCCGCCGCTCTCGCCCGCGCCGCCGACACCGCATCTCCAGCGCTCTCACACGATTCCAACACATCAACATCAATACCATGATCACGTAACGCCGCGATAGCCTTCCCTCGCAGTCCAGGCAACGGATGCGCCACGCCGACGACGACGCGCTTTACGCCGCTCGCGACCAACGCCTCCACCGCCCGCGTCTCCCCCGCGCAATCTCCGTGCACGGGCTCTAAATTCACATACGCCGTGCCGCCACGCGCGGCGCCATTCGCGGCGTCACACGCGAGCATCTCCGCGCGCGTGCCGCCTTGTCCGAGTTGAAACGCCTCAAACGTCGCCGACGAAGCCGAAGCCGAAGACGCGGCCACAGTCCCGTCCGCCACCTCGAGCACGCACGCACTCAACGGGTGCGGCGCCGTGCGGCCTTCTGACGCGCGCGCGAGATCGCAACATCGAAGGAGTAGCTCACACTCGCGTTCGGCGCGCGAGGCGTCGGACGTGGACGCGGAGGACGGGGTAATTATCGATGCGCTCGTGTGGCGGCGTCGGTGGGACGACGGGACAGAACGACTGACGAACGTCGTCGCGAACGACGAGGTCGACGTCGACGTCGACGTCGATGGCGTCAACGCGCGCGGTGTGATGAACGCGCGCGCGGCGGACGCCATGGGTGCGGCTGAAGTCCGCGCGCGCGGGAGTGTGAGGCGCGGAGCGCGAGTCGAGGCGCGTCGACGGGTCGCGTCGGCGGCGCGTTTCATGCGGACGAGAGAGAGAAAGAAAAGAAGCGTAAGAGACAAGGCGTGCGATAGCGGATCGTGAAGGTGGTTAGAAATTGCGTGGCGAGGTGGCTGGGCGAGATGTGTGACAACCGGAAACTTTTGTTACAATGAGTCCGAATTTAGTCGCGACTGCGAACGTGTCGTCGAGTCGCAAACAGCTGTGCGTATTACTAAGTGATTTTGTGTGGCAATGCGAAATACTCGTGTGCGAAAGAATGTTTAAGCCGCAACCGGAGTCTGCTGAGCAGACGGTGCGACTCGCTTCTTCACAACTTTTCTTCGCCTCTTCACGACCTTCTTCTTCGTCAACTGCGGGATGGCGGCGGCGCCCGCGGTTTGCGCGAGGGTGGCGTGCATGGGCAAGCCCAACGCGAACAAACGCGTGGGTTCACCAATTTGGTTGTTAACCACGCGACCCAAAGCGGTGGCGGTGACTGAGGACGCTAACGACGTGAGACGCTCCGTCATCCATCGATCGGCGCCTCCCAAGAGCTGGTAACGCAAGTTACACGAGATCCCCAAGAAAGCCCCCATGCCTAACGCCGACGTCTTGAAGTCTGGCACCGGAATGGCCGGCGACCAGTTTTCGCCTTCCTTCTTCTTGTGCATGGACAACAAACCGCTGTTGATGGCGGCGAATACACCCCCAGTGGCGACGCCCACGGCGGATAACTCGGCAGCCTTGGTGATGACACTCAAGCCGCGAGTCGCATTCGTGTACTGGCGCAACGGACCGGAACGGTCGAACGCATTGTTCGGCATCGTCGCCATAAACTTCGAGAACCCATTCGTCGCCGAAGCGCCGAAAGAGCGCGAAGGAGTGACGCACCAAACCGTCAAGGCGTTCGCGAGCGACAATTGCGCAATGTTGCTCAACGCCAAATCCCATTCCGACTTCAACTTATCCCCACGGTGGGCAACCTCATACATCGTCGCCGCACTGATCGTCACGACTTGTTCAAACGCAAGCTTGTACAAGAAGGCGGGATCAGCCATGAGTCTACCGACAAAGGCGCGCGAAAACGCTTGAGGCGTGCCCCGGGACACGGCGCGCACGACGGATGGGCGCACGTTGACGCTCATAAAGCGAACAAGCGCCAACGAGGAAACAATCCCCATCTCAACCGCCATGCGAATCCCCCCAGGTAAAGACTCCATCGTCTTGAACCACTCCGACAATACAGCCTGAATGGCTTTTCTGTCAAAAGTCTCCCCAATCGCCGCTCTCGTGCTAAAAAATCCCTCCTCCCCGTCGTCGTCGTCACCCTCCTCGAAATAATCATCATCGTCCCCTTCGTCGCCATCGCCTCCACCACCACCGTTGTTAATCTTCCCACCGTTCCCACCACCGCCTCCACCATCAGCAATCTTCGGTGCCGCCACCGACTGCGACTGCGAAATGTTCAACGAAACCTTCTCCAACGTCGCCGCGCCCCCGCCGCCGAGCTGCGACCCAATCTTCGCCATGGTTGTCGGCACGCGCATGGCTGCATCGAATCCATCACTCGTCATGCGTTCCTACACAATCGTCCACGACAACACGCCATCAAACGTCAGTCACGCGAACGACGCGAACGCAAACACAAACCAAAACGCGCGAGGAGATAGATAGGCCTCGTCACCACTGAAACCCCCGTGGACCCCACGACGTCGAACGCGCCGTCGAACGCGCCCTCTCGCGCGCGCCCTTCGCCCCGCGCGCGCGCGATTCAGAGCGACGATATTTCTCGCCACCCAATCGCGCGCGCATCGCCATCGCATCGCATCGCACGTACCCGTGCGTCGGCAAAGTCCGCGACGTCGCCCGCCGCCGAGACGCGCACGCGACTCGGCGCGGCGATTCTCGCGCGCGGTTTCGCCCCGCGCGCGCGCGGCGCGCACGGCCCCGGCGCGAGCGCGCGCATGGATGTCAACGAAAACATTTCAAACCTTCGCGTCGTCGTCGGACTCGCGCGGAGGACTCGCGTTCAACTCGCGTCGGCGCGTCGTCGTCGTCGTCGTCCGTGGAAATCGGGACCCAATCGAACGTCCACGAATCCGCGCGCGGATGAGCCTGGCGAATGGAACGCAACCTTGGACGACGGATCGCGGCGCGTGAAACGGGGAAGGTGAAGACACGAAGCGTTGAACGCAAAGCTCTGTGATGCGCGCGCGGACCGTGCGTGACGTGGAGAACTTCGCGCGTCGCGGTGCGTGCGGCGTGCGGAATAGTGCCGAGCGCGACGCGCGTCGGCGCACCGTTGGATGCGATCGATCGATCGCGTCGATCGATCGCGTCCATCGAGTCGAGTCGATCGAGTCGATCGATCGCGTCCATCGATCGCGCGTCGCGTTCGATCGACTCGATCGCGCGTCGCATGCGGGGGTGCCCAGTGGGTGCGCGTCGTACCTGATCACGATCGGTCGATGGATCTCATCAGGGGGGAACCAAAAACGACGACCGACCCGAATCTCGCGATCGATCGCATCCATCGATCGTGGACCGCACGCGTTCGTGGGCGAGGGGGGGGACGACGTCCCTGGTCGCGACTCGCCGATGCGAAAAAATCACGACGTCCAAAACGGGTGCGACGATGTCCAGGGGTCCTGGGGTCTGGGGTCTGGGGTCCGATCGATCGCGCGCGGCGCATCGATCGATATCGCGCATCGATGGACGACGCGCGCGATCGATGCGAGTGATCGATCGATCGGATGCGAATCGATCGGCAGTCGACGACGCCATTCAATGCCGGCGCTGACGACGACGACGACGACGACGAGGGCGGCGGTGGTTGGGATTGCCTCGCGCGTCACTCGCGCGGTACGCACGTCGCGCGCGCGCGTGATGACGAACGCCGCGGCGTCGTCTGCGCCGGCGTCGTCGCCGGCGTCGAACGCGTACCTGTTGCTCACGCTGCACTACGTCGATGGTATGATGGAGAAGCGCGGACCGCATCGCGAGGCGCATCTCGCGGGGGCGCAGCGGGGGTACGATGATGGTACGATTGTCATGGCGGGGGCGTTGCTTGATCCCGTCGATGCTGGGGTGTTTGTGTTTAAGAATGTGGATGAGGCGCACGTGAAGGCGTTCGTGGAGGCGGACGCGTATTACGTCGCCGGGTTGGTGCCGAGGTATACGATTCGTCCGTGGATGGTCGTGGTTGGGAATTAATGATGATGTTATTAGTGGGTGCGGGTGGAATGTTTTGTGATGAAAGTATGACATTTTTTGTTTACGCGCGTGTGTGTGTGTGTGTACAAGGCTGTGGAATCGTAAAGAATAATATAAAGCGCGCCGCGCAAAGCCTCCTAAAAGCTTCTCCTAAAAGTTGTCGAAACCGCTCGCGTCGCCCTCGATAATTTGACGCAACGACAGCAACACGAAGCCAATTCCGAATAATGCGCCAAGGTTGACAAAGGAAAACAGTAACCTGCTCTTTCGTGGAGTAAAGCCGAGGTTTAAGGATGTCAAGACGCCCTTGGCCGCGGCGCCGACGACGTCTTTGCGCTTCTTCGCATCCGTCATGGCGAGTAATTTCAACGCCAACGTAGGATGAGTGTAGAGCATGATGTTGGCCAAATCGAATTCGTTCATATCCTTCAAGTCGTCTTTCGAAAAGTCTGTCAAACCGATAGCCTCCATGTAATACGGATCAACCTTGTTCAACGTCGTCATGACATCCATAACGCCCGCGGCGTTGGCGGCGTCCACCTTCTTCGCCGCCGCGTCATCGGCGCCAGCATCATCCTCGATCGGTACAGCATCTACGATGACGTAAGGTTCAGTTTGTGCCACGCGAAGCACCTTGAATCGTTTCTGTCCTTTGGCGACGACGGCGAGGAGCTTACCGTCGACGACGACGTCGTGCGCGCAGATATCCATCATCGTCCCTACGCCCGCGATGCGCCCATCGATCCCGCGGTACACAGCCCCGAACGCGTTCGTCTGCTCGAATGAATCTTCCGGTAAACGTCCGTAGCCTGGGACGATGTCGAACATTCGATCGCCACTCTCGTACGCGTCGATGACGCGTGAGCCATTCAGGTTGATCTTCTTGCGACCATCTACGCCCTCTAAAACCCCTCGAAGCTTGAATCCAGCCTCATCGGTATCTTCAAACCCATCAATCGCGCCATTCTTGGTGCCCGGGATGAGCTTGGAGAACAACGTCAGCCATCGCGGCTCGAATAAATTCAGTCTAACGTACGAGCCCGGGACGGCGACGAATGGATACGGAATGACTGGTACTTGGAATTCCCCAGGCTGTCGAACAATCTCCTTGCCTTCTTCCACCGCTCCATTCACTGCCTTGAACTCCTTCGCGTCATCGTCATCGAGCACCACGAATCGCTCGCCAGTAACCTTATCAAACACCTCCTGCGGAAGCTTAAACCACTTTGTGTCGTCGCTCAAATTGTACCCGCTAAACGTCTTCTCAAACGGCGAGTCCAAAAATCCCAACGGCACGTCCAAGAACACCGCTTGCAATCTCTGAATCCGCGTCGTCATCGCATCACCCTTCTTAAAAGCCTTCTCTCGCGCGCTCCGTTGCTCTTTCGACGCGCGTTCCTTCGCTTGCGCCTCGGCGCGCTTGGCATCCGCAGCCTCCGCCTCGGCGCGCGCCTTAGCCTCAGCTTCATCCTCCCCAAGCAACGCGCTGAGCGACGCCAACGAATCCTCCGCCTTAATCTTCGTCGTCGTCGTCGTCGTCGTCGTCGTCGTCGCCGACGCCTTGGCGCCCCCATCGCCGTCCTCGCCGCTCTCCACCGTCGCCGTGTTCGACGACGTCTTGCGCCCGAACGTGTCCCACCACGCGCGCGTGCGCACCGTCGCCGCCCCCCGTCGCGCCGACACCGCCGACGACGACGACGACGAGAGCGTCGACGATAACGCGCGCGACGACGCGCGCGAGCGCACCGTCGCGGGCGCGAACGAGGGCATCGAGTGCGTCGTCATGCGTCGGTGCCGTCGCGGCGAACAGTGACGTCATATTTATCCGCGGACACAGGCACAAGGCGTCGAGCTCAAGGTCGCAGACGCGCGAGAATCGCGCGCGCGGCGGCGAAAGGCGCGCGATGGGGAAGATTAAAGAGTATTTTATCGCGCAAGGCATCGAGGCGGGGGATATTCCCAAGGCGTTCGTGTGCGTGTGCGATGTGATTGGTGCGCGCGCGGTGGATGTGTCGGTTGCGGTGTTGCGGTTGAGTGCGGTTGATGCGTGACTGACGATGTGGTGCGTGCGCGCGCGTAGTTTTCATGAGGTGATAAGTGTGGCGTTTGCGGCGTCGACATGGGTGATGTGCTACGCGTTGCAGCCGTCGTTGACGTTGGCTAGGCCGCTGCGCGCGTTGCCGCTGGCGGAGCGCGCGGCGCCCGTGTTCAAAAGGACGCTCGAAATCGCGGCGGCACAGACGGTGAAGATGACCAAGCGCGTGCCGATGTTAGTGAAGGCTAATCCTGAACGGTTGACGCTTGGGTTGGCGGAAAGTTTGATGTTTCGTGGGGCGATAAAGCCAATCACGTTTGGCGGGAAACTCTTCTTGTCGTACAAGTTTGTGCAGTGGACCAAGAGAAAAAGTCGACCAGTGCGCGCGGCATCGTTAACGTTGAGCGCGCGTGAACGGGAGCGGGGACAGCACGCGATGTTGGTGACTGCGTGAGCGCGCGCGTGTCGTAGTATGTATAGAGTTTAGCGGCGTCAGAAGATATGATGAAAGATATTATAAACAATTCTTCTCTAGCGTCCGCGAAAGTTTCTGAAGGATTCAGCCGCTGTGGACGTCGTCTCAGACTTCAAACTCACGTCGCGAACGTCTTCTAGTTGTTCTTGAAGCACCTGAATGGCTAGGTTTTTCCACACGTCACCAGCGGCGTTCTCGGCGCCCGAAGGCACGAAATCAAACGCCATGCGAAACAGCACGCGCGTGGACCCGGGCGTAGTGGGCAGGCACACGTGTAGCTGCTCGACGCATCCCATCGGGGTATCGCCTCCGATGCGAGGCTTCAAAGCAATCGTACTCGAAATCACACACGACGGCTTGAACACCACGCTTTGCGGCACTGGATCATATCCCACGCGCAAGATTTTGGAAATCGCCTTCGTCGCGTCGATGGCTTGAAATCTCCCCGCGCCACGGTTCAAAATCCCCACTGGCTCTCGACGTGCGCGTTCAGTAATATCAAGCAGGCGCTCTACGACGACTTGACTATCTAAATCCACGTCAGCCGTGACTTCAGCCATGGTCACAAACCCCTCTCGCGGGGTAAACATCCCCGGCCCGTTGGCTTCGTACACGTCTTCGTCCCAAGACGCCTCAGCGCCTCCGCTCGCGGCTGCCGCGCCATCGTCACCCATACCAATAAAATCCCTCGGATCGCTCGCACCCGGCCACACGAACACCATACCATCCCGTTCAATCACTCGCAAATCATTCACCACGACATCCTTTAAAAACTTACACGACGGCATCTTCACGCACGCTCCGCCCGTCGTGTACTCCCACCCGTGATACGGGCACTGTATGCGCCCTTCCACCACCTTCCCCAGGCTCAGGGGACACGCACGGTGCGCGCATTCATCTTTCACGCACCCTAACTCCCCGTCTTCGCCTCTGAACAACACCCAGGGCACGTTGAATAAATCAAACGTCGCCATCGACGTCTTATCCCGCACGTCGCGCGCGAACGCCACTGGAAACCAATAGTCCCGCGCATCTCTTCCCTTCGTTCTCCTCGTCGACGTCATCCACGACGACGACGCCGACGACGTACTCGCCGACGACGTACTCGCCGCACCCATCGCGCTCTCCCCATCCTCCACGACCGCGCGCGCGCGCGCGAACGACGCCCCGCGCATCATCGCCACCGCGCGATCGCTCGCGCGCGGATGCGCCGTCGCGCCACCCATCGCGCGACCGCCGCGATGCTGCGCGCGCGCGAAAGACACCGACGACGTCGCCGTCGCCGTCGTCGTCGCTGACGCGTGCACCGTCGTCATCCCGCCCGTCGTCGCGCGACGCACACTCGCGCGTTCGGCGGTCGATCGCGCGCGCCCGCACCTGTCCCGCGCGCGTGCGTCTACACACCCTTACACGCGCCCACAGTACGAGGACGCGCGCGCGATCTCGGTGTTTATCGGTCGAGTCACCCGCGACCGCGCGCGAAATCACCACACATGGTCTGAGATACGCCTCCAAAGCGCATATCGCCGCCGATGGGTGTGGATAAGTGGTTTAGCGCGCGAGAGAGACTTACCCCTCGGACGTGGTTATGATTGGTCGTTTGGGTGTATACGGACGCACTCGTGGCGGTTTGGTTCCCTCGCGCGGGTGTGGATAGAATCCGCGGATCGCCGTCGACGTCGCCGGCGGTGGCGCGCCGCGACGCGACGACACTTCGCGTCGCGTCTCGCATCGCACGCAGAACTCTATTTCTTTCCTCCCAATCGCACGTCATGCACTCCGTGTCCTTCGCGTCTCGCGTGTCCAACGCGCGCGCGTTCACCGTCAAGCCGTCGCGCGCCGCGGTCAAGTCGTCGCGCACCGCGGTGCAAACGCGCGCCGGGTCGTTGATTGAAACCGCGCGCGCGAACGGTTTGAACGCCTTCGCCGACGCCGTCGATGCCGCTGGTTTATCTGCGACGTTGTCCGCGGGCACGTACACGGTGTTCGCGCCGAACGACGAGGCGATGAAGGCGTTCTGCGTGCGTTCTGCGAGTGGCACCCACTCGATCGAGGATGTGTTGAAGTTTCATTGCATCAAGGGGAAGATTCAAGGCAAGCACGTGACCAACTACCCGCTCATTATGACTCTCGAAGGGACGAAGATTGCGATTGATTCTAAGACGTTTAAGGCTGAGGGTAAGATTGAGGTTGGTGCGCCGCCGCAAGGGACGCAAGGTCTCGCCGGCCGCGTCGACGGCGGGTTCATCGTGCAGACGGATATCGAAGCGGACAACGGCGTGATTCACATCATCGATGGCGTTGCGTCGCCCAAGGTGCCGCTCATCGGCCAAAACGGTGGCTACGTTGCCGGTACCGAGCCCGGTAGTGGTGAAGGCCGCACTGGCCTCGACGTCAAGGTTTCTTCCAAGAAGTAAAATTCCAAGAAGTACGTACGTCGCTCGGCGACGCGAGCGCGTCCCGCGCCGTCCCAAACGGGTCCACTATTTATCACGACGACGCCCGCGAGAGGCTGTCGCGCTGTCTGTACATTGTCATTTGTTGTTCACTCCGCTATTACTTGTCAAACTAGTCTTAGTTGCGCTTTAATAATTCATGCTTAATTTTCAGATAGGCGCGTCGTCTTCGCGACCTCAACGCTCAACCTCTGCGCTGCTCGTCATTCATTGACGCGTGCCTCATGCTTTTCATGACTCCCACCACGCGCGCGTGCGCGGCGAAACCGCACGCGACGTTCGCACGAACGTCCCGCGCCGTCGCGCGCACCGCCGTCGTCCCGCACGCCTCGTCGTCGTCGTCGTCGTCGTCGTCGGAGCTCACCCGCGCTTTTGCCGCGAGCGCGCTCGCGTTCGCCGTGGCGTCGTCCTCGCTGACGCTCGCCCCCGCCGCGCTCGCGGGATTGAACAAATCTGGCAACAGCGACGCGTACGCGGAAATGATGAAACAAATGGAGGCGGAACGCGCGCCGACGATGAGCGCGGAGAGCTTGTTCAAGCAAGGCGGGGGCGCGTGCGGCGAAGGCTACGAGCTCAAGGTGGTCAAGGTTCTCGGCGCGTCATGCGAGTGTGTGGCGGATTCGTGTAAGGATGATACCAGCCGTCAACAGCGCACGGAGATGGAGCGATCGTTTGGGAAGGCGGGGGAGGAGGATGCGGCGGCGGAGGCGCCCGCGGGCGGCATCAAGTTTACGTTTTCAACCGAGTAGATAAACCGCGTCAAGCTGCGTTCGATTTTTTGTGTGTGGGGTGGATGTAACGGTTGTAATACCTATGCTGGTGATATATTCTTTATCTCTGTGCGTGCTGTGCTTGTCTTTCGCGCGCTCATCGCCCATCGCGTCGACTCGACGAGGCGACTTGAGACGACGTCGCCTCGGCGTGGCTCCACATAACGCGACGCGACGCGGTACCATCGCGCGCGCACGCATCACGTCGCATCACAACGCAAAGACGCTTTCGCATATGTGCGCGTGAGACGGACGGGAGCGCCGAGCGACGCTGAGCGACGCCAGAGCGTGCGCCTGAACGAACGCACTCGATATGATTACAACGCAACGATGGGCCGAAGGGCGGCCGTGCGCGTCGCCGCCGCTGCGTGCATTTGCATTCGCCTTTGTATTCATTCTGTGCGCGGCGTCTTTGTACCTGAGTGACGCGTTTACCATGATGCAAGGGGGTTCTTTGAATACAAGATCAACCGAGCGAGCGGTTGACTCGCGGCGGAAGTCGACGCCGACGACATCGGTGCCGATGTCTGCGGCTCCCGCATCGGTGGTCGAACCTAATGTCAGTAGCGTAAATAACGTCAAGGTTGACGCATTCGTAGAGCTTCTTCCGCAGACATCGCCAGTGCCAGAGAAGTGCCAAAGAGAACACCAGTTTACGATGGATGGCTTTACGCTGCCGTTTGAGACGCTCGCGTGCGACGAGAAAGCGGTGGAGAATCCAACATCTATCAAATGTTCATTTCGAAAGTTTGAATACTTTGAATCCTTTTGCTTGGCGGAAAACGTGGTTGTCGATACGAAGGCGTTTGACGTGTACATTAGTGGACCGCCGGAAAACGCCAACGACCCGAGTCATTACGCGCCGCAACCAGTGCAGAGAATGCATGGCGTGTTAACCAGCACAGGCGTCTGTGACATAGAGATCAAAGATCATGCGCGTTACGGAGGAGGCGGGACGGGTGTGTTCACATATGGGTTCGAGTCAGCAAAGACGGCAGAGATGAAGCGCGTCATCGCGCGCGAATCCGAGCACGTTGTCTACGTGATTGCCGGCGGATACGGCAGCGGTAATCCGTGGCATGAACTCGAGCAAATCGTGAATCTATATGAGGTCATGCTTGCGCATCATTTGCCTCGAGATGGCGGACGTGTGGTCATATTCGATTCATTCAAGCGACAAAGCGTCGAAGACGTGATAAAATTCCATTCTCCCGTCTACGGCGAACTCATCAAGCGAGTGTTCTCTAGCAACTTTCCACTCACGACCATGGGATTGTATATTGATGAAAAACGTGCACAAAACGGTGTTGGAGCGGATGAAACCAATCAGACGATTTTATTCGACCGCATGGCGTTCGTGCCTAGCGGAGGCACGAGCAAGTTGTCTCGCGGAGGTAAGGGTGAGTCGTTGGGGTGCACGCCTTCACCCGTCATTACGTCGTTCATTTCACTCGTCATGGACAAGCTTCCCGAAGTGAAAGCCGTTGAGGCAACTTTAGATGCAGTTTTCATCGTCCGTGGCGTACAGACATCGAACCGTCGCGTCGTAAGTCGTAGCTATGAGGAACTATTGAACCGCGTAAAGGACAACCCAAAGGTGAAGGTGGTTGATTTCGCCGAAGTGGGTGACATTATTGAGCAAATGAAAATTGTTCGAAGCGCAAAAGCGTTAGTTGGTCAACACGGCGCTGGTCTAACGCATGCGCTTTGGATGCATCAAGGGTCAAAGGTTATCGAAATTGCAGATGGATTCCGCTGTCACTGTTACACGGCGATAAGCAATTTTGCGGGTCACGAGTATCAAAAGATATCAAGTGGCGCGAATGACCTGGCATCGTCGATCATTACGGGGCTTGGTTTGCATTAGCTTATTCTAGAAATATAGCGCGTTGTATCAAAAGTTGCAGCTAAAAATTCACAAAGCTTTCACCAACGCGTCGAGCGTGTCATCAACTTTTGAGGCTTCGACTACGCCAAACTCTCCGTGCGACAACACCAATCCAGAGGCTTTCTTCAAAGCCGCAGAGAGTGTGTCAATGTATGATACCAATCCATCTACGCGCTCAACTATGAGCGACTCATGGTCATCGTGAATGTGCATTTCATCGTCATCGACAGAGTGCGTCGCATCTGGTCCATCGCCACCTCTCCCGATGACGACTGAAATTGAACCATCAAGTCTGAAAACTGCAGAGAATAAACGCATGGCGTTGACATCTTCTTGGATTTTCACCAGTGTCATGCAACCCGGTGCGCTAAACGACAGCTGGTAATCATCGGCTAATCCGATGAAATGCGCAGTCGCAGCCGCCGCCGCTCGAAGCGCGCACGCGAAAACTTCGCAGCGCCCATCTCGAGCACCGAGGCTCAACGCACGCAATGTTGAGGCATTCAGAGAATCAGCGTGAGCATAAAGCCCTGGACCTAGGTTACCCGCATGCTTCCACTCAATCACGCATGACATTACTGGCGCCTTGGCCTTTGGCGGCGTGTACGACGCAGTCGCCGAGAAGGCGTCCCGGCGGGACACCGCGCAACCGGTTGCCGCAAAGTCCATCGCGGATGCGTTTTGTGCTATGGCGGATACAAACCCTTGTGCAGCGGCAATGCGACGTACGTCGGCTAAAACAGCATGGACGACAAACTCAGAGTGGTCGTACGAGAGTGTTTCATCGCCGATGCGCGCCGATAATCCATCCATACCTTTGAGTGCGACGTGAGTAATGAGCGCTGATTTCGACTTCACCATGCGCTTGTACTTACTTCGAGCCCACTTGGAAGTGTTCGGTATTTCGAAGCTCACGGTGTGATCTGCTTTTTGAGTCGTACCCTTGGCGGTGGTGCGAATGTCGACGAATTTGATCTTCAACGCTCGCAGCTCGCGCGCCAACGCCGCTCGCTGGGCATCCACCGCTAAATCGCGACACGACTCGGCGATGAGCTTTGCCACAATCTCTGCCTTTGCACCTTTACGCGCACCGAGGTCGAGTTTTTCGACAACATCCACTGTGTAGCGGGCGGCTGGAGTGATGCGATGCGCGCGCACGAGCGCGAACGCTGGCGTGGTCGTCATCCACGTCGCCACAAACACGCCACCATCTGAAGGCGTCACGGGCACGAGAGCTGTGGGCGCAGTGCCGCTAGGATTTGCATCAGACGTTTGCCATGGATCACCGCCTAACGTACCAGGCGCAGGGTGCACCGCAGTACCAGAAGTGCGAAGCAAACCCTTGAGCTCCTGTTGCTCCACGGCGACGGAGACAATGTCGACGATACTCGCGAGCGCCGCGTGCCCTTCAAGCGCCAATCTCTTGGACAATTCAGACTCCATCGCTGATGGCACGAGTTCACCAGCACCGTGTAAGATGAGAGACCCGTCGGACATTCGACACGTGATGTACAAGTGGGTAAACTTGGAAATCTCGACGCTAATCGTCGGTCGAGCGTCGTTTGCCCAGCCATCTTCATCGTCGGCGCAACTACACTGCTCAGCCGTCAAGGATTCAACGCTCACCTTGAACGTCTTCTCTTTGGCCAAATCATCGCAAATCATTTGGAGCTTTTTCGTGCAGGCGGCGCGAATAGCGTTGACTAACATACCCTCGACGTCGATGCACGAGTAATCAAAAGCGACATCTTCAGTGTCGTCTTTACCAAAACATTGCACTTTGGCGCACATTTCTAAACTTTCCGTGTCAAAAGAAACAGCTAGCGAGCCCGGTTCTTTACTTTGAAGCCAGAATGACGCGCGCACGCCTTCTAAAACACCCGCGGCTTCGCCCTTGACTATTTCAACCTTGATGTCGTTCTTTGACCATCGTTTCGACGCGCTGCGCTCCGCGGCGCTTTCCTTCAGCGCTTGTGCCTGCGTGAGCACGGAATTGGCGCTGAGCATCAAAACACCATCGAGTGCGACGCGATGCAAACCTTTAAGATGTTCAGGTTCCAGTGGCGGTTCATCATCACCGCGCTTTGTGCCAAACGGAGGTAAACCAACCATCCGCGCGCACGCGATATCCGCCAGCTTGCGCTCCTCCGCCTTACTCAGCTCGAACGGCTTCGACGGTGCGCCGTCGCCGGTACTATCAACATCTCCGCTACTGTTTTTGTTCTCGCGCGCGCCGGCTAAGATTTCTATGCATTCTACGCGCCATCCACCGTAGCGCGGTTGTTCCTTGACGCCCGGCGCGACGGGTCCGCCCAGAGTCAACGTCGCCTTATACACCCCATCCACACCAACCATGGCCTTGCCGTGTTCGATAGCAAACACCTTGAAATCCTCACTCGGCCATTCTCGATGATCATCTCGCGAATCGCACCCAAACATCTTCGACTGCACCAACCGTTCTGAGATTTCGCCCTCGTGCCGCGCCTCGCGCTCCAACCTCGCCTCTCGCGCGTCTTCGCCCTCTTCAATCTCCACGCCACCATCTCCACCCTTAGCCCCGATCGTCACGCCAATATCCGATATCGTCCTCGGCAACGCGCTGTACGTACCGTTACATAACACATCCAACGCCCCCGGTAAGTCCCACAACGGCGCCTTGGCCCACTCGAGCTGCTGATGCAAATGAAAACACCCATCCCCAACCTTCACAAACGCCTCATCGTGCGCCCTGAGCATCAAATGCGCGTTCGCCGCCACGCATGCAATCTTCCCACTCTTCGGTGCCCATTGTTCGATCACCCCTAATCGCACCAACCGCTGTCGCGTGCGGTGCGCGTACCGCGCGAGCTCCGCCTTGCGTTCGAATTCCGCGCGCCCCGTGCACGACTCCGTGAGCGCCACGAGCTCGGCGTGCGCGCGTTGAATCACGCGCTCGACGATATCGCGAAGGGGTACCGTCGGTGCGCGTTGCGGAAGCGTATCCATCGCGACCGGCGACGGTGCACCGCCGCGTTCTCGCGCCGAGAGCACGCGCATCGAACCAACGACAATCGCAACCCCTGAGACGCCGAATGTCCGAATCCCATACTTGGTCCGTTTTACCCACTATGATACGCCCGTCCATTCCATCCATCCATCCACGCGACGCGACGCCGACCGCCGCCGACGACGACGCCCGCGACGCCCGCGCGCGACGCCGACCGCGCGCGTGCGATGCGGGATAATTATCTCCATAGCATCCTTCACCGTTCGCCCGCCGTCGCGTCGTCGCGCCGTCGTCGTCGCGCGCGCAAAGGCGTCAAGGGAGGCGGTCGGCACCCCTCGGCGCTGACGTGGTTTTTTTTTGGGCCTTTTCAAAGTCGTGTGCAGTGGGACACGATGCGGTCTTTTCGCGACGCGCGAGGACGACGACGACGACGACGGACGGGGGTGAAGCGCGCGACGCGTCGAGTGTTAT
>Ga0222715_10002094_pt1 | contig 18491 bp, 13 predicted proteins | sample C33_9DmetaG_FD_165056 | JGI IMG/M metagenome (GOLD analysis project Ga0222715, IMG submission 165056) | Estuarine water microbial communities from San Francisco Bay, California, United States - C33_9D | ecosystem: Environmental > Aquatic > Marine > Unclassified | place: USA: California... | reverse complement strand
AAAATATTTTAGAAAAGACAATGATAAAATATTTACTAAATTTAAAGAATTTAAAGAAAAAGAAGATAAAGAAAAAGATAAAAAATTTTTAACAGCTGTTAAAAATGAATATAATTTAAAAAATTTATCAGAATATGATGAAAATGATAAGATTGATTTAGATAAAGAATATAATCCTATGCAGAAATTTATTGATAAATTTTATGAAGCAAATAATAATTATAATAATTATAATAAATCCGACGAGGATAATGTTTCAACACTTGATAAATTAGAAAATTCAAAACTTAAAAAATTAGAAACAGATATTTATAATGCTGTTAATACATATGATAATGATCCTATGAATCCTGATGAAATTCTTAAGATAAATCAAGATGATAGGATTGTTTTTATAACAATTACATTTATTATTAGATATATAACATTATTATTAGTAAATTGGTGTGTAGAAATTAATATAATTAAAACTTTTAATCAAGCATTTGTTCTATATGCTTTAATTTATATTGTAATTTTTTGGTTTATTGTTATGATAATTAATGTAAACATATCGCCAGATTCTTCAAATAGTTCATCATCTATTTTAGGAAATATTCAAAGTGTTTTATTTTATTTCTATTTTAGAATAAATGATATTTGGAGATTATTAATTCATACTTTAATAATAATACTTTTAATAATAATACTTGGTATTATAGTACAAGCTGACAAAAAAGAAGATATTGAAGGTCAATATGATGTAAATTATCCACCTCTTACAAATTCTAAAAAATCTGAATTATATAAATTAATCTCTTTATTTACTATATTTATGTGGATTTTTACAAGTATTGTTGCTATTAAATATTAAATATTATTTTGATAACAAATAGTAAAAAAGTTATATTTATTTTATTTAGAATATATAAATATAACTATGGATATTATTTCTCGTAGGAATAATTTAATTGATTTTTTTATAAGAAAAGAGAAAGCTGTAGAACAAGAAGACTTAGATGATATTGGAAATAATAAAAAAAATGATATATTTTTATATATATATTTAAAAGGATTAGAAAATAATGGCATTATATTAAAAAAAAAACAAAAAGATGCTCTTTATAAATTAAATACATTATATAAATATGATGAAATAAAAAACCCTTTTTTAAGTGATTATTATTTTAATTTTAACAAAACTATTAAAAATGCTAAAGATATTCTAAAAAATACTAGTGCTACTGATGATGATAGTATTATTATAAATAAATTAGAAAAAATATATAAAAAATTATATCTAATATATGATGTAAATTCTAAAGAAACTAAAGAAACTAAAAAAATTAATAAAAATATTAGAGAAAAAGTTAAAGGAGGTGGTAATATTTCTTCAAGTTATGAAAATTTTGTATCTCCTAGAATTAAAAATAATGATACAGATACTGATACTAATGATGTATTAGATTCTATTAAAGATACTATTTTAATAAATGATCAAATTGATGATAATATTGCTGAAAAAAATGTTAAATTTGGAATATTATTAAATAATTTGATTTTTGATGAGGGAAATTCTTCTGATATTTCTGCTAATAATGATGCTGCTGTTGCCACCGTTGCCGCTGTTGCTGCTTCTCAATATGGAGGTGATGATAATGATACTAAAAAAAATATAAAAGAAATTATTGAATTATTAGAAGAAAATTATAAAAATATTAATACTTTATTTAATAATGCAGAAGAATTTATGAAAAAAATAAATCTTAAAATAGAATATAAACCAACAGAAAGAGATGATATTGAAGATTATTTTAATGAATATGATAAAAATATTGATATTATTAAATATAATAAAGAAAAACTTGAAGAATATTTAAATAATATAAATACATTGTATAATAATACAAAAGAGTTAATTAAAAATATTGATAATAATTTATTAAAAAATAATATAATTGTAAAATTAATTAAAGAATTTAATAAAATTTCTTTAAAGAATAATATAATAAATTATTATATAAATGAAATAGATAAGATAATAAAAGAGTATCCTAAAAACAAAAACATTAATGATAGAAAATTAAAAAAAATTGAAAAAGATAAAATATATTTACAAGAACTTGAAAAAAAAAAAGCAGAAGCATTTGTATCAGCTAGTCAAAGAAGAAGTGCTAATAATAGTTCTATTTATAAAACCGCTAGTATAAATTATAAAAATATTATTGAAAAAACTAATAAATCTATAAAAAATGCTAATAATGCTATAAATACTTCTAATAAAATTATAACAAAAAATAAAGAAGAACTAAAAGAAGTAGAAGAAATAAAAAATAAAGTAAAAGAAATAAAAAGTAAAGTAGAAAGTAAAGTAAAAGAATTAGAAGAAGTAAATAGTAAAGTAAAAGAATTAGAAGAAGTAAATAGTAAAGTAAAAGAAGTAGAAGAAGTAGAATTAGAATTAGAAAAAAAAGTAAAAGAATTAGATGATATTGTAAAAGAATTAGATGATATTGTAAAAGAATTAGATGATATTGTAAAAGAATTTTCTAAACCTAAATCAGATGAAGAATATAAAAAAAATAAAGAAAATATTAAAGAAGATGATATTGCTAATATTTTATTAAAAAAATTAGAAAATATTATATCAATATTAAAAAAACAATATAGTTATAATACTATTAGTGACAATAATATTGATAATATTGATAATATTGATAATAATATAAATGAAAAATCCGTTTTTGAAAAAATATTAACACAATATAATAATAATATTAATGATATTAAATTAGGTATTAATAATGATATGACTACAATGGAAGCAGAAGACAATTTATATGATCAAATTAATATAAGTAATCTAAATCCAATAGAAGTTCTTAAATTAAATTCTAATGATAAATATATATTTTGCACCTTAATATTTTTTATAAGATTGTTTATAATAATTGTAATAAATTTATTAATAGATCATGATATTATTAAAAGACTTGATACTGCATTAATATCTTATATAATATTATATATACTTATAATTATTATAATAACCGTTGTTGTTAATTTAGATTCATATAAATTGAGAATATTATTAAATTATTTTAATACGAATATAAATATTAATAAGTTATTAATACATATTTTTATTGTATTGATTTTTTTCATTTTAATATTAATAATAGAATTTAATAAACAAAAAGAAGATGACAAATATAGAACTAAATTTACATCAATATATGATTTTACATATATATATACTGTATTAATTGATTTTTTTAGTAAAAAAAATGTTGATAATTACATAATAGAAGAAAAAATATCAGATGGTGAAAAATTAAAATTACAATATAAGTTTGAAATTTTAACAATAATAGTATATATGTTTAGCTGTCTTATTGTATTAATAATGTAATATTGGATAATATTTTAGGTTAATAGTAAATTGATCTTTAATTACGGCTATTTTAGAATTTATAAAATTTTCTATTGTAATGTCTTTTTCACTTATGGTAATCTCTTCATTTTCAATATTTATAATTTTTTTATTATGATTTTTACCATCATTTGTTTTTATTAAAATATTATCATTAGGTGTTAACTTATGATATTTATATGTATCTGATAATTTTAATTTGAAATTATCATTATCTTTTACTACCTCAATGATATCAATGTCATCGCTGTAAAGATGTAATTCATTATTTCTATTATCATAAAAAGATATTTTCCAATTCTTACTAACAATATTAATAGTATCAATTGTGTTATTAATATTTATCCATTCGTCCCAATTGCCATTATTTTTATTAAAGATATAGTTATAATTTTGAGATTTATAATTATCTGAAAAAGATACTATGATATAAGGAGTGTCATTTTTAATATATTCAGGTAATAATATTGTATGAGGTTCAATATAGTAGTTTTTAATATCAATTCCGATGTTTAATTTTAGATTATTAATCTCTTTATTAAACCCCCATTCGCGATTTATGCTATTTATAAAGAGGTCTTTTTTAGCAATTTGCTTTGTTTCTTTTGTATTTGTTACATCTGCAGTTTTTGTTCCTATAAGATCTATTAATAGTAGTTTTATATCTTCAATACCATTTGCTTTACTACTATCAGAATCATTATGTAAATAATTAATATTATTATTAAACCCTTTTGCATTTAGAGTATTCATGGCATTCCTATTTTCTTCTAAAATTTTCATCTTATTCATTAAGTCATTATCTTGTATTAGAGTTATATCCGACGATTGTGTTTCTTGTTGTATATTTTGTTGTGGATAAAGAGACTGTTGAGAAGGTTGAGAAGGTTCTATTGGTTTTGGAGAAGGTGCAGGAGAAGGTTGATGATTAGACTTTTTAATATTTAAATCTACAAATTCTCTTATTTTAATTAATGTTAGTTTATTAAGTTCATTTAAAGTTTTAGTATTTAAAACTGATTTATCATTTGATATTGTTTCTACAGTCTTTACTATAATATCTATTAGGTTGTTTTTATTAATATTAATATTATATTTGTCTATTATCATATTGTTAGAAGCTTTATATAGTATATCTATATTAGTATCACTAGTATATTGAGATGTGTTATTGGTATTCATTTTTATAATAGTTAATTATTTAATAATATCATTAATATTCGCATTAATATATTTAAGAGTACATAATTTAAATTATTTGTAAAATATATTAAACTATTCTAAAAATTTGAAAAAATAAAATTATGTACTCTACTTGGTATTTTCTATTTCAGGTGAATTCTTAATATAGTCTTTAATAGTATCTATATTATCTTTATAATAACTATTTGTAAAATTATCATTATTAAGAGAATCATTTAATTTAAAAATTCTCATATCATCATTTAATCTATTATTTATATAATTAAAATTAGCACCAATTTTATTCCTTATTTCAACAGATGTTTTATCAACATGAGCTTTTACAAAAGTGTTCATATTTTTAACAGACCATTTATTACCTTCTCTTACAAAACATTTGTTTTTACTAGAGTATCTTATATTATTATTTTCAGTAAAATCTTTATTAAAATGCTTTTCTAAAGTATATTCGCAAATTGGTAAAGCTTTCATTAAAATATTATATATTTTTTCAATAGTAATATAATCTATCCTTTCATCATTGTAATTATTATAAATATTGTTTATATTATTTGTAATATTGTTATTTGTTTGATTTTTAATATTATTTGTATTATATGAATTTGTGTTAGTAATATTAGCTATAGGATTATGATTTATAGGATTATTAATACTACAAGGTTCGCATTTACCATTTTTAATATGCCTATTTTTATTTGACATGTGAGCAAACTTTCTCATACATTTAGGACAAGTTAAATTATCAATTTTATAAGAAATATTACAATCTTTAATATGGTTTTTATAATATTCTAATGTATTGTATTTTTTATCACATTTTTCACATTTATATTTTTTATCTTTAACATATTTATAATCATTGTCAGTATATTCTTTGTTTGGTATTATTTTAACATCTTCTATATTTTCTCTAAAAGATATTGTAGTATCTTTTTCATCTTCTAAATCAACTGTAATTTGATTATCAATTATAATATTTTCTTCTATATTATCTTCTTCTTTATGAACTTTATTAAGATGTCTTGTAATATTATATCTTTTATTACAAGAGTAATTACAAATTTTACAAATAAATAACATATATAACATAACTATATAATTTATTTTTATATAATAATATTAAAAAAGGTGTATTAAACTATAAAAAAGGTGTATTAAACTGAAAAAAAGGTGTATTAAACTATAAAAAAGGTGTATTAAACTGAAAAAAAGGTGTATTAAACTGAAAAAAAGGTGTATTAAACTAATAATACATATACTTATAATATAATAATAGTGTTATTGATTTGGTCGCGCGTACATATTATTGTTAAATAAATGATTTTGCTCATTAAATTTAATGGTAAATATGGTGTCTCATATAAATATATATTCTTTAAAATATTATCACATTTTAAGAGCTGAATAAATAAAAATTTACAAATATTGAAATATATTTTACAAAATCTGAAAAATAAAATTATGCGCAATGCTACTCTTTCTTAGTATTCCTATTTTAATGTTAGTATATTAGGTCTAAAAAGATCACTTCTTTTATATACCATAGTCTCATCTTTAATATTCTTATCACTAACAATAATTTTATAAGCATCTTTCTTTTTATAAAATTCTTTATCATGTAATAAAAAATTTATCCATCGTATTTGATAAACCATTGAAAACATACCGCATTCTGTATTCTTATATTGATGTTTTTTATTATTACTTCTTATTTTAAAAACTTTATTAGGGTAAATTTCTTCAAGCTGTTTTTTAACTCTATCAACAAAAATTTTAATATAATTTGGAATAATCTTTGATGTACTATCGTAATAATAACAACCGTAACTACTATTATTAGGATCAATAATAATAAATGTAGAAGTCCAATGTGATCCTGACTCATTATGTTTATCTAAATTATTAATAAATCCAATATATTTAATGCCTTTTTTAATATAATCTTTAATATTTATATTACAAACAGAGCTATAAAGACATTTACCATTAATTTCAACAGCAAAGTCTAATGGAAATACTCCTAAAAATTTATATTTATATTTCTTATCATTAGAATATTGTATCATAACATTCGCAATATCATAATTACTTAACCATTCTGTTTTGTTTTTAAGCCATTGTGAAGGAGTTTCAGGTCGTAATGTAGAAACTTCAATTCTTTTTATTTTTTGTTTTTCAGCTTTATTATTTGTTAAAGATGCTATAATATTACACCAAAAATATTCCTTGTCTTTTGCTTTATAAAGCGCCATTTTTTCATTTAAAAGTTTATGAAGTTTGACAATAGTATCTGTCTTTTTATATACTATTTTGTCTTTAACTGATAATGTTTTATTTAAAATATCTATAAAAAATATTATATCTGGTTTTTTAAATACATGTGGATTAGTATTATTAGAAGGACATCTATATTTTATTACATTCATAATAAATAGCTTCTAATATAAGGAAAAATATTAAAATCTTATTATAGTTAAAAAATGACAATAATATTACATTATATATATAAGTATTTATAAAGATTTTATATATAAATATTAATACATCAATACAATAAGGATATTTAATAAGATAAAATAAAAATTATTATTTGTTTTTTAATATAAATAAAAAATGATTATATAATATTAAGTATATTCATTATCAATAATTATGGGTATAACTGAAGATTTGCGATCGTTCATAAATAAATACAGGGTAGAGAAAGGAAAACAATACACCAATACAAGCATTGGACATCCTAAAGTTTCACTATATATACCTGATGAAAAATATAATGACTTCATTAACATTTATAGTCTTGCTATTACTAATGGAATACCAATGTATTTTACAGAAAAACCTTTAAATCCTAGTCCTCTAAGAGTTGATTTAGATTTCAGATTCTTAATGCCTGAAAATAAAACAGGTATTTATGACTCAACTGATTCTGATTCTTCTTTTGAAAAACCTAAAAAATATAATAGATTATATACCGAAAATGATATATATACCATTATTAATACATATTTTAGTATAATTAATAAATATATTGATATTGATGAAAAATCAAATATAGCATACATTATGGAGAAGCCGCATCCAACTGAACATCGCAATAAACTTAAAGATGGACTTCATATCGTATTTCCTCATATTATTGTGGAAAATAATGTTCAACATTTTATTAGAAGAAAAATTTTAGATGTTGCTAAAGATATGTTTAAAGAGCTTCCAGTATGCAATGATCACGAATCAATAATTGATAAAGCAATTATCGATGTTAATTCTTGGCAAATGTATGCAAGTAAAAAACCTGATTGTGAAACTTATCGAGTTTCTTTAATATACCGATACATTAATAATGAAACTATTAAAGATACATATACTATTAATGCTGCTGATGAAATTAATTTTATTAAACTTTTCTCTATGAGAAATCAAGGAAATAAAGAAACTAATGTAAAAATTTTTGCGGAATATGAAGCAGAAGTTAAAGAATATGTAAAACACGTCTTACCAGCTGTTGATATTAAACAAAAAACTAAAATACATAATAATATATTTGCAAAATCATTAAATATTAATAAAAATTATGTTTCAGAAGATGAACTAATTTTAACAAAAAAACTTGTTCATGAATGTCTATCTTTCTCTCGTGCAGAAAATTATCAGGATTGGATTAATCTCGGATGGGTTCTTCGTAATATTGATTATCGTCTATTAGATACATGGGTAGAATTCTCAAAAATCAGCAGTTCTTATATTGAAGGAGAATGTCAAGTTCTTTGGAATAAGATGCGTAAGGATAATATGGGAATGGGAACGCTTAGATGGTGGGCAAAACAAGATGATATTATTAAATATCATAAAATTATTGATGAATCTATTATTCCTCTAATTGATATTTGTATTCGTAGCGATGGTGCACATTATGATGTTGCTAAAGTAGTTCATGCTCAATATAAAGATGAGTTCATCTCTATTACTAGAGATATTTGGTATCGTTATGATAAAAATAAACATAGATGGGTAAAATCAAGAGAAGGTCTTGACCTTCGTCTTATATTTAGTCAGGTAATTTGTAGTAAATTTATAGAAAGATCGCAATATTATATGTCTGCTCATACAACAGATCAATTTGTTAAGAATTTAAATGATGAACTTGCTAAAAAAAGTATTAAAATAGCACAACAACTTAAAAACGCCAGTTATAAAGACAGTATTATGAAAGAATGTAGAACTTTATTTATTGACGATACATTTGAAGAAATGTTAGATAGTCGTACGCATCTTCTAGGATTTGATAATGGTGTATATGATTTAAAAATGCATATGTTTCGCGATGGAATGCCTGATGATTATATATATCATAGTACAAAAATTAATTATGTAACTTATAATCCAGAATGTAATGAAATAGCTGAAATAAATGACTTCTTTAGCAAAATTTTCATCAATGAGGGGGTGCGTAATTATGTGCTTGATATTATTGCATGTATTATTGATGGTAGCATAGCACAGGAGAGATTCTATATATTTACTGGTCAAGGTAGTAATGGTAAATCAAGACTTTTAGATTTTATTCAAAAAGCTGTTGGAGATTATTATTGTATTCTTCCTATTTCTCTTTTAACTCAGAAACGTGTTGCATCTAATTCTGCTCAAGGTGAACTTGAAAGAACTAAAGGAAGACGTTTTGCTGTTATGCAGGAACCTAGTGAACAAGATAGACTTAATATTGGACTCATGAAAGAATTATCAGGTAATGATAGAATTTTAACAAGAGGGCTTTACAAAGAACCTACAGAATTTAAACCGCAATTTAAGATGATTTTAACTTGTAATGAGCTTCCAGAAGTTCCTAGCGATGATGGTGGTACTTGGCGTCGTATTCGTGTCATTGAATTCTTATCAAAATTCTGTGATAATCCTACAAAACCTAATGAGTTCAATATGGATTTAGGACTATCTGATAAATTTGATAGATGGGCTGATATATTTATGAGTATGCTTATTGAACGCCATAAGACAATCAATCCTAATGCTCTTCATGAACCAATGGAAGTTAGAATTGCGACCGAGAGCTATAAACTTAATAATGATGTAATTGGACAATTCTTCTCAGAAGCAATTGAAGTTGTTGACGATCCTAATTGTCGTATTATTCTATCTAAACTATACGGGGACTTCAGAATATGGGCTATGAATAATGTTTCTAAAGGTAAGAAATTACCTGATAGAAATCAAATTAAAGCATACTTTGAGAAGAATAGAGGACCTTATCCACCAGATGGTAAAGGTTGGAAATGCCTGAAAATTAAGGCATTTGCAATGCTAGACGATGATGAAATTGAAGAACCAATTGTTTAAATAATTAAATTATTAATAAATTATTTTTATATTTTTATTACATACATTATGGTATAAAAAACAAGGCTTTGTAATAGAAGATGAAATATTTATTGATTATTATGATAAGAAAAAACCAAAGGTATATTTAATGTCTAAAAAATTAATGTAAATTATTGCAATATTTCAAAAAATAATTAAAATATATATTTATAGATTATGTCTTTAATTGGTAAAGGTTCTTATGGGTGTGTAATAAGTCCTCCTGTAAAATTAAAAAATTTTGTTATAAATAAAAAATATGTAAATAAGAAAAGCGATGATGTATGTAAACTTTTTACTGGAAGAAGTAGAGTGAAAAATTATAATAAAGAAATTAATGAACTTGAACAAATAGCTAGTTATGATAAAGAACATAATTTTACAGTGCCATATAAAGGATCAATGTATGGTAGTATAATAAATGATAATATATATGATATTTCAATCAAAAATTGTATTAGACCTGATAAATATGGATATATATATCAAATAATTCTAGGTAATGGCGGAGTAGATTTAGATAAAGCTAAATGTGAAATAAGTTATTTAGATTTTTTACATATATTAAAAAAATTTATTGAAGGCATTCAAATATTAGGAAAAAAAAAAATACATCAAGATATCAAACCAGCTAATGTTTTATTAAATTGTAGTGAAAACAAACTAAATCTTATAGACTTTGGACTTTCGATGAATATTGAAGATGCTTACAAAGAAGATAGCGAGTTTCTAACATCATTATATGTTTATCATCCTCCTGACTATTTAATAGTATCAAATATCTTTCAATGTGCAAATAATATTGAAGAATTATTAAAATTCTTATATAAATTAATTAATATGTTAGAGGATGATGAAGATGATAATATTATTAAGAAATTATATAATGATAATTATTTAGTATATATTGAAAATAGATATAACGATAATTTAAAAACATATTTTTATAGTCAATTAGCAGAATATATAGAGAGTATTATATTTATATTAGAAGACCAGTATATTGAAGATATAAATGATGATGCTGATACTAAAAGAACTAAACTTTTACAATTTTTATATAATAATATTTTTACAAAAAAAATAGCATTAAAGATAGATATATATTCATTAACATTTATAATATTAGAACTTAGGAAAAAAATAAAAGATGATACTATGAATAAAGATTTTATAAATACAATTTTTACTAAATGTTTTGATACAAACCCTTTTATAAGAATATCAACAAGTAGCCTAATTGAAATGATAAACGAAGAACAACATACGCAACTAATGTATAAAGAACATCCTGTAAAAAGACAAAGAATAAATGGCGGTAAGCAAAGTGGTAAACGTAAAATTTTAACAAAAAAACAAACAATTATTTTAGACATAGATAATGATATAAATCAAAATATAGAATATGATAAAATTAAATTAAACAGGAATAAAAATAGTACTGTTTTAAAATTTTTAGATTTTAAAATTAAAAAAAATAGAGCTAGTAGATTATCATCATCAAGATCGTCTCCATCAAGAACATCTCCTAAACTATCATCTCTTTCTAGAACATCTCCTAAACTATCATCTCCTTCTAGAACATCTCCTAAACAATCGTCACCTTCTAGAACATATCCTAAACCATCGTCTCCTTCAAGAACTTCTCCTAAACAATCGTCACCTTCAAGAACATCTCCTAAACTATCATCTCCTTCTAGATCGTCACCTTCTAGAACTTCTCCTAAACCGTAAGCTATTTCAAAAAAGTACATAATTTTATTTTTTTAGATTTTTAGAGAAAGTTAATATATTTTACAAATTATTTAAATTATGTACTCTTTTGAAATAGTATAAAAATTGATTATATTATTTAAGTAATATAAATATATATAATGAATAATCAAGATAAAGGCTTATTATATTAGATATATGTAAAAGATTTCATTATACAAAAATTATCTAAAAAATTCCTATTTATGGAATGAGTGTCCTGAAAATATGACTCTCTAATAAGAAAAGAATGTGAAAAAATTATTGAAGAATATAATGAATTATTTTGGTTTGATAACAAAAAAAAGTAGAAGATTATATTAAAGAATATAATATATTACCATCAAAAATTGATAAAAATAAAGAAATCAAATCTCTAGGAAATTGGATATCAGCACAAAAACAAAATTATAAAATATGAAAAACCCTTATATTAATAAAAGAATGGCAAGATTTTACAGAAAAATACAGCATATATTAAAATAATATTCTTAAAAGTCAGCATCAATAGTAAATTTTCTTAGTTCAGCGTGTGATTGTTTTGTTCCTACATTTGCTTTACTATATTGTGATACACGACCTTCAAAGAAATTTGCTTTTGTCTCTATGGATATTCTCTCCATAAATGGAAAAGGATTATTAACATTCCAAATTTTAGAATAATTTAATTGCGAAAGTAATCTATCGCCTACGTATTGAATATAATTTTTCATCAAATCAGCATTCATACCAAGCATACTACAAGGAATACTTTCAGTAATAAATTCTTTTTCTAGTTCTACAGCCTCTTTCATAATCTCATGAACTTTTTGTTCTGATAATTTATTCTCAATCATTGAATAAAGAAGAACTGCAAATTCTACGTGCATACCTTCATCTCTGCTGATTAATTCATTAGAAAAAGCGAGACCAGGCATTAGACCTCTTTCCTTAAGCCAAAAAATACTACAGAATGCTCCGCTAAAAAAGACACCTTCTACAATGGCAAAGGCAATAAGTCTCTGTGAAAAAGTTGAATCCTTATCATCGATCCACTTAAAACACCAATCAGCCTTCTTTTTAATACAAGGAAAAGTTTGTATCGCATTAAAACACTTATCTTTTTCTACGGGATCTTTAATATAAGTATCAATTAAAAGAGAATATGTTTCACTATGAATATTCTCAATAGCCATCTGGAATCCATAAAAGAATTTAGCTTCTAATGGTTTTACTTCAGATAGGAATCTTTCCCCTAAATTTATATTTACAATTGTATCACTTGAACTAAAAAAAGCTAGAATATTTTTAATAAAGAATTTCTCATTATTACTAAGGCTATTGAAATGATCTATGTCTTTGCTTAAATCAATCTCCTCTACGCTCCAAAATGAACTGACGGCTTTTTTATACATTTCCCATATATTATTGTGTTTAATAGGAAAAATAGTAAGTCTATTTTCTTCTTCGGTTAGTAGTAGTTCAGTGTTCATTGATATATTATATAATATATATACATATTTATTTTTTATATCATTATATTTCTGCTAAGATTTTATGCTGAGCACATCATACATGTGCCATCATTTTCCTCTACACATTTTTTCTTATTATTATTTCTAATAAATTCAGGATCAATAGTAAATTGTTGGGTTTGGGCTCTAGGTCTTGTTCTTAAATAATACGATCCTGTTTTGAGACCAATAGACCAAGAATAGAAGTGCATACTAGATAGTTTTTGAAAATCAGGTTCTTCCATAAAGATATTAAGACTTTGTGTCTGGCAAATATAAATACCACGATCAGCAGACATATCAATGACATTCTTCTGTTTAATTTCCCAAGTAGTTTTATAGAGTTCCTTGACATCATTAGGAATACTGTCAATATTTTGAATACTTCCATTATTAAGAATAATAGTGTCTTTCATATTTTTATCCCACATCCCTATTTTAATAAGATCATTAACAAGGTATTTATTAATTACAATAAACTCGCCACTTAGTGTCTTGCGCTGAAAGATGTTATTTGTAAAAGGCTCAAAGCTTTCATTAAATCCCATAATTTGCGACGTAGATGCAGTAGGCATAGGAGAAATAAGAAGACTGTTTCTAATACCGTGAGTCATTATTTCTTCTCTTAGTTTATTCCAATCATATCTGTCTGATGGTTCTTTACCCCATAGGTCAAACTGGAATTTACCTTGTGAAATTGGACTTCCTTCAAAAGAACTATAAGCACCAGGAAATTTGCTATTTATAATATCATTTTCAAATTCATTTACATATTTATCAATATTTGTATCGGAATTTGTCATCATTTCTTTAATTACTATTGCTCTCTTTTGTGAGATTTCCATAGAACCTTCTGCTGCTCCATGATAGATTGTTTCAAAAATATCTTTATTTAGTTGTTTAGCCTCTGCACTTTCAAAAGGATATCTTAGTTGAATAAAGACATCAGCAAGACCTTGAACTCCAATTCCAATAGGTCTATGTCTTAGATTAGAAACTCTAGCTTTTTCAAGAGGATAGAAATTTCTATCAATAACTTTATTTAAATTTTTAGTAATTACTTTAACTGTATCATGTAGTTTTTCAAAATTATATACCGTAGTTCCATCTTCAGTTTTTTCAACAAATGATGGAAGACATATAGAAGCAAGATTACATACACCCGTTTCTTCTGGTGAAGAATAAATAATAATTTCGGCACATAGATTGCTTGATTTAATAGTTCCTAGATTCTGTTGATTACTTTTTTTATTTGCTGCATCCTTGAATAGGATGTAAGGAACTCCTTGTTCAATTTGTGATTCTAAAATTTTAAACCAAAGATCCTGAGCATTAATTTGTCTAATAAATTTACCTTCATTCTCATATTTTTCATATAGTGTTTTAAAATCGTCTCCATATACATCGCTTAGACCGCGACATTGATCAGGACACATTAAACTCCATTTTCCATCATTTTTTACTCTTTCCATAAATAGGTCAGGAATCCATAAAGCTAAGAATAGATCACGGCATCTATCTTCTTCATTACCATGATTCTTTTTAAGATCAAGAAAAGCTTCTACATCAGTGTGCCATGGCTCTAGATATACAGCAATACTACCTTGTCTTTTTCCGGCTTGATCAATATATCTGGCTGTATTATTAAATACGCGAAGCATTGGAATAATACCATTAGAAACACCATTATTACCGCGAATATGGCTTCCTTTGCCTCTTATTTGATGAATATGAATTCCAATACCTCCAGCATATTTAGAAATAAGCGCCATTTCTTTTAATGATTCATAAATACCACTTACACTATCATCATTCATACTAGATAAGAAACAGCTACTTAGCTGAGGAGTATTAGTACCTGAATTAAATAGAGTAGGTGTGGCATGAGTAAAATACTTCTTACTCATTAAGTCATACGTATTTAGGACTTCTTTTATATCATCGCCATGAATACCAATCGCAACACGCATCCACATATGCTGGGGTCTTTCTACTATTTTTTTATTAACTTTAATAAGATACGATCTTTCTAATGTTTTAAAACCAAAATAATCAAATAGAAAGTCTCTTGAATAGTCAATATAGGAATTTAATTTTTCTGTGTATTTATTTACAATATTATATACTTCGTCTGATACACAAGGAGAGGGTTCATCATGTACGTCTTTGTTATTATATAAAATTGCTATTGTTTCGCTAAAAGAAGGAGAAGTATTTTTTTGATGATTAGATACAATGATGCGAGATGCTAAAACAGCATATTCTGGATTTTCAATTGACATACTACTACAAAGATATGCTGCGAGCTCGTCTAGCTCGGCTGTTTTAACACCATCATAAATACGTGAGCATACTTTTTGAGCAATTTCGGTAGTATCAATTTTAATATCTCCTGAAATCTTCTTTAATCTGTTAAGAACTTTATCAAAACTAACATCTTCTGTCTCACCATTTCTTTTGACTACTTTCATTGTCTAGTTATATATAACATATAATTATATTTTTATATCAAATTTTATTCGTAATAGAAACTATATTAAATTAAATATTATGTTAAACTATAATATATATATGTGAAATTTTTATTATATAATATTATAAATATTAATAATTATTATATTATTCTTATAATAGAAATATAATGGGTAAAAAGAAGATATTAAAAGATGGCAAAAAACCTTTAATGAATTTCTTTTTTGAAATGTTAATAAATATTAAAGTAGCTCATCTTACAACAACATCTTTTGCAGCTCATAAAGCAACTGATAAGCTTTATGATGAAATAAATGATCTTTATGATAAATTTTTAGAGATTTATATAGGTATTTATGGGCGTCCTATGATAACAGATAAGCAAAATATAGTATATTATAAAATGAATAGCGAAAGTAACGAAAAACTTATTTCTTTTATAAATCTTTGTATTAACTTTCTTACAAAAGATATTATGGAATATATAAGTGAAAAAGATACTGAACTTCTAAATATCCGCGATGAGATGAAAGGTGCTCTTAATAGAACTCTTTATTTACTTACATTGTCATAATTTAAAAAAGTACATAATTTTATTTTTTTAGATTTTTAGAGTAGTTTAATATATTTTTATAAAAATAAAAATTATGTACTCTTTTTATTATTATAGAAAATAATCCAGTATAAGCAAATCTTATAATTAAACAATATATATAGACTCTACGTTGTATAATAATTAGCCATATTTTTCAATTTAGGGTCTATTGGTACAAAATAATATCCTATAAATAAATTATATATACCCCTATCACATTTAGCAGGATCTTTTATTATGTTACCACTTAAATCTTTATTTGTTGCTTTTGTCCATCCGTTTTTATGACTCCATAATTTATTTTTATCTTCTCTATAAAAATGATAATTTATCTTTTTATTTCTCTCTGCAAATAAAGCAATTTTATAATAGTTTGAAGGACAAGAAGAATAATAATCTGTTTTTTTAATATATGGGTTGTCTTTCAACATCCTTTTTTCAATATTTGCATTTTTCTTTATTTTTTTATATCCAGAATATAATCCTGGTTGAGGTCTTACTAATTTACAATATTCCCCATCTCCTAAATTATTTTTTTTACATAATTCTATATATTCTGGGTATATTAGATTAAGAGCATAAGCATAGCAATTATGACTTTTTCTAATATAAAAATTTTTATTCCATTTCATTGGTTCGTATTTAGGATATAAATTCATATAAAATACTATTTATAAATAATATAATTTTATATTTTAGAGTATGGTAATAACAAAACATACGTTATTATATTCAAAAAAAAATAAATTAAAATTATTAACATTCTTAAACAGATTTTTTATAAAATTTATAAAATAGGTATTTTATCATTATTCATAGCATTATAAATACTATAAAATATTACAATAGTAATTCCAAACATCGCACCTCCCCATAATATATCTTTTACAACAACATCAACTGACCATTTATTAAATGTCGCATAATTTGTACATTCATATACAGTATTCATAAAAATACCTAGAAATACAGCATGGATCACTGATTTTTTTTCTTTTATTACAAAATGATATAATCCAAGTGTCATTGCTATATAAGCAATAATTGCTGGTGCTATTCTTAATTTAAGAGGCGCTGACTGAATATCTTTTATTAATTTACCAAATGTATCTTTCATTATATATAACCAAACACCATCAACAACTAATAATATTACCATAACAATAAAAATATATTGTATATCATTGACATTATATATTGACTTTGTTATCATTTTATTACAGGTTTCTAGTTATTACAAATATTATATATACAATGTATTTTCTATATTTTGTTTAACATATATATATCATATGCTAAATATGTCGCAAACATAAGCCATAATAAATAAGGTATCAATAGATAAATAGATATCATATTGCTTTTAGTAATATAGAATTGCCACATTATCATTATACAAGTAACAAGAGTCATTACAGTAATAATAAACGCCCATAAAAGATTATTTATTCCAAACATAACAGGGCTAAATAACATATTAACTATTAAATGAAAAATAGGTATTATCCAATATATCAACTTTTTATAATATATACCATAATACATAGAAATACCAAATAATAAATAAAGTATAGACCATACAATTGAAAAAACAATTGAATGCGGTATATATTCTGGTTTTTTAAGATTTTTATACCATTCAGTTGGTTTAAAAAAAGCGCTTATAGCAAAACCTAATATAAGAGGTGTTAATACAAATAATATCTTTAACATAACAGATAAAGTCATGTTATATCTATTCTCTATTTTCATATAATAAAGAAAAAAAATATTTTTTTTTGTTTTTTTTATTTAATTATAATAAGCAAATTTAATATCTACTTCCTGTTTTTTTCCATATAGAATCTGAAATATATGCGTTTTTTTCATATATTGAATTTCTAGAATAACCTCGTGTATTATATTCTTGACGAAGCTTAGATTTAATCTGACAACTTGTATAATCGCTTCCGTTGCAATATTTAGTTCCTTTAAGTTTTTTTTTTACATCATCAAAATGCTTAGAAACATAAGCATCCTGATTATCGCGATAAGACGAACTACCTGCTCCCATATTTAGAAGTGTTTGGTGATAATTTACTTAAAAATATTAATCAATTTTTATTTTTTTTTGATTTTTTTGATACATTTTTATAAAAACAAAAAAAGTTGTTTGACTTTTTTTGTTTTTTTTTGATTATAATTTTTTTAC
>Ga0222715_10002093_pt1 | contig 18493 bp, 16 predicted proteins | sample C33_9DmetaG_FD_165056 | JGI IMG/M metagenome (GOLD analysis project Ga0222715, IMG submission 165056) | Estuarine water microbial communities from San Francisco Bay, California, United States - C33_9D | ecosystem: Environmental > Aquatic > Marine > Unclassified | place: USA: California... | reverse complement strand
TCAGTCCTTCGAAAGCACTCTCTGTGAACTTGCTCTTACCTCCAACCAATCCCCAAAGACCTTGTGTCTTCTTGTCAGTCCTCTGTAGGAATAGGAATCGTTTTGTAGATGTCGAATAGAACAATGCTCCAGAACAGACTATGTTTTCACTCATACTGTATTATAACAGATTAATTGTGTTTTATCAAGGGGTGGTGGCATCTGTGCTGGCATCATATCCAGTCGCTCCACCGTCTAGCACTATGCTCCAATTACCAGCGGTGTACACACCCTCGTACGATTTGACCCATTCCGTGCCATTGAACCTGTACTGTATTCCGGTGTTTAGGTTAGTCACGTAGTGCTGTGTTGAGTCAGGATTTGACGCATCAAAGGCCACGTTCCATTTGCCTGTTGAACTGTTGTACTCTATTATGTCTCCCACGCTAGCCACTAGTGTACCCCATGTGTCGCTCTGGTATGTTGCAGTACTGTCTCCCACATCATTGATGACCAGATACCTATCACCGTTCGCGGGTGTGCCTGGATTGAATGTGGCAGGGTTTATGATCTTCTTCACTGCAGTCAGTGAGTTAGTTGGGATGGTGTCAGAATCGATGCTGTACAACAAAATGGTGTCATCCAATGTGGTTGTTGCTATTGTACCTATGATTTCATTTCCGTTTGGCTGTTTCAATCTGATCTGTGATGTTCCATTTGTGACCTTGCCGTACTGGTCCAATAACACCTTCCAGTTGACCGCTGGACCAAATGTCTCGAAGGGGTCATAATTGCTTGGTGCGTTGGCTCCTGTGTGGAATCCATCTCCACCTGAACTGACATTTACCCCTGTGGTTCCCAACAGTCTTAATTGATTACCTGTGACTAGCAATCCAAAGTTGTTTGGTGTCACGTAACTTCTTGACATCAATTCACCATCGATCAATCCTTTGGCTATTCCGCCATCGTCGTCGTAGATGCTCATTATTATCTTCTGTATAACTCCCAGTTTCTTGACCTTAACAGGTGGTGACAACCATATCGGCATGCTGAATGTCAGCGTGGCCACATCTATTTCACTATCCGCTCCAACAGGTATGGTCCTCGAACTGAAGGTTACTCCTGTCAGCTCAATGTAGCTCAAACTAGTCCAATCTATGTAGTTGTCCGACTTCTGTATCTCGAAATCTGGGTTGAACAAATACAGTATCTGTTCCATTATTTGTAGTTTTTGATCTGTGTTTGAACTCCATATGTCCGCCGTGACTTCTAACCTGAACGGGGAAGGCATCACTTTCTCTATGGTGTATCCAGCACCCAATTGGTTGGTGTATTCACCTGTGCTCTCATTGTAATCACGTTCTTTGAGATGCTGTTTCTCTATGTGGTAGGGATTCTGCATCCTTTCTCTGTCGTAGTTCAGTTCTCTGACATAGCAGGCTATCTTTGGTGCGTAGGCCAATGCGTTCTCGGAGTTGTTACGTATGATGTTTGCCACCTGTCTGGTAGGATCACCGTAAACAACAGGCACTGCTCTCAACTGTACTGTGCCGTCCGCTCCTTTGCCTGTTTCAACAGAGAAGTTGCTCAATACCCTAATGAATTGAGTGAGGAATTTCCTAACCTGTCCTTCGTAAAAGTGTAGCATTCTTAATTGTCAGCCTTTGGTTTCAATGCGTCTGTGAGTGCCTGTCTTTGTTCAACAGTCAATCCATTAATAGTTGAACTGGTTGAGTTGTTCACAAAACTTGTCTTGTAGTTGGCACGTGAATCATTGTTTGTTGTAGTTATTCTAACCGAATCCTCTATTTTGACCCATCTGGTTCCATCAAAACGGAACAATCTGTTTGGTAGGTAATCCGTCCTTAGGAAATAATCTCCCTTGTCAACATTTGATGTTGGGAAAGATATTCCAAATCCTGCTGGATTACCGTTTGGTGCCACTCCGTCACCGTCCAGGTAGAAACCATAGTGTGAAGCGGCCGGTGTGTCTATGACAGCGTTCACTGATTTGTCCGAACTTACCCTGTCTGTGTCGTTCACGTTGTCGGTCCTGATGTTACCCCTCTCGTCGATGGGAGCCACGTAATACTGTTTGTAATTGAATCCTGACTTGGGAGCATCGGCCTCCGCCTGCGCCACGATTTGATCGTTGATGGTTTTCTCCCTGTTGTAGGTGCTCATGTAACTGGCCACAGATCCTGCCGTTGTGGCGTCTCCGATTATGTCCTTGAATTCCTGTGAATCCACCAGTGTCTTCATTTTCAATCTTAATAGGTGTGGCCACCATGTCTGTGAGAATCCTTCCGCGGCCCTGTTAACATCCTCTACCACGTAGTATCTTTTCAGTGCTATTGGTATGCTTTCATCTAAACTGTAATCTTCTTTCATGTGTGGAAATTCTATGACATCTCCTGCCATAGGTTTCCTGCCGATTCTTTCCACGATGTCATTCAAATGCACTGTGAGAAACAGTGTGTCATTCTGTAAGAACATACCAAACTGTGAGAGATTGAAATCAGCGTCCTGTACGTTATAGATACCCCTGACAACATACACGTCATCTGCATATTTCCTGTCTCGGTTCTCTAGGAACAGTAGATCTTGTATGGTCCTCTCGTTAAGGCTATCGCCCGAGTAGTTGGGCTGGGTGGGACTTGCGGCACCGTCCTTATTCGTGTCACCTTGATTGTATGGACCCAGATACTTGTGGAAGTGTAGATCGGTTCCTCCCACCGTAAACATCTCTTTTATGTTGCGGTCAAAGAACTTGTAATCGTTTCCCTTTTCGGGCTTGAAAATCGACAATCTAGGCATATCATACATATTTATTGTATAGTCGAAAGCAATAAATATGAGTATGTCAGAACTTCAAACAGGCCAACAGCAGATATTTGATTATGTGAAGAACAACCTCGGTGAGGGCATGATCGATGTGGAATTGGACCCAAAACACTATCAAACGGCACTGGAAAGGGCCACCAACAGATATAGGCAGAGATCATCAAACGCTGTGGAAGAATCATACGCATTCCTAGAACTCAAGAAGAATCAAAATTCCTACATACTTCCAGATGAAGTGATCAACGTTAGGAATCTCAACAGGAGAACAGTGGGATCAAGGACAGAAGGTGGCGAAGGTGGAACCTTGTTTGAACCGTTCAACCTGGCCTACACCAACACCTATCTTTTGAGGGCAGGTGCCACGGGCGGATTAGCAACCTACTACGCTTTCGCAAGTTATCAAGAACTAGTGGGCAAAATGTTTGGAAGTTTTATACAGTTCCACTTTGACGTGGCCACGAAGAAACTGACCATCACGCAGAGACCAAGGGCCGACAACGAGACAGTATTGATGCACACCGACAACTACAGACCGGACATCACACTGTTTAAGGACATCTACGCCAAGCCGTGGATCAGGGACTACACCTTGGCCGTGTGTAAAGTCATGCTGGGCGAAGCAAGAGGCAAGTTCAACACCATAGCAGGTCCACAAGGTGGAACCACACTGAACGGTGACGCACTCAAGAACGAAGGCAATGCAGAGATGGAAAGACTTGACCAAGAGATAGGAAACTTCCAAGAAGGTGGTACACCACACAGTTTTGTTATTGGTTAATTCCGACCAAATCACATCTAAATAACACTGATGGAAAAAACCAATTACAAGAATTACTCTGACCTCACACTAGATGAATTAGAAACATTGGTCCAGGATCTCGAGAACATGAGCATTGTCGCTCTTAAACAGCGCAAGAAGGGATTGAGAATTTCCATATTAAAATCTGTCAAAGAAGCAATCAAAGAGATTGAAAAACGTCTTAAAAGATAGTATAATAAGACTATGCTGATAGGAGTAGTAGGATTAATAGGATCTGGTAAAGACACTGTCTCGAAAAGACTGGAAGAGAAGCACGGATTCCGTAGAGATTCATTTGCAAAAAGTCTCAAGGATGCTGTCAGTGCCATGTTTAACTGGGATCGAGAGATGCTGGAAGGCAACGGCGACGAGAGCAGGCAGTGGAGAGAACAACCAGACGAATTCTGGAGCAAACGGTTTGGCAAACCTGTGACACCACGTTGGGTGCTACAGCACTTTGGTACAGAAGTGATGCGTCAGAACATGCATGATGCCATATGGATTGACAGTTGTCTATCCAGATACAACGGCCGGCCAACGGTGATCTCAGACACAAGATTCCAAAACGAACTGAAAACCATAAAAGAGTACGGTGGCGAGATAATACTAGTGAAGCGTGGTGAACTGCCCACACGAGAGGCAATGCAGGCCAGGGGTGCCCATAAGTCAGAATGGGACTGGATGGGCTGGGATTTTGATCATGTCATAGAGAATGACGGCACTAAAGAAGATTTATTTGCTAAAGTTGACGAACTATTCGTCGGCAACAAGATCGCCCATACGCCATCCCAGCCTATGCACAGTGTCTAATCGCTGGCAGTTCGCACACACTGTCTTTAAATTGTTTGTTGAAGTATTACGCATATTGCCGTCCACAAACAACACATCCAATTGTGATACCTGCTGTGCTTTGAACCCACAAAGTTCACACTTCTTGTGTTTCCTGTATCCCGATCGTTGTAGCGGAGTCACACCCCCAACCCGTTTTCCTGCCTTTTTCCTGTTGCAGGTATCACATAAACTACGCCAATAGATCCTGCCATATCGCTGATAGGCATAAGCTCTGGGTTTACTCTTACACTGCCGACATATGGGTCTGTCCTTGTACCGCATAAGCATATTTACGTCGCCTATATAGGTACCTGGAAAATGGTAAATTTTGTCGTAAAAACCGTATGATTGAATAAATAACTCTGTATACGTTAAACTTGCAAGGAGAAAACGAAAAATGGCTTTAACATCACCAGGAGTAGAGGTTTCAGTAATAAACGAGAGTTTTTACGTACCGTCAGATGCGGGTACTACACCTCTTTTCATAGTAGCATCATCACAGGACAAGAAGAATGGAGCGGGAGATGGCACAGCGTCAGGCACAACAACTGCGAACGCCAACACTGCTTACCTTATCTCATCACAAAGAGAATTGACAGAGACTTTTGGAGATCCAAAATTCTACACAGACACAGCAGGAAATTCATTACACGGTTATGAATTGAATGAGTGGGGTCTACAAGCGGCATACTCATTCTTGGGTATAGCCAACAGAGCATACGTTTTAAGAGCCAACGTTGACACTTCACAATTGATTGGAAGTGCTTCGGCTCCAACCGCAACACCAACAGATGGCACATACTGGTTTGACCTTGCATCTACCAGTTACGGTATCTTTCAGTGGAGCAAAACTGATCAGAAATTCACAACAATCACACCAACGTTGATCACAGCAGTTACTGACCTGGTAGGTAACGTGTCAACTGGTGCACCAAAAACTTCAGTGGGATCACAGGGAGAGTATGCGATCAACACAACACATGTTTCAAACAAGATCTACAAGAAAACTTCAAGCAACACTTGGGTACAATTGGGATCAAGCGCATGGCACTTGAGCTTACCTGTCATCACAGTTGCCTCAGGAACAACAGTAACTAGTGGACACTCAATGAGTGTAAACGGTGTGAGTGTTTCTCCAAGCGGCACAGCACTTTCGGATGTGGCAACAGCATTCACCAATGCCAATGTACCTGGAGTATCAGCAAGTGTTAATGCAACAACAGGTAACTTAGAAATCTTCCATAACGGTTTAGGTTTTGGTGATTCAACTCAAGGTTACAACACAATTAGATTTGAAGCCGGCACAGGTACTTTATTATCTGACTTAGGAATCACAGCCAAAGTTTATAACGGTGTGAAATTCCTGCAGGCCAAACACACTAACAGACCAACATGGAAGACAGCGGACGAAGACAGACCCAACGGTTCGGTATGGTTCAAGACAACCAACGCCAATGCGGGTGCCAACATCGTTGCCAAACTTTACAGCTCATCGAGTGCTAGTTTTGGAACAGTTTCTGCTCCATTGTATGCCACAAACCACTCAGCGATCTACAACCTGGATCCATCAAACGGTGGAACAGGATTGACTGTGGGCACACTTTACACGCAGTTCAACATCACTGAACAATCAGTGGATGGACAGTCAGACACTACACCAAACGTGGGTGACTTCCAGTTATTCAGATACGAAGGTGGACAGACTATAATAAGTTCTAAGACCACACATCCAACGTTCACGCACAACGAGACATTCACAGTTAGAGAATCCGTGAAGAATCAAGAAGCGTTGGCGGCGGCCAAGACAGTTACAATCCAATCAAGTGATGGATCAACACTGGCTGACAAGGAAGACTTCGTGACAGCATTCACAGCCGCTGGTTTCACAAACCTAGAAGCATCTATAATCACAGCAGGTGAGTATACGGGTGCTATACAGATCAAACACAAACTGGGTGGTGACTTCAGGATGAACAACACATCAGGAACTCCACTAGATGACGCAGGTTTCGGTACCAGTGACGCGCACAGTTACGGTGGATACACCGCGAACAGCACAACACTAGTTGACAACTTATACGTGGCACCAACAGGTGACTCAGAAGACTCAACAGTTGGTAATGAGGTTATCGCTACAAACTGGAAGAGATTGAGCTACACTGCTTCAACAAGTGCTCCTACCAATGAGCCAACAGATGGCACACTTTGGTACGACACCAAGATTGACGAAGCAGACATCATGGTACACAACGGAACAACATGGGTTGGGTACAAGAATCAATACAGTTCAACAGATCCAAATGGTCCACAGTTCAGTGCTTCTGCGCCGACAACACAGTCAGACGGAACAGCACTTGTAACTAACGACTTATGGATCGACACAAGCGATCTTGAGAACTATCCAAAACTCTACAGATACAACACATCTGCCACTTTGAGTTCAAGCAACACGGCAAACCAAGTGGTTGTCACCACGTCGGGTGCGGCTTGGGAATTGATCGACAAGGCAGATCAAACCACAGAAGACGGGGTTGTTTTCGCAGATGCTAGATGGCACACTTCAACAGACAGGAATGCCAACAACAGCACACAGGCGGGCACTGCTTCAACAATCAAGAATCTTTTAAGTGACAACTTCATAGATCCAGATGCTCCAGACCCAGCACTTTACCCACAGGGTATCATGCTGTGGAACACTAGGAGAAGTGGTTACAACGTGAAAGAATACAGAAACAGTTACATAACAACGACTGCTTATCCTGGATCGGGCTCATCAGGATTGGGTAACATCAGATACAACAACGAATCAGTTGCTGGTTACTATCCAGACAGATGGGTGACCAAGTCAGGTAACAACGCAGACGGCTCTGGTACTTTCGGAAGGAAGGCACAGAGAAAAGTCATCGTGGCACAACTGAAATCTGAGATAGACACCAACCAAGCAATCAGGGAAGACCAAAGAGGCTTCAATGTTATTGCTTGTCCTGGATATCCAGAATTAATACAAAACATGATCAACCTAAACACGGACAGGAACAACACAGCGTTCGTGGTAGGTGACACACCTTTGAGATTAGCAGGTACAGCCACAGCTATCACCAACTGGGCAAACAACACAGCGGCCGCCACAGACAACGGCGAAGACGGTCTTGTTAGTTCAAGTGATTACTTGGGAGTATTCTATCCTTCAGGATCAACCACAGACAACACAGGAAAAACCATTGTTGTTCCACCGAGTCACATGATGATGAGGGTATTGGCAAACAACGACAATGTTGCTTTCCCATGGTTCGCTCCAGCAGGAACAAGACGTGGAGTTGTTGACAACGTTACGTCAGTAGGTTACATCAACGCCACATCGGGTGAGTTCCAAACAATATCTGTTACGGAGTCAGTGAGAGACAGTATGCACAATGTGAAAGTTAATCCGATCACTTTCTTCTCAGGAGCAGGTATCGTGAACTTCGGAAACTTGACCAAGACATCGGCAAGTTCAGCATTGGACAGGATCAACGTTTCAAGATTAGCAGTGTATCTGAGAACACAACTGGATGCCATTGCCAAACCGTTCATCTTTGAACCAAACGATGAGTTGACAAGGAATGAGATCAAACAAGCGATCGAGTCATTCATGTTAGAACTAGTTGGTCAGAGAGCGTTATACGACTTCCTAGTAGTCTGTGATGACACCAACAACACACCTACAAGGATCGACAGGAATGAACTGTACGTGGATATCGCGATCGAACCAGTGAAATCGGTTGAGTTTATCTACATACCGTTGAGAATCAAAAACACAGGAGAAATCGCAAAGTTAGGGAACTAATTTTGAATAAATAGGAGAAACAGATGGCAATATCAACTTTATCAAAATTCACAGTACCTTTAGCAAACGATCAGAGTTCAGCATCACAAGGTTTATTGATGCCAAAACTACAGTATCGTTTCAGAACGATCCTGGAGAACTTTGGAGTATCAACACCGAGATCAGAACTAACAAAACAGGTCATAGAGGTCACAAGACCTAACCTGACTTTTGACAATGTGACTCTAGACGTTTACAACTCTAAAGTATATGTTGCGGGCAAACACACTTGGGATCCGATCACGATCAACTTGAGAGATGATGTCAACAACTCAGTGACCAAACTGGTTGGTGAACAGATCCAGAAACAGTTTGACTTCTTTGAACAGTCAAGTGCGGCAAGTGGAATCGACTACAAATTCACAGCAAGGATCGAAATGCTTGATGGTGGTAACGGAGCGAGCGCACCAAATGTGTTGGAAACATTTGAGTTGTACGGTGCTTACGTTGAGAACGTGAACTACAATACGTTAGCATACGCTACTTCGGAGCCGGCAACTATCACAATGTCGATCAGATACGACAACGCAATCCAAACACCAACAGGAACAGGAATTGGAACAGCAGTATCTAGAACGATCGGTACTCTAAGTACTGGTGGTTAATCAAAATTAAGTTAGCAATTATACAAGGAAAGCGTCTTTATAGGCGCTTTTTTTGTGGCCATAAATACCCATATGCCAAGCATTAACAACTTCCTACAAGGATTCCAAGACGGTCTTCCCGGAATGAAGGACTATCGACACGCATCACGACTGTACCTAGACGACAACTTCAAGTTGATGCCGAAGCAGAAGTTCCTGTTCCACGTGGTTTTCAACACAGACGAGACCCTGTTCTATGGTGGGTTCAATCCCAATGAGAGATACGAACTCAACATGCTGGTAAAGAGTTGCGACCTACCAAAATACAATATGAGCGTGGAGGAGAAAACACAATACAACAAGAAGATGTATGCGGCCACTAGGATAGCATATGAACCAGTGAACATCACATTCCATGACGATCACGCTGACACTGTGAACGCTTTCTGGAAGAAGTATTACGAATACCACATAGCAGACTCAGTCGCTTTGAACTCAGACCTAGCAATATCAAACACTAAAGATGATTATTACGACGGAATTAATAAAAAGAATATTACGAAATTTGGTATGGACACACCCGCACAAAGAAAAAAACCATACCTCAAAGGTATTGAAATTTTCGTTTTACATAAGCAAAGATTCACATCAATGACCCTAGTCAATCCAGTGATAGGATCTTTTAGCCATGATAATCTCGATCAGGCTGATGGTGCTGGCGTTTTGTCAAACACAATGCAAATACTGTACGAGACTGTAATCTACAAATCCGGAATCGTGAACAAAAACAATGTACCCGGATTCGCCACAATACACTATGACAAGGAACCTTCACCACTGACCGTACTTGGTGGGGGCACAAACAGTATATTTGGTCCGGGTGGAGTTGTAGATGGCATAGGTTCTGTCATAAGGAATGTGCAATCAGGAAACATACTTGGTGCGATATTATCGGCCTCTAACACATACAACAATGCTAAAAAGATCAAAAAGTCAGATGTAAAAGAAGAGCTCAAGGGCATAGCCAAAGAGGGAATACTGGAAGTTGGCAAACAGGCAGGAACTATAACCAATCCCGTGGGAGCATTCACCGTAGGCACAGCGGTCGCGGCGGGCACAATACTGGCGGCATCAAAAAGCACGAACGATAATGTCAAACGACAGGACACACGTGTGATAAACAGTCCAAGTCTAGATACAACAAATTATCTGACAGCGGATGAATCATTCAATCTGATATCAAACGATGAAACTATAAAAGACGAGATAGCGGCCGGGATATACTACAAAGACATAGGATCAAGAAAAAATCTCACAGTGGCGGAATCTGATATAGAGTACGCAGGATCGAACAACACAACAAAAACGGTGTACAGGAACAAAGCAGTGACTGACGTCAGGAAACTTACGACAGAAGGTTACATCAAAATAGATAGGACATCTCAAAACGTTTCCATCGCAACAGAGAAAGCGGCACTATAATGACAGATTTCTACACCAACCTACCACCAAAACAAAAAGACGACTTAGACAAAACCATAGAAAAACTGACCACATCAAATTACGAGACCGATTATCAGTTCAGTGCTGGCGATTACGACAGCACCGTTGCATTCTTCGTCAAGAGAGGATTCAGCAGGACAGCGGCGGAATCAACAGCATACGTGATACTGTCACAGGCAAAAATTGACAACATACGCCCACAGGAAATCTTAGACAAACTGACCTATGCCGATCCGGCCTTGTTGTCAGAACTGACCACGATTATTTTAAACGCCAATAGATATAAGTCTAGTCGATTGGGTGTGAGGCAGACACTGGCAACCAAAGAAACTGTATCTAGAAACATCATAGACTAATGATACCAAGATTCGCAAGAGGTAAATTCTCGCCTAAAAACGGGGAGAAGTATGTGGGCACAAAAACCCCGACCTACAGATCAAGTTGGGAACACGCGTTCATGCGACTCTGTGACGAACATCCAAATGTTTACCAGTGGGCATCAGAATCAATCAAGATACCTTACCGACATCCTTTCACAGGAAAGTACACAGTGTATGTACCAGACTTTTTCATAGTGTACGTTGACAAGAACGGCAAAAAACATGCAGAGATGATTGAAGTTAAACCCATGAGTCAGACGAACATGGAATCGGCAGGCAAGAGCATGGCAAAAAAGAAACAGGTAGTGATAAACACTGCCAAGTGGGAAGCCGCATCTGCATATGCTCGGCAACGGAGGGTGGGGTTTAGAGTAGTATCAGAAGAACAGTTGTTCCATCAAGGCAAACGTAAGTAAATAATATTATGACAAAGAAACTAGAGGATATTTTAAACTTACCAAATGTCAAAGAGGCATTCAAAGAAGTAGACAAGAAGGAACAGGCGAGAGCCAATAGGGATCAGACCAAAGAAGTCATGAAGAATGTTGATCCGCAGACAGCAAAGAACCTGCAAAAGAGCTATGCTGAATTTGACAAGATAGCGGCCGCATTACCACAGGTGAAAGGTTTGGGAGAATTAAGTGATCTTGAACTGGACAAACTGGCAGTGGAAGCCGAGGAGAGCTATAAGAATTTAATGGATCTAGGTATGAACGTGGACTCACGTTATTCCGGGCGTATATTTGAGGTTGCCAGCAATTTCCTGCGAAACGCTATAGATGCCAAGGGTAGCAAGATAGACAAAAAGCTCAAGATGGTGGAACTACAGCTCAAGAAAATGAAACTGGACAAGGATGGCAACAAAGACGGTGGACCAGTTGAAGAAAGCGACGGATTTGTGATATCAGATCGTAACGAATTAATGAAGAAACTGCTGAAAAAAGACTAAATATTAGGTATGAGCACGTTTACACAATATCTAGCAGAATCTACCAAGTCGTATGACTATAAAATTAAGATCGTGGGCGCATCCAAAGACATTGATAAAAATGCTTTGGAAACAGCACTACAAAAATTTGATCTTGCCAACATGTCGGCGGGCAAGACAACACCTATCATGACACAACCACTTGACTTTCCTGCCTTAAGCAACGAACAAGTAACGATATTTGACGTCACAACAAACTATCCAACCACAAGCAGAGAGATGAAGGAATATCTTTCAGACATAATGAGGATCCCAGCAACACACATCGTTGTGAGGAAACCAAACGAACCAACAGAAGAATACCAAGCACAGATGGATGTGGCCAAGAAATCAGAGTATGCCAACAAACTGCATGATATCGAGTACAAGGATGCTCCTAAAGTGAACGCAGAAGACTTCCACTCAACCAAGGCCAACATGAGCCTACTGAAAGAATTATTAAAAGACAGAGAAGCCAACGCACTCAATATGGAAGTGGGCAAAGACAATAAAACACAAGAACTACAGAGCAACGAAGAAGAATCCAAACCATCACCGATACAGGCCGCACACAAAGGTCCTGTAAAAGGTAATCCACACCCAGCAAAAGGAAAATAAGCCATGGAAATGATAGACGTACTACAAAGATTAAAAGAGATCGCAGAATCAAAACCTGAACTGGTCAAAGATGCAGTGGAGAATGTGTCAAGGACTAACCCAAAGGTAGACGAAAGTAAGATTAAAAGACAGATGGAAGATGACGCGGAAAGTATGTCTAAAAAAGAGTTCGTAGAAAAATATGGTTCTGCAATGGCCGGCTTTTGGCACGCATATAACGGATACGAAGAGTCAGCGGGCGGTGTAAATGATATGATGCTTAATTTAAAAATGCATTTCAAATCACAAAACAAATATAAAAATATAGACGATTTCGAAGCAAGTCCTGAATGGGAACAAATTTCTCAAAAACTAGCAAGAAAAGAATCAGCGGTGCGGGAAGCGGCCAAGCCAGACTTCCTAGACATGGACAAAGATGGTGACAAGAAAGAACCAATGAAAAAGGCAATCAATGACAAAGAGATGAAGAAGGAATCAGTGAACGAAGCGATACAGATCTCAACAGACAGTCCACAAGAAGCATCAATGATGATGCAGATATTGAAACTAGCAGGGGTGCAACCTGTTGACGCGGCGATGATCGGTGCCGAGGAACCAACATCGGAACCAGAGATGGATCAAGACGATGCGGCGGGTTCAATGGACATGGCTAGAATAAGAGACATCATTAAAAAACCAGAAGAAGAACAAGCAGAAGAAACATTCGCAAATGAACCTGAAGAGAAAGTACAAGACATCGACACACTAGTGAATGTACACTCAGGTGGACTAAACAGGAACAAAAAGACCTATCCAAAAGTTGCCAACGGTGATAATCCAATGGCGGCAGAAGATAAGATCACCGAAGAAGAACTGGCCAACAGTCTGAGAACACAATACGAGAGCTTCAAGGAAGCATATCAGAACGAGGCCAAGAAAGCCAAATCACCATACGCGGTGGGCATGGCGCAGGCAATGAAATCAACAGGTGACAAACCACCTCTTGAAAAGAGTACTATCAAGAAGGCTCATGACATCGCCAAGAGCGTAGAGAAGTCGCAAAAGTAATACTTTTCGCAGTACATCTCCCATCGTAAATACTACACTATGGCATATGTATCACTAGACAGCGACCAGATCAAGAAGGCGCACAAGAAACACAAATACAGCAAAGAACAGGTAGAGAAACTCGAGAAGTGCATGGATCCTAAAACGGGTCCACTTTACTTCATGAAAGAATTCATGAAGATACAACATCCTGTGAAAGGTTCCGTGAAGTTTGAACCGTATCCATACCAGGAGAGGTTGATTGAGAGCTATAACAACCACAGATTCTCAATAGCCATGCTACCAAGACAGACCGGAAAGACCACGTGTGCATCTGGATTCCTAATATGGTATGCCATGTTCAGGCCTGACTCACAGATCCTCATAGCCGCACACAAATACGCAGGAGCATCAGACATCATGAGTAGGGTACGTTATGCATACGAGATGTTGCCAAGTTGGATCAAAGCGGGCGTCACACAATACAACAGGAACAGCATAGAGTTTGATAACGGATCAAAGATAATGGCCACTACAACAACCGAAAACACAGGAAGGGGTATGTCACTTACACTTATCTACTGTGACGAGTTCGCTTTCGTTCAGCCACCAGAGAAGGCCAAGGAATTCTGGACATCACTGTCACCCACACTGAGTACAGGTGGTAAGTGCATGATCACTTCAACCCCGAACTCGGACGAGGATCAGTTCGCCATGATCTGGAAAGAGGCCAACAAGAGATTTGACGAATACGGCAATGACAAAGTAACAGGTACAAATGGATTCTACGCCATGAAAGCACACTGGAGTGAACACCCAGACAGAGACCAAGAATGGGCTGATGCAGAAAAATCCAGGATCGGTGAGGAGAGATTTAGAAGGGAACACGAATGTGAATTCTTGATCTTTGATGAGACGTTGATATCAAGTATCGTGCTCGCGGACATGGAAGGCACAGCACCAGTAGAGACCACGGGACAGGTACGTTGGTTCAAGAGACCCACACCCGGACACACTTACATGGTTTCATTGGATCCATCGATGGGTACAGGTGGAGACTATGCCGCGATACAGGTTTTTGAACTACCCACATTCGAACAAGTGGGAGAATGGCATCACAACCAGACACCAATGAATCAACAGATACGTATATTGCAAGGTATCAACAAACACATACACGATACCATTATGGAAAAAGATTCCACAGCAACACCTCAGATATTTTATTCAATGGAAAATAATACGATAGGTGAGGCCGCACTGATGCGTGTGATGGACATAGGTGAGGAGAACATAATGGGTATGTTCCTGTCGGAGCCCATACGAAAGGGACACAGACGTAAGTTTAGGAGGGGATTTAACACCACTGCGAAGCATAAGATCGATGCCTGTACAAAATTCAAAGAGCTTATTGAGAACGACAAGATGAAGATAAACTCACAACTATTGATTTCAGAATTAAAAGATTTCGTGGCATCGGGTTTGAGTTACAAGGCCAAACCCGGACAGCACGACGACCTTGTTAGTGCCTGTCTGCTGATGACACGTATGATGAAGGTGTTGGCAGACTTTGATCCTAAAATTTTTGAAAAATGGACAGATCGCGCCTCAGAGATTACACCAATGCCGATATTTGGTTCATTCACTGGATAACGTGAGAAAAAATTTATATTATAAAACAGGCGAGGAAGGCAACGTTGACTTCAATGAACGCTGGAATGATCTCGCAGGAATAATCGATTTCAACAAGGATCACACCGTGCTGGATGTTGGTTGTGCCGAGGGACTGATAGCCATAGAACTATCAAAGAGATTCAAAAAAGTTTTTGCGTTTGACATGGAGCCTTATAGAATAATCAAGGCGCGTGAGAACGCAGTGGACATACCGAACATAGAATTCTCAACAGAAAACTACATGTCTTACGAATATCAAAGTTACGATCAAGTGTTCTGTTTGGGAGTTTATCATAAGATTAAAAAATTAATCCAGAGACAGCAGAGACAGAAAGCGCTAGACAACATGTTCAAGAAATGTGGATCAACACTGTATCTACGTGTGCCTATTATAAGCAAGGATGTGTCAAAAACCGTGGGTGTAAGCGACGCAGAGGTGCTTAAAATTGCTGGTAATAACAACTTTGTACTAGCACACCGCACAGAACAGAGGCCTGAACATGGCACCATATTCAAGTTCACAAGGCGCTAAATAACACTAAATGAACCCAAAAACCTCACAGGACCTATTCAACAAGATCAGATCACAGTTCGCTAACATCAGATTGGGCGATGAGAACGGGGCCGCCACAGCAGATCCACAAGGTGCTGTGTTTTTTGAGTTTGAATTCGCTGAGGATGCCGACACATTTGGATCTGTAAGTATCAGTCTAGCAGACGGTGAGAACATGAAAGTGTACTACAACAGGGATCTCGTGAGCAAGATCGATGAGGACAGCAGGGACGAATGGTACGCTTTTCTTAAAGAACTGAAAGACTTCGCAGTAGAGCATCAACTGAGGTTTGATGTCAGGGATATAACAAAAAACAACCTAACAAAGCAGGATTATGAAAATCTTGCAGATACGAACAAAACGGTAAATACTGACGGAATGTCAGAAGAATTAACAAGAATCACGAAACTAGCAGGTGTTGAGAAGGCACCGGTTGCTGAAGGGTTATCAGGCACTTCTAAAAGTTCATTCGAAAATCTAGACAAGACAAAATTGATAATAAGGCACAAAGGCAAAGTTGATGAGACAGTGCCGGGTGCTAGAACAAGACAAATACAATCATTATACATCGAAAACGAGGATGGCGAGAGATTCAAATATCCGTTGACACACCTAGCAGGTGCGAGGGCAATGACCAGACACGTGGCCAACGGTGGAAGACCTCATGACGAATTTGGACAACACATCATACAGACTTCCGAAGATATTGCAAAATTAAATTCGTTCTCGAGATACGTCACAAATAAAGATCAATTGAACGACAACGCGGGCGACATCATAGAACAGACCAAAATGAAATTAGAAAATCTAAGAGGCTACATGAGGAATCTATCAAAACAGTCTCACTACGAAGCCGCATCAAAAGATTTCAAAACATCAGAAGAACAAATACTAGACGACGAAACAGTAAACAAACTGAGAGAGAAGTTCACAATGAAAAATTTAGACAACAGAGTTGAAGATGCACTACCACTTATCAACAGAATAATGAGTGAACTAGATCCAGGTGATGAGCCCATTGACGCACCAATACAACCACCAGTGGATCACGGTGCCGTAGTACAGAGCTTCCTGACAGATCCAGAGAGTAAGCTGATCCTGAGGAAAGATGACACAGCAGATAAAATGCTTTCAAGAACAAAGTTTACAAACAAGAACACAATGTTGAGTTCAATACTTTCAGACATAGCGTCAAGGCTACTTACTAAAACAGGTGAAGAAGACAGGGTGGCAAACTTCGCTTCTAGGGTAGCAGATGAAATGGATCAAGAAAATTCAGCCACATTCAAACCAACACCAGACTACATCAAGAACAAAAAAATAGCGGTACAACTGGCCAAGAGATACATCGACGACTACAAAAAGATGCAGTCTGATCCAGAATTCAAAGATGAGGTTAGAATGGATCCGGAAGCATTTAATCCTAAAAAACATCCTAAACTGGACAAAAGAGCGAGAGGCGAGTCACATGAATTTGAAGCATGGGCAGAATCGGTGGCAAACGAAGACGCCGAGAAGCCTAAAGATCAAGAAATTGAAAAGAAAGACAAAGAGAACGCAACAAAACTTGACGTGACGAAAGCGGACAAGATGATGAACACGACTGCTTACAAGAGAATGCAGGCCGGCGATGAAAGATATGCCGACAAGACAGAAGGCATGGGCGACAAGATAGCAGACATGGCACAGAACATGACCAAGGACGAATTCATTAGCAAAGCGGACGAATTAGGATTTACTCCAGAAGAGGCCGCAGAGCACTACGAGAAAATGTCAGGTGGAGCACACGCTGGCAAGTTCGAGGGCAATCAATTCGCACAGGCAGTGAACAAGGCAAAGGCCGCGGGCATGAAAGCGGGCGACAAGTTTAAAGTGGGTGACCAAGAGTACACACTGAAGGATGCTATAGAGTTGGCAGGACTACAGTTGGAAGACTTCTATTCAGAAGAAGAACAAGCATACGACACACAGATCGATCGTATCAAAAACCTAGCATTTTACCAATAATAATAGTAGACATTAGATAAATATAGTTGTATATTAAGAACTATATGTCTAATATACGTTTAGGCAAACTAACAAACATAGGCACACAAGGAGGCTTACATTATGGCATCATTAGCTGAAATAAGAGCGAAGTTGAAATCTCAAGAAGTGAATCGCTCCACTTCCAACACAGGCGGAGACAACGCCATCTACCCACACTGGAACATAGCAGAAGGATCAGAAGCAGTGGTCAGGTTCTTGCCGGACAAGGACGAGACCAACACATTCTTCTGGACTGAGAGGAACATGATCAAACTGCCTTTCGCGGGCATCAAAGGTCAGACCGACTCTAGACCAGTCACAGTGCAAGTACCATGCATGGAGATGTATGGCAAGACTTGTCCAGTGCTCACAGAAGTGAGACCGTGGTTTAAAGACAAGAGCATGGAAGACATGGGCAGAAAATACTGGAAGAAGAAAAGTTACATCTTCCAGGGATTTGTCACAACGAATCCGTTAGCGGAAGATACAACACCTGAGAATCCAATCAGAAGATTCATCATTGGACCTCAGATCTTCAACATAATCAGAGGGGCACTGATGGATCCAGAGATGGAAGAAATGCCAACTGACTACGTGAAGGGTGTTGACTTCAGGATCACCAAGACAACAAAAGGTGGTTACGCTGACTACTCAACATCAAAATGGTCAAGAAGGGAAAGAGCTCTAGACGAGGCAGAGAGAGCCGCGATAGAGACGCACGGGTTACACAACCTAGGTGACTTCAGACCAAAAGAGCCAACAGAAGCAGAAGTGAAAATAATCAAAGAATTATTTGAAAAATCTGTTGAAGGAGAGGCTTATGATCTAGAACAGTACGGAC